>JACCDW011127637.1_pt1 | contig 22921 bp, 16 predicted proteins | sample 7449781 | NCBI WGS metagenome assembly JACCDW01 (sample SAMN15323449, study PRJNA562643) | freshwater metagenome | isolation source: river surface water | place: USA:Blue River Watershed | collected 2017-08-18
CTACTTCCACAAGTTCAAGGTTTATCAACTTGAAGAGGTAAGAGATATTATTGACTTTGGCACAGCCCGTACCTATGGCGGTAATAAGATAATCATTGATTTTGACTATCATCAAAGTACTACTAAGTATGTAGAAGATGAGCAGCATTCTACTCCAGATAGACCAAGATATACAGATATCGTAGAAACTCCTGGAATACTGCCCTAAATATTTTTAAAAAGGCTGTTATACTTAGAAATGAGGAAACACGCCTACTAATTTCAACAAGGAAAAAAGAGGTGAAACTATGGCATATACAAGAGGAAACTCAAGCCAAATTATCGTGGGTGCAGCAGCGCTGTTTACACACGAGGCGGGTACTTTGACAGATAACGCACTACCAACATTGGTAGACGGTACATCTTTCAAGGAGACTCTATCATCAGATGCTGACTTCCGCAACGTCGGTTATACAATGAACGGTTTGGAAATTCAATTCCAACCTGACTTTGGCGAAGTTGCAGTAGACCAGGTTCTAGACGTAGCAAAACTCTACAAGCAAGGTATGCAGGTAAATCTAAATACCACATTTGCAGAGTCTACACTAGAAAATCTTTTGTTTGCACTTGCAGGCAAAGATGCAGACCTAGGCATTACAGATGCATGGGCAGGCCCAAACCCAACACTTAACATGTCTGCAGGCGACATCGGCGAATGCCCAGTCGAACGTGGTCTTGTTGCAGTAGGTCCAGGTACAGGTGACTGTGCACAAGGATCAGAGTTGGAAAGAATTTATGTTGCATACCGTGCACTCTCAATCGAGAGCGTTACAGTATCAGCAAAGCGTGACGAAGCGACAATGTTCGAAGTATCATTCCGCCTTCTTCCAAATGACAATGCGTCATACGGTAAGATCGTAGATCGCACAATTCCAGCAGCATAATACAACTTAATAACATTATTGCCCTTGTACCTTAATTGGTGCGGGGCAATTTTGTTTTTGGTATACTATAATAATGGCAACAGAGATATACCATACAGATATTATTAGTCTAGTTGATGGTACAGAATTAGAAATATCACCTCTAAAGATTAAGTATCTTAGAAGGTTTATGAAAGCCTTTGAAAAAGTAAGAAACGCTCAGGGTGACTATGAGGCAATTAGCGCCCTATCTGAATGTGCCATGATATGTATGAAGCAGTTTAAACCAGATATAGCCACTAGTCTTGAGGTATTTGAGGAGCATATAGATCTAAAAACAATCTATAGGTTGCTTGATATCTCTGCTGGTATAAAGATTGATAAAGAATCAGAAGAGCCAGTAAAAAAGCAGGCAGTTGAAAGTGGAAGTTCTTGGGAAGATCTTGACTTGGCACAACTTGAATCTGAGGTATTTTTGTTGGGTATTTGGAAAGATTACGATGAACTAGAAAGATCTTTGTCAATGGCAGAGTTAACTGCAGTACTTAATATAAAAAGAGAAGAAGATTACTCTCATAAAAAATTTCTTGCAGCAATGCAAGGGGTAGACCTAGATGAGGGAAATAAGTCTAATGCATGGGAAGAAATGAAAGCCCGTGTATTTAGTGGGGGTAAAACAGGCAACCCTAACGACATCGTAGCACTCCAAGGTCAAAATGCAATTAAAGCAGGTTTTGGAATTGGTATGGGTCTTACATATGAAAAGATCGATTAAAAACACGCTGCGCTGTGATATAATTAACTATCAAACTAACTGGAGGAATAATGTCTAATAGCACTACCGATAATGTAGAAAAGTTGCGTCTTGTAGATGGAACAGAATTTTCAGTAAGACCACTAAAGATTTCTTTGCTACGTCCTTTTATGGCAAAGTTTTCGGGACTTACTGAAGTAGTAGAAGATAATGATAAGTCAATGGATTTGCTACTTGACTGTGTTCAAATTGCATTCAAGCAGTTCTATCCAGAACTTGCTGAAGATAGAGAAAAACTTGAAGAAAGTCTTGACCTACCAACGGTATACAAGATCATTGATGCAGCATCTGGATTCTCACTTTCAGATACAACAGCATTAGTTGGTCAAATGTCAAAATAAGAAGAGGGTGCTGTGATTGTCTGATGTAAATGCTAATATAGGTATAGTCTTTGATGCCAAAGACGCCCTTGCAAGTTTACGTCAATTACAGGCTGGCTTAAGCAAGTTCAACCAAGCATTAACTGCTGGAAATATAAATGCAGCAAATGCACAAAAAGGTTTAAACGATCAACTTGTTCAATCAATTAATGCTACTGGAAAGTTCGTAGCATCACAAAAAAATGTAGCAACGAGTACATCTGCTTTTACTGGTGCACTAGAAAAAAATAAACTCAGTATGGGCGAGTACTTTAGGTATACCGCTGCTGCTGCAACTGCAAATACAAAAGTATTAAAGGGTGCCTTTACTGCTGAACGTGATATTATTAATCGTGCACGTAGAGATAGAGTAAAGGCTTTACAAACACAGTATGTACAACTAACAAATGCACAGGGAGAACTTGTAAAAGTTCTTCAGGTTGTTCCAAAGCATTTGGAAATGGTCAATGGTAAGTATGCTGACTATGCAACCAGAACTCAGATGGCTGCACAAAGACAGCAGTTCCTTAATCAAATGCTTAAGCAAGGCTCTACACAACTACTGAATTTTGGTAAGAACACCCAGTGGGCTGGTCGTCAGTTGATGGTTGGTCTTACAATTCCTCTTACAATGCTTGGATCTTTTGCAGCAAAAACATTCCGTGAGATGGAAGAGGCAGTAATTAAGTTCTCTAGAGTTTATGGAGATATGACTACAACTGGAGATGCAACCAACAAGGCTATTGAAGACATTAAAAGGCTTGGTATAGAATTTACCAAATATGGAATTGCTGTTAAAGATACAATGGAGATGGCATCTTCTGCTGCAGCAATGGGTCTTACTGGAAACGATCTACAACAGCAAGTCATATCAGCAACTAAACTTGCAGTGCTTGGACAAGTAGAGCAGGCACAAGCACTTGAAACAACTATTTCTTTACAAAATGCTTTTGGTATCTCTTCAGAAGAACTTGCTAAAAAAATTAACTTCCTTAACGCAGTTGAAAACCAAACCGTATTATCTATTGAAGATTTAACGGTTGCAATTCCAAAGGCTGGACCAGTAGTTAAACAACTTGGTGGCTCTGTAGAAGATCTTGCATTCTTTATGACTGCAATGAAAGAAGGAGGAATCAACGCATCAGAAGGAGCAAACGCACTTAAGTCTGGTCTTGCTGCAATGATTAATCCAACTAAAAAAGTAAGCGCTATGCTTGCTGATTTTGGTATTAACATTAATGGAATCGTTGAAGCAAATGCGGGGGACCTAAAAGGAACTGTCGTTGGATTTGCAAGAGCACTAGATACGCTAGATCCGCTAAACCGTGCAAGAGCAATTGAGCAATTGTTTGGTAAGTTCCAGTTTGCACGTTTGTCAACGCTTTTTCAAAACATATCAAAAGATGGAACACAAGCATCAAGAGCACTTGGACTTGCAGGTGCATCAGTTGAAGAACTTGCTATCTTGTCTGAGCGAGAATTAGGAAAGGTTGAAGATGCTGTTGGAGTAAAATTCCAAAAAACTATTGAGCAGTTAAAGGTTTCTCTAGTTCCAGTTGGCAAAGCATTCCTTGAGGCCTTAACACCAGTGGTTGCATTTTTAGGAAAGATTGTTGAAAAGTTTAATGGTTTTAGTGATGGCACAAAGAAAGCCATTGCAGTTGTTATTGGTGTTGTTGGTGGTTTGGCTCCTGTTGCACTCATGACATTTGGTTTGTTAGCAAATGGTTTAGCAAACTTAATTAAGTTTTTTGCTATGCTTCGTAGTGGAATGGCTAAACTAAATGGACAAAATGCTGTTCTTGGCGGAGGCTTTGATTACTTAACACAAACAGAAATTGAAAATATAACAGAGACCAATGCGTTACATATGTCTCATAAAAATCTTATTGAAACATTTAATGTTGAAACAGCAGCAGCAAATCTTCTTGCAAATGCATATGCTAATGCAGCATCACAAGCAAGAACTTTAGCAGCAGCAAGCCCAGGATTATTTAATGCAGTCCCTGGTGCAAAGGGTGCAACATCTGGACTTAAGTTTGCTGAAGGCGGAGTTGTTCCAGGAACAGGAAATAAAGACACAGTAGCATCAATGCTTACTCCTGGAGAAGTTGTTCTTACTAAGCAAACAGTAAAAGAAAATCCAGAACTAGTTGCTGCACTAATGAACGGAAACGTAAAAAAGTACGGTGATGGTACTGGTATTGAAAATAACTTCCCAACACTTCCCGTAGGATTACCTCAAAGACGTGCCAGCGCTACAAGTCAGGTATGGCGCCTTATGCAAGAAAGAGATCCAGCATCTCGTGCAAGAGGTATGCAAGCAGAGATTCAAGCAGGTGGTGGATCAGAAGCATTTAAGAAGAGAATGGAAAATCTCATCAACGGTGCAATGTCTGAGACAGAAACTGGACTTACAAGAATTGTAGAATATGCAAAGCAATCTGGTGTAGAAATAAATAAAACACAAGCAGATAGAATTAAAGAATATCGTATTAAAATGCTTAATGCAATCGATGAAGCAGGCAAAGCAATTGTTGCAGAAGCAGGAGACGCACTTGATGGCCTAAGCAGAGAAAAAGTTAAGGCAATGCTTAAGAGACAGCCTGCTGGCCCAGGTATGCCTGTTAGTGAATCTTCAAATATTTTTGCTGCAGCAGATGCACATGGAAGTCAGAGTAGCGCTAGGACATTTGCACATACAGAAAAATCAAAGCCAGTATCATACGATGAATTAATGCAAATGCTTAATCCAGATAGCAATGTTGCAAGATCAACATCCGCTATTCAAAAAGCAGCAGACTATGTAAATAATCTTCCAGATACAGATCCTAGAAAGCCTAAATCAAAGATTGTTCCAAAATATACTCCAGTTTCTGGAGCAGGTATTGAAGGAATTACTCAAAAAACAAACAAAGACTTAGACCTTGGAAGAGCCAAGGTTACAACATTGATTAATGAATTAAATAATACTGCTCCAGTAGAGAAATGGGGAACAAGTTTAGAAAATGGTGGTGCAAAGGTTGCAACACTAACCGCACAGATAGAGCAGTTCGACGCTGTATTTAATAATCTTTTAGCAGATTTTGCAAAATCAAATGCAGTCATTGGAGACTCAAACCTGGCTGATTTAAGAAACCTAGCATTGCAAGACAAGTCTGTTGATCCAAGAATTAAAGTGGCAATGGAGAAGTCTTCAAATAATATTACAGCAAATAGATTAAGTAATGTGACTGGTAAAGAAAGAGAATTGATGCAAGGTTTAATTCGTTCTGGCGAAGTTAAAACTGGCATTGCAGATCCTTCAAGTTTTACTATTGCAAAGAGTGGAAGTGCTATTGGTGGAGAATCATCAAGAGGAAAGCGTATCGGAGTATTTAGTAAGCAAGTAGATCAAGATTTGACAAATGCAGAAAGAATTGCACAAACAGCATCACCATCAAAGAGAACCAAAAAACTTGGAAAAGATATTGCACAAGGACTTAAAGATGGTCTTGCAGAGTCCACCCCAGATGTAAAGGCTCAATCAGATAAACTTGCTGAAGCAGCAATTCCACAAAATACATCAGGAACTATTGTTAAAGAAACAGAAAATACAGCAAACCAAGTTATTAGTTCTAACGAAATTCTTGCTGATAATAATGAAAACTTAATTTCAACAACCCAACTAAATGAAGCAATCAATGATGATACAAATAATCTGCAAAAACAAACTTCAGATGCTGCTCTTAAAGAGCAAAAACTCAACGAACTAAGAACTCAAGAAATTATTGCAAAAGAACAGGCTGTTCAAAATGCAAAAGAGTCAGCAGCGGCGTCAGAAGTACCATTTACTTCACAGTCTGACAAGGTTGCTGGAGATATTGGTTTTATTGGTCCACTAACTAAAGATCAACAAAGACAACAAAATGCTGCTGAAAAAGCAGCAAGAAAACTTAAGGTAAAAGAAGCCCGTGGAATGCGTCGTGAAAAGGTTGGCAGATATTCTGGTAAGGCAGCAGGAGCACTAGGTACAGCAAGTATGATTGCAGGTGTTGCAGGGGCACCAGCGCAGGTTACAGGGGCACTAGGTGCTGCATCCATGGTTACGTCTATGGCACCTGCTATTGCTGGTATGGGGCCAGTTGGTATTGCAGTTGCATCGATAGCAGCAGTGGGCGTCGGACTTAAACTTCTTGATAAGAGTTTTAGAGATGCTGCCGTAAAACAGGCGGAATATGTAAAGTCTATTTCTGCAACCACAGAAAAGATGAAGGCTATTGGTGAGATCACTGGTAAAGTTGGTGCCTCTGAACTTATGGCACGACGTAGAGAAGGCGGACAGTTCCAGGGATACAATGAGGCCCAGCGTAAAGGTTCTGATTTTGGTCAAAAGTTTTTGCAAGAAGATACTGGCAAGGCTATTCAAGATGCATTTAGTTCTAATATGATGAAAGTTGGTGCCAAGAAAGCAGCAGAGACACTATCATTTGAACTATCTCAATATATTTCTGATGGAGTAATGTCAGCAGAAGATGCAAACTCAGTTGCATATCAAATTGGTGTAAATCTTGGCGACTCAACATTAACTACAAATATTCAGGGCAGCCTAAGAATGCTTGTTGGTCCTAATGGAGAAAATCTTCTTAAAGATCCGCTACAGGCAAGAATGCGTATTGTTAGTATGGCAGATGCAAGAAGTGCTAGAACAGTACAAGAACTATTTGACGCTCAAAAGGCTGGTAACTCTGGAGCAACTGAAGCAGCACAACTTGCTGCATACTCATCAAATACAATTCAAGTAGCACAAGCACAAGCAGATGCAATTTCTGTTTATGCAGATAAGCAAAGAAAAGTATTAGAGTCAGAACTTGCAGTAACAACAAATAAACAGAGACAGATGGAAATTCAAAAAGAGTTGCTTGCTCTTACTAATATGCAAGTTGTTGCAAATGCAAAAATTGCAGCAAGTATTGCAAATGCTGCTGCTAACTTTAGCAATGTTTATGGTGGCGGAGCATCTGCAGGTTTAGTAGCAAGAAGAGAGGATGCTTTCTTTGATGCTTCCAAGGCAGACGTTAAGGCAAAATATAAAGGAACTCAATATGAGGGTTCAGCGCAAAGGTCTTTAGATAAACTTGCAAGAGCAGATGAAAGCAATCTTGGACTTAAGGGTGGAAGAACATTTGAAGCCAAGGTTCAGTTTATGATGGCAAGCGGAGTAATGAATCCATCACAGATTGAGTCAATGCTTAAGATTTTTGAAGGTGATTTAAAGTCTATGGATGTTGCGTTAACTGTTGGTATTCGCAAACTTGGTAGTGCAAGAATGGGAGAACTTACAGGGCTTCTATCTGGTGTAGACAAAAAGGTTGCTAAAACAATTACTCTAGGTCTTGTAAGAAAAGATCCAGCAACATTTGATAAGACGGCAAAGGCTTTAGCACTTCTTCAAGCAAGCGATGGTTATGAAGTCAATATGGAAGCATATATAAAGACTGTTGGTTTACCAGGTCTTGAATTACTTGCAAGCAAATTAGATGCAGTTGAAAAATTAAAGAGTCCAATAGATAAAGTTGTTGTTCTGCAGTATGGAAAAGACAATAATGTGGATGTGTCTGGTTTAATTAATAACTGGGAATATTATGCAAAGATGGATCCAGAAGTAAGAAAAGAAGCAATTCAAACTTACACAATGATTACAGATGCAATTATGAATTTTGATAGTCCAGAGGCAAGAGAAGAGTGGGCTAGAAGGTATGCAAGGCAAGAGGCGCTCTTGGCTGGTGATGAAGGCTCTAAGAAATACAAGGAGACATACGATATTACTTATAATATTGCTACTACTGGTGAAGTTGGAACAGTTGCTAATAGACTTAATGTAGCAAAGTATGGAAACACAACTACCATAGAATCTAAACCACCAAAGGGTGGACTTGATGGCGGTGGAGATAAAAAGAATCCCCTAGACTTCCTTGACTCACTTGCAATGAGAATTAAGAATGTCCGTGATGGTGCATTTGATGCAACACAGCCACTAAAGTCAATGATGGCAGCCTTCTCAGGCAAGGAAGCACAAAAAGATGTTTCTAAAATGTTTTCTCTATTTGATGGTCTGCAACAACGAATGATCAAGATGGGTGTTCCAAAAGAATTTAGAGATATGATTGCAGGCATGTCTGCTGAAGACTTTAAGGCATTTGCATCATTGCCTAAAGGCAAGAACATGTTTGAATATCAAAAGGGTGCTCCAAAAACAAAAGCAAATATAACTGGTCTCACAAAAGAAGGCAAAGCAGTTATGCAAACCTATCGTGAGGCTCAAGTTGGAGAATTCCAAGTAGTTCAAAAAGAAATTGTTACATCTGTTAAAGAACAAGACAAAGCATTTAAAATGCTTGTTGCTTCTGGAATGAGTGCTGGAGATGCCCTAGCGGTTGTTGAAGATAAAGCAATTGCAGCCTCAATCGCTGCAGGCGCTGTTGGTAAAAAAGGCTCAAAAGAAATGGGTCAGTTTATTGTTGATATTAATAGAGCAAATGATGCACTTAGTGTTCAAGCAGCGCTCAATAAGGCAATATCTGCTAATGCAGAGTTTGCAATATTTAAAAATGCACCAACATTAGCAAAGAGAATGAAAGAGGCTGGATATAGCGCAGAGCAAATAGATGCAGCACTATCTGACCCAGATATTGCAAAATACCTTTTGGATGATTTGAAGGATGGCAAAATTGCAGCGGGAGATATGAAAGACTATATTGACTCTATTGCAGAACGCCAGTCTATAGATATTAAGGTAGGTCTTGCAACAGGAGACTTTGGTAAAGTTACAGATGCTGGCAGACAATTAGTAGATGATATGTTTGCAGCCCAAGAAGCACTTATAAGAACTGGTACAAAGGGACAAGAAATAAACACAAACAATCTTAAGATAGCAGGGCTTGAAAGAGACATTGCTCCATTCCAGGCAAGCATTGAAAAGATCAACAAAGAGATTGCAGACAATCAACATACAATTGATATCACATATACTAGACCAATTGAAAATATGCAAAAAGAAATTGAAGGTTTGGATCGTCAATTAGAGACAAGCCCTATATTTGGCAACCGTTTAATGGAGAAGATCCAAGAACAAAATACTATGTATTCAAATGACCTTGCGGTTATTGGTCATGAGTCAGAAAAAATTAATGCAGCATATGATAAGCAACTAGATGCTCTATCTAAAACAAAAGAAATTAATGACGAAATTATTGCTCAACAAGGAAGACAACTTGGTCTTGCAGATGCTCTATCTCAAGGAGACATTGCTGCTGCAGCACGAGCAGCACAAGAGATGAAGGCTGCTTCTGCAGCACAATATGCAAACGCTCAAACGGATGCAATAAATCAAGCAAGAACAAATGCATTGAATGGACTGACTGGCCCACAGTCTAAAATGACTCAGTTGCAAATTGAAGAAGCACAATACCAAAATAGTCAAAAACTTTATGCAATTGAAACTAACCCACTAAGAGTTGCAATTCAAGAACAAATTAGAGAAAAGCAAGATGCAATTTATTTACTTGAACAATCAAGACAAAAAGAACTTGTTAAGATTCAGGAAAAAGAAGATGCTATATACGCCATACAGCGTGATAGCATTGCACCATTACAAGAGCAGATTGATAAACTAGTTAATCGCAATGCAGAGTTACAATACAGCATTGACAAAGAAGTTGCTGCTATAGAAGTTCTTGGAAAAAATAGAGATGCTTGGACACAAGTTAACGCAAAAATTGATGCTGCAAAACTTGCATCTAAAGATTTAGATACAGCATTTGCTGGATTGCTTGAAGGAGCCAGAGCAATTGATGCTATGTGGGCTTCGATTTTGGCAAAACTAGCATCCTATGGTGGTGGTGTTCCTAAAACTGTAACTAAAAAGCAAGAAGAGTTAACAACAAGTACTTTTGTCTCTGATCAACAAAAGAAGGTTTCTGATGCACTTAAGAGTGGTGATTATATTGCTGCAGAAAAAGCCACACAGCAAATTATTGCAGAAGTTAAGCCTAAGACATCACAAGATATTGTATCCCTAAGAAAGAGTCTTCTTGGATATTTAAATAGCGGTGGTGTAGTTCCAAAGTACTTTGCAGCAGGTGGATATGCAATTGGCTCAGATACTGTTCCAGCAATGTTAACTCCTGGAGAATTTGTTATGAGTAAGTATGCCGTTAATTCTCACGGAGTAGATAAAATGAAGGCTATAAATAATGGATCCTCGCTTGGTGATTCAGTGTATAATTATAACCTAAGTGTTAATGTTAGATCCGATGCTAATCCAAATGAAATTGCTCAGGCTGTCATGACACAAATAAGGAATGTTGATTCTTTAAGAATCAGGGGAAGTAGAATTTAATGGCAACAAAAGCATATATACAAGGAAGAACTAAGTGGGCAAGACCACAGGCAATGCTTTGGGCAGATAATCCAGGTACGCTTGTGGACAGTCTATATGTCCCAATTGGGTATGAAAAAAACTTTGACTCAGATCTAATTACAGATAATGCAGCAGTAGATTCTTTTATTATTACTTCAGATCATGGCAGAGGCCCCCTTGATTTTAAGCCAATTAGAATTGAGCAGAAACAAAGAATGATTAATGGTAGGATGAGAAGTTATCATATTGCTGATAAAATTCAGTTATCTGCTTCTTGGAGCATGCTACCATCTAGAAGTCATTACTCAGATCCAAACTACAACAATACTGGAATTTCTAACTATACTGATAGTGCAATTTATCAGTACACTGTAGATGGTGGAGCAGGAGGGGCAGACTTGCTAGACTGGTATGAAAACCATAAAGGTCCATTCTGGGTTTACCTATCATACGATAAGTTTGAAAATTTTGCCGATGGTGTAGACGTTATTGATAAGTATAGAAATTTAGATAAGTATAGCCAAATAGTAGAAATGTACATAACTGATTTTTCCTATTCTGTACAAAAAAGAGGAATGCATAACTTTGATTTCTGGAATATAAATGTAACACTGGAAGAAGCATAATGTTTGATAATGAAGAATTAAAAAATCATTTAGTAACATCTCAAACAGTAAGAACTGAGAGTGCTGTAATTGCTGAATGGAACTTAAATCTTGCTAGTAACATCAAAAAGATTGGTAATTATAGATATAGGCATAATGATGCAACATCAAAGTATCAGAAATTGCCAGCAACTTTCGACACATCTGATAATGGTGGATACTATACTGGAGCAACAGACGCAGATGTTGTTATTGATGGCGGATATGACGATAGTAATTTACCAGTTTCTCTTACATCTAAAAATGATAAATTAAAAATGCTATATTCCTTAGAAGATTGTTTTAAACCTTTTAGACCAAGATCAGGAATTAATAAGGCTGTTTATCATGATGGAGTAAAATATTTGCATCATGCTAATTCAAATATGGCAAAAAGACCAAGATATTATATGGCTGATAAAGATGATCCATTTAAATACTGGACATCGTTTAGAAAAGAAGATGGCAAAGAATTTGGTATTTCAACAAACCTAAGCAATCAAAGTAATATTATTCAAGATGCAGCACCATTTGTTGTTTACAATAAAGACTTGCCAGCAAACAAACTTGTAATTAAAATGCAGACTCACGTTGGATCATTTGATTTTGGAACATTTACTAATGGTACAACTTCTTACTCTGACCCACTTTATGGAAATACAAAACAGGCTACACCAGTTGAGTGGGACATTGAGGTATTAAAAAATAATAACTGGTCTAAAATATATTCTTTTACTAATTCTTCTAAAAGGCAAAACGGTCAACCTATTATTCCATCAGATGGGTATATAGAACTTTCTTATGGTCTAAAAATTCCTAAAAGATATATTGATGATTTTGTTTTTGCAGAAACTATTGCAACTACTGCAGTTCTTCCAGGCAAGAATGTTCATGGCTATGCATATTTGATCAAGTCTGCTGAAAATCAATTAGGTCAATTTTATATTTGGTGGTACGACAGATATGAAGTATTTACTCCAGAATATGGATGGGTACTTCAAGAAGATCAAATCAATAGGTTAACTAACTTTTGTAATGATTTGACAAACCCAGATAAGTTTACAGGTAACGATAATACATTTAAATACAGAGAGTTTGAGTATATCTCTGGAGTAAGAATTTCAGTAAAGTCTATGAATACTCCATCATCAACATTTGATTTAATTGAAATTTCTCCAAGGTTATCAGTAAACTTGTCAGAAAAGGTCTTGAATTATTCAATTAATAAAAGTGCATCAGATCTTGGTCAAAGCGGTCTTCCAGTAGGACAATTACTGGCATCTTCTGGAAATCTAGAACTATTTGATTATGATGATGCATTTAATGAAAACAATTCTAGTTCTTTGGTGCGTCACTTAATAACAAAAAATCTTCAAATAAAGTTTTATGAAATTATTGTAGATGTAGATGGATATGACTACTACGTTCCAATTAAAACTATGTATACAGATGGATTTTTTAAATTTAATCACGCTACAAAAACATGCAGCATAAGTTTAAGAGATTTATATTTTTATTTTGAATCAATAAAAGCACCACAAACACTTCTTACAAATGTTTCTTTAAGTTCTGCCGTAGCAATGCTATTTGACTCTATTGGTTTTTCAAACTATACTTTTAAAAGAATTCCTGGAGAAACAGAATTAGTTATACCATTCTTCTTTATTCCACCAGATAAAAATGTTGCTCAAATCTTAGAAGATTTAGCAATATCATCACAGACAGCAATGTTCTTTGATGAGTATAATAATTTTTGTATGATGAGTAAAAACTATATTATGCCATCAGAAGCAAATAGAGCAACAGACTTAACTCTTTATGGGTCTGCCGATGCTGGCAAACTTTCAAATATTATAGAAGTAGCATCGGAAGATCAGTCCGTATATAATGATGGGGTAATTAACTATACAAGTAGACATATTCAAAAATCTGTTGGCACAATCAGACAAGCAAGTTTAATTGATAATGAACAATCTTGGATATATAAGCCAGTTCTTCTTTGGGAAGTTTCTGGTACCGAAAACACAAAGTCTAAAAATGAATCAGCAGCAATGCAATCATCTTATGTATTAAGTGCAATACCACTAAACTCAGATTTAACTGATGAAGTTCCAACTGTTTCAGGTAATAAACTAATTAATAACACTATTGATCTTGGAGAAGGAAGTTTTTGGGTTACAAGATATAACGGATACTTTTATGCAAATGCTGAAATAATTAGATATGATGCTGTTCAATTTAATGTTTCTGGATTTGGAAATGTATGGATAAGCAGTGTTGATGAATATCAAGATTATTTTTCTAAGTTGCCATTTAATGGAAAAATTTATCCAACGGGATTATTGAGAATATATACAGAACCAAATTATGAAACTGTAAATGGTGTAACAAGATTAAAGAATGGCGCTGTAGCAAAGCATGGAAGGTGTCAGTTTGGTACAGGAACTAAGAATGCGCTTGGCGTTATGATTCCAGTTAAACATTATGCAGGTGCCAACGCATATTGGTCTAATCCTGATAACCTAAGAGGTTGTCTGATGAAATCGGACTATTTATTTTCTCAAGCAGCAGCAGAATATACAGCAGTAGTCGGGGAAGCGGGGGTAAATAATGCAATTGCTAAACAGGCTGGTATTACTACAATTATTAAAAACTTCTTATCATCTAACTATATCGATGAAGCAAATCTTAAAACTATGAAGTCTGTTCAAACAGGTACGATTCAATCTTCTGCTTTAGTAATGACTGGTCCAACTTTTACAACTAAGATAAAGCCAAATGATTTTGTTTCATATATTTATAAGCCTTTAAATGATAGGTATAAACATTTTGGAACAAGAATGAGAATAGTTGGAAAAATTGAAACCAACTTAGACCGTGGACAAACTGCATCTGGTGGAAGCACATATTATGTAATACCAGGATCAACTCCAGACAAAGATATAAATGTTGTTGGAGGTTCTGGAGGACTTGCTGTTATGTTAAACCCAACAACTAATAACGGATACTACTTTGAACTAATTGCTCTGGGTACTACTAACATTAATACGCTATCAAATAATAATGTAAGCAATGTTATGTTTTATAAAGTAATGAAAGATAGTGCTACAGATGAGGCAGTGCCAGTAAAACTATATGAAGGTTTAACAAATGTGATTGTAGACGATGGTAAATTTACTGGACAATATAGAATGGTGGCTGAAGAAAATCCTACAGTCTACGATCTTGCTGTAGAATACGAAGATATTGGCACACTTAGGAGATTCTATCTTTATATTAATAATAATATAGTTGCAACGGTTGACGATCCAAATCCACTACCAATCTATAATAATATGGCGCTATTTACTCGTGGATCTTCAAAATGTATGTTTGAAAATATATATGCTTTAGCAACCAATTACACAAAAAATACAGCAGTAAAGTTGGGCTTACCAAGTTCTGAAATATTTACAAATTCTGAAATAGATACATCTGGTTCATTTAAAAAATATGCGATGAGTGGAGTTATTCAAGGAAGTTATCTTTCTGGAATTAGCCCAGCAGAACCACCTTCATACAACTTATACTTTGAAGAGTTTGGAACTATTATGCGTGAAGCCAGTTTATTTAATGTTAAATATGATAAAGCATATCCAGCACTTTATGCAAAGTTATCACCAACATTTAATCAGTTAAAGGGGTATACTGTTTCAGGATTTAGGGCGGGATCTTATGGTGCAGAATTTATGATATTCAATGCAACCGATACGGCAATCAGCCTTGATGAGACAACTGGAAACTATTTAAGAATTCAAGGAGTTACCTTTACACAAGAATCGCAAAATAAACTAACTCTTGACGAATACTTTTCTAAGACAAGTGATTTTTCAGATCCAGTATTTACAACAGATACTACAGTAATTTCTCCTTATATTGCAGAATCTGCTTATCAGGATATTAAGACTAGTAGATTAACTTATGGAAAGAAAGACTTTTCTTTAGATGTGCCATACATTCAAAACAGAGATGATGCAAAAAATCTAATGGCATGGCTTTCATCTAAAATAACTAAGCCAAGAAAGTCTATAGGGTTAAAAATATTCTCTATTCCAACAATTCAGTTAGGTGATATAGTTAATATTAAATATTTAGAAAATGATATAGATAAACTTTCATCTTCAACAAAAAGATATGTGGTATATAACATTTCATACAGTAGACAGCCAGATGGTCCAGATATGTCAATTTATTTAAGTGAGGTAGCATGACAATTTCACCAGTACCAGATCAGCCAACATCTGTAAGAGTTTCTGTCAATCAGCCTTCAGTTAAGATTGCAACTCCAGATTTAATATTGTTTAAAGATGAGATGGTTCCAATTGAATTAATGACAGACCTAATCTTTGAAAATATTGGTGGACAAGAATTAATTAACTTAGTAAGAAACGATATTTTATCTGGAGAAGAGGTTTTATATCAGCCAGTAAAAAATGTAACAGACCTACACTATAAATATCATCCACAAAATATATTAAATTTGCAAGGAACATCTCAATCATACTTTAAAAGTTTTCCAATAAGGCTAGAAGATAAAATACCTATGGTTGGAAACGGTCCAGATGGAAAACCAGTGTACATAGATGAAACAACTGGAAATATTATAATTGATACAATAAACTTGAGGCCAGATGAGCAGGTAGAAGTTCAAATTATTAGTTATGGATCTGTGCTTAATGGTACAATATATGGGGGATAAAAAATGATAACTAATACTGGAAAAAGCATTATGGCAAAGTACCTAATAGGTCAGGCGCCCTCGTATGCATCATATATTGCTTTAGGCTGTGGGGCACAGCCACTAGACACTGTAGATGAATTTGGAGATTATTCAAATAAACAGTCACTAGATTTTGAAATGTTTAGAATACCAATTGACTCTAGAGGATATGTCGTTGAAGATGGGGTATCAAAGATTGTTTTAACTGGATCTCTTCCAACAGAAGAAAGATATGAAATAACAGAGGTTGGAATTTTTTCTGCAGGAGCAAATCCTTCAGCAGGAGCCTACGATAGCAAAACACTTTATTCGTTTACTGAACTTTGGGAATATCATAATGCTACACAGTCAATTGCTATCCCATCAATTGTTACATCTTTGTCATCTAGCAATGATGGCATTATTGATGTAACTCCAACAGTATTTCAAACAAATGCAGACAACAAAGTTTTTTCTAGTACACAGAGAATTGAAAGAAATGAAAGGTCAAGATTCTTAAACAATATCATTATGATTCGTGGAGATGAAGCAGATCTAGGGGTTGAAACAGTAGGTGGAACATCTCATATTGTTTTGAATTCGGGCAATCACATTCACCTTACAGATACTGCTTTAGACTTTGCAAAAAATTCACCAACAGATGAAATTAGATTTGCATTTTCTGTAGTCAATAAAGTAGGAGATTCTACTGCCACACCAGATAAAGTTAGAATATTGGTTGAGTTTGCTTCAACTGATGTTCATAATGATGGACAGTGGGCTAGATTTGAAGTTATACTGGATGATTATGATTTCTCAACAAATAGATATATTATTGCAACTAAAAAACTTGAAGACATTTACAAGAGTTCTTCTTTTACTTGGGATGCAGTAAATGTTGTAAGAGTCTATGCCTGCGTCATTGATAATGATGAGCCATCTTTAAACTATTATGTTAGTCTAGATGCAATAAGATTAGAAAATGTCAATACAATAAATCCACTTTATGGACTTACTGGATACACGGTAATTAAAACTGAAAATGCTCAACCAATTGTTAAAAGCCCAAACACATCAAACTATATAGAGTTTAGGTTTGGCATGGATGTACTATGACAGTTGATCCTGGCATTAAAAAAGTTACTATTACAAAGTCATCTTTGCCACCAGTAAATGGAATAAATCAATCTTATATTTTGAGATATAGGATTGTTTCTGAGGATAAAAATAGATATTCTCACTGGTCACCTCAGTACGTAGTGCCCGCTCAACCAATCGAAGAAATTAACTTTTCTTTAAAAATAGATCAATCTTCAAATACTCTTACATTAATATGGGAGCCAGTAGCAGACGTTACAACTTTTGATGTTTATACAAGAATTGATAGTGGTGCTTGGAACTATTCATCTACTGTATCTACTACCACTTATTCATCATTAATTAATCCAGCATTCAATCATATAGAAATTGCAGTGCAGATTCCAACATATCCTAAAACAAGATCTGCAGGGGCAACATTATTTGTTACTCCTCAAACGAACATCTAGTGGTATAATAGAATACTATGACAATTCCAGTACCAGAACGAGGACAGCCTCTAGATACAAGTTATATCGCTAAAATAGTTGATGCTGTCAACGAACTTTCAACAAGCAATTCTTCAGCCACAAATAAATATTTTAGCGTTGACACTTCTGGGTCAGGAACCCAAAGCGTAAAGATTACGGAATCAAAGGTAATCGGAGGATATTATTCTGTATATAATAACTCTAAGGTTCTTGTTGGAGATGTAGCCGAATTTACATATAAGTTTCCATCAAATTTTAAATTTCCGCCAGTAGTAACTGCAACTCCAATAAATATTGGAGATTCTTTAGCAGGAAGAAATATGAGCGTTGTTATTAAATCAGTTACAGTATCTCAGGTAGTTGGCGTTATTAAATTTAATGAGGCTGGAAATCTATCTGTTGCAGTAAACATTATTGCAGTTGGAATTCCTGGTTAATGATCAATTGCAAAAAGTGTAGTGGAAGAGTTTTCATTGATAGAACATATAGTTCACCAATGCATCTTGAGACATACTGCATTCTTTGCGGTACAAGAAATTTTTATAACCCACCACAATCAACTTCGGAGGGGCTATGGCTACTAAAAAAGGAAGTATTGAGAGCGAAGGCTACAATCTCAAGCCTGTAATCCCTGGTAATAAAAAAGTTTGGTTTTTAAACGGGGACTTGGTAAGGGTTCATCATTTAAATAAGTCTAATGGGATTATGTCTGTATATAATATTACAAAAGGACAAATAGAAAGTTGTCTTATTAGTGATTTTAGAAACAAAAGAGAAAAAGCCTACACCGTTGGTCAGACTGCTGATTTAGTTAATCGTCATAAAAAATATATGCCAGATTTAATGAAGCGTGGAGTAATTCCATTTCCAACTGGATCACAAAAAGGCGGTGCAAGGGGATTTCGTGTAAGGTCTTACTACTCTGAATCGCAAGTAAAAGAGATACGTGATATACTTGCTACGTACCATATTGGAAGACCAAGAAAAGACAAATTAATAACAAATGATATTACCCCCAGTAAAGCAGAGTTGACACGCAGAATGGGGGATGGTATACTTACATATACGAGAACAGAAGATGGACGATTCGTTCCAATTTGGAATGAGTCTATTTAACGAAGGGTATAAAATGGAAGAAACAAAAGTATCAGTAACACTAGGATACACACTTAATTTAGGAAATTTTCAATCGCTCAGACTAGACCTTGGTATTGTTGACTCACGCCGTAATGGTGAAACACCAGATCAAGCCTTTGAGCGTGTCTACAAGTTCGTCGAAGATAAGTTAACGGAGAAGATCCAAGAGGCTCAGTCAGAGGCTGCTGAAGCATAATGGCAGAACGCAAAGACCGTATGGCTTTGCTTTCACGCTACAGTAAGTTTCATACTGCTAGGTATGAGCAAAAGCCATCTCTAAACCTTAATGTTGAACAGTGGTCCTCTGACGCCCTTATTGAATCATATGGTTTGTCTGGCTGTTATGATTTGCTAGAATATTATTTTAGTATTGCAGAGTCTCCGTCTTGGAATTATTTTGCTTACAGTGCAGAAAAAATATTACAAGCACAAAGAGATAGAAAAAAAGATGATGAAGAAAGAGCGGAGCGTAGAAGGATGGCAAAGGAGTGGCTAAGTGAATAATACAGAGTCCAAGTTAATAAGTGCCGTTCTAGCAGATAAGCAATTGCATGTCCTGCTACAAAACAATGTAGAGAACTTACTAAGAACCCATAATGACATATGGAACTTCATCAGACTATACTCTGAGGCAAACGCTTCTGTTCCCCCAGCGTCACTTGTTGTTGAAAAGTTTAGAGACTTTGAGCCAATCAAAGATGTTGGTTCTACAAAGTACCACCTTGAAGAACTTCAAGCAGAATATTTGAATGACAGCCTTAAAGATATCCTTAGATCTACAGCATCAGAAGTTCAAAGTGGTAATGGTGGTGAGGCTTTAAATAATCTTATTACAAAGACCTCTGAGTTAAAGAAGAACACCTCTGTAATTCGTGACATCGATGTAACAGATTTAGATTCTGCAGTTGCATATTTTGAAAACCTTAAGAAGCAGCAAGAATTGGGGCATGTTGGCATTAAAACTGGCCTTCCTGGTTTTGACAACTACTTGCCTTCTGGAATCATGCCTGGGCAGTTGGGAGTCTTTCTTGCTTATCCAGGTATCGGAAAGTCTTGGTTGGCTCTCTATTTCGCTGTACAGGCTTGGAAACAGGGTCGTAGCCCAATGGTTATCAGTCTTGAAATGTCTGAAACAGAAGTTCGTAACCGTGTATTTACAATTATGGGCGAAGGTCGTTGGTCTCACAGGAAACTCAGCAACGGTGAAGTAGAGATGGATATGTTAAAGGACTGGCATGCAAAGAACTTGCAAGGTAAGCCAGAGTTCCACATTATCTCTAATGATAGTGGAGGAGAAATCAATCCTTCTGTTCTTCGTGGAAAGATCGATCAGTACAAGCCAGACTTTGTAATCGTTGACTACCTTCAGTTGATGGCTCCTAATCAGAAGTCAGATAATGAAACGGTACGAATGAAAAACCTTTCAAGAGAACTTAAACTAATGGCTATTGGTGAAGAGGTTCCTATTATCGCTATTTCATCTGCAACACCAGACGATGTTAATGATCTTAGTACTGTGCCTACTCTTGGTCAAACTGCTTGGTCTAGGCAGATTGCATATGATGCGGACTGGGTTATTGCATTGGGTAGAGGTTCTAATAGCGATGTCATTGAATGTGCCTTTAGAAAGAACCGTAATGGATTTATGGGAGACTTCTTGGTTCAGGTAGACTTTGACAAGGGATACTATCGATATAAAGACTTTGAAGATAAGTAGTTATAATAGTATGTGCAAAATTTTCATCATAAGCCGATTAAGAAGTTTAGTCTCAATGGATCTATCCATGACGACTCAGCATTTGACAGGCTTAAAAGTGAATACGTAAGACTATTAATATCAGAAATGAGGCTCAGTGGATATGTCCCAAGGCTTGACATTGACGCAGATTTTACGATAGACTATAATGAAAGAAAAAGAAACTTTATATTTGAATTAACATTATATGGAATACATGTAGGAAAAAGGAAAAGTGAATGGATAGCAGGAATAGACGGAACAAAGGCAGTGTATATACCAAAGAACAAGTCAAAAGAGTCCTTACAGGATCAGGAATCTCGATTGAATCAGAAGTAGATACAGACTACATAATCTTTTGCCCGTTTCACGCAAACCATAGAACTCCTGCAGGTGAAGTAGATAAAACTAGTGGAATCTTCTTTTGTTTCTCATGTCAGAAAATTGCAGATTTTATAGAACTTGTAATGCATACATCTGGAAGAACATATTTTGAGGCTGCAAGATTTATTAAAAGCAAAGAAGATGTATCTAACATTGAGCAAGAAGTTAGTAAAAGCCTTTATATAAAACCAGACTTTGTTCCATATGATGAACTAATATTAAAAAGATTGTCTAACAATCTTATTGCATCCGATAGGGCAAAGGATTACTTTAAGTATAGAAAAATTGAGATGTCTTCTTGGTCAAAGTTTTCACTTGGATATTCTGAAAAGCAAGACATGGTTACTGTCCCAGTACATAGCCCAGATGGTATTCCAATTGGCTTTGTAGGAAGATCTGTTGAAGGTAAAGAGTTTAAGAATACTCCAGGACTTCCAAAAGCAAAAACACTTTTTAATCTTAATAGAGTTAAGACTGCAGACAAAGTATATGTTGTAGAATCGTCGTTTGACGCTATTCGTTTAGATCAGGTGGGCTTTCCAGCAGTCGCCACACTGGGGGCAAATGTCTCTGGGGCACAAATAGAATTGCTTCAAAAGTATTTCAATAACATTATTGTTATTGCTGATAATGATGAGGCAGGAGGAAACATGTGTAGTAAGATAGTTGAAAAACTTGGCTCTCGTGTTTCTGTTATACAACTAAATAAAAAATACAAAGACATAGGCGATATGGATGATGAAGCAATCAGGGCACTAGATGTTCAGTTTGACAAATCCATATTGTCTATGCTAAACTAATACATAACAAAAGGAGAATATATGACTATTGTAAAGGGACTCAAAAACATTAATGCCCTAGTCGACAAGCCAAAGTATGATGAAAACTCACCAAAGGTGAAGTGGCTTAAACTTGCAGACGGTCAGTCTGTAAAAATTCGTTTCATTGAGGAACTAGATGAAGACTCAGCAAACTATAATGCTGATCGTGGTCTTGCACTAGTTGTCAAGGAACACACAAACCCAAAGGACTACAAGCGCAAGGCTGTAGACACAATGGAATCCGAAGGCCGAGATTGGGCTGAAGAGATGCACCGCAAGGATCCAAAGGCTGGCTGGAGAGCACGTCTTCGTTTTTATTGCAACGTACTTGTAGATGATGGTATCGAAGCACCATATGTGGCTATCTGGTCAATGGGTGTTAGCAAGCAATCTGCATTTAATACTATTCGTGAATACGCACTGGAGACAGGTAGTATTTCAAACCTTACTTGGAAGGTAAAGCGCAATGGTCAGGGAACTGAAACATCGTACACACTTATTCCAGGTGCACCAGACAAGGAACCATTTGCATGGGAAGAGATTAAGCCATTCCCACTAGAACTTGCACTTCGCAAAGTTCCTTATGCTGAACAAGAAGCCTTTTATCTAGGCTTTGACACACCTTCACTGACTTCATCAACCAACACTGATTGGTAATAGATGAGTTATATAGGTCTACATGTCCACACCCATTACTCGCTTTTTGATGGGATTGCTACTCCAGAAGAATACGTGAACCGTGCAGTTGAGTTAGGAATGACAGCAATTGCCATTACTGACCACGGTACTTTATCTGGGCATAGGGAACTGCACCGTATTGCAAAAGCAAAGGGCATTAAGCCTATCCTTGGCGTAGAAGGCTATATGTGTCAGGATAGATTTGATACTAGAGATAAGTCTGAAAGAGACGGAGATCTAGATCTAGTCTACAACCATATAGTCCTTCTCGCTAAGAACCAAATTGGTTTAGAGAATCTTAATAAGATTAATGAGATTGCCTGGACAGAAGGATACTTTAAGAAGCCAAGGTTTGACTTTGAAATTCTTGAAAAGTATTCAGAAGGTATTATTGTAACCTCTGCTTGTCCAAGCAGTGTACTTGTAAAAGCATTAGAGAATGATGAGTTTGCAATTGCAAAGAAGCATGTAGAGTGGTTCAAACGAGTATTTAATGATGACTACTATATTGAGGTAATGCCACACAATACTGCAGAAATTAATAAGCAGTTGATTGCATTGGCAGATGAGTTTGGTGTGCAGGTTGTAGTAACCCCAGACTGTCATCACAGTTCTACAGAACAAAAAGAAATTCAAGAGTTTAAACTACTTCTCAATACACATGTAAAGATTGATAAAGAACATACTTTTGAAAAGTCCAAGAAGTATGAAAATATGATGGAGAGACTTGACTATCTGTA
>JACCDW012055572.1_pt1 | contig 22913 bp, 26 predicted proteins | sample 7449781 | NCBI WGS metagenome assembly JACCDW01 (sample SAMN15323449, study PRJNA562643) | freshwater metagenome | isolation source: river surface water | place: USA:Blue River Watershed | collected 2017-08-18
AGGTACAATTTCTCCAGAATTGAAAAAAGATTTTGAATCTTATAAGAAAGCTAAGCCTGAAGGTGGTATTGGATCTTCAATGGGAACTTGGTTAACTTATGTAACTAATGTTGATGACTTAATTAAAGCTCCTGCTAAACCAGCAGCTGAATTAGAAGATGCATTTGGTAAGAAAAGACCAGCTGCTGAAGTGATTGAAGAAGAAGTTGCTAGAATGATCTTAAAAGACAGATTAGTTACTAAAGAAGGTGGTAAATGGCAAGTTGAAAGTAAAGGTCGTTCTTTCAAAGGAGCTACTCACACTTTTGGTTCTGGTGAATAATCTTAAAGACTTAATAAAATTAAACCCACTTTTAGTGGGTTTTTTTATTGACTATCTAAAAATTGTTTATCTTTTTCTGATAGATTATTAATACCGAATTTATTAATCTTATCTAAGATATGATCAACTGTAATGTTCTCAGTAATAAATTCACTTACTTCTTCCTCGAAGTCAGTACCAACAAAAGAGATATTATTTGTTAAGACATCATCACTAATATCTTCAAAATCAAATTGAACACACTTTTGTCTTAAAAATAAGACAATCTTTGAAAACACACTTCTATCACATATAATATATGATACCATTTTACCGTCAACTTCTTCATCATGAGCTTTTAAATTAAAGCTATGTAATGTCTCGACTTCATCTGGAGAAAGTGAGTCTAAAATTTCTTCACTCTCTAATTTGGTTAGATTTGTATTAATTTTGTAGAACATATCTTTTTTCTTTGATTTTCAAATATAATCAAAATTATTGAAATACCAAATAAAAAAAAATTTCAGATAATTTGTTTTTTCAGAATTTATAAAATATATTTGTATTAATCAATAAGTAAATATGTTAAATAAGCTCTACAAAAATATCTACTCTGTACCAGCACTTATTCTACACGAATTGGCTCACATCTTGGTTTCTACTTTACTTGGTGGTAAACTAAAAAGTGTTACCGTTAAAGGAAATGTTGTTAAATTGAATATCTCAAATCTAAAGAACTTAACACAAGTAAGATTGGTTGCTATGGCTCCACTTTTGGTTCCAGCAACTTTTGTTAGTCTCAGTTTTTTTGATGTGATGTTTCTTTTTGTAGTTCTTTACTTGGTTTCAGTTTTCAGAACTGCTCTTCCAAGTCCAACAGATTTCAAAACCAGTCAATTCAATACTCCTAAATTTCTTGAAAACAAGTAATTAATTACTTGTTTTTTTAATATTTATTTCTTATATTTGTTGTATGGATAACAGTCTTTCAATTCTACAAAACATTACTTCTCTAATTAAATTAAGAGAAATGTCACTCGAAAACAGAGAGTATCAAAATGCTCTTATCATTAGAAATGAATTGCAAAAATTCTCTGTATTCATTTGTAATGACAATAAATATTGGGTTGAGTCAAAAAGTGGCACTCGTATTCTCTGGGAAGATTACAATAAAATGGCTCTAGTTGTTAAGACTACTACAGAAAAAACATTCAATCAAGTTACTCAATTTCACGAATCTCCTGCTTTGTCACCAAGAGAGTTATTCTTCAATAAAGTTCAAGTTGCTGAATTTGCTTTTTAATTATCTTATTAAGACAACATGACCTTTTGTAGAGTGATTATAACCTTCATCGTCTCTATATGTCATAGTCCAATTGTAAACACCATTAGGACAAAAATAACCAGTACCATCATTACCATTCCAAGTTTGATCTAATGACTTTATCTCATATATAATCATACCATCTTTGTTATAAATCTTCATATGTGGTTCATATACTGACTCACCAACAATCTTAAAAGCATCATTGTATGTATCACCATTCGGTGTAAAAGAAAGTGGAATATAAAGTCTGTGACAAGCCTTCACATCAACCCTTAAATAACCAGTCTCACTTTTACAACCAATAGTATCAATACCATAAACTGTTATGACATGACTCGTAGATGAGTCCGGCCAATTCTGATAGAGTTCAAAATCATTATCAGTTTGAAGTTTACTATCGACATGCCAGGTGTATTCTATACTTGGATCATCACCGGAATAATAAAAGTGTTCATTTGAGTGTAAACACAAATCAATTTTTTCTAAATCTGTTGTTATAATTGGTGCCAAAAAAGGATCTCTAACAAATATTTCTACTGAGTCTGTTACAGGACATCCATAGATATTTACAAAGTAATGTGGAAAAAAAGTACCTGATGTATATCCATAAAAAATATTATCAGTTATATTCTCACCGGACCAGAAACCATCAGTTGGATAAGCAAATAACTTAGCAGTGTCTCCTAAACACAAACCAGTTCTTGGTTGATCAAATAGTATTAGTGTATCTGCAACAGTTATTGTTTTAGTAATAACATCTCCAACACAACCATCAATTGTTGTTTCTTGAACACTTAAAACATAATCTCCAGGTACACCGCCCCAATTAACAGTTGATTGATTATTATTTGGTAATAATGTACCACCACCAGATAATGACCACTCATAAAGTGACCCAAAGGTATTATCAACAGAGTAATCAGCAGAAAGACCAACACAAACAGTATCCATTAAATAAGATATTGGTGAAGTATCTACATCACCACCAGCAATTGTGCCATTAAAAACCTGAAATGGTCCATCAAAACAAGACTCATTTCCCCAACTTCCCATCGTTCCATCAGCGTAAGGCGTAACTTCTATTAATAATGATAAAGGATCACAATCATCTGATACTTGTAATTGAACACAAAAAGTCCATTGACAAGTTGTACCAAAATCACCCCAATCATTACCTGGGTTGCCATCAATTGGTCCAGTTGGGCCTTCATAGAAGTAACCAGGACCAACAGTTAAAGTACCTGGATCATTTGTACAAGTTTCCATCCAATACCATTGTTGTGGTAATGTAGCTCCGCTACAATCATCGGGTCCTGATATGGGTGTATATGAGACCCAACCTGGACCAAGTGTCAAACCAAACCCTTCTATCCAGTTAGATCCAAAATTAGTACCATTCCAACCATCCATAGTGTAACACATTGTGACAACTGTACCTGGTTCGTAATTTCCATTGATAGGAGCTGGATTTAATGTAAATGATTGAATACCAGCACATTGTGCTAATATTAAATTTGGTATTAATGATAAAAACAGAAAGAATGTTTTCATGAATTTTGAGGTTTATTTTCTAATAATATATATCTAATAGTAAAAATTAATATATACTAAGATGTCTAAATTAAAATACAACAAATCTTTAGAATTCTTAAAAAATAAGAATAAAATTTTATTTCTATTAACATCTAATAGATGGGATGGTCACAATGAAGTACCGAAGTCATCCGCACTCGCATATCAAATGCAAGAAGAACTTGGTAAAAATGTTGTAACTATTATTGATGTATCTAAATTGAAAATATATGAATGTGAGGGTAATGTAAGCGCAAGAGGTGGAAATAATTGTGGATTGAAAGAATCTTTGTTAAAAGGTGGAAAGGATAAAACTGGAGAGCATAGATGTTGGGCTTCTTTTAATAATCAAGATGATGAACTTTATAAAGTTGTTAATGAGTTACTAACATCAGATGCTGTTGTATTTTTTGGTTCTATTAGATGGGGTAAGATGAACGCTGTCTATGCTAGATTAGTTGAAAGACTAACTTGGTTAGAAAACAGACACGCAACACTTGGTGAGAGTAACATAGTTGAAGATATAAATGTTGGGGTTATTTCTGTTGGACATAACTGGAATGGTGAAGAAGCAGTTGCTTTAGAAAAGAAAGTTTTAGGTTTCTTTGGATTTCAAACTCCATCAGAATTGTTCTGGTCTTATCAATGGACAGAAAAAGTATCTGATGAAACAAAGTCTGGGTACAAACAAGACCCAAAAGATTTTGAAGATGAGTTTGGAAATATACTTAGAGAAAGTGTGTTAAAGTTCAAAGATTTTATCAACTTTTAACAAACTTACAAAGATATCCGTCGTGTATAACAGCTCCCATTTTAATCCAAAAAGGTCTACTTTCTTTAGTGGTCATAACATAGATTTCGTCTTTGAAGTAAATATCTAAAACTCCTTGTACTAATATTTTACCAAGACCTTTTCCTCTCATTCGATTTTCAGTATAAGCAGACAATATCTCTGGTTTATCGAATTTACCACAAGGCTTGACTTCGATTTCGGCTACTGGTTTATTGTCATTAATAACTTGATAAAAATCAGTTTGTCCTTTCTTGTTTCCAAAAGAAGGCTTGAATAATGTTTTTTTAGTGGCTTTCTCAAATTTCATAATACAAAGATAAGGAAAAAACTTGAATTCACCAAATAATATATATCCTATGAAAATCAACAAATTCAACGAAATATTCAACTTTAAGAAGTCCAAAAAAACAGAATCTTTAGTGTTTAAAAGTAAGATAGAAGAATGTGCACACGATGTTATAGAATTTCTTAAATCGAATAATATCTATACTTGGAATCAATTTATGTCTGGTACTAGATATGATTTTTTCGTAATAAGTCAAATCATTGATAAATATTGTGATAACGTCCAAGAAGTAAATCAAGTAAAATATCTAATGAAATTAGAAATGGGAGAGAAAGAAGAGTTGGAAGAATTACTCAAAGAATATGAAGAAAAAGAAGAATATGAAAAGTGTTCTGAAATAAAAAAGAAATTAGATTCTCTTTAAAAAGAATCAATAGCTGCCTGATATTGTTTATCACTTAAAATTTTGACTAGTTTTCCTTTTTCATTTAATTCTTTCTTCAAAAATTTATTAGTCTTTAATTGTTTTTGTAAAGAAAGTAAAAACTGATTATCACCCTGATAATCTTTAATTTTTTTGTTAATCTCTATTTTTTCGTTTATTGTCATAAGTAAAAAATATTTATGTAAATATAATATATATTTTCAAAATAAAAAAATAAATATGTACACAAGAGAAAAAATTGAAGCCGCTCTTAAAGCAAAAGGATATGTTTGGTTTGATGATGAAGAGAACAAAGACTTCGATGTGAACATTGTTGGTGTTAGAAATTCTAATACAGGAAATAATGTCACTAATGTATTTGATGATCATCTAACAATATCTTACAAAATCGATGGTGTTTGGAAGTTTCACCAATGGCCTGCTACCACTGATCCTGGAAAAAAAGGAGTTATGGAGTATCACAACTCTGCTGGTGTTGCTCGATTAGTCGAAGGACAATATCGTGGTTCACATCATCTTGGTTTACATCAAGGTAAGTATCAAGCACTAAAACAAAAATCAAATGTAAAAGTTTATCGTGATGCTAATCGTGATTTAACTTATAATGAAGATAGAATACAAGAAGGTGTTTTTGGAATTAACATACACAAAGCAGGTGTTGATTCTACTTATGTTGAGAATTGGTCAGAAGGATGTCAAGTTTTCAAAAAAGCTGCAGATTTTGAAGAGTTCATGGAGATTTGTAGAAAAGCTGAATCAATTCACGGAAATTCATTTACTTATACTCTAATCGAATCAAAAGATATTGTTTAGTAAACAAACTATAAAAAAGTTAAACCTCTCAATTGAGAGGTTTTTTTTTATTTTCGAGAAGATAACACTGACTTGTATTCAGTCATAATTTTATCATAAAGTGGCTCATCAAAATTCTTCATTAGATTAATCATTTTACCAATACCAGAATCTTTAGGTAAAAGATTACCGTTTTTAATCATTCTCATTTTAGAGTAAATTTCCTTTTCTAATCTAATTAAATCTTTTTCGCTTGCCATATTGTTTTTGTTTATATGACAAAGATAATTAAATACTTTTAATTATAAAAATTTATTTGAATAGCAATTTGTGAACATCAGTATAACCGTAAAAAATTAGATAATTTTCAATTCTACTAATTAATATTTTTGACTTGCTGTTTTTAGAACCATTCATAATTGAAATCCAATACTTTAAGAACCTTCTGAGATTCTTCTCATCAACCAATCCACAGTCACGAAGAATAATTAATTCATTAAGTTTATCAAAATAAAAATCAAATAAGTTTCTTATCATTACTTCTGTTGGATTGAACTCGGACTTTAGATTGTGTGTAATTAGAGCTTCAACTAGAATCTTATCATTTATTTTGTAATCAATTTCATTATACTTAATTTTAATTGAGTTCCAGTCAAGTAGTTTATTCACCACTTTGACTTCTTCAAACGAGTTAAATTCTTCAATTCTTTCTAATAAGAACTTAGACTTTTCAAATTTTCTTTGTTGAGAATACTCCCAGATCCATTTACCGGCTGCTGAAACACCAGCGATTAAAATAAAATTATCTTTTACCCAATTCAATAAGGAAAAGATAATCATATTCTTTCGATGATTTTAATAAGTCTATCAATTGAACTTATTATGTAATCGAAAAAATCTGGATCAATTCTCTGCTCACTATTCAAATTTGTGAAAAATCTTTCTTCTAAATTACCATAAGAACTGTCGATTCTACTAATACCATTTCTAATTAAAGTATATCCAGGTATTCTTCTTGAATTTCTTGAAATATTATAAATAGCGTTAAGCTTTTCTTGTAGAATTTCAAGATCCTCTAAATCTTCAGTTTTCGTATTTTTAACCTTGTTGAAAATTGATTGATTAAGTTCTATAATTTTATTGATAAACTCGAGTTTCTTTTTAGATATTTCTGAGCTATCAGATTTCAAACGGATGGCAGAACAGCCCCTAATAAAGTTATCTATATTATTTGAGATCTGAAGATTTTCAGCGGTTCTACCATTTAATTGTTCTTTGACTAAGTTATTTAGTTTATAAACATTTGTATTGAATAAATCTTCATTCCCAATTTCAGAACTTTTAATTATCTCATATAAGTAATTATAGAAATATTCAAAGTTTTGATTTCCCTGTAGGATATGAAATCCTAAATAATTAGAACCTAAATACCTAGTAAGTAATGATTTAATATTTTTGAATTGTACTATATCTTCTTTTCTTTCAAAGTCTATTTGAGACAATTTAGAAAAATATCTATCAATGTTTATTCTTTTAACTTCTTCATCAGGAATAAATTTACTCGCTCCCTTTTTAGATTCTTCTCTTTCAGATTTAATCACTGATTTTTTCTTGTAACTAGACTTCTTCAATTCTAAGAAATCCATAACAATAGCAAAATGAGCAGTTTCTAAATTCTTTTCTATATTACCATCTTTTCTAACACTTAATCCTATTCTATCAAAATGTAAAGCCGCATTCCAATCATATGGATTTGATTTATCAGAACTTTCATCTTCAGGTTTTACTAATCTCAAAACTATTGGAGTACCAGAATAATCACCACCATTTACTTGCCACCCATTCTCTCCATAAATCTTCCATTCTTTGCCACTTGGAGTTGATCCATCTTTTCTATCTTGTATAATGTAAGAGCTTGATCCTTGAATGAAAATAGTACCAATCAAAGTCGATCCATCAATTCTAATTTGAACAGGTGTACCAGATTCATATTGTAAAAAATCAGTTGGTGTTGAAATTCTACCTATTTCCTTGTAATCATTCAAGTTCTGTGATATTTTTGATTTAATGTCAGATTTTCTAATTAATCCATCTACTGCAGTTGTTCTAATAAACTGTCCGTCTTTATTAAACCAAAACTTTATCCACTTAATTTCACTGCTTGTCTTTGGCTTTATACCGGAACCACTACACTTAGGACAACTTACATTTCTAATTGAGTTACCCCATTTTCTTTTTATTCTACCACCTTCACACTTATCACCTGAAACTGCATATTCAGGAAAAGCTTGTTCACTAGTTTCATCACAAGGTTCATCACCTACATTGTAGTTTAACTCTAAAGCTTTGTCAAAATTAAGATATTGAAAGAAATCATCACTATATTTAGAAATAGGAAAGTCAATTCTATCAGCAATTTTATTTAGTTGTTCTAAAAACACTTGCTTAGAATCACTGTTAATAAATTTCAAAGTCTTTGATATCTTCTCTGATTCAAATGCTTCAAATAACTTTATAAATTTTAAATTCTTAATCATATTCTTGGTCCTATAATTTCTATTTTTAATCCCTTCTTTTTAAGTTCATTCACAAGTTCTTTATTTTTCTTATCACTTACTAAGTCACTAGAAAGAACTAATTTGTTTTTAATCTTAACTGAACTCAAAACTGACTCTAAATTATCACTATCAATAGTGAATAAAAGTTCTAAAGTATCTAACTCTTGTAGTTCAGACAAGTCTAAATTGTTAATTTTACAACTTATGAAGCTCAAATTTTTAACATCAAATTCACTCAAACTTTCTATTGTTTTATCAGAAATTTTACATTTATCAAAAGCAAATGACTTTGTATCAATATTAGAAAAACTAGTCAAATCATTTAACTTCAAATATTGAAATTTGACCCAGTTTAACTTAAATGGTATTTCTAATAAGTTAGATGGTAAGTTTACTGTTTGAATTACAATTTCCTTGATGTTTGCACTTGGTGATACTAAAACTGTTGACCAGTCAAAATTCATTGTCAAATGAAGTGATGTGGTATTTTTACCAATATATTTACCTTGTACTAATTGCAAATTATCCATATAAGGCTCTCTAAGAGAAAGATCTGTTGGTATGTCTGGTGTAAACAAATAATTTCTAACCGATTCAGTAGTTTCTTTATTACCAGAGTATTTCTCAACAATCTCAGTAAATAATTCTTTCATTCTATCTGGGTAAGCTCTATCAAAAAACAAAATAGGTTCTTCTTTTCTTTCTTGAGTCTCAATGTTTCTAATCATCATTCTAGAAAGTGGTAAAGATTCGGATATAATCTGATCTACTTGAGTAATTGGACTATCGAATACTAAAAAAGCTGGAATAGAATTCGGATCAAATACATTACTCAATAATCTTTCTCTCCAACCTCCTGAATATAAATGTTGACATGAAGAATAAAATCTTGAAATCGACATGTTTAAAATATCCTTAGGATTATGATTTATTGATAAGTATAAGTCTTTTGAGTAAACATCTATTTCAACAATATACTCGTCACCTGAGAAATCTTCACGAGATGAAGAAATCAACCTTGATATATCACCGGATGAAAAATCTTGAAAATTAACTGTTTTGTCTGGAAATAATGTATTGAAATCTTGCAAAAAAGAAACAATATTCACTAAATTGTTTGAAAATATAATCTCACCTTCTTCTCTTTTTCTCTTCATAGGTCTTCCAGTTTCTTCATCATTAATAGGTCTTCCGGTTTCATCTCTCATAATGACTTCATCTTGTCTAGACTCACCTACAGAAATCTTTTTGAAAATGTTAGTAAAGAAAAAAGAAACTTGATTAATAGTTGGTTTCTTAATATCAAAATCATTGAACAATCTTAAAATTTGATCTTTTGAGTATTCTTTTTCTAATGGCTTTGTATCTAATGCCTTATTTATGATTTCGTTTAGATTGTCAGGCAGTGCTTCGAATTTTTTATAGATTTCGTTCAAATCAACTTGAAAGAACTTATTAAATACTTTAATTTTGTCTTCCTCAGACAATTTCCATTTACCTTGTTTAATCTTTTGTGTTGGTTCAATTTCTTCAAGCTCTAACCATTTCTCACCCCAAATTCTTTTGACTTCTTTAGACTGAACAGGTAGAATAACATCCTTTATCTTGGCTTCTTCACTAAGAAAATTAAATCTTGTTTTAATCCATTTCATAATTACAATATTCTCTGATTTTAAGTATATATTAATCTTTAATCACCAAAATTAGAATTCATTAATTATTTTTAATATATAAAAATTATGAATCACTTAATAAAATTTAAGACATTCGAATCTCAATTATCCTTGAAATCAGGTCCAATTGAAGAATTATATTCAAGAATAAGTTTATATAAAGTCGCAGACAGAATCTGGGCTGTTGTAATACCACATAACTATTTAAGAAGTTGGGTGTTTCTAAGATGTCAAGAATATTATGAATCTACTTCACCTTATTTTAAGAATAATAGATTCACCTGGAAAGACTACATGAATTGGTACCAAAGTGAACAAGGTCCAAGAGGAAAAAGAGATGTATTCACTTATGCAAATGATTGGGCGGGTTTCAATCTACCATCTGAAGTTATCGAAGATTGTTTAAGTGAAATCAAAGATCCAAATCATTATGATGATATAATGATTTCAATTGTTAATACAATTAAAAGTAATGAAAGTGGAAACTTTTACTTATTAGGTATTTCTGAGATTGATAATGTAGATAATCATTTATTAGACCATGAGTTGGCTCACGGTATGTGGTATACTGATTCAAGTTATAAAAGTGAGATGAATAAGCTATTGAGTGAAATGGATAAAAAGTCAGTTGAATCTATTAAAAAGTTGATTGCTGAAATTGGCTATGCTGAGTCTGTTATAAGTGATGAGGCTCAAGCATATTTAGCTACTGGTATTTATGATGAGTGGATGGTCGATGATATTCCAAACTGGACAGATAAATTCAAAGAAGTATTTGATAAATACAAATCAAAACATTTATTATCAGAGCCTAAAAAATATGAAGTGAATTATAGTGATAAATCACTTAATGAATCTATTGATGAAGGCAATATTATAGAAGATGTTGCTTTAGAGTATTTTGATAAATATTATTTAACAGATTATAACACAATCAAAGACGATGATTTTGGTAATTTTTGGAAAGATGATGCTTTTTGGGGATGGTATAATTTAACTATGAAATATCAAAAGAATGATAAATTAGTTATTTATGTTAAAAAAGACAAAGTAAATAAAGATGAGTTTTATCAAGATATGGAAAATTTATCAAAAAGATTGGAATCAATTGGTTATAGAAATATGACTAAAAAATATGACACCGATGAAAGAAGTAAAGCTGTTGGATTTTCACTAACACTTATTACAAAATCAACTCCACTAAGATGAAAATTAAAAAGTTTAACGAGTCAACTCAATTTGAAGATATTGAAGATACACTTTTAGAAATTTATGATTTACTTGGTGAACCAAGAAAGTCTGAGTATAATGTAGGTGAAAAAATAGCCTACACATTAACTTGGAACTTAGGATTTACCATATTTGAGTATAATGGTTCAAAAGAATTAGATTTAATGTCTAAAGTATTTGATGTATTGAAAACTATCAAGTCATCACAGTCTCGTATTTCAGACTATGATGTTGAATTCAAATTGAATAGCTCACTTTTTATTAGATTAACGCCACATAGTGATGAAGTTTCTTCATCATATAATTTTTTCATCAAACAAGATGGTAGACAGGTTATTTTTAGTTATGGTGAGATTTCTAAATTCTTAAAAGATAGAGGATACAGAATTAAAGATACCGATGTTGAAGTATATAATCTTGATGACAATTCATCAGTTTCGATATCAACAGATGCACCTAGCGAAATTATGGTAGAACTTGCCACCATGATAACAACTGAATTAGAAGCTTTAGATGAAGATGATTATGATAGACCAGTTTTTGTAACGGGAGGTACTCGTAGTTTGTCTATAACACCAGAAGAAGAAAAGTGTTATGTAGAATTAGATAGATATAATTAATTGTTATGATAATAAGAAAACTTACTGATAAAAAACCAAAAATTATTCTTTTTCAAGGTTCACCTCGTAGAGAAAATTCATGTGCAAATCAGACTTCTAAATCAGAAAAATTGTTACATTATTTAGTTGATAAATGGTCGCCATTTGCTAACATTGAAGTTATTGATTTGAGTGTTGGAAAAATAAATATTCAACCTTGTAAAGGTTGTGTATCAACCTCAAATGGAATGCACTGTCACTGGAAATGTTCTTGTTATGGTATAGGATCAGAAACAAGTCCAGATTTGATGTATGAATCTCGTATCTATGACAGATTAGAAAAATGTGATGGATTTATGGTAATTAGTCCAATTCATTGGTATTCAGTTTCAACTCAAGTCAAAGCTATGTTTGATAGATTAGTTTGCGCAAATCAAACAATTACAAAAGAACAAGCTTTAGAAATATTTGGAAAAGGTAATATCAAAAATTCCAAATTAACAGGTAGAGCAGAATTATCTAAAAAGTATAGACATTTACTCAAAAATCACTTAGAAGGAAAATGGGCTTCATTTATTGTACACGGAGACGATGGTGCAAATGATTATGAAGGTCAAACTCCACCTTTTAGTAACGATAGTATGTGGAATATACAAAATTCTGTTATGCCTCTTGTTTATCAGTGTAGATATTCTGGCATGAATTGTCCAGATGATTTAGTAGAATCAATTTACATTAATAAGGGTATTCCTTACTACCAGGCTAATAAGACAACATCAGATGAATTATTAGAAAGAGCTGACAAAGTATTTGAAAAATTGATTGATTACATCAGTAATCAGGTTATTTCCTAATCAATCTACAAATAAATCCATAAGCATTTACTAACGCCGTATTAAGGACATCACCTAAAACTGAGATAAGAATTACTGTTCCGATAAAGATCCAGAAATCACTTGTAATGTATTTTATTATTTCTAACATATTATTTTATAATTTTAATTTTATCTGAAGTTTTAATGAACTCTTCGAATTCATTATACTCTTGTATATTTTCTAAAAAGAAAGATATAGTCACGATTGAATTTGATCTCGTCAAATAACTCCAGAATGTTCTATCTGTTTGAGTATTTGACTTTTCGACTAGCTCTAAAAAGTAATCTTCTATTTCTAGGATCTGTATCTAAATTTTTTTAAAATAAAAAAGAGAAAATCAAAATAATCAAATTTGCGGTTTTGATACATCTGATTTTCTCTTAACGATTGTTAGAGTTCGCAATTCTAACTTTCTACACCCATCTTTTAGTTCAGTGATAACAAGGTGTTGGTTATCTACCTACTGCGACGTACAGCTCGTTACATCCTACCATCAGCAAATGGTATCTCGTTTTTCGGTTCATTTGCTGCTTTCCCTTATACGAGTTTTTAGTTAAAATTGTGTTAAACAGTTAACCTCTGTTATCAATTCGATTAGTCGGCGTTAGCAGCTTTCGATTGACAATACAAATATAAAATAAGAATTTTGAAATTCCAAATAAATTTTAAAATTTTTCTAACAAGCTAAAATATAAGTGTTGTAATCTATTTCTGGCTTAAATACATCTTCAATGATTTCTTGTCTCATTAATTGATAGACTAAGTTCCAGTGTTTCAATAAATTTTCCTTTACCGACTGTCTTCTATACTTTTGTTCTTTAATCCCATTAATTATTTTCTGAGCCATTTGAGTATCAACATATTCAAAATCATTATGTATGGAATGAAGACTTGGTCTCCAATAATAAATTTTATCATTATGTGAAATAATATATTCATTTTTATCTTCAAACTCATGTCTAATGTAGTGGTACTTACCATTTACTATTTTTAGTTTCATAACTAAATTGCTTTCTGAAAACGACATAATACAAATATACAAATTAAAAATTAAAGTTTAATATATAATAAAAAGTAAACTCAAAAAATGGCTTTAGATTTAACAACTGATTATGTAAGAAAAGATAGCTCCTCTGCGTCGAATGTTTATTTCGGATACGCAGTTGGTAACCCATCAGATACAGACAAGGTTTTTGCGATTAGAAGAGTGAATACAGCAGCTAATGTTGAGACTGTTTCATGGACAAATGGTGATTCAATATCATTTAACGATTCTTGGTCTGGTAGAACTTATAGCTTTAGTACACCAGGTGGTAATCTAAATCTTACTTGGAGTAGAGTAACAACACCTGAAAGATTAGCTTCTTTTACTTGGAGTCAAATAAACGGTGTTAGTAAATATTTAGTGACTGTTAAAGACTCAAGTGGAAACATATTAAATCCTGATGGTACAATCTACAGAAGCGCCTATAATTTCAAATCATTCGGATCTAACTTATTTAACACATACGCTTATACTCAAGGATTTTTATCATCCGGTACTTTTTCACTTACACTAACTGCTACTAACGTAGCTGGATCAATTTCAACAATAGGTACATTTAGTTTCAGTTAATTATGAAATACTTAAAGAGATATAAGAATCACAATGAAGAGTTGAATTTACCGAAGACTCTTGTAGGAGCAGGAATTGTGGCAGGTTCTTTATTATCACCTCAAAAATCCGTAGCAAAAGAAACAGTTCCAACAGAAAAATCATCTGATTATATTTCTCCTGATGCAGAAAAGATTAAAAGTGAAATAAATGATTTATTTGAGATGAGGAAAAAGAATGTCTCTGATCAAGAATTAATTAAAATATTAGATGAAATAAAAGACAATTTAGAGTCAAATGATTCTAGTAAATTTGTTTCTTTATTTGAGAAGTTATCTCATCACATAGAAAAACAATATGGTTATAAAATCGAGAAAAAAGATCTATCAAAATTAAATGATGCTTCAATTGGTGAAATAAAATCACAAGAAGACAAACTATCATTATTTACAATATTAGGTTGGCTCGGTTCTATTTGTTTAGCAATTTGTGGTGTTCCACAAGCTTGGATGTCATTTAAAGAAAAACATTCTCACGGAATTTCCTGGGGATTTTTATTACTTTGGGCTTTTGGGGAAATATTTGCTTTAGCTTATGTTTATGATAAATTAGATTTACCTTTATTAATGAACTACTCAGTGAATATATTAATACTTGCAATTATTCTTTATTATAAATTCAATCCAAAAGTAGAGATGAGTAGTGATATAAAACTCAGAACAGGTCATTAATTTATGAGATATCTAAAAAGATTTAATGAACATTCTAACCCAACAATCTACACTACAGATTGGAGAAAATTTGTACCTGATAGTCTAGTTGTGATTAAAGGAGATTGTACTGATATAAATGGTTGGATAATTGATCCAAAAACCAAAAAACCAACTAATCAACAATTAAGGTACAAGCTTGGTAACATTATGTCAGACTTAGTTCATCAAGTAACTTATGATAATGACTTTGAATTTTTAGGTCTACCAGATACTTTGGAGATGGATGTTGCTATGATTAAAGATGAAAATGAAAGTCATTTTCAGATGAATGTCGAGATAACTTTTGGTGATTTAGTTGCTGCTGGATTTATTATAGAACCTCCTAATAAAGTTACTCCTTATTTTTATACATCATATCATTCAGTAACAGATCCATCTGAAACTGTTTTTGCTTTTGATGAAGAAAGTATACAAAAGTTATTAAAATTTTTCAATAGATTTGAAGGAATAAAAATAGAAAGAAAAGACTTAAATTTCTTAGATAATAATCCAGATAACTATTATCCACCATCTAATATATTACCATCAGTAACATCAAACTAAAAAGGGAATTTCATATCTAAATAATCATTTTTTCTTTCTTCTCCTATTTTCAGAATATTAAAGACCTTGTTTTTACTATCATCCAAAATATTCTTACGAATAGATAACTCTAAAAGTAAAACATTCATTTCATCATCTAATGATGAAACATCTTCAATTCTAATATTCTCTAAAATAGTAATTGCAACAAATGGATCTTTTTCAAATGTTTTTAATAACTTTTTGATAATCGATAATTGTTTAGATAAAGTAAAACCTTTAAGATTTTGTGAGCAATTTGGAGCGTATTTACAAAGATTATTGATTAATTCAAATTCTTCTTCAGAAGGTTTACAATCAAAGTATTTTTCTAATCCAAGGTCAGTATCAAAAATATACTTGACACTATCGTAAAGAGTCTCTAATTCAGAATTACCGATAATATTTCTCATATAGAAAATAAATTCAGTAGAAAGATAAAATCCGTATTTGGTATTTATCTTAGACTTAACTCTTGGTTTTAAATAATAAACTTCTTGGTTTTCATTTTTTAATTGAAGAATATATTCTTCAATGTCTTTATCTCTTTCCAAAGAAAAATACGGTTCTAAATCTTCTTGGTATTTCAAAAAGATATCTTTATAACGAGATAAGAATCTCAATTTTACTAAATCATTAAAAGAATTGTCGTAAGTATAAAGAACTAAGTCAATTTCTAATGGTGATATTTCACAATTTAATTCTTTTTTCTTTTTGAACATTCTTATTACTGAATGACTCGGTGTTGTTAGATTGACTAATTTAATTTCACCAGTTTTCAAGAATTCTTCAAAAGCCTTTGTACAATAAAATTTTTCTGATTCTAAATCATATCCTACTTGACAACAATTTAAATCAAAAGAATCTATTACAACCGAAGGGTCTTTAGTATTTGACTTATAATTTATTATGTTAAATATTCCTTCATTAGAAACCTTTTCAATCACATAATAACTTGAAGTATGTAACCTGACACTAGCAATAGTTGAATAACTTTCATAAATTACTTTCTCCCTAATCTGAAAGCTTTGTTTTTTTGATATATCATTATTTTTAAATGATTCCCAATCATCTTCAACTAAATCAAGTTGATAGATGTCGATGTCATTAATAACCGCTTTATTTCCAGAAATGTTTTCCCAGATAACATTAGCAAGTGATCCACCAGATAGTAAACCTTTCGTAGGTAATTCCCATTTTGATTTAATCTGTTCTAAGCTTTTTTCGAATATTTTTTCTAAATTCATAGAAACAAATATAATAATAAAATTTTAAAGTTGGAATTATTTTTTTGTAATATATACTTTATGATATTAAATTCAATAAAACCAAATAAGGTTCCAAATCTTGCTATTTGGTTAGACTTTTCAGACGAATCTTCTTTACAGCTATCAAGTCAAGACGACTTAGCAGATTTTATTTTAGCAGTCGATAAAGTAAACGGAAATACTTTTAGTACAACTTCTGGTTTCACAGCACCAGTCTATAAAAAATCTGCAATGAATAACAAAGGAGCTCTTTATTTTGGATCCGGTCCAACTCATATTACCAGTAATGCTTATAGTGATTGTATTGGACACGCAAATCTTCTAACAGAAAACAACGGATTTGATACAATTTACGATAGTGAAAGAACTATATTTATGGTTTATTCAACATTAGATACTACTTATTTATCTGGCACAATTAGTAATAGTACTTTAACTGGCCCAAATTTTGCTTGGACTAAAATAACAGGAGGTACATATGGATGTATAATGAATATACCAATTGGTGATTTTTATTATATTGATTCATCTGAGAACTCATATGATTGGACGACCTGGGAAATGTCATTTATCAATTTATTGAAGTACAAGGGTAATCCCACTTTTTCATATTGTAACTATCTAAATAATCAAGGATTAACAGATCAACTATCATCAAACGATAATACTAAAAGATTTACATATAATAATAATTTAAATACACCTACTCTTTTCTTTCTATCATCTAAAGACTATAATAATAGCTTTGTTTATTCAAATTACGAACCAAGGTTTTCAACCTCTGGTTCAATGGTTAACTTAGCTTCTTTACCAAATTCCGGGACTTTTGTATCAAGTGGATACGAACCAAGGTTTTCTTTATTTAATATTTATCTCGGTAATACTGGAGACAAAGTTTATTCACAAAAATTTGGGTTCTGTGGATATATTGGTGAATTTCTCTACTATAAAAGAAAACTTTCTGAACCTGAAGTAAAGCAAGTCAAGAACTATCTAAGAAAGAAATGGGGTCTTTAATTTAATATATAGATTATGAGAAAACTAACAGAACTAATTAACGAAAATGTAGATATTAAGTTACAAAACTTAAACTCTGAATTATTATATTTAACAGAAGGACTAAACCAAGTTGGTAGTCTTATATTAATCTATAACGAAAATAAAGCTTCTATATTTTCTGTTGAAGTTCTTTCAGATCACAGAGGAAAAGGTTACGGAAAAAGATTAGTAGAAAAAGCCATCACAAGATGTAAAGAAAAAAATTGTGAATCTATTGAGCTCAACACTGAATTAGATAATATTGTTGCACACAATCTTTATACTAAACTTGGTTTCGAAGTAAAAGGTCTAAAAGACGGTTTTAATAATTATTTATTGAACATCTAATTCTTTAATTGCGTTATCAAAATCTTGTTGTGTTACCTCGGTAATATCTTTACCTAATTTATCAGCTATTTGTTCGATAAAGTTTTTAATCTTGCTCATATTTCAATTATTTCTACAAATATAGTAAATAAATTTTTAAATATCAAGTAATCCTCTATAATAGCTCCAACATTCAAACAAATCATTTACTTCTTTCTCACTCAAATTATCACCAATGAAATACCCTTTTGCTCTACCAGCATAATATGATACAGGTGGACCGGTATAATTTGATGCAAGTAAATAAATATCTTGATTTGGAAATCCTGAAAATGCTATTGAACTTGTTTTAGAAATTTGAGCATCCAAATAAAGATCAAGATTATCTAATGTTCTATTGACTGTTACCATACTTGGTGGTGAAACAAATACAAAGGAATCACTACCACTATTACCTAAGCTATAGTCAACAGTTGTTACACCAAATCCAATTGAGATCTTTTGACCATCATTTGCACCAATTGCAATACCAGTAGTGTCTGGTGTTCCAAGAAATCCAAATGAGTGTGAACTACCAACTAAATTTAAATAGGAATTAAAGTTAGTATCACCATAACTATCACTAATCAACTCGATATAAGATCTTGTAAAGTTAATATTACTAGCAGTTGCCCAACTAATAGTAAATCCAGAATTTACTAAGTTGTGTGAATAATTATTCACTGAATTAGTTGTTGAGTTGACAATAGCAGCTTGATTGATTGGTAAAAATGGATAAACAACATCTAGTTTATCCCAAATGTTTTTCCTATTTGTAGTAACAGTCAGTCCAGAACTTTTTGCTTTTAGTAATTTTGTAAATGACTTAATTGCATGATACTCACGAATACCAGTAGAACCGTTTCTACTCAAAAAGTTTTGAGCATCAGATTCATCACTTGTTGGGTAATCATTAAGTTGAACAGTCCATCCATCACTAATTAAGTTCTCTAATTTAGTTATATCAAATAATGAACTTGCTCTAAGCGTTTGAAGTTGAAAAGTTTTATTATCAAAATCACCACCACTCTGATTATCACACGAATAATAGATTGATTGCATTACATCATCATAAGTGATTCCTACAATATTATTGGTTGATAAAGATATTCTTTTGGCTATTAAATTAGTTTCACAATCTATTGCATACAAGTAACTGTCACTCTGACAGATTACAACATTTTGATATTTATCATACTTCAAATTTGTTCCTTCTAAACTAATAATTTCTACAACATTTAGATAATTCGGGGAGTCGGTAACACAGTCGATAACAGCAATTCCTTCGTCACAACTAACATACATACAATTATTCAGAGTATTAAAAGTCATATAAAAAGGATTCGTAATTCCTAAGGAAGTGCCACTAACTGATTGTATTAAAGATGAGTTTTTGTAAATTTCAATTCTATTTGCATTTCCACAGACCCAAACTTGACCGTTATAAGGTTCATATTCTATTTGAGATAAATTAATATCATATCCAATTCCAAAAGCCACCCCATCAAGATTCACACTAGTGACATCATATGTGGACATCGATAATCCTACAGCATACATTTTATTTTCACTGACATTGAATACTAGTTTGTTTGTTCTTGTTGGTAAACCTATATCTTTAATTTTTTGACCATCAGTTTGAATTACTCCCATCTGGTCGGTACCATATTGAATAAACCAAAAGTATTGATTATATGGATCATATTTGATATCGGTTAAGGTATCTAACCCAACTACATAATTAGAATAAATATTATTTTGAATATCATAGACAGCAATTCTACCACTTGCTGTAATACCAATACCTAAATATAAACCTAAATTATCAGCATCAAGATATCCAGGAAGAGGTATAGAATCAATCAAGTTAGAAGCTTTATTTAGTGTTAGAGTAGTATCTTCTACGTTTGATAAATAGGACAGACCAGTAATATAATCATCATCATCAATTGAATAATTGTTATTTCCAAAAATTAAAGTTCCTGATATTGCAGTAGTGTTATTTATAATCGTTGATAAATCAATCGGTGTACGAGTTGAATTATTTTCAAATCTAAGATAATCTAAATTGTTAGTACCAAAATCAATTGATTCAACTCTACAATTATCAATTGTTAATGACTTTAATTCAAGTGGAGATGTAATTTGATCTATATTGCTAATGTTGTGTACCGTTAATTTGAAATCCGTGACCGTGTTAGTAGAGTCAATCTCTAAGAGATTTTGTATCCAAGTTGATGTTGAAACAGTAAGTCCAGAAAGTGAAGATACATTCTGTAAAGTGAAACTTGAAACAGGACCAGTGTTATATAAAACTATGTTTGATATAGGTAGTTTAAATCCGTTGTAATTTGAGCCACCAATATTAATATATTGAAGATTCGTACAATTAGAAAAATCAAGACTATTTATTGTAGATGAACTAACACCAGTCTTTAAATTAAAATATTCAAACTGGTTATTATTAACAATTAAATTTTGTAAACTTGGCATGTAAGATAAATCATCAGTGTGTGTCGTTGCTTCAGTCCAGTTTGGTATTGAATTGTAAGAAACATTCAATGTGACTAAGTTTGGATAATTAATGTAGTTGTCACCCAAATTAAAAATAGAAATTGAGTTGTTTGATATATCTAAGTACTCTAAACCAGAACCACCAGAATCGACTCTAAACTCTGTTATTGAATTATTACTTAAATCCATGTAAGTTAGTAAATTCCCCGTTGTAAGAACTATTGGTCCTTTCAATCCTTCACCTGGGTTTTGAGCACAGTCTTTGAAGTCTACAGTGGTTATCAGAATTGTATTCTCTAAAATTTTTTGAACTATTGATGCTGATGCATTTATCGGCGAACCAGAAAAGTCTACATTTACTAAATTAGGTACTACAGACAGTCTCATTTGTTCTAAGAAATTGTGCTTTCCAATATTCTCATTACTAGTGAGTGCGGAGTTTTGAAATTGTATGTTTACTAAACTACCAATGCCACTTAAATTTAAATCATTTAACAAACTACAATTGTTAGCTATAATGGTTTGAACCCCAGTATTTAACTCACTTATAGTCAATAAAGAATTATTATTACTCAGATTAACTTCACTTAGCTCAAGAATGCTAAATGAAAAAGAGTTAAAATCTGTAAGATTATTATTTGATAAGTCTAGAATAGTAGTTCCGGATGGAAGTATAGTATTTGTTTCATCTAATTGACAAGAACTTAGGGTCACATCAAAGAGACCAAATTCTGATAAATTTATTCCAATTGAGCTAAAATTGTTTTGACTTAAATTAAGATTAATAAGTGTTGAGCTTCTTGGACTTGATTCTTTGATCCAACTATTAGTCGGAGAGAAAAATGACATTGAACAACCTATTGCTGTTAGATTCTCTAGTACTTCAAAATCATATTGATGTGAATTATCAAAGTCAGCAATATCAAATTTAGAAAAACTCATGCCTGATATATTCAGAGTCACTAAACTAGGAAAATGAAATTGACTAACATTTGAGAATGATCCGTTAGATATATTAAGATTTGTAAGTAAACCAGATGACTCTCTGTTAATAATATTTGATAATTTTGAATTATTACTTAAATTTAAATTTAAAATACTTGAAAGTCCATCAACATTAAGTTCGGTTAACTCAGAATTGTGTATTTCTACTTGAGATAGGTTAGCAAGATTCGTTATATTTAATTGATTTAAGAAAGGCTGACTAATACTAGAATCAAATAAATTAAGTTTTAAGTTTTGAAGATTTGTTAAATAAGAAATATCCCAGTCAACATTTGATGTAAGTTCTAAATTTGTTAATGTGTCTGGAAGTCCTGTTAATCCAATTATTGGTCCATTGATTTGTAAAGTAGTTACACTATTAGTATCAAAATATCCACTGTATGTTCCAGTACCAGATGAATACAAATAACTAAATGTATTACCATGAAACGAATAAGAAGCTCCATCACCAGTATAAACAAAAGAAAATCCACCACCTCCAGAAGATGTCATAACAAGTAATGGTGGATTGTTTCCATCGGTATCTACTATAAAATAACTCCTATAAGAAGTTAGATTTGCAAAAACACTAGCTAGAGTAACAAACTGTACATCAAGTAACATATAGATATATATAAAATTACTTGTAACAATTTAATATATAAATGCATGTTCAAATATTTTATACATTCAGAAGATGATGAGAATTGGGTAGGTGGAATAATGACAAATAATCTTCAAAAAGATTTTATCGAAAAGTATCGAATTACTTTTGATGAAGAGTTTGAAGATGATGATTTGTTAGGTATTGATCCTATAATTTCAAATGTTGAGATTGGTAATCCAAATTCGGATGTAAATATCTACATTTACAAAATAGATACAAATACTCAACGACAACAATTGATAGGACAGTTTAATTTTTTTGAAAAATGTGAAGGAGATGTTCAAGAATTTATTACTGATTATTATAGAGAAATAGAAATGAATGTAGATGAATCATTAACAATTAAAAGGTTTAAAGATTATGATAAAGAAATATGATGAATTTTTAATTCTTGAAAAATATGATCGATATATCAAGTCTAAACTAATGGAACTTGGAATAACTGATGAAAAAGAATTAAAAAAACAAATTGATTTAGCTAAGACAGGATATTTAGCAACCTACTTATCAGAAAAAGGAGAGAAGTTTACTTTTGGTATTTTACATGCAATTTTCAAAGATGCCATTAGAGCGAAGAAATTAACTAACATCAAAAAAGGTTTCTATCACATTCTACCTTCATTATTACCACTTACCTTAGCTCCTTGGTATCCAATAGCAGCAATTATAGGTTCAGTATTCGGAGCATCAAGAATG
>JACCDW010176216.1_pt1 | contig 22909 bp, 43 predicted proteins | sample 7449781 | NCBI WGS metagenome assembly JACCDW01 (sample SAMN15323449, study PRJNA562643) | freshwater metagenome | isolation source: river surface water | place: USA:Blue River Watershed | collected 2017-08-18
AAAGACTCACAACATGGTCAACTGGCATGATCCAAAAAATAATTGGATGCGAAAAGATTATCGTGAGCAAATCACACAGTTTCAAGATACACAGATTGAAACCGAGTTCTCTGCCGCCGTTGAAAGACATGCTGTCGAAGAAGTCTATTGGGTTGGGGGCGAACCGCTAATGTATGAACAACATTGGCGCTATATGCAACGTATTGTGGAGTTAGGTGATGGACCACGTTTATATGCTAGATATAATACAAACCTTAGTCGTGTGGAGTATCGGGGTGTATCTCTCTATAGGGATATTCTCAATCGCATACGAGATTGGCAAATATGTGCTAGCCTGGACGGAACTGACAGGGTGGGGGAATATATTCGTACAGGATTGGATTATGAACAGTTCTGTCGTAATTTTGAGGCAGGACTTAAAATTGCAACACATCCAAGACAGATGCGTCTTGATTTTACCCTCACACTCCCTGGAATGTTCGAAATTGATGCGATGGAGAGACTATCACAGGCGTATGGGGTACAATTGCTAGCCAAGGTAATCTTCTCGTTTACTCCTGACATTGTAATGAGCCCGCTTGCACTGCCGCGAGAAATATTGCATCCTTGGTTGGATCAGTTGATTGCAAAATGCACCAAAGACTCAATGCGTGATGTTTTGGTGCAGTTAAAAACTCGACCCACGTTTCAGGAGCAGTGGCCTAACAGTTGGCAAGCAGGATTGATAAAGGGCAAACAACGCATACTAAAACTAGAGCAGATACGCACACAAAAGGTAACTATGACTGACATATTATCACAGAGACCTGACGTACTAAAATGGTGGATGCAAATTGAAGCTTGACGAAATTCAAATAACATTAAAGTCTAGCGATGACCAATTGCTTGATGTATATGTAGATGTGCATGACAATAGCCTAAGTCGCAAGTGGCTTGGTGCCTTGAACAACTTATTACAAAAAAATTATCATCTAGAAAAGAACTACTGTTGGCTGGGATGGACTGGTACCGAACGCAACCTACCATACCTGTGTACACAAATCAATCGCAGTATCCATGCTATAAACAGTTCAGATCTAGACTACAAAATTGACGATTGGTTTAGCCCTGCAAACACTGTGGCGGCCAATGGCGGTGTTGATCATGCTCACATGAATCTCTTACACGGGTACTTTGAAGACCTTCAAGGATGGTCAGGGGGTATTTCTAACTATTATCGGCGTTCCACACCAGAACTGCGTTGGCACATTAGACAACTTAATTTATTGTGTCATGAGTTAGAAAGCTTGGTACTGAGCATGCGCAAGGACACCACAGCACCAGAGTGGAAGCGACCATCACAGTTGATGTGCTGGCTGCAAGCACCGCGCTTTACCCTAGACGAGGAAGATTATGATCTATTTGGTATCGATACTATTAATCGCAGCTTGGGCGGCGTATATGTTGGTGTTAACAAAGCAGTGGGCAAGCATCACTGGGAAGTGTTTAATGACGAAGGACGGGATTCGCGCATTAGTGAGCTTACAACGTCGGCTCTTAGAGCTCAAACTGAAGCCGCTGGCGACTTTGATATTGAATGGGCCCGTGATCCAGGTGCTTATCACTGGCAAATCAAACAACTGGCTGAATTCCGTACCTGGCTTCTCGCAAACGGATTTAACCCAGATGACAAGAGTCTCACTATCGGTCACCCGCAGGTTGGGCAAGTCGACCTTGAGCGGTCATTTGGTACAATTGATTACAAAGAAATATGGAGCCAGTTATCCACTAAGCTGGACGTCTATAAAATACGCACGTCGAGTGCTCAAGCAACATATGAGTATCGCTGGAGCGACAGTAATTACGAGCAATTACAAATAAATGTGTTGAATTGATATGTTTGATGTTTTTTATTCAGGCAAAAAGCCAGGCCTGTTTGCACACGAATGCAAAGCAGACAGCGTGGAACATGCACAGCAGTTGACTAAAACTAGATATTTTTGGTGGATAACGCACTGCTGTGACTACACTGACTTTGATTTTCTGTGGGAACCGGTTCCTTGGGAAGCGCACCAAAAGCATGCATGGGCCAGCCAGCACCAAGTTGATTCGGGCACTTATCTAATTCCAAGTACAGGTTACACCGATACCAATTATCATGAGTTGCCAGTAATAAAAAGACGCTGCGACGGGATTGACATTTTTGAAATTGATCACTTGGATGGTAATGCTGGAAACGTGCCCAACACTGTGAAAACAGTAAGATACTTTGATAATTATCGAGACACTCTCTCCCGTATTATAAAGTCTCTAGCACCAGAGCAAGAATATATTTGGGTATGTTCTAGTGTTTGTGATTACAGTGGGTTTGATTTTAGTTGGCATCCTGAACCATGGCAAAGCACATTGATGCATGTGTTTCCAAGCAATGAACAAAAGTTTGGGGACACATTTTTTATACATGTGCCTTCATTTATCAAGTCAGCTGAAACTGTGGAGTTGTTGGAATGGCATAGCATAAACTATGTTAGTAAAACAGTGCCACGGCGCTTGATGCCAACAATCAGTCACTCTTGTGATAGCCAAGCCGATGCAGTTAAAGAAAACGATTGGGACGGCCCTCTAGCGTTGTTTACTACTAATGACATACCTATTACCCTGCCCACAGTCTCTTTGTGGCGACAAGAAACCAAAACCATTGTGCCACTGAGTGTTGGTGCAAGTGCTGTTATTGTACCCAAGGCAGCAAAAGGTAGCATCCGTACACAGTTATACGATTATCCCTACATAGACAAAACACAAAGCCGGCGCCATAGCGACCAACCGCTGGATATTGTGTTTATTGAAAACGGTGAAAAAGAAGCACGGCAGTTGTTTGGGCACTTGTTTAACTTGACAATGAACAAACCAAACAAATTGCACAAGGTGTCTGGAGTCAAGGGTCGCGCAGCAGCGTATCACGCCGCAGCAGAGAAATCCACCACACCTTGGTTCTTTGCGGTGTTTGCAAAGTTGCAGATGAATTCAGACTTTGATTGGTCCTGGCAACCGGACCGTATGCAACAAGCCAAGCACTACATCTTCCACGCAGAGAATCCCATCAACGGATTGGTGTATGGCCACCAAGCAATGATTGCTTACAATAAAAAGCTAGTGCTAGAGAATCCCGGTCAAGGTCTAGACTTCACGCTAGACCAACCGCATGAAGTTGTTCCTATCCTTAGTGGTCGTGCAAACTATTACACATCTAACTGGATGTGCTGGCGAACTGCTTTTCGCGAAGCACTGAAACTGCGAGCCAGTTTACCTGATGTTGAAAACGAATACAGACTAAATCAGTGGCTAACTGTGGACAAAGGTGCAGGTGAGTGGAGTTCAAAAGGCGCTCAAGACGCTATGGAATACTACAACGAAGTTCAGGGAGATTTTGAAGCCCTTAAAAAGAGCTACGAGTGGGAATGGCTTGCTAGTTATGCGTTTATGAAACGTGGACTAGTGCCCGACTAATAATGTATTCTACTTCTGAGTCAGTAAGTTCAGGGTATATAGGCAAACTCAAACAACGGCGTGCTAGGCTGCTGGCTGCACTCAACATGTTTGGCCCAGGTGCGTTGATATAGCGTGGTTCTTCGTGTAAGGGGCGATCGTAATGAATCTTTATTGCAATACCATCTGCTTCAAGCTTGCGCTTTAAGGTATCTCTGTCATCAACTTCAATAACAAATTTGTGGTAGCAGTGTTGTTCAAAGTTTGACTCGTCTATTAAACTGCGAACTTTAGTGCCTTTGAGTTTGTCGACCCAGTGGCCGGCAATATCTTTTCTGCGTTGTTGCCAGCCATTAAGATACTTTGCTTTGACCATCATTTGCGCACAATCAACTTCGCTCATGCGACTGTTACTAACAAAATCAGCAACACCGCCGCACTTGCCGTTGGTTGTCCAGTCTCTTGCAAAATCTTCTAGTTCGCGATCGTTGGTAACAATAGCACCGCCATTGCCATAGTTAGCAAAGTTCTTTGTAGGATCAAAGCTAATAGCACAAGCATGCCCGTGTCTGCGGCAGTTGTTGGATAACCAATGTTGTGCTCCGTCCTCGATCATGGCGTAGTTGCTTTCGTTTGGAAACCAGCGATTGTATGCAGCACCATATAGCCCCACAGTGCATACAGCTTGAAAGCTAACTTCTCTGTCTATGGACTTGGGATTCATTAGTCCATAATTGTCAGTATCGACAATGTGTACGTTCCATCCTGCTTTGGCCCATGCGTTAGCAGTGGCAATGTAAGTCATTGCTGGTACAAGTACTGTGGGAGGATTTACTTTAAAACCGTATTGCTTGTGGAACGCTGCAATGATTTCCAATGCCTGTGTGCCCGAATGACATACCACAGCACGTTTCTGATGATTCTTATTTGCAAGCCAATCTTCAAACTGCATGGTCCAAGGACCACTCATGACCTGACCGGTGCTGAGCACCGTATCAGTTATGTCTAGGATCTCGTTGCGGAGTTCTTTATACTGTCTTTGAATTCCAGTAAACGGAATTTGAAAGCCACTCATAATACTTTTGGAATCCTTCTTCTACGTCTACTTTGGGGTTGTAGCCTAAAATAGTTCTAGCACGGTCAATGTTCAGCGCACCGCGACTTGGGAAGTCTGCATCCTTGTCACGCACTTCAACAGAGCCCTTACCAACCAGTGCTACAATTTTTTCTGCGGCTTCAAGCAAACTAACGCTATGTGACTTGGTGATGTTGTAAGTATGATTCGCAGCCATGAAACGAGTCGCAGCCGCAACAATGCCATCCGCAGCATCATCCACGTATGTAAAGTCAAGTGTTTCTGACGCTCCGTTGACTCGGAGAATTCCACCACGCATTGCAGTGAGCATAAATTTTGCAATGACACGGTCTTCAACATCCAATGGGCCATACACAGCCGACGGACGGATGATAGCGTAGTCAAAACAACCTCTACGATGATAGTCTTTAACAAGGTCTTCTCCTGCCAGTTTCATGATACCATACTGTCCAATAGGACGGCAAAGATCATCTTCAAGCACTTGATCTTCGAAGTCCCCGTAGACCATGCTTGAACTTATATACACAATACGCTCTACGCCGTGTTTTTTGGCACTCTCGCAAACATTAATTAGTCCTTCCATCATGACTTTGGCGCCCCATGCAGGATTTGCATTAACAACTTTTTGTCTAGGAAAGCTAGCCATGTGAATTACTACGTTGGGTTTGTGCTGGTCGAAAATTGCGTCGATACCCAGTGCATCTTCAATACCAACGTTATAGATGTTGGTGTCATCTGCAATCTTTTTCAAACGCTCGCCCATCAAGTAGTCTATTTCTGTTTGTGGAATAATACCATAGTTAGTTTTGGTATCTACTACAACTACTTCGTTTGATTGTCTTTGCAGCCGCTGTACAACATTGTGTCCAATTAACCCTAGACCGCCTGTTACTAAAAATTTACTCATTGATCTTTCCATTTCATTTGAAACCACACGTACACTTGCTCGTCCATTACAATATAGTTGCCGCCATTGCTGTAATCCCAAAACCTACCATTGATGTAAGTACCGGGACTACCGTATGTTTGTTGTAACCACGCCATTTTTTCTCCATTGGGTAAACCCATATGCTTGTACAGAGTCATGGGCACAAACTTCTCCCCGTCCCATATTTGTTTTTTAACCGGTGGTGGTAGTGTAACTTCCGCGTCCACATATTCTATCACTTGTTTCCACCCCATTTTAACTCCCAAAAAACTTGATCTTTCTCACTGAGCCGGGCCATGATCTTGTACTGGTAGCCATAGTTCCAAGTATCTATACTCCTAGTCCAGTAAGGTTGTTCAACCGCATGCTCTAAAATAAACTCACCAGATTCACTTTCTTGCCATTTTAAAATTGGATCTGCAACATACAAGTCCGGATCGTCGACGTCGCCCATGCGTATAGTATGAACACAAACGTCACGAAAACGCACTGGAACCCCTTCTACGAGTTTTGTCTCCTCGGGTTGCCAGTGCGTGTATTCTGCTTGATGATTACGTGCAATTGCCATAGCACATTATAGCATTATTGTGCTACAAGGTCATTGGCCATTGGAAAGATTGCAGCAATAGCTGTGGCGCAGCCCAGTGCAATTTGTTGATGTTCTTTTTGTGTACCGTTTCCGGCCCGTAGTTGAATAAAGTGAATCCAACTACGCAGTGTACCGTTCATGTACATACGACTTACAGTAAGCCCTTCGGGCAACACAGCTCTAGCTTGCTCTTTGGCAATGCCGTTTTTAATAGCCCATTGGTATTCTCTCTCCACAGCAAACAACACACGCTTCTGAGCACGTTCCCATTCAATTGCTAACAATCGTTGTTCGTTGTTATCGGGATCAATGTCTACACTATTTTGTCTATTCTTGAGGTCCTGGAATCTGCACTCTCTAAGTACAAACGCACTTTGGAGTTCCGCGGTAGGGTCTGCATAACGTTGACTGAATTCTTGGAAACTGAAACTTCTGTGGCGGAGGATCTGCCTTGCGATGTCTCGTGTAGTAACAATTTCCATACATGCCGAAACCATTTCAAGAGGACTCCAGTGCTGGTGCTTGATGAGGTACCGGATAAGACGATCTGATGTTTCGGTATTGAACTGGTTTGCTGGGTTAGAGACACGGGCACAATATGCAATGAGTTCTTGTGCATCTCCAATGCCTGCAGCGGCAAATTCGGGGGTAGCTTGTGAATAGGAGACGAGTTTAACATCCATTATTTAAGGCCATTCAATAGTTTATCAGTTTCGGGTTGTACAAGTTCGGCTACCGCAGTGATGTCAAGAACAAAGTCTACGTCACGCACAGTGTCACCAAACTCAGATAGTATTCTAGATACTATTATTTCTATCTCATCCCAGTCTAATCCTTGTTTTTTCAAGGTAGAAAGGTTGATAGTTTTTTGTCGCTTGCCTTCCAGTCGAACAACAATTTTTTTGATGCACTCAAGGGGAACATCTGTTTTGTTAACGTCGTTAATTAAGTGTTCCCATTGATCAAGAAAATTCTCACTGCATGGCTGGATCACCAGCTCGGACTTTCTTTGGTCGTCCGCGGGTTTTTGTGGCTGTGGTGATGGTTGGTTCTGATTCTTGTCTTGTTGATGCATTTACAGTGACTCCCGGGAACATTTTTTCTGCTTCTTTTTTCATTCTTGCAGCTTCTGCAATTAGTCCTTGTGCTTCTTGTTCCATGCGCTTGGCTTGAACCAGCATGTTGCCGGCCAAGGTTGAGTCGCTAAGTCCAGCAGAATCATCTGACGTTAGTGGGGGAGTTTGTGGTTGGCGCTGTGCTTGTTCCAACTGCTTGCGCTTGAATGCTTGTTCGGCTTGGCGTTTGACAGCAGGATCAACAATGCCTTGGTTCTGGTCAATCTCTTGCATGCGCTTGAGAGCTTCGGCACCAGATTCCATTTCCTTGACCAGTTTGTTGACTTCGTCAAGCTTGACACTGGTGTTGGGAGTTGGGGTTAAAATAACTTGATTAGTGGCAACTTTCTTCAACATGCCTTCGGCATGCAAAGTCTGTAAGATGTTGCGACCATCAGGTAATAAATTGCGATGGAACACATCTGCAAGATTGGTTGCTTGTTGCCCCGGCGCACTTTCCAACACACCCATGACTGAGTTATGAATGTGTGTTGGTAAAACGTCGGGGTAAATGACCAAACACATGTGGTCTTCGTTTGGTATTTCTCTAAATACAATTGCAACTCTACGGTCGCCGTGTCTACCTACGTGTTTAAGCATTTGTTTCTCCTGAAGATGCCTGCTCAGTTGATGCATTTTCTGCTTCGCCTTGAGCTTGTATTGACTTTAAAAAGTTTGTCAATTTGTCATATACTTGACCAACTTGACTCATCTCACTGGCTTTAAAGGCTCCGCGAGTGCAAGCAAATTCAAGTACGTTGTGAAGTGCTGCCAAATCAGCAATAGTAAGTTGTGGATTTTCCATGCAGATATTTAATGTAAATCTCTGCCGGTATTTTATTTTTTTCGTCGATTTTGGACAGATTCGTTGTCATAGTTCAGCAAAGGTTTGATGTTCTTGTGCTTTACTATGATTATGTTGTGGATTCCTTGCGGTGTTTTGATAGGTAAGTCCAAGTGAATGGTCACCTCCGGACCCGTGGATTCGGATACCAATCGATCGTTACCCACACTTCCTACAAAGGGAATTTTTTGATAGTTACCAAACACACGATCACCAATAGTGTACTTGGGCCGGTAACCAATACGCTCAAAGTAGTCAGTCTGAGTTCCCATGGGTCAATTCCTCAACAGATGACTTCATACTGACAAACTGTTTTGATGCACACATTTGTTCAAATATGTACCACAGCTTTTCGAAACGGATATCAGTTAGTCTGGCCAGGGCCGAGAGATCCTTGTCTCGATCATCAGCCTGCCCATGTTCCATCACGGTGCGAATGTCGTCGGTGACTTTCCAGCACTCGAGAATCTGTTGTTCCAAATCAAAACGATCGCTCATGTTACCACTCCTTTTGTGCTTTCTTTGCTTCGGAAACGATTTTTTTAATAAGTTGCCAAATTGGGTGCCACAAGTATCCGATTGCAGCACCGATGATCAAGTAGTTTATTGCAAGTTTTACATCTTCCCAGTTCATATAATTTTTCCTATGGTTAGATAGATCAGTTCACCAAGCTCGCGCTGGTAATCTTGGCCTAGTCGACGCTTTTGATAAATGGCAGTAACAAGCTCAGTGCCAGTGTGGCTGGAAACTTCCATGCCCTTGCCTCGCTTGGTTAGCTCTTCGATCAAGTCGTCGGTATCAAAATCATCCAAGTCTACGTCAACAGTGGTCCATACTTCTACTTGGGGCATTAGGTTCTCCAAAACGGTGCGCCACGCACCAGCCGTCCCACAGGCAATAGCACAGGAATCAACAACACCAACATCCAAGTGGCACTGATGATTTCTGACGCAACAAACTGATGCACAAACACATTATACATGCCTGTGACAAAATACACAACACCGGTTACAAACATGTATTCGCCCGGACTTAATGGTAGTTTTATTTTATGCCACATGCTGTGTTGACTTTGTCTGCTTCAACTCCGGCCTTGATTGCTTCAATGCGGCAAGCATTTTTTTGATGATCTGAAATTATAAGTGGCGCGAACATCATTACAATAAACCCCAGAGCCAAGATTACAATCCATTTGGTTTCCATCTCAACTCCTTAAGGGCAACTCATATCGCGTTCAACAACTTCGGGCACATCCTTCCATTCACTCCATTGCATATTAGCAGTACGAAGAAGTTCATCTGAAGGCCACATACCGGCACGAACAGTGACGTCGATTTTTTGACGATACTGTAGCTTTTTAGTGCTGACAATATGCACAGGGTAAGGTTTACCTATGGGCCAGTGCATGCGATCAGCTGGGGGCATAGATTGCTCACGCTCCTCAACAATCCAACGCATTTCAATCATATCAGCCTTTGTTATTTGTTAATAGATTTGAAACACTCAATAAAGACTCGATTGGCAAATTCTTTATTGGCTCGAATTTGATACTCTCTGGTACTGTATTGGGTTTCTTCATAAGCGGCAATTACAATGGCGTTGGCAATTCTGTTACCACCAGTCAGTGCAATTAGGTCTGACACTGGTGTGCCAGTTTGTCGTAGATTCATGACCTTGAATGCAAGCTCGTACAAGTCATCGCATACTTCGGGACCGGGTTTTTTGGCGTGTACACTAACACTCACAGCCAACGCAACAAAACAAAGAACCGATTTAACTGTTTTCATCATTTTTGGCACTCCAAGGCTTTTTGTTGAATTTGCTTTTCTGCATCAGTTCGGTGTTGCCAGAAAAACGTTTCGTGTCCCTGACTGTATAGCCACGCTTCGGACGCAACATATACAGACAGGAACATCCAAAACCCAAGCCACCCCATGTTAATTTCCGGTGATTTCATGTTCATGTCCTTCTGCAAAATCGAATAGTTTCAATGCATCATAGCACCGCAAGCAATAACAACGATGCCCGGGACCGCCCATGCTTTTGATTGCAGTGCCACACTCCTCACACATCATCACAGCCGCTGTAACAATTGCCCCACGTGGTGTTTCTTTGATTGGTGAGAAAATGTAGCTACGACTATGGTAGTCGTACTCTATCTCATTGTCTTCACTTTCTGTTCTTAGCGGTTGTTCTCTGTAGCCCAGAATTGTCGTCATAATTGATTAGCCGTTTAATGTCTTTGTGCTTAACTACAATTATACTATAATTCTTATTTTCGTGTCTAATGGGCAAGTCAAGGTGGATAGTAATTTCTGGGCCTGCTTCGCTAACCACACGGTCATTTCCTACACTTCCAATAAACGGAATTTTGTTCCAACGCCCGCTGACACGATCGCCAATTGCATACTCGGCCTGATATGCGTTCTTTTCGAAATAGTCTGTTTGGTTGCCCATAGGATTATGCTTTTTTGTCTATGTTGGTGCCAATGTGCTGAGTCTGAACGTGCTGTGCATTGATGTTGTACAGTCCCCAGTCAATGACTTTTTTAGTTGTGGTATTTTCGCTAGTAGGGTCTTCTTTTTTCTTTTCTACTTCTACGTTGCTGGTGGGTCTGAATGCACTGGGACTAACTGCGGCTGCGGTTTCCTTGTCGCCAATTTTATTGTATTTGCTTAGTTGTTGTAGATCAGCGATTGGGGGAACATACAGACTCATAATTGCCTTTAAATACTGCTATTTATAGTATAGCAAAAAAGGATTTATGAGTCAAATTACTTCTTAATTTTGTTGTGTAAAAGCGACAAATAATCGGTTTGATATCGCAGTTTTTGCTCAGTTTGCGCTAATCTGTGCTCTAAAAAACTTATGCGTTGAACCATATCTTCGACCACTTTCTTTTGATCACGGATAACTTTGTCGTGGCTCATCAAGTTGGGACGCGGAGGAGCGTTTGGATCAACAGGACGCTTTTTCTTGGCCTGCATTAACTTGAGCATTTTTGGATTCATACTAGGTATTTATCGTTTAATGGGCCCGGTACCTTGATCACAAAAGTGTCAGTTTCTTCGAGATATTCGCACTCACCTATTTCGCCGGGGTAGAGTATAAGTCCCATGCCAGAGGTATAAATTTCTCCGTTAATAACTACCTTGCCACGAGTAATAAGATTTATTTCCGTGGCAATTTTGTGATAGTGCGGCTCGCTGATTTCACCGGGATAGTTGGTTTGAAAAGCTGCTTCGAGTCCTGTAGTATTAAAAGCGGCTTTTTCAAATCCTCCCACAAACCAACCACGCTCACCGGCGTCACTGAGTAGAAACTTCTTCGGCATTTTTGGCGTTCATCTCTGCTTCAAGTTCGTCCAGGATGCTGGTTAGGTATTCGGGATCTAACTGTTTCATGACTTCAGTGATGTACTGATGATACCCGCCAAAGAAATACTTGAACAGGTCTTTGAAATCTCGGTTGTCGTTGAAGTTATTACGCTCAACTGTTTTTGTAACAAGATTTAAAATAATTTTAGCAGTTGCAGAGTTTTTCTTAACGCCGCGAGTAATTTCAACTTTTTCGTCGTAGCGTAGATTTGCTGGATTATCCATCCAGCCCTTGACCTGGGTGTTAGCGCCTTTTTGCGGCTTCAATGAATAAAATGCTACTAGATAAATGTGTTTATTGTTCAATTTGTGTTAGCTCCACAATGGTTGCACTAAGGTTTACTTCGGGGTCTGCTACCATACTATGGTTAACCAGACCTTTGCGGATAATTAGAATTGCGTCATCTTGACCGGATTCAGTTGAAGACCATATTCCTAGGTTATCATACATCCAACGGAAAGTCTCTTCATAGTTGTCACCGTTGGCAATAATGACTTCACGTGCTCGTCGAATTTGTCCTGCCTTCATCAAGTTAACAACTTCCAGTCTCCACTCAACTTCGCCACGATCATTATCACCAGGCTTGGTTAGTGTTCCCGAAGAACTGTTTGCTTGTAGCAAGTTCAAGCATTTACGCAAATCTGGATAAGTTGCTTTAACGTATAGGTCAAGAGTGTCTAAGTCAAACTCAACATTCTCAGTTACCAATACTGTGGCTACGCGAGCAGTAAACTCTGTTTCATCTGGACGTTCAATACGGAATGACTTGCATCGACTATGCATGGCATCAATGATCTTGTGCGGCTTGTTGCAAGTAAAAATAAAACGTGCTTGACTTTGATACGTTTCCATCAAACCACGCATGATAGCCTGCGAGTTATGACTCAAGTAATCTGCTTCATCCATTAGCACTACTTTGAACTGCCCAAACGGCATTGTGCTTACAAAGCCTTCGACCTTGGCCTTAATGAAGTCTACGCCGTTGTCACGACTTGCGTTGATCTGTAGAAAGTCATAGTCGTCGATGCCGAGTTCATTGACCAGCACTTTAGCCAGCGTGGTTTTGCCTGTGCCGGGACTACCGCTTAACAGAATGTGTGGGATCGCTTTTTCTTTAATCCACGCATTGATCTGTGTGCGCTGACTGTCGTCATTAAACACATAATCTGCTACAGTCTTTGGTCGATATTTTTCAGTCCAAAGTTCTCTCATTTGTATCTACTTCCGGGTTGGCCTGGATCATTACTATTGGTACAGGCTAGGTTGTGGTCTGTTGATTTAGGACAACGCTTGTTGCCACAATCAGGACATAAGATCATATGTGTCATAACATAAGGAAATGCTTGTCCTAGTGGCACATAATTCTCATTACAATTATAGCACCAGCAACGATAATTTCCTTTTTTATTTTTGCCAAAAATAGTTTCCCAGTTTGACGAAAATTTTTCTTGGCTTACGCTAAATGGCCTTGGCTTATCGCCTTTTCCACTCATACCATTTCCTCAACAATACCTAAAATTTCTGCAAAAATCAGCAAGAAGCCGGCGAGAAATAAGTTACCATAGATCAAACATCCCCCGGCTCCGATACGTACAATGCTCTTAACAAGGCTGACATAAAAATGTCCCTTGCTGGTATCTTTGGGTTGGATGTTTAGCATAGGGGGATGATGCGGGCACCGCCCTTGATTGTAATCACACTCAGGTGTGTACTCTTTATTGCAGGTAGTACATTTAGTCATTTTGATAGTGCATTAAGTTTTTTAACTACTGCGTCTACAGGCTCTGCTACTTCCCATGTTCCGTGCGGTGGGCAAAAGATAAAAGTCTTTGACTCCATTAGCCCGTTTTCTCCTTCGACAATAGAAGTATGAACAGTGGCAATAAGGTCTGCGTTAATGGCAATTTTATTACCGCGATGCGCTTCTGCGGTATTGGTTAAAGTAATGTACGGCATATTATTCCTGGTTAATTAAACTTTTAAGTTCAGCAAAAGTGTCAGGATCCATACACATATCAAATTTAGTGTGCTCGTTGGGATGGTTTGCATCTTCCCATACACTGGTAATTTTTACATGCCGCCATCCGGGCAATACTGCTATTGGTTGAATTTCGGCATAGGTTACTGTGTTACCAACTTTACCGATTTGTTTTTTCATTTAGTGCTTCCCAAACTTTGCGCTTTTCGACGTCTTCCAACCACTCTTGTTCGATACTACCGTAGTCGGGGCATCTGGCTAGCATTTCGTCTAACATAAATTTTACACGATATAAATCTCGTTTGCAAGGCCAAGTGGTAAAACCGTCTTGTCTCGGATCTGTTGCTACAAAATAGCATTGCTGTAGATCACTGACTATCTTGTCAGTGTTCCATCTTTTGATATATCCAGCCATTATTCGAATTGTCGAGTTTTGCGTTCTGCGTGGACCGCGGTTGAAATAGTATCATCGGCTTCTGGAGGCTCGTCTTGCACACCAATGATACATGCAGGATCCACCCTGCGTACTGTGATTTCTTCCCCGTTGATTTCAATAGGAATGCCGCGAGTCCAACGACCATGTTCTACCATGATCCATTGCCCAACCTTTACATCCTGTTGATCTGGGCCAATTCGATATACTTGTGCCCAGCGTGGTCGAATACCATCAGTTTTACCATCGTCGCCTAACATAATAATGCCACTGCTTAGTGTGCGACTACCAAAACTCATGTCAGTAACAATAACATGATCCTTAATAGCCTGTATGTCTTTTACAATGTTAGTGCGTTGAAGTTTACCTGTTCTTTGAAAAAGTTGCTCTTCTTTTGCCATATTAAATTCGAGTTGGTCCGTTGTCTTTGATTTGCTTACGCAATGGTTTTAACAGTTCTTGATTTACAGTTGCAGTTTTTGCTACTGCACCTGCTAACTTACCACGCATTTCTGGTTCTTCTTTGAAGATTTCAATTTGATCTTGTTCGTCGATAACAGGATCCGGGCTCGGTGGAAGTGGTGGTGTTGCTGTTTTAACTTTTGGTGCTTCAATCTTTCCAGCAGGGCGGTCAACTCCTACTGTAGGAGTATGTAAATTGTAATATTCATTTACTGTTTGCTGGCGATTAGCGACCGGAACACCGCCAGGGCCTAATTGGTCGCCTCTGGCATTGACTTTCATATTGCCCACTGCAATAGTATTTTCGTTGGCCAAACGTATTGTATCCATACTAATTCGTTTGCCTTGTGCAGTTGTGTAGGTGGGTTTCATTTTTGATCTCCTGGTGATTAATATTTATCGTAAAAACTCGCCAATGTCTAAATCATAGTAGATGCTATTAATTTTGTGTACACCTATCAAGTATAACGCATAACTTGCGACACTGCTACCTCTACCTAGTCCCCAAACAATATTATTTTTCCTAAAAGTATCAATCATGTACTTGAGATATCTTAACAGATTAAACAAGTCTCTTTCTTGGTACAACAAAAGTTCTTCGCCTATACGTTGAAGTTCGGGTTCAGTGCGACATTGATCTAACAACCACTGAGCAATGTCTATGTTTTTATATTCATCGGGCATGTGCCAATTGTTTTGTTGCTGGCTATCAAACTCTTCAATGTCTTTATAATCTCGTTCTACATATTCTTTTAGCTTTGGAAAATCAACGTAGAAAATTTTCTCTACTAGATGATTGTAATCGCTGGGATCCTTGACGTAAAACTTAGTTAAGTCTAGATCAGGATCAGAATATAATAGATCAGCAAGCTCATTGCAAGTTGCATAAGCCTGCCCATAAAGATTATACTTCATGAAATGTCGATAATGCCTTTGTAGCCTTTGCCAGATTGTTCTGAACGTTGCGCCATGTCTTCCATTTGCTTTCTACTACGCTCACTGAGCTCGGCTTGATAGTGCTCAAGTAACGACATCAATTGAGGAATGGCGCTACTTGGCCCAAACTTATATGCTTGGTTCAGTCGTTTTTGTAAATCATTGTGTTTGGAGTAAAGTTCTTCGTGAGTCAGATTAGACAAACTTCCTACTAATGGATTAAACATATTAATTTGGCACCAATACAGTTTTATAGCAGTTGCAATATGGATCTAGGGCAGTAATGTAATGATAGCCATATGGAGGTGGCGGCATCTGCGGCTGAACAACTATCGGGGGCGGGGGTGGGGGTGTTTGCTGACTAATACCATAAACAATAGCGCCACCAATTACTGCTGGCACTACCCAATTCCAGTAATTTCCGTGATGATGCCTGTGCCCAAAATGACGATGTTGTGCTATTGCACTACCAACGACGCACAGACTTAATAATAGCCCGATAGTTAATCGCTTCATAACGACTCCTTAAAGATCACCGTCCTTACGATTTTCACTGTAGTAAGCATCAAACTTACCGCCAGGATAACGGCTTTCTAACTTATTTACATTTTCTGCAATGACTTCGTTAGGATCTAGTCCCAAACTACGGCAAGCATTGGTCCAATACCAAATAATATCGCCCAGTTCACGCTTCATATGGAAAATGTTTTCTTCGTTCAATGGCTTGCCCTGGAACAAAATCTTTTTAATGATTTCGTTGAATTCTCCACCTTCGCTAGCCAGTCCGATTCCTGCGGTCATCAGCAAGCTGATATTAACGTTGCTGGTGTTTCGTAGTTCGTTGATATGACGAATAAGGTCGTCACAGCTATTAGACTCTCGGCTAGTAACAGCATTAACGAACTTGCTGTATTTGTTTAAATCGATTTGCATAAAGAAAAACTCCTTGTACACGAGTATACAAGGAGTTTCAGTAAAAATCAAATATTTTGATTAGGAACGTAACCAGGTGCTGGTAGCACTTTCGAACTGTAGTCTTACAGTAACGTTGCCACTGGCAAAAATGTTGCTAGGAGCATATTTAATAGTTGCGCCGGACCAAGTAGTTGTAGTAATTGGACATAGAGCAGTAATATTTAGGGTTCTACCATCTTCTGCACTAGCAGGTACAGCAACAGTCTGAGCAGCAATAGTAGCACTGCTGGCGCTGTCGATATAATAGTGCTGTGTTAGCAAATTGGCTGTTATTGTAGCACCAGTGGTTGTGACGTGGCGTGCAGCTTTGGTTATAAAACCACGCTGTACTGTTATATTTCCGCTTAACGTAAGGTCGCCGTTATCAAGGGTGGTGCCAGTCAATGCCGATTTAAGCAAAACTTTAGACTGTAGGTCTTCAAGTTCTTCCTTAACATAGGTTAGGTTGGTTTTGATGTTGGTAAAGTTGTCGCGGAAACCTTGACTGTTATTGTCTTGTCCTGCAACAGGGTAAGTACCATCAATGATGGTTGGGTCAACTTGACTAGTCATTATCTATAAACTCCAATTTGTGGGAATCTAATATATTTATCTCCTTGTTCGGGGTCAAGATATGTATCAGTTTGACCAGAATAGAATATATTATTTTCGAGATCGTAATTTGTTAACATACCAACGTCAAGATTGTAGCGATCAGCTTCAAAATTGATGTTGCTAAATGTGTAGCCCTTGTTCTTTAATCGGTAGGCAATCTTTTTAGCAGCACCCGGAATGGTGTATGCTAGAATAACACATCTAACTAGGCCTAGCACAGTACCATCTTCTTGTGGACTTGTCATCCAGTCTGGTAATGCACCGCGGTTTGTGTAACCAATATTGGCTTCGATGCGTGTTTGCATGTTAGTGTAACTATTAGGATAAATGGTTGTGTAGCTTTCGTCGCCATATAAGTATGGTTGCGAAATTGCTGGCTCTGAGCTTATGGCTGTGCTAACACCATTGACTTGTTTGTTGTCTAGTATTTCAACATAAACAACTTCGTACTTGGTATTAAATGCCTCGTCAACAGCTCTTGCTGTACGTATTTCACCAAAGTTTAGTTGTTTTACATAATGGTTTCTTTGTATAGCATTGGCAAAGTTACTTAATGTGCTTGGTGCCATACCCGGTAAGAACAACATTTTAATACCAGTCGATTTACCGAACCATGCATCGCTGCCTCTGTAGATTAACTCGTTTTCCCATACATCGGGGTCACTCATTATCTCTTCAAAAATGTCTCTATGCTCTTGTATAGGCAATGCTTTTACATAAGCATTGGTGTAAGGTGCTCTATTGAAATTGTTAACCAGGATACTACACTCTTGAACATTACTTACGCTTAGTGTAGCGCCATCGTAGGCCGCGGCATTAACATTAAATGTAAAGGTGCAATCAAATGTAGTAGATCCACCGTCGATTTCTGTAGTAGTACTTAGGTCAGTAATTTGAGTAGTAACATTGTCTAAAGTCATTGTATCAACAAATGTAACATCAACACCGGCGCTTATATGTAATGCTGGTTGTATTACTAGACTTGTTGAGTTTATTACTTCAGTTACTGAACAACCTGATGCAACACCGGGGCCAGTAACAGTCATACCTGATACTACACCGTAGGTATTTGCTACAGTAATAGTACTGCTGGTGCCATCTAAACTAAAATACTGGAAACTTAAACGTCCCTCAATTAGTCCAGTGGTACTATCAAGTCGTGTGCCAGGCGGTAACAATCCACCGACGTGTGTATATGTAATAGTTTTGCCAGAGTTGTTATAAGCTTCAACATAAAACTCACTTGGAGAGCCGTTAATAGCTGTGCCTAAGTAGCCCGCAGTATTCCAAGTAATATAATTTGTGCCGTCTCTTACTACAGTAATAGTAACAGTCTTAACTAAACTTTCAATCTCAGTGTAATCCCTCTTATAAGCAATTACACCAAAAGTATATGTCACTGTTTCATCAACTTGACTGGGAATAGTTCCAGTTAGCCAACCGGTAAATGTACCAATTGTTAATCCTGAAGGAATGCTTGAATTAGCTCTCCACCATACAACATCTCCTAGTGGATCAATTGCTTCAAACTGGAATGCATAATTCTGTTCTGATGTTAGCACAGGGATCAAACTAGTGTCAGATGTAATAATTGGTGCCCATGCTGGCATTCTGTCAGCAGTAAATTGATACCAAGGTTCAATGGCGTTAACTGGGTTTGTGTTGTCTGCGGTTAATATACTTGCACTTAGAACAAACAAATGAACTGGAATACGGTCAACGTTTACTCCATCAGTTACTTGAACGAAAAAGTCGTACATCTTAGTAGTACTTCTTGGTTCAAAATCATATGGAAATGATTCACCGGGTTCCATTTCGTAACCTTCTGTGCCAGAAAACTGATCAATAAATCGAGCCATCCAACTTTCAATCTTGCCACTGCTGTTGATTTCAATTGGCAATCCGGTTCTTGCATCATTGGGCACGTTACCATCGAGGCTCCAAGACAGTACTGCATTGGGATTATCTGTAACAGCAGAGAATTGGTAAATGAATTGATCGTTGTCGTAACACCAAGCATCAACTACTCCGTCGGCAATTTTTAAACTGCTGTAGTTTGTTACTCGAATATTAAAAGTTCTATCGGCAACAGTACCTACAGGGTTGTTGGCTCTAACAGTAAAAGAATATACTGTTGTTTTGTTAGGCGTTTCAGTTAAGATAACCGGAATACCCTGTATTAGTCCGTTGGTCTCAACTCTAGTGCCCGGAGGCATGGTCCCAGAAATATGAGAATATTCTAGAGAGTACGAATCACTATCCACTGCCAACAGTGGTATTGATAAAAATTCTGATTCCTTAAACGTTCCTAAAGAACCAGATGGAGTAGTCCAAGCTATGGTCATTATACAATTACTGCTTCAATTATTCCGGGATCATTGTCTGTTTTATTTTGAATGGCTTTAGCAAATACTGCCAGTCCATAATTAACATCGGGTGATACTGCAACAGCGTGCCCCGGTGTTTCGGATGTAACCAACAAGTCACCTTTGGTAACTGGGCCTATTACTTTAACCGGTACACGACCTCTCAGGGCAACAGGAATACCATTTTCTAATGCACCATTCATTAAGTACGCTGGATTAGTAGATACAGCGCCAGCAACTCTTGCGTCACAATATTGTGTACATTCAGTTACTTCTTGATCACCGCCAAATATCAATACAGTGCCTGGTTCGTATTCTTGGTCTCCGGTATAGTTTTCTGCTAAGTCAGCATAAACAGCACGGATCGCACCACCATATACGTTATTCCACCAATGTGTTGAACTACCTAGGTCAACTGCTACGTTACCTGTTGGTACAATAGCACCAGTCATTGTCATGCCAGCAAACTGTGGACTAGCTGTAGTCTGTAGGTCTTGCGGAGTTCCAATAGTAATGTTTGCTCCACTAGCAGTAGCAGTAACTCCATAGTTACCTGCAAATGTAAGTGTATTACCAATAGTTACACTACCTGTTCCGGAAGTGCCTGCTAGAGAAATGCTAGTAGCCAACCCACTGGTAACTGCACCACTAATCGCCGATGATACGCTTGAGCCGTTAGCGTAGAAGAAATCACCGTAGAAGTTTGATGCGTAAGCATTTCCTGCTACACCAAGGCCACCGGCTACACGCAATGCACCTGAAGTTGTACTAGACGCTGCTGTAGTGGCTTCAACTTTAACATAAGCAGGAGCATTCAAGCTAATGTAGTCGTCAGCGTCGTTAGTAATCTTAAGTTCGAGAACAGTAGCTTCGCCGGTTGTAACATAATATTTTAAGCTAGCCGAATCTCCGCTGCCAGACCCAGGATCTAACGGAAATATAATACCGTTAGTGCCGCTACCTACGCTAGGAGTAATTACCCCGGCTCTTATTCTTCCTGGTACATCTAATTCATTGTTGGTGTTAAATGTAGCGACTCTTGTGCTACCTTTTGCAATTTGAAGGTTGCCTGATGTATTACTTGCAAGGTCGTCAGGGGATTCGTAAATAGCCCAACCATTACCGCCGTCCCAGATAATACCTTCGCCGGCCCCGGGGTCACTAATGTGAATAGTTCCAACTCCAGTAATATCTGAGTTAACCATGGCCCAACCACTTACTGTTATATTCCCTGTAAGAGTAACATCAGTGAATCTACCAGTAGATGCTGTGCTAGCACCAATTGGTGTTGCATTTAAACTGCCACCGGTAATAACTGCATTACCGGTACTAAAATTAGTTGCCACAGAGGTAGTAGCCGATAGGTTAGTTAAACCAGTAACTGACCCACCAGTGATCTGTGCATTGCCTGTGCTAAAGTTTGTAACAGCTAGAGTGGAAAATCCGCCACTAACCCCAGTTATACTGCCGCCGGTAATCTGTGCGTTAGCAGTACTAATCCCGGTAGTGGCTAGTAACCTTGTTACCGAAGTATGACCAGTTAATGTTGTTGCATTGTCGACAACTAAATTATCTATAGTGGCACGACCCGCTACACCAAGGCCACCGGCTGTTTGTATTGCGCCAGTTGTTGTGCTGGTACTTGCTGTGGTGTTTGTTGATAGGAATGCGCCCGCCTTAATTGTACCGTAGGATGTACCACTAAACACATTCCCGGACTCACTGCCTGCTGCATAATATTCTAGGTAGCCGGTATCGTTGGCCCACCCTAAAAACGCATGATTGTCTGTGCCTTTAAAGTAGTGAAACTTGATACCAATGTCAGCGCCGTCGTCGGAAGTTAACGGACTTAGGTCATTAGGTGAATGTAGATTTATTATAGAGTCGTTAATTACAGTATTAACGGTGTTAAGTACAGACTGTGTGCCATTAACAATTAAGTTTCCGGCAATGGTTAATTGTCCTCTATGAACGCCTAGACATGTAAAATCATTGTTCATTGTTACATTGCCGTTTAGAACAGAAGTTGTTCCGACGTAGAGGTTTGTAGCAACTTGTGCATTTGCACCACTGGTTATATAACTACCAGAGGTAATGTAACTGCTGGCTGTAATGTAGGTATTAGCTACAACAAATGAGCGACTGTATATAGGACCTAGGTTACCTGAAGTAAGTCTATCGTCAATATTTTTAAAACTAGAATTTGTTTTAAAAAACGCTGTTCTTATAGGATCACCGGTGCCATCATTGGGCTGTGAGCCGGTGTTTACATAGGTAATGTCAGTGGTATTTTCGTAAGCCATTTTTTGGAATCCATACTATTCTAGTATTTACCAAAACAGCCAACGGCTTGTATTTGTATTTTATACGCTAAAACTGGCGCCACAACCACAAGTTGTAGTGGCATTTGGGTTAATAATAGTAAAATTGCTACCCATTAGTTCTTCTTTGTAGTCAATTTTGGCACCTTGTAGGTACTGCATACTCATTGCGTCAACTAGTACTGTAACTCGATCAACTACATCCATGACAAAGTCATCTTCGTTTTGTTGTTCATCTAGTACAAACCCGTAGCTGAATCCCGAGCACCCGCCACCTTGTACAAATACACGCAGTTTTACATCGGGGTTGTTTTCGTCAATGATAATATCTTTGATTTTTTCTGAAGCGTTATCTGTAATAGTAATCATAGTCTGCTGTTAATGGCGTCCCAGTCCATGATACGCCAGACGTTATCAAGGTACTTGGATTTGTCTGAATGATAGTCTAAGTTAAAAGCGTGTTCCCACATATCTACTATTAAGGCTATATCTGTGCGCTTGGCGTGATTTTTAATAGTTTTAATCTGGCCAGACTTGCTAAGATAGACCCAACCGGATCCTTGTAGTTTCATTGCTTCTTCTTTAAAAGCTCGTTTAAAATCTACGTAGCTACTGTAATGACGGTTCATTAGATCTAATATTAAACCGTGAGGAGCTTTTGAACGGGGACCGCGAAACTGGCTGAAATATATGCGATGTAGATCTGCACCGGCTTCGTTAAATGTACGGTCGCCTTCTCGTTTGTTATAACGGTCTACGTAGCCCTTGTATAACTTGCCGTAATGATAGTCTATGATACTGCCACTGAGTACCGGACTCAAGGCTGTGCGGCTATAGGGCAGTTTTATCTGCTCTAACTTCTCAGGGGATTCTAGTAGGGTTAATGTTGCACGTATATCGCTCATGCACTTATTTAGTGCGATATACTACTCGTCCTCGGTTCATGTCGTAAGGACTCATTTCTACTTCTACGCTGTCGCCTAGTAAAATACGTATATTATTTTGACGAAGTTTACCGCCCAGTGTGGCAGTAATAATATGATCGTTTTCTAACTTAATTCTAAACATAGCACTGGGCAGAACTTCGTCAACAGTTCCGGCCATGCGTATTAGGTCTTCTTTTGCCATTTGGTTTCGCTTTTTTCCTTTACTTTAAAATGGGCTGTGAGCGTAGCTTATTCCACGCAAATTCTTTCATCGCTTCAGGATTCCTGGTAATGTATCCATGTTTTCTATGCGAACGCCAGAAGTTATTATAAACAACTCGCACTCCACCAAAGGGACCTTCGCACCATGCTGTTTCACTTTGTTGGAACAAGTAATTATAATAATGATACATTGTTTCGTACTGATACGGGCTCTCAACGTGGCCTACGTGACCTTCTTTTGACAGGAAGTAATAAGTGTTTCTAGCCACGGCGCATCCT
>JACCDW010691610.1_pt1 | contig 22901 bp, 5 predicted proteins | sample 7449781 | NCBI WGS metagenome assembly JACCDW01 (sample SAMN15323449, study PRJNA562643) | freshwater metagenome | isolation source: river surface water | place: USA:Blue River Watershed | collected 2017-08-18
AGTAAGATCTGTAGGACTTGAAACATTTGCTACAATTATATTTTTGTCTTCTATCGTTAAATTAGAGGTATTAATAGTTGTTGTTGTGCCTTCTACAGTAAGATCACCAGTTACTAGTAGATTGCCACCGACTGCAACTTGACTATCTGTAAATCCTGGGTACAATCTAATTTCTCTGGTGTCAGAATCAATAACTATAGCATCTTCTTGATTAATACCTTTTCTAACGTTAAGAATTAAATTCTTATCTGTAGCAGCATTTGACATAAAGATATCGCCAGAAGTTACATACAAATTCATTTGTCCGGCGGAACCAATTACCATTCCTAAATCTGTGCTAATTCGAACCTGTCCATTAATAATATTAGAAGTATCCGTTCTCACATAGGTAGTGGCAGGCGCACCTCCCAACTGTTCGGAATTCGTACAGGTTACATTAAATTTGATTCCGGCTAGATTACCGGCATTAAATCCTGGTTGAATATTACCAGTAAATCCAACTATTTCTATTTTAGGAGTAAAACTATCTTTAGAAAATATACCTAGTAGAATTCCATTATTATATAAAGAAGTAATAACTCTTGTTTGATTAAGAGTATCTAAAATACTATCTACTCTCAACCCGCTTATTCCTTGCGTCTGAGAATATGCAGGGGCTAATAAAACTGGATCGGTGCCGTCAAAGAAATACAATTGTGCAGCGACATTATCCCACCATAGATCTCCAATAGAGAGGGTCTCTGGCTGTGTGCTAGATATTGTAGCAGAACTAACCGGAATAAAATCTGATCCGTTATAAACTTTTAATTTATTTTCTGCGGTGTCAAACCATACTTGCCCCCTTAGAGGATAAGTTGGTGCTTGAGTACTAGAAAAATTTTCTAAAAGTTTGATAAAATTTTCGTTCAGTGCTTCACCAAACCCACTGTAATTTTTACCGATCAAGGTAAGATCAGTAGACAACGTGTCAATTTGTCCATCTGCCACTGTTGAAATTATCGTACCGTCTGTCTTATTAATCTGATATGCCATTGTTATTCTCTAATTAAAATGCTGGTGGTCCTGATCTAATAATATAATTAATTGTTAGATAGGGATTCATTAATCCTATAGCAGTACCTAATGTAGTTCCGGCTGGTTTTTTAATACCTCCAGAATCTTTAAGATACTGCGCTTGTCCTGGAGCAGTTGGTCCTAGGCCTGTTGTAGCATCTGGATCAATAGTTGTAGTAACTGCTACCGCAGAATAATCTTGTCTAGCTGAACTTAATGTATGACTGTGTTCTGGTAGATTAGATAATGTTAAATTAGTAGAACTTTGACCGGCCGACTGTCCAAGAATTTGAGCCTTAGTATCTGGAACACGGCCAGCTGTGCCTCCGCCGGCATCGATGAATCCACCAACTGCTATCGGAATAGTTCCTGCATTGTCCATGTTATCTTTACCTAATGCAAATCTACCTCTAAGATCTGGTAATCTATAAGTGTTTACACCCTGTAATGCTGTGGTTCCATTGTAGGTATTACCTATTACATCAAATAGATCAGAGTATTTTGCTCTTTCAACTTCCGAGCCGTCGCAGAATAAAAATCCATAAGGAGCGGTAGCACCAGCATAAGGAATTATCCCGCCGATGGGGATTCCTAAATCTCCTACAAATGTGTCTCTAGTTTGCTTAAACAAACCAGAACTGGTTGCTGATGCTGCACTAGGTCTATAGGTTAATACAAAATCGTTTTTACGTGATACCCGAGGAAATGGTTCTGATTTACTTTGAATAATGTCTGAAGTTAATGTAGTATTAAATGTTTTTGTGTAACTACCAACTTGTCCATCAAACTGAATCGGCGGAGAAACCACGTCGCCCGTCATCTGGAAAGTAGTAACATCTTTTAAGCTAGTTGCTGTATTAGCATTACCGCTGATGTTTCCTTCAAGTACTCCTTGAATAGTTTCTGCAACTACAGTTTTAGCTATGACTCTATTCCATCTTTTTAGACCGGTACCTAGATCGTAAAGGTCGGTAGTTTTAGGCTGAATAAGATTGGTCTGTAAAACGCCAGTAATGTCAACGCCGTCCCCCACTATTAAATTTTTAGTTATAGCTACACCACCAGCTGTCCTAATAGAACCATTATTTAAATTTGTACTTGGTGTAGTATTTGTTGCAATTATTGAACCGGTTAATGTAAAATTACCATCAACATCAAGTGCTTCACTAGGCAATGCTTGATTGATACCTACTGTATTTTCGACTACTCTAAGAATAGTTGCTGCAATTCCGTTTCTATTTGTCTGGAGATCAATAGAACTACCAGAAGCACTATTATAAATTTTTGCTGCAGTCGGCGAAGTTGAAAGATTGAAAGTTCCATCGACCCCGAGTACTATACCAGTGTTACTGCGAATATTGATACCAAAATCTGTGGTGTTTACCACATCAGTTCTTAAAAACTTACCGGCAGCAACTTCTACTCCTCCCACATTCAATGCATCTGCATTTTTTGCGGTGCCATTTAATTTAGGAAGAAAACCACCAATGAATGTTTCAATTTCTGCGGTAGTCGCCGGACTGGCAATATTAATGCCAGATCTAATAAAATCAAAACCAGAAATAACAACTTTCGGAGTAAAACTGTCTTTACTGATAATAACTACCGGAATATCTCTAAGATAAAAAGTAAGAATGTATCTTGTGATATTGTCAGAGTCTGCAATTCCCTCGACCACAGGACCATATCTTAAACCGTCTACAGAACTTTCACTAGGTCCAACCAACAACCATCTTGTTCCAGTGTAGATACGTAACTGTTGATTTGTAGTATCAACCCATAATTCTCCAACTTTGCTATCCGGAATAGCTGGTTCAGAAGGACCTTTTTGTATTCCCGATGCAGCTTTCCAGCTAGTGTTGTCCCAAATTTGCAAGATACCATCGGTACTATCATACCAGAGTTGACCTTCTACTGGATTAACTGGTTCATCTGCCGAAGCAAAATTTTCTAATAGTGCTAAAAAATTTTCAGCGATAATCTGACCGTATCCTGTGACATTTCGTCCTGGAAAAGTCAAACTGGTATCTGTACTAGAAGTATTATCAAACACCGTAATTGGTGTTTTATTTTCTCTATCTGTAAAATTAACAATATATGGCATCTATTATACCTCCGTGAAGCCAGTTAAGCTCTGTACACGGATCGTGTAATCAATTTGCAGTAATCTGTTTAAAGATTTCTGTACCGGATGAAACACCACATGGGTTAATAATTTTCCATCACCGTTAGGATTATAACTTCTCAAACCTAGTTCATCGAACACAAAGTTGCCGTCCATATTAACACTGTTATCGAACGCTTCTTGGTCTAATGGTTCGCCATAATCTAATAAACAGCTGATTAAAATATCACTGTAGGTAGCTCCGCTAATATGTCTTACTTCCATTTTATTACGTATCGGATCTACATTTTCTGTAGCATTTTGATCTACTATTTTTGTATAAGTTTGATTGTACAAACTTGAATTAACACCTATGGTATTCGGAGTAAGATAGGTAATAAGACCTGTGGGGTCAACTATAGTTCCTCCACTGCCAAACACCATCTGATAGACTGTTCCTAGACCCTGATTACTTAAACTTTGAACCATAGCTACACTCATATTTTCATAATGAATAGCGTTGCGTTTGTCAATAAACACTTCTTTGGTTTCTGGATCAAAAATCTTAATATGACCTTCAAAATGGAAACCACCTGTTTCGTTTGGTCGAGTATTTGTCTGAGTATTTTGTTGATTTTCTGGCATTTTATTTTCTTCTAACTCCGTCATAGTGTATTTATTCAGGTATACTTGTGGTCTTCTCAGCTATGAATTTAGCTATAGGAGTAGTATTTTCTAAGAGAGTTACACCGCTTGTGGCTGTGTTTGTTCCTCTATCGTACCATGTTTTTCCTATTCGTTTAACCACTGTGATTCTAGTACCTGCAGGCAGCGGTTCTGTTAAGCGTATATAAGCTGATGTTCCATTTACTGAAAATTCTGCTTCTCGAATTTCATCTGCTGCAGGACTGCTGGCTCCGTTGTCTTCAACCCATACTGCAATGGGGTCTTTACGTAGTCTACGTCCTGCGGCAAATACTTCTAACTGATCGCAGGGACCGTATTCTTCAGGAATAGATGTAGTTATCCATGAAGTTCTTGTACCAACAATCGGAACAAAATCTAATGGTCCTACTAGTAGAGTACTACCGTCGCTAACAAAGTCTGTTCTTTCTTGTGTTTCGTTATAAGGTATTCGATCTTCATAACCAATATTAACTACCGCAGTTCCGACACCATAAGTTTCTCCTATAGCGGTACCCTGAGTTCCCCTTCTCAATTGACTTAGAATATTTCCTTGTTTAGACAAATATTCAATTCTTTCACCAGAAATATAAACTATTCCAGGTTGATTTTTCTGTGGGATTGGCGCTGTTAAATCTGTAGCGTTTGTAACTGTTATGGTTGTATCATAATAGTTAAGTACTGCTGCTAGACGTACTTCTCCTTCAGAAAATCTATTAAAGTGGAAAATATTCAACATGTCTTTGTGAATTTCGTAAGCACTAGGTAATCTAAATATTTCAGACGTAAATGTTATAGTCTTAATATCATCGGCACTAGTTGATGGCACATTTAGATATACTACATTTCTTGGAATAGAAACATAATATTCTTTATTCTGTGCTAGTCTCACTCCGTTTTTATAGACCCAAACATAGCTGTCTGATAAAGGAGGCCTTGATAATTGATATTGTACTTTTCCTCCTGATTTTTGATCTGAAATAATGTCGAAGGAAGGATATTCACCAAACCAAGTAATATCTATTTTTACGTTATCTGTTTCATTAACGCTAGTCATTGAATAGTCTGCAGAAATTATAAGATTGCTGCCGTCTATAGTATATTCTGCTCTAAAATCATTTTCTATCTTAATAATATCGCCTACAGATAATCGACTTGGATAAATCGTAATTACTTTTGTCGGACCATCAAAAATATAATCAACCACAAATACCTGTAGAATATTATTGATATAGACTTTAATATTACTAGGTAAAATAGTTCCGCCTGATTCTACAGGATCTAATCCTAGTGTAAATAAATTGTTAGCTCCGGTATAGGTGGCATATGTAGTGTCTGATCCTTTAAGAACTCGACCATCAATTTCAACTATCATCGAGTTACGTGCTGAACCTCTAGTTAATTCAACAAAATTGTCTAGCTCGAAACTTCTTGTACTTCCTTCAAAATACACAGTTTGAGTATTAACTTTAATTATAGGCAGTCCCGATGAATCAACATCTAGTGCAGATTGAAGGCAAACTATTTTAATTACATCACCTTCTGCAGGGAAAAATCCAAATTCAACGAGGGTTTTGCCTACAGCATCAATTACATCTGTGCTATTTTTAAAACCAGCATCATAAAACTCCCCGTTCACAGTAACAAATATTGAAGAAGTTGAATCATAGTTAGCATTAGTTAAAAATAAAGTAGTTGCACCGTCGGCTACAAATTCTTGATAATCAAGAATACCAATACCGCCGATACCGATAGAAAGAATTTCTATAGTTGAGTTTATAATTGGAGCTGAATTAAACTCAACTGTATAATTTGCTAAATTTAATTGATAATCTGTACCAAGAATTTTTTCAACTTTGTCTACATAAACAAACACAGATTTATTTTCTATTATTCGTTGTCCAATATCAAACACCGTAGTTGAACCATCACCTTTTCTAATTTTAGATTGTAAAGGTGCAGCGCCAGACACAGTATTGTTATAAACTCTGATGCTCACGCTTTCCATTACCTGTCCGGGAATATTTTCTTCGGGAGCAGGCACATGATCTGGTTCAATAAACTTACCGCCACTAATCGCAATTTCTTCTGCTGCAGTACCTGTAGCAGTAACATAAACACTGTCAATTGCAGATAATGATCCTCCGCTTAGTCTTGTATCTAATAAATTTTCATCAGTAATAGTTACTGATCCATCACTTTCAATAGGTCGGAAAATTAGGATATCACCATCTGCTGTGCTAATATATTCGCCAATAGATACAACTCTATTAATTCCATCACCAACAAACGTTGGCATTTGAGCATTTGGATTTGGACTACTAGAGGAATCGTCGGCAGTATAAAACGGATCATCAATTCTAACTACAGTTACGCCAGCATCGGAACCTGTTAATACTGTAACCGGAGCATCTGCAGGTCCAAAAGTGTCAATATTTTTTGGTACTGCAGGAACTACTCGTTTTAAATAGATGTTAATTTGCTGTCCTTCTGCTGGAATATAAGGAAGTGTTACTTCGATAGTACTACCGTCGCAGACATGATAATAGTCAGAACTGGTTTCTACACTATCCCAGTTATCAGTAAACCATGGAAGAGCATCCCATCCTCCAGTAACATCAAACGTTGTACCTTGAATTTGTACTCCGCCGAAATCGATACCTGTCATTAACTGATTTAATTCTTTTCCGGCCATGCCTGAAGTAGGATTATAAAATCTTTCTATTCTATTAACAGCATTTAAAAGATCAGTATTTTTTTCATAGACAATATCAATAATATCGCCTGCTGCTGGTGTTTGGTTAAATCTTATTCTACCTTTCAATAAGGTATAACCATCTGTTTGAGAATAATATAAATTGACAGTGTAGTCGCCACCCAATACCACTTGACCATTCTTTAATATAGAAATTTTAGTCTTGTCTCTAGTAGGAGCATAGTTTAAATCAAAAATAGCAGTTAATCCAGAAGCAACAAATCTTTGTGTTTGTTCATAATTTGTATAATCTCCTGTTTTAGAGACTCGATCAAATTTCACAGTTAAATTAAATGTTCTTACTTTAGAATTTTTTAATACTGCAGTTGCCTTGGCCTGTATTGAAGTAGAGGGGTTTCCGCCAACTAAAGTAACTGTCGGAGCTCTTGTGTATCCGTTACCTTCAGTTAACATAATGATTCCAGAAACTCGACCATTATTAACAAACGCACGAGCAGTAGCACCTGTACCGTCACCTTCTATCAATACTTTTGGCGGAGTTCTGTAGTCGGAGCCACCATCGTAGACAATAATTTCACCGACAGAATAACCATTAGTATCTGCCCACCATTTCCAAGGATATGACTGTAACAAATTGCTGGTTTTTGTAATCGGAGATATTTTTCCTTCTTGTGCATCAAATGCTGGAGGTAAATCAAAATCTGCTACTGAAGATCCGTAAGATTCTAACTTATTGTAAAGACTTGTATATTCTCGAACTGTAGTTCTAAAAGGTTTGACTTCGGTAATATAATCCTGATAACTTTCTAAATTATCATTTTTATAATTTGTCTTATGTTCGAGAGAACCAACATTATGTGTAGCATTTAAAAAACTAGTTTTAAATACCCAATCAACATATTGTTGTTCTGCTAACACGTATCTTATACTTGAGAAAAATAATTTATTCCACTCAACTGCATACGGACCAACAAAAAAATCTTCTTTCATTGCTCGAAGAATATTTCTTAGTTCTTTGGCATTTTCAATATCGTAATAGGCATTATCAAAAGATTGAGTATTATCAAATCCAATACCGTATATAGAAGTATCATATAGAGAAGAATCTAATTCTATAGTTCCATCTTTTCTTCCTACCATTTCGTATTGATCTATAAATGTATCTCCAACATCGGAAATCTTTTCAAATACTGCCCATCCGCCTGAAACATATTCTTTGATTTTAATTAGGTCGCCGATTAATATCGTAAATTCAGATTCTTGATAGATACTTAATAATTCTCTAGTTATTCTACTGTTTTCATCGTAACCTAATTTCCACCAATCCTTGTATGACCAATATTTTGTAGTGTCAAATGCCTGAGATTGGCTGCGGAAAAATGTTCGACGAACATCATCCCAAGAATATATACTCCAGAAATTATCAATAGTTGAATCATTTCTAACCAACACTGCAAAATATCTTACAGATACATTTAGGATATTATATTTCTTGCCTCTTGCAGTGACTGTAACTGAAGATATTCGACCTTGATTGTCAATAGTAACTTCGGCTTGTGCACCAACACCGTCGCCTTCGATTACTACTGGTGGAATTGTTCTATAACCAAATCCCGGATCGATAATATCGATAGTGTCTAATTCACCGTTAACTACGTTGGCTCTTAGCACTGCTCGTTTGGTTCTCACTGTTCCAACTGCTTGAAGATCGATTTCATTGTCTACAGCAACATCATAAAGATTTAAAATTGGGTCAGGAATTTCGTCTACTAAATTCAGATTGGAAAAATCAACTGTATCTACAAATGGTTCTTTTTCTAGGATACTATTGATTCTAACAATGGCTAGTTTTAAAGCACTTAATCTATCAACAAACATGCCCTGTCTCGGTCTAAAACTTATTCCATATTTTTGTTTTGCAGGTAAGTTAGTATCAGGTACACGATTACCTATCAAATCAGATCCTACTAAACTATCGATCCATTTGTTTTCTAATTTTTCTACAGGAAGACTATCTGCTACATCCTCAGTTAATAATTGATATTCACTGTGAATAGGTGTTATTGGTTTTAGATCGTTTCTATATTTGATATTCAACAGAGCAGTGTCTGTAGAAATCACTGACTGAAAATTATAAGTTATAAATTTATCTGAATCAACTAGTGCAATAAAGGCTATTCCAGTACCTACTGGGTTACCTATCAGCAAGGCAACTTCGGCAGCCGATCTTGTGCGGTCTGGCATATTTGTAGGAACTACAGCTTTATTTTTTACCCAGTAATAATATATAGTTTCTGAAACTGCACCAGTTACTGAATTAAAAAATTGTTTGACGCTATAAACATCGTCGTTGGGATATAGCGGCTGTCCTGAAATTCCTAGTACAGTACCTTCATTAGTATCTGCTAGAGCAGCCCATTCACTGGGCAACAAGGGAGTACCAACCCACTCATAAACATCAATACTGCCTCCTTGAACTAGCGTATTCCAATTACCTAATCTATAGGCAATGTCGCCTTGTTCTGCATATAACCATTTAGCTGTATTAGTGTTCCACCATAGCTTTCCTACATTCTTTTCATACCACGCAATTGGCGCATCAACAATGACATCTGCTGTTCCAATAGTATAAACCGCTGGATCATATGGCGTTTTAAATTTAATTTCTTGTTCTGCAATATTAAGTATTTTTCCTTTTGCTGGATCAACATAATCAATGTCTTGAATCTTAATATTGTTTACATTATCGTAGAGTTCTATACTTCTAATTTTTCTAAGATCTGTAACAGCCTGTTGTGATCCTAATATATTCCATGATTCTGAATTTAGGTCTTTTACAAAAAGTCTTACATTACCTATAAAATTACCGTCATATGATATAGTAGTATCATCGTTTAAAGTTGGGGCTCGATAGAAAGGAGATCCAACTACTATATAAGAACCAACACAATCTACACTGAATCCAAACGCTTCGTCTGGTGAAAGTACTGCTTGAAGTTTTTCAGTAATAAAGAATGTCTGTGCTTTTTTATCAAATACATAAACTCCTCCCGTAAATCCTTGAGGACTAGAGAATGAGGTTCTGTTATTATCAAAGGTTGTGCCTGACAGTATGTCAAATGTTATCGGTAATCGATTAAATGTGTTTCTTGCACCTACTGCAATTTTTTCTCCATTTGGACTAATAGAAATTCCAAATCCGAAATACTCATCTGCATAGGTTTCATAACTTTCAAGTTTTTGTTTTACTCTAAACTCTGCGCTGTTGGCCGCTAATTCAAGAACATAGACTGAACCTTGATCCTGAGAATTTATATCTGCTCGAGGACTTGATACAACTAAGGTATTACCGGTAGCATCCATGTCCATTGCATAACCAAACTGATCACCGGTAGTAATAACTATTCCAGAATCTACATCAGAGAATGAAATAATCGATCCAGCATTGATCATTTGTGTTAATTCGTATATGTCGCTGGCGTTTCTCTTATAAACATATATTTTTCCGGAAGACTGGGTGGTACTGTCGCCCACTACATGCCAGTTGACGCTGTCTGACGGATCCTCATTATAGCTTCTATAGGTAGAATCGGCACCTATATATTCGTCACCTAATCTATAATATTGATAAGGATCCCCAGGAGATCCTCGGAATCTAACTACTTCACCTTCAACATATTCAACGTCCGGTCTCCATATACCACGATAATTTGCAAAATATTGTCCATCTGCATCCGGAGCTCCAATGACCAGTATACTAGCATCGACGTTCATTGTCATACTAAAACCAAATTGATCTCCTGCTTTTACAAGTTCTGCCATCTGCATATCTGACAGTAATCCTGTGTAAGCAAATTCTAGTGTTGAACCATCTTCTTCTACAGCAATATTTGTTGGCAATGAGCAGTGTGTAGATACAGCGCCGACTTTGAGCCAACCACTAGATTCTAAAGTTAGAGTACTGCCATCATTGGTCGAATCTTCTAATGATGTCCAAAGATTGCCACGAACTCCTTCAATTTCTGGTGCTTGAGAAGCCTGCCAAACAATGTCTCCTGAATAATAAACTGATCCCGGATCATATATTCCTTTATATCTATTGTTTTCAAGATGATTCCACTGATTGCCGCTAGATTTATAAAGATAAACTCTACCTGTATTATTATAAGAACCAATTGCAGATACAGTCAGATAATAACTTGTTCCGCTGACTCCTATGGCCACTTCTGAACCAAATTTTTCGTTATCTGCAGGACGAGGGCTTACATAGGCATTATCGATAGTATATCGACCGTTTGCATATTTGTATATGGCTATCATGCCCTGCTGATATAATCCTCGACTTGAACCCGATTCTACTGCAGGAATATTTGTGGCTAATTCCCAATCATCAGTATTGATCGCTAACTCTGTACTTCCATCGGGCTGTGCCGAGTTGCCATTTTTGGCACGCCATAATCTTCCGGCATAAAGGACAATGTCGTCTGGTCTGTAGAAAACATCTGGACCCCATTCGCCTTGATAGTTAGAGGTAACTCCACTGGCTTCGGGAGCACCTATAACTAGATATCTTCCATCTGGGCTGACTGCTATCTTTTTACCAAAAGATCCTAGAGCAATATTATAGAATCCGTTAGGTGGAGAAATTATCTGTTTCAGTACCAGACCGTTAGAACTTTCTACATAAACTACAACTATTCCAGATCCAGGAATACCGGCAATAGTATGTCTATTATTATTGTCGTAGACTACTTTTTCACCTGTTCTAAGAGGGCCCGATGTTCCATAGTCAGAAATTAATTTTTCTGAATACTGCTTGGTCTTTTCAACTACTTCCCATAAATTGTTATTGTTATTATCAATAAACAATTTAGAACCATTCTTATAAAGTGCCGCAACTCCTTCGATTAGACTGTCGTAATTGGCAAATCTACATTCTGTTAAGCCTTGTGGATTAATTACAGTGCTAGTATCTAATTCTGGATTTTCAATATCTGCAGAAACTTCAAGATCAATTGTGTCATTTGTAACTGCTATAATTTTAAAGAATCCAGTCAAATTAATTATTTCTCTAAAACCAATGTATTGTTCGACTTCAAAAGAGTGAGGTCTATTGAAAGTTATTCTAACTGTTGTATCGTCGATGCGACTTACCTCTGTAACATACAAAGATAATATTTCATTTACTCTTAATACATTCCAAGAATCTTTATCAAACGTTACCCAAATATGATCATTTTCGTTGACTGTAGTAATATCTAAATCAGTCAAGGCGGCTCTATTTGTCACCACTTGATCAAACTGTTCTAATGTAAGATAGCCGGCTGTGGCAGTTGGGGATACATCAACTGTAAGAGGATTTATATCAGTGGTATAAGGTATTGGCGAAATAGTAAAATCGGATATCGATAATCTATAATTTCGATCGGCATCTTCTGTCGCAGATTTTCCAGGTTCAACTATAAACACCTGAGGATTTAATTCAAATTTATTTTTTTCTATCTGAATTTCTACTTCGGTTAATTGATCTGTTCCGCCCATACGGCCAATTAAAAATGCCCACTCTTCATTTAGAATTACACTGTCGGATCCCGAACGACTAAGTTTATTAAAGATTTTAGTAATTGCGTTGGCCGACCCTTTTTCTCTAATAAATCCTTGATATATCTGAAACTGTGTTACAGGATCTTGTGAAAGATTTTGTAGGTAATCTCTCTGCTGATAGCCCAATGTGTGTCTTGCAAGATCTCTCTGACTCTGCCCTGCTCCCTGTGATGTGACCTCAAAATAATCTGAGAATTGATTAACCTTATAATCAAAGTTTGAAATTAATTCTTTCTTTGGAGCGGTGTCTAGCTTACTCCAGAATGTTTCATCGAAAGATTCTGTGCCTAATTGATTTTTGAGACTGGTCCAGTTGTATGATTTGTAAGCAACAATATCACCTAATCGATAATCAGTGAAAGGTTGCCAAGTTTGTATATTAACATTATCAAACAAGAAACCTGGACTAGTATAATCACCGTCCCAGTCTACTGTACGGAATCCTTGAACTTTAATACGGCTTTGACGATAGCCTGTAGTCTTATCGTAGATAATGTCGTTAAACACAGTTCTGTCATCAAAAATAGTTACGTGTTCTTTTAGAACATAGTATAATTTTAGATAGAATATTCCATCTGTGGTGTTTGTAGTTTCAACAGTAACATTCTGGAACTGACGATTAATATTAATAAATCTTGGCTGCAGAGGTTTTCCGTCGCCTTTGAGTATTTGATAATCATAGAAGCCATCAAGAACATTATCGGCCACTCCCACAGGAACTGTAACATCTACTTTTTCTGCAGCAGGGCTAAGTGCTATCAAACTACCAATTTCCCAATTGTGTTTGGTCCAGAACATGAATTCTTTTGTAGAACTAAACCAATCTTGAGACACTTGATTCTCTGGATCGTATCTATTAAAGGTAAACCCTTGAGATTTAAGATAGCTTTCATATCCTAATAAAAAGTCAACTACCTGTTGAATAGAGATTAATTTTGTGCCGTAGCTTAGACGTTTTACGGCCAAGGTATTAAAGGATCTTCTTCTTAACGCTTCTATAGCGCCAATCTTGGGAATATCACTTAACCGTTGCCAAAGTGCAGCTTCAAAGTCTGCACCGCTTCTATGAGTTTTTAACGCTCTATAAAAATTGTTTGTATATCTAACTAAAGTACCGTTATTATAGCTTTTATCCGGAGTCCAGTCTAAAAACGATTCGGTAACGCCGCCTACAGATATTAAGGGGTCTCTCTGATTTGGCATAGCCTGATGATAATTAAAATACGGATGTATATCGTCATAGCCAGTGGCAATCCATCCACCTTCTGTCTTTTCTAAAATTACGCCGCTATACGCTACACTAGCTATAGGTGCACCAACGTTAAAAATAATGTCGTAGTTTTCAGGTGGAATAAAAATACTTGACGCGGCCGCAGAAGGATTTTTAGAATCTAATAAAAATTTCTGTTGTTGTTGATCAACAAATCCGCTCATTCTGTGAGATAGTGCAACGTCAAGATTATTAATTTTATCTAAAATTGTATCTGCAGGAATACCTCTAGATTTTATGTAACCAACAAGATATTTTAAAAGTCCTACATTAGGATTCGATAATGGTCTGTTAACAATGTCGTTCTTAGTTGCAAACAAGTCGCTGTCTGCATCTACAGACTGATCTAATAAATTAAGAATAGTCTTAGATCTATCAAAACTGTCAGTGATAAATTCAAAAGGTTTCATTAAACACATGGCCACAGTTACTGCGAATGGCCATTCTGAGCTGGCTCTCCATGCATATTCTACAGGTGCAACATCGCCTAGTACAAAAGGTCCTTTATTGTTGATCAATGAAAAATCTTGCGCCAGCCCGGAATCTAACGGGCTCAATAATTTGCCATCTGCGTCCACCGGAATGTGATTTAATAATGATGGTCGTTTATATCTATCAACACGGCCTGCTCGAGTACCTTGACGGATAAGGCCGTCTCGAAGGTCCTCCCAAAGAATTAAATTATTACTAGTGTATGGCGCTGGTCCATATGCATCTTCCCACCAATCGGGCTGTTCTGAGAAACCTAACATTTCCCAAGGGCAGCGATGTGGTCGATCTGTATCATAGAACCATTTGTATACCCCTCTCCAATATCCTGGCAAATTTATTGATCTTGTAGGATCTGTCATCGCAGAATAGGTATAGGTAAACGAATTTTCAGTGTCAAAATATTCGTTCAGAGTATAATTGATATTGGTATTTTGAATCCATCTTAAAAATTCTTGATTAACAATATTATCTAATTGAGATTTATCATAAAGACCTACTCCATAGTATCCGCTAACTATTTGGTCAATATCAAATACCGACTCGTCATATTGCTGTTTGATATTATTGTAAATTCTATATTCTAATTCTAATAAAAGATCATCTCTATAATCACCATACGCAGCAGTAATGCTGCCGTCGTGACCTTGAATAACTTCTCGAGGTTCGATATAGGTATCATCTATAAATTTCATTGGCGTATATTTTTTGTATAAGCCCATTGACGAAGGAGTTGGGGGGATATGACTAGATGATGTTGATAGATATTCTCTGATTTCGATTCTATCTCCTTCTACAAAATCTATCAACAATGTGATAAATCCAAATGTAGAGTCAAACACATATTCCTTGGTGTTTAATAACTGCTGATTATTAACATAAACATATACTGCTTTTTTACTCAAAGTGTCTAAATCAAATTTTTCAGATAATGAGAAAGTTTTGATTCCGGTATCTTCGACCACATAGGATATTTTGTTATACGCACCAGCTCCAATCATGTCCGCATCATAAAACGGACTATCGTTATTTTTAGTTTTAGTTAGACTATTAATAATGTCATCTAAAAAATCTGCTAGATTGTTATTGTATTCTATCTCGGCAGCTCGATTAATAAAATTATTTTTAAAATCTGTATAAGATTTTTCAGCATACTGAATAGATTTAATTATATTATAAGTTTTATCGCACAATGTCATTATAGACAACGGCGCTAATCCAGAATGTTTTAGAAAACGTTTAGCGTGTTGCTGATAACCCGAAATATCTCTAAGATTGCTATTTCCAGGAATACTGCCAACAACCGTGGTATTAAATTCTAATGATGTGGTAATATGATCAACTGACTGACCTAAAGTAAAAGATTGCAGAGGATCGTTGAACGGATTCTTTTCTAACCCCACAGGGATTTCATAATAGCCTTGATCTGGTTCTAAATCTGTAATAATTTTTAATGCTACAACAGATTTAGCAGAAATCTGTGAAGAAAATACAAAAGTACCTTGATTTCTAGTATACGAATCTGTGTAAAGATCACCATCGACATAGATATTAATAATCGGATCTTCGGTCAATGCAAGCCAATCGATAGTGTTGAAAGTTAATGTATTGGTGTTGTTAGATACTACCTGACTGTCTATAATCGGTTGAAGAAACTGCTTATTCATCAATAACCAAGCATTATCATATACTGTGTTAAGATAAAATTTATAAAATCCTGTAGATATTTTTACGGATTGAGGCAGACGATTTATAGTATAATTTACTATGTCTGTATCCCAGTCCCAATTAAATTCTATATCCCCTACATTATCTATGTTAAGATAGCTTAGACTAAAACCTAGTTCAGGATCAATTCGACCGTTTCCTATTTTATAACTTAGTAATTTTGTTCCAAGAAATGTGCTAGTTGGATAGGTAAGAGGGTCCGAATAACTGACACCGTTTTTGTCAAAGGCATCAAACATTGGTGGTTGATTAGGAGTAAGTTTTTCTTGACTAGGTAGCCAACTAGTTCCATTAAAATAGAACATTTTGCCACCGTTTCTAACACCTCGTCGTACTAGAACACCTTCGTTAAGATTAGAAATAGTATCGTCTGTTTCTTGCAGATGTATCTGAGTACTGTTAATGTGTCGTATAAATTTGACTTCATATATTTTATTATTGGATAACCTGTCTGTGTCTGCAACAACCAGTAGTCTTGCTCCTTCAAACAAATTTTCTCCGTCAACGTTATAACCAATACTACCTTCGACCGTAGAAAATATATCTGTAGTCGATGTATCAATAAAATCAACTGTCTGTTTAGCTATTGCTCCATGATTAAACAATTGAAGATTGGCTGCAAATTCAATAATCGGACGTTTGGCTCTAGCAGATTCCGGAGCTGGAAAATCTTCCCCTCTTAGTCTGTAGGCTGTTTCTAAAACGCTTCTATGGAACCATCTATTGTATCGACTCCAAGGATTGTTATCCAAACTATCTTTAGCTATAGTAATATAATCTTTATATGTAGGAAAAGATGCTGCATCATCAAACGGCTGTGTGTCAAATCCGTCATTATCAAATAATATTTCAGGCACTTCGGCGCCTGATAATTTAGGAACAATTAAATCAGAAAATCTAGTTAAAGTAATAGCACGACCTACTCCTTCTACTACCCAAGTATCGTTGCCATATTTCTCAGGAGTAACCGTTCCTCTGAATTCAACAACTAATCCATTAGTGAATTCTATATTATTAGCAGAGGTGTAAGAAGACTTTCCTACAATTTCCTTTTCAACATCTATTTTGGTATTTTCTTCGATATCAGCAATTATAAATCTACCGAAGCAGTCTGGAGTAATCAGTCCCTGATAATACAGTGTGCTAGGAGCATCGTAGGGCACTTCAAATGTTAGAGTACCATTTTCTATGCCGTTGTTAGTAACTCCTTTGTTATAATCTAATGCAGTACCTGCAGAGGCTGGTTCTAAATATTCCCAATCCTGACTATCTAAAGTTACAGAGCTGCCGTCGGCAATAGGAATATTTTGTTTGGCTCTGAATAATTTTCCATCATATACAGTTAGATCACCGGCAAAATATTGATCATAAGGTCTAAACAATAAAGATCCTGTGTCATAATTGGTTTTAATAGCAAATCCTTCACCAGGTGCATTAACTTTAAAATAGTAGGTCTGGCCGCGATAGAGAGTAATCGTAGGATTATTGGTATATGAGTCTGGTGTGAAAACAAAAGAATTTTTAGTTGCACCTAAAATAACTTTATAGGTGCTGGCTACGCCTGCGTTCTGTCCGAAGACCGGAACGCTAGGAGGACCGTTAGGTACCCAAAAATATTCTCTATAATTGATAAACTTGTCCCAGTCAATTGGGGGATTCCATGTATAGTGCTCTTGATCGGTAATCTTGTCATCTCTGTTATCAGTGTTACCAAAAAATTTCAGTTGATTTTTAAAATCTAGGTAATCATAAAAATTTTCAATTTTATCATTTTTTCGATAGACTATACCAGGTTCTAACTGATAACGACTTCTTAGAGTTTCGTCTGTGTCTACATACACATCAGACCCAATATAGGTCTTACCGTATCTACGGCCAACATAGCCCACTACTTTGTCTAGGACTCCGGGCTGTACCAGTGGATCTAAAACTCCCGATAAAAACTTATCGTTGGCTTCTGTTTGAAAAACTACCGGCAGTAGTTCTACAGATCTTCTAATTGGTAAGCCGCTTTTAGGATAAAATTTGTCTGCCATATTATTAGGTTGATGTAGTTATATTGGTAATGCTGGTGCCAATTTCTGCGGCTGTGATAGATTTAACAATGTTAATATTATCAACAGTAGCACCGCTGATTAAAATCTCGTCTGATTTACTTTGAATCTCAAATAAACTTCCAAACACTTGATCTGACTGTTTAGGCATAATCACAATGTTACTGAGATCTGGGGCTAATGAATTTAAAATGTAAGTTGTCAACTCACTCATATAAAATCTATCGCCGAAGTCCCAATTGTTAATATCAAAAAAATCATTAATCGCTGTAATAATTCTAACCTTTAGATCATTATCGTTAATAGACTGATTAGGATTTTTTACTACTTTAAATATTGCCTGTAACTTAGGATCTGCTTTGTCTCCAAATAATACTTTATATTTTACAGGATGATAAATTATTTCATCGCTAATAGATTTAATCTGCGAAAGATTTGTACCAAACGATGTTCGTAGACTATCTGTAGTTGGAGCTTCTGGTTCTACACTAGTGCCACCGGCCAGCCATATTCTGTAAGCTTCATCATAGGATCTTGTTAATAGATAGATATCCATAATATTACTAGAGCTAGGATCTATTCTGCGATCTACACTGGCATTATGAACGTATTGAAATTTAAGATTTCTTCTTCCGATAACTGCTTTATATGTTCTTTCAAGATCAAAAGTATTGGTGCTTCTATTGACACTTTTAATTACGTCTTGATCAATATCATAAAAATAAATTAATTGTCCATCAGGATATGTCACAGTGTCTGTGAAATCAACCACTGATTCTTTTTCTCTGACTAACACAAAATCATTAGAGTTATCTATTAATGTGTATTGCGTAGTTCCGTATTGATCCACTGTTTCTTTAAAGAAAAGATAATTCAGTTCCTGATCTGTTCCTACAATTTTTTCAAAAGACTCTGGATTGTCAATTACGCCGTCATTATCAGAATCATAAAATGCTAATTTTATTTCTGAGGTACTTTCATACCCATCATCAAATTTAATTGTGTCTGAGATTTCAAAAGGAATATCTTGTCTGAGCTCTGTGAGCAAATCCTTGCCAGTATTAATGCTTAGAATCTTGATCTGATCTTTAACTACATTACCTAATTGATCATTATAGCGTTTTTCATTACTGTCAAAGTAAAAGCGATTTTGTGCAAGGCTACCAAATACATAACCTAATTTTCTAATTCTTACGGTATATCGATCTAGTTCTTTGACGAACGCAATTACCCACGATGCATCAACATTGGTGTTAGAAACATCTCCAGACTTACCTAGACTAAAATTATTAATTAGATTTATGTTCGACGATGTAATAATTTTCCACTCTGTGGTTGTTACATCGTAACGTAAACCAAAGTTAAGATTCTGAACAGCTTGATTAACAATTTCAATTTCTAGAGCATTACTGAGATCTGATACAAATCTAGGAACAATTCTAGAAGCAATTGCACCTGTGGGAATTGCGTCGCTTAGTGTTATTGGGCCGAGTCCGTTAGCTAGTACCCCTCGACCAGCATTAGTACCGTCGCCAGAAACACGAACAACTTTAGTCCATAATCTATCTGTTTGCTCTGGGTCTGAAAGATCAATATCGACTATTAGACCTCTACGGAATGCTTTGCCTTCGGGAGGAACAAATTTTATCAAAGATTCAACTGTAAAATATTTTAAATTGCTGGTCGAATATGAAGCAACTTTTAGTAATGAATTATCGATTACGTTCTTAAAATATCCTGTAGAAGTATCTGTGGTTACTGATTGCCACACAGTATTAGAGTCTGTAAATAGAATTCTATCAAATTTTGTAAAATAAAAATTATAAACCTCAGAATCTAAAAATGCTGGTTCAATAGAGCGTCTAATAAAATTAATAACATCAACTCTATTGTCAAATTTAAAACTTAAAACATTTTCTGTTTCTTCTTTGTAGATATAACCATCATCGCAAAATACATTTATGCTACTGTATTTTCCAGAAGCATCTAATAGGTCATAGTTTCTTGAGATTCCACTAGAGGTTCTATTTACTGATTTAATCTTAACAATATTTTGAGAAGATGCTAGTGGTGCTAGATTATAATCCTCTGCAGTAATCATACGATTCTGAGTATAATATACGGCTGGAGCATTAGTCCTAATAGTGTTGATATCTTCCGATGCAGCAGAATTAGCTACCGTTGATTGCAGAGCTAGTCCGATAGTTAACGTATGTTCAACTCCGGCCTTGTTTATATACCCAACTCCGATATTAATACCTCTGAGCTCATTAGGATAGATTGTATATGATAAACCATTACTGGTTCGATAATAGACTCTAAAAGCGCCTTGAGGTAGATTACCATAAACTCCATCTGCAAAAACTAAATCAACGGTGTCATTTTCTTTGGTGTTAATTGCATAGATATTTCTAATGTCTTGACTTATACTATTATAAGCAATGCTGTTACCGGCCAATGTAGAAACTTTAGACCATTCCTCAAGTTGTGCACCTGCAGAATTTAAACTGTATAACCAAATATCATCATTATTAATATTAACTGCATCAACAGCAATTTTTTCATTAGTAGTTGGGATATCTATAGAAAAGTCTGCCAACTCTAATGTGCCTTGTTTAAACATTAAAAAGAAACCAGTATTAGGACTTCCTGGACCTGTAGCATCATTTCTATATACAAATCCTAACTGATTACCAGGAACTGGGGGTTCTTCGTAAATATTTTCACTGTTTTTAAATGCTGTAGAAACTATTTCAAAACTCATGCCCCGAGCTGCTACTGTTTTGGTAAACGAAAACAGAGGAACATCTGTTCCGGTAGTTCTAAAACGATATTGTTCTGTAGGAATTCCTTGAATAACCGCAGATCCTTGACTACGACCAAATTCAGTATTATCCGACATGGCAGAATTTAATACCGAAATAAATTGTTCTAACCAATTGGTATTTGTAGGATCGTTCCATGAAATAATCTGTTGTGCTAGATTACGACCGTTACTATCTATAATATCTTCTGTGGTAGACACCGAAGTAAATTTCAACAGCCCACTTCCGGCCACGTTTCTTTTGGCATTATAACTAAGCATGCGAGCTATGCGAAGCACACTTTCTTTGGTTTCTGCAAGCTCAATAAAATTTTCACGACTAGCTAAATCAATACGAAATGCTAGACTCTGTCCTAGAAATGCTACTGCATCGATTAGTGCTAGATATTCGCTAGACTCAATGTAGTCATTGAAATCTTCAGGATAATTTTCACGTAGATAAGTGATAATAACCCTACGAAGATTTTCAAAATCGTAAGATTTAAAGTCTGCATTTTTAAAGGTCTGGTATATTCTAGTCCAGTCTTGATTTAAAATGAGATTATTTTGTCTGCTAGTTGTTGTCATATACCATATTTACCTTGGAAAATAAACTGCTCAGATAATCGTAGAATTAGTTTTATCAAAGTTAAATGTCATACGCTCGTTAACATTAAACGGAATATAGACAACGTCTGCTTGGATTCTTATTCCCTGATCTGTACTATCTATTTGTACTTCATTAACTGCTATGCGAGGATCATAATTAATAATATCTTCTACATCCTTGGCAATAATATTCTTTACGTCCTCAGTAAACTGTTCAAAAAGCATATCCCAAATTACTGTACCAAACTCCGGATTTTCTAATTTTTCACCTTTGCGAATGTAGAAATGATTTAAAAGATCTTGCTTGACAAGGTCAATGTCGTAGAGTTTGAAATTTTTAGCAGTTTCCTTAGAACTAAATCCTTTGTAGGTAAAAGTTCCTTGATTTTCAGAAACTACTGCGGCAGATTTTGCCACTGATTTTTGATTATAAAGTTTTCCCATAATTAGGCATCCCTATCTGTATTTTCTGGTGTCAGCTGCGCAGGAGCTTGATTTTCATGTAATGCCCATGGTTCATGCATAGGTATTCGTTTCATGAAGCTTTTAATTACTCCTGACTGATACCGTTTTACTTCCCATCCTGCATTGATACTAGTTGCTGGATTATCTCTCAGCTCATAAGGTTTTACAAAATCTGCTACTGCTGCTGTTTCAGCATTAGAAGGTCCGTTGAGGTTAATTTTGCTACCGTTTAATTTAAGTTCTGAAGACGATCCTACACTGATATCTCCTGCTGCTGATACTTTAAGTTCTGTATTTGTAGCTAATTCAAAATCAGTGTTTGCAGATATTTTACATGCGGCTCCGATCAACACGTCTAGATTAGCACCTATTGTGAGCTTTGCATCTTTGTTAACTAACCATTCTTGATCCGTAGCAATTTCTGCATGAAATTTACCCGACTCTGTTCTTAGATTAAAGTTTCTTCCCGCTTCCATGTTGATATCTCGGTCGGCTCTAATATTCAAATCTGTCTGAGTATGAATGCTAATACTGTCTTGAGCATAGATATCAATCTTACCGTTACTGGTAAGTTCTATCCAAGTAGTACCTCTGGCGTTGCCGATATAGATTAAATCTTCTGAATTGTGCATCAATAATTGATGCCCGGTTCTAGTTCGAACTCTAAAATATTCGCTGTACGGAATTGTCGGCTGTCCTTGATCGTTGGTATTTTTGCTCTCTAATAAATCAAGGTACTTAACTGGACCTTCTGCAGCAGATTTTTCTCTATGATATCTATCATCGCCATCGTCCATTACAATTTGTGTGCCACCTAGTCTGCTAACAGGTATTGGAGCAGACTTGCTGTCATTTTTACCTATCACAGCCTTTTTAGCATTAGTTCTTCGATCAACTGGGCCTGGAGTTGAAATACCAAACACCATGCCGGGAACTTCTCTTCGAGGAGAAGATGTACTAGTTCCTCTTACATCATCCTCTAATAATCCTTGTTCTAAAAATCTATCAGCGATAGGATGAACAACTTTTTTAATTTTTTCAGGATCTATTTCTTGTCGTTCACCGTTGATCCTTTTGTTTATTTCAGCTACCGGTAATGGTTGTTTAGTATTTCCATATCTCTGTTTGTCTGTGGGGTCTAATGTATTTTCTGTAGAACCAGCAATTGCTGGTACCATATTATTGATGTTTCGTCCTGGTACGCAGGCAAACCAGTATCCTTGACTCGGATCTCCATCGACAAATAAAACTAATACGTTTACCCCAATATCGGGCGGCACCATCCACATACCATAACTTTTCTGCGTGTCGTTAAATCCTTC
>JACCDW010789702.1_pt1 | contig 22899 bp, 12 predicted proteins | sample 7449781 | NCBI WGS metagenome assembly JACCDW01 (sample SAMN15323449, study PRJNA562643) | freshwater metagenome | isolation source: river surface water | place: USA:Blue River Watershed | collected 2017-08-18
AATTGCATAACCACCATTTTTATTAATCCATTCAACTACTTTTTTACGATATTCTGGGTTAGACGCTGCCTGAGGTGGTAACCTAAAATCAAATGCTCTACCTTTATTATGTAAGCTGTCAGGAGAGTGCTTTGAATGATATTTGTCTGCAAAACCAGTAAACGTTATTCCAGGAAAAGCATGTTGTACGGCTTGTGCCAGTTTTATTAAGTTAGGATCTAAGGTTTTTCCCTCTTGATGAACATCACCTATCTTGAGATTTAGTCCTAATTGTTTTAATTCGTCAACAGTATCTATTGCACCAGCCGAAGATCCAATTGAACCTGATGCTCCAGGAGTAGATGACGGGGCAGAAGAAGGAGCAGAAGAAGGAGCCGGTGATGTTGATGAACTACCGGATTTTCTTTGTTCTAAGGTTTGTGCTGCTCTTTCTAATAAAGATGATTTTGATTGATCTCCTACTATTTGATCTACAATAACATGTAGGGGTACTGAATTAACAATTGAAACATTAAGTGCCTGACCTCCTCCTTCTGGAGAATTCACAACTGCTCTGTCTAAAACACTAGTTTTTTCTGCTTGTTTTTTGATTTCTTCTGGATCTTTACCTAATGCTCCAAAAGTTAGTCCACTTAATACACTACTTCCCGCATTTGCTAATTTTTTACCGAAACCTGCATTTTCGTCTGCGGTAAAACCTTTAATAGCATCAGTTACTCCCATTAAAGCAGTTAAAGGTAATGCAATTTTACCTAATACTCTTAAGGCTGCTTTACCAAAAGTTGCTAAACCTGCAGCAGCACCAGCTCCAGCAGCACCTACGGCACCAGCTCCAGCAGCACCTACGGCACCAGCAGCACCTGCGGCACCAGCTCCAGCCGCTCCACTTATGCCAAACGTTCCTAACAAACCCGGTAATCTTTTTAAGGCGAACGCTGCTAATCCACCTGCTGCTGCTGATGCTGCTACTGCCAACGCTCCTGACGCAAGAGCAGCAGCACCTGTACTAGCAGTAAATGGATTAACTACTGAAATAATAGAATCTTTTGCTAATGCTAATGTTCTTGCAGTAGTTAATAAAGCATTTTGAGCATCCTTTGCAAAATCCCCAACAACTTTTCCACTATCATCTACAATTTTTCCTTCTTTTTTTCTAAGTTCAATATTTTTTTGACTTTCTTCTAAGTCCTGTAGATATTTTTTCTTTTCTTCTTCTGAAGTAAGTTGAGAATATTTCATTGCTGTCTGTTGAGACTTAATACTCAAACCAAATGTGTTTCTTATTTCTCGTCCAGTTGGTCCCAAACTTGAAGCTAATTCACCAAATTGATTACTAAAGTTTTTACCTGCTCTTGCGGTTTGAGACAACATCTCAATACTAGCATTTTGACCTGCATTTGCCATTCTGTTTAATTGAGCGATGTTTATACCTGTTTGATATTGTATTCTTGCGACATTTTCTGTCATAACAGTTTCACCTGAAGTTGCTATACCTTCAAGGAGAGCGGTTCTTTCTCTTTCACCTAATTGTGAGGAAGCAATCGCAAGACGATTTTTTTCTGCAAGTTCTGCTCTAAGTTGCTTTTTTCTTTCTTCATTTGTTTCATTCGCTAATTTATATTCCATATTAGCGAGGTATTGATTAAAGTTTTCTTGCGCTTGTGCAGCAGCAAGAGCATCTTGTTGTTGCTGAAGTGACATTCCAGTTATGTCACGTAATTTTATTAAAGTATCTAAATAATCCAACGAAGCCTTTTTAAGTTCTTCTGGATTCTTTTTAAGAATTGCATTTCCTGCAACAGACTGTCTCACAAATGCCGCTTGTGCTTCTGTAACTTGTTCCTGACTTAATCCTAATCTGTTAAATGCTCTATATGTTTCCTCTCCAACTTGAGACATTTTTCCAAAAACTTTAACTCCGGCTCCTGCTGTGTTTCCTAAACTCAAAATATCTGTATTCAATCCTGCAGTAATTTTTGTAAATTTTTCTAAGTTATCAACAGAATACCTAGCGCCGGCACCCATTTTTCTAATTTCTTCTGTAGTTAATGACGTAGTGGCCCCTATGGTACTCAATTCATCAAACGCTTTAATCATTTTATTGGTTTGATCTAAACTGGCAGCAGTTAGACTTGTTAATGCTTTAACAGAAACACCCAAAGCAGTCCCGAAAATACTGAAATTTTTACCGAGTTCTAATGCACTGTTACCTGCACTTTTCAAGTTATCATTAAATTTTGTCAGATCACCTGAAACTACTGTTAATTTTTTTGCAACATCCATCAACCCATCTGCAAATTTTGCTGACGCTTGCGTTAATAACTTTTGTTGCTCAATTCGTCTTTGTTCAACTTCAATTAAAGTTTTTTGTGCTTCATTTAACCCTCGCAACCCACGTAAATATTCTAACGAACTAGATGCTTCTGCTAGTGTTTTCTTTTTGTTGGCGGCTATAACTTCTTCAATTGATTTCCCGTAGTTATTTTTAAAGTCTGTGACTTTTTCTCCTAACATTCTAGGTAAATTAGCATTTAACAATACTAAATTTTCATTTAACTGAATTAGAAGTTCTTGATTTATTTCTGACATAATTTTCACCAATAAATATCTTGTATTTATGTTAACAAAAAACACAAGGAAAAAGGACAAATGACAGCACTCAATAACCCACTTAAACAATACTTTCGTCGCCCAGCAGTGTATCTAAGTTTGCCGTCAAAGGGAAAGTTTTATCAAGAAAATGTTATAGAAACTACACCAACAGGTGAACTCCCTGTATTCCCAATGACTGCCATTGATGAAATTACTATGAAAACTCCCGATGCTCTTTTTAATGGTGTTGCAATGGCAGAACTTATTAAAAGCTGCATTCCAAGCATCAAAGACCCTTGGGCAATCAACAATATTGACTTTGATGCAATATTAATTGCAATTAGAGCAGCAGAAGGTAAAAACGAAATGGAAATTGATAGCCAATGCCCAAGCTGTTCTGAGGTTAATAGCTACGGATTAAATTTACTATCAATGCTTTCAAGCATAACATCTGGAGATTTTGATAATCCATTGCAAATAAATGATTTAAAAGTTAAATTTAAACCAATCACTTATAAACAAATGAACGAAGCTTCTCTAATTCAACTTGAGGTTCAAAAAGAATTCATTCAATTAGAATCAACCGAAGATCAAAAAGAAAAAAACGAAAAACAAAAAGAACTTATCAAAAAACTTACGACAACTACTATGAAATTGCTAACTGAAGCAATTGAATATATTGAAACACCAACTACTAAAGTAGAGGAAAAAGAATTTATTTATGACTTCTTAGTTAATTGTGATAAGGGAACTTATCTAACAGTTAGAGACTACAATGTGGAACTCAAAGGCAAATCTGAAATTAAGCCATTACAAGTGAAATGCCCAAATTGCAGCCATGAATATAATCAGCCATTTACATTAAACGTATCAGATTTTTTCGGCTAAGGGTTCTAAAATTAGAACCCGAAGAAATAGATAAACTCATAAAAAAATACGAACAGGATGCGATTAACATCAAGAAAAATGCATTAAGAATGAGTTGGAGTATGCGTGGTGGTGCAACTTACGAAGACATACTTAATATGTCAATAACAGAACGAGAAGAAATCAATGCATTGATTGATAGTAATTTGGAAATTACAAAGAAAAACAATATTCCTTACTTCTAACTTTACCCGTAATTACTCATTTGTATAACTTAGGATAATTCATTGTATCTTCAGAGTTGTCCTACGGACAACTAATACCTCTCTAGTATTCGCTTACGCTCATACTACGATCGGTATTGTGATTATTCTGTAAGATATTAATCTGTATTAATCAGTTTCTAATACTTGCCGCTAGGAGCCATGGTAGTGCTATTCCAGCACTACCAATGGTTTTAGCCGTACTTGCCAGCTTATCACCTTTGTTGTCTTTCCCCATATAAATTAGTCTTTTACACTACTATATGCCACCGGTTGCCCTGTAAGGTTTTTATTGGGACTGTAGTTGAAACTTTCAAACACTGAATGGCTTTACTTGCTTCGGCAACGCACATTTTACTGCATCAAGACAAAATAGCAGTAAACTTGTTGAAGGTTCGCTTTTATCGATTGCCTTCTCGGTATATCCATTGTACATAAGTACAACGCCTTCTCCAGATCCATCAGCAATCTTTCATGCTTCTTCAAGGAGGATCGAGGTGCCCCGATCAAACAACTTTTTTATTGAATAATTGTGTCTATTATAAGAGTTGTGGATTTTGAATCTGACTTGGTGTCTGTAATACCTGTAGATGTGTTTGACTTGGTGTCTGAATTTTTAGATGTTGAATATAATTTAACCAAATTATTGTTCTTTGACCAAAAATGATCAAACTCAATAATAACCCAATCACCATACTTCTCTGAAGAAAAATATATAAAGTTGTCTGATTTCCAAGTTAACTTGCTCTGCACACAAACAAATCTTCCTTTTCTACTTAATTTGAAAAATAGAAAATTCACATCGTTTGGTTCGGCTACTGCTAATAATTGATCAAGCCAAGTTTCTAATTGTTTGCACTTACCAGTTACTACCTGATGAAATGGAAAGTCATTATAATTCTTGGCTTCAGCATTGAAATTAACCCATGAATCAGGGGGAACTATGTCCCCTTTGAAACTTTTGATTTGGTTTTCACTTAGATTGGTTTTTCTATGTGTGTTTAAACCACCTATATAAGCTCCGGAATTAGGAATACGTACAAAACTTTCTCCGTATAAGTCGGATAAGTATTTGGCGAGTTCCCGCTCGAATTGGCTTCCTTTTGTTTTAGCTTTAGATGGCATAACTTTATTTAATCAATTCAACACATGCTGAATTTTTTTATGACTCTACTACTGTAGAGTATGAAGTAAATCCACCCTCTTTGATAACTTTCAACACATTGGGAACACGACTTGTCAATTCTTCACGATGACTAACTAGCCAAATAGACTTCTTACGACGCCTTGCCATATCCTTCAATATAGCTACACTATTCTCTACTCCAACTCCATCTAAACCACTATCCAACAACTCATCAATAAACATGACATTGATTGGACTATATAAACTTTCCCATACATCACGGAATGCCCATGACAACGAAAGAATAACACGATTCATCTCGCCTCTTGACAAGTTAAAGAAATCCATATCACGTCCTAATTCTGTGATTTCAACCTGTAGATCATTCTTGAATACAACCTGATGTGGTAGTCCAATCTTATCAAGATAATACGTAAGCCTTGAATTCAAATAACTGAGATTCTGATCAATGATTTTCTTGCGAATAAAACTATCTTTGCTTACCAACAAATCAAGTAAAAACTTTTCATGCTCTAGCTTTCTGGTAAAGACATTAATTTTGTCAAAACTTATTGGTTGAATAGCTTTGTTTTCAAGCTCACTAATTTGTTCGGTGTATGGGTTAATCTCTTCAGCCTTCTCTTCAATTTTCTTGATAATGTTATTGACTTCAGAACTATGCTTTACTGCTTCAGCCTCAGTATCATAGTGTGTAACTGGTTTATCTATTACTGAAATAGGGTTTGCAATCAATTCATCTAGTTGAAACTTATAGTCATCAAGTAAATTTTTGCTTTCGGTTAACAGATTTACCTTATTCTCTAACATCTTAGTGTGTTGTTCATCATGAAACTCTTGCCCACATGCATAGCACTTATGATTTTTAATTGAATCAACTTCGGTTTCAAGTTTTTGGTAATTCTTGTTTTCTTTGGTTATATCTTTGCGTAGAACTTCAACCTTATTATCATAAGCAGTCTTTAACCTAAACTGCTCATTATAAACAACAAGGTCTTTGTGCTTTTGTAGTTCACTATCAATGTCAACATGACTTAGCTTGTCATATTGGACAGCTAGTTTTTCTAAATCGTCGTCATGCTTAGTTTGCCATAGTTTTTGCTTTTTCTTCAGTGAATCAATAGTTTCTTTAATTCGTTTGTTAGCATCTTCTGTGGCTTTGATTGCAAATTCTTCTTGTTGAATCTGATCTTTGGTATTTCTGATCAGTTCTTTGATCTTGTCTGCTTTCTCGCTGAGAACTGTGATGCCCAAAAGTTGTTCAATGATTTCACGTTGTTCATTATTTTTAAGTGAAAGAAATGGTTGGCTATATGTATTCAATGCAATGATATGCCTAAACATATCTGATGACATGTTTAAAACACGTTCAATGGCTTGTTGGGTTTCTTTATTTTCACCCTGTGCGCTATCTTCTTCTTTTTGCTGAACATTGTTTACATAAAAACGAAGTAGGTTAGGCTTACGACCACGTTCAATCTTATAATCAATCCCATTGACATTAAATTCTAGTGTAACCAACATATTTTTGTTGTTGGTTCTATTAACTAGATTGTCTTTGCGAATATCATTGATTGGGTTACCAAAAAGAGCATAGCTTATGCCCTGAAGTAGAGTGGTTTTACCACTACCATTTCTACTTGCTTCAACACCTGAGTCAAGATTTTCACCAAGAATAAGTGTCACATCTTTTTGGTCAAAGTTAACAGCTTGGCTAACCGCACCAATGGATAGGAAATTCTTTAAAGTAATTGTCTTAAGTTTAATCATCAGAGATTTTTGTAGATATCTAATAAAATATTTTTGTCAAAGTTGTTTGACTCGATAGCACTGATTTGTCCGAGAATGATTTGCTCAACTGATTCAAATTGAACACCATCTATATTTTGCATTTGGTCAGTGAATTCTGTCTTCATTGGAATGAGTGTCATTTCACGTAATTTGTATTCTGGAATAAATGTTTCACGCAAGAAGTTTGCCTCCTCATAGCTAATATCAATATCTAAATGTACACGATTGTGACTGTCAATAAGTAGATATTGTTCTGGGTTCTCGATGATTTCGCTTAGTTTATGAACTCTGAAAATGGGTTGTCTTGGCCAAGTTCTAAAAACTGGCTCAGATCCCCATTCCAAAATCATCATACCTCTGGCATCATCACCTGCATCAGCATAGTTATGTGGGAAAGCATTGCCCAAATAGACGATGTTCTTTCTTGATTGGCGCTTATGGAAATGCCCAGAAAAAACTCTATCTACATTTGCAAAATCATTATCAGACAGTGTACCATGATCGGGCATCATCACCATGGCGTTCATTAAGAAGTTGCCAAGTTCAAAATGCCCAAACACGTATCTGGTATTGATTTTTTTGACTTGTTTATGTTCATCACCTACTAACCATGGGCAGAAAGTAACGTCACCTTCCTTGTATATTTCATTAATGATTGTAATGTTGGGCAAGTATGTAGCCCAAGCAACACTATTCACATCACGCTTTTCACGATAGTAAAGATCGTGATTGCCCGTAATGAAAAATACACGGCTAAAATTTTTGTTCAGTAGTTCAAGGCATTGCATAGAGTAATGCAATGTATGAACATTGATAGTTGCTCTATGGTTATGCCAATCGCCACAAATGATTGCGGTGTCACAGTTCTCAAGTTTGGCTTGTTCTGTGAACCAGGTTACAAAATTAATGCAATCTTCATTGTGGATGATGCTATTGCTCTTCAAGCCCAAATGAAGATCGGTCATTACTGCTGCTTTTTTAAACAAATTATTCATAGTGATATGATAATGGTTTTGATGTCAAAAGTAAATGCTTAAGTTTCCCGACAGTTTAATCTTCAAACACAACTTCCCCTGACCCGAATCCCATACCCTGTCTTGTCCAAGATGGAGCCAAACCATTTATTTCCATAACATCATCTCTAATATTTTGATTTCGTTTTTCTGTATTTAAGGTTCGGCAAAATGCGTTGGTAATAGTTTGAGTGTAATAAGCGAATGGATTTTGTGATTTGACTTCGTTGAACCTCAAACCAACATAGGTAAGTTGTAATACTGCGCTGGCTCTCATTTCGTCATTATATGTATAGTTTCTATAGCAATATTTCATTGCATATTTGTCACAGAGCATAAGATACATTTTAGCAAGTTTATTTGTGATTTTACCATGGTCAACACTAAAGTTACCAGTATTCAAATCACCTTTCCAATGTGATTTTCCTACACAAACAATTGAATTGTTTTCATCTATCTTAAAGTGTTGGAAAGGTGGAAAATTTACTTTGACATGTATCATGTCATTTACTTCTTTGGCAGTTGTTGGGTCTTCTAGTTCTTCAAAGATGCTACTGCTATCTTCTTCAAAATCCAAAATTTCTTGTGCAGATTTCTTTTTTGAACTTTTCTTGACTGGCTTTTTAGATAAAGGTATATGATCCCAAGTCATTACTCTGAAAACTAAATCTTGAGTATTGATATCTTCTGTAGATAGACTGGTATTATTTTCTTGGTTTAATCTAGCAGCACGATTTTCTTTAGCTTTAAGTAGTGTACTTTCTTTAAAGATGTATTCAAAGCAATCTTCCAATGTTGAATCTTCTATGCTTACTATTAGGTCATATTTGTTGTAATCTTTTTCAGTATAAAAACAATAAGAGTTTTTACTTTCATGAATCTCTTTGAGAATGTCCTTATTATTTAAGTAGTTTACGGGTTTTTTTATGGTGGTTGACATAGTATCCTTTTTTAATAATGGCAATTGTACTAAAAATTACGCAGAGTTGCAATAATTTTTTAAGAAAAGGTAAAAAAGCAGATATATTTATGACATAAATAGTATATAAAGGAAATACAAATGGCTTCGCAAGAACAAATAGTTAATAATTTAAATTTTGTTAGGCGTGCAATTACAACACAACAAAACATTCTCAATGCAGAATTGAGTTTGCCTGTTTCACAACAAGACCCTGCAAAAATTCGACGTTTGCAAACGCAAATAGAAACTGATAAAAAAACTTTTGCTAGTTTGGAAAATCAGTTAAAAAATATAACCACAACATCAAGTACAGCCAGCCCAAGTGCTGCCCCTAAAACTGCTGAAGTACAACCAAAAAGTCAAGATCAAATAGAAAAACAAATAAATCAAGTAGATAGAGAAATCACAAGTTTAAAGAGAGAACTTAATAACACCTCTCCGAGAAATTTATCTAAACGCAAAGAATTACAAGCTGAAATAGAAAAAAAAGAACTAGAAAGAAAAAAATTAGAAAATGATTTACTAAATGTTACCACTGCAAAACCTTATGAGGTAACAGGAACCGGTCCACTTCAACCAGCAGGAACTTTCAATCAAAACAATATTAAAAAGAGATTAACAGACATTGATGCTGAGATTGCTAAGTTACAGAATCAATTAAATAGAACTTCACCTAGAGGAAGTATAAGTGTTGTTAATGAGTTAAAAGCTAAAATAGCAGCACTAGAAAAAGAAAAGAAAGAATACCAAAGTTTAGAAAGAGGTCTTTTTCAAGCTGATCAATATGCTTTCCCTAGACCAATAATTAATCCAAACGCAAGTCAGGCTGATATTCAAAATCAAATCAACTTAATAGATGCCGAATTGTTAAAATTAGAAGCACAGCTCAAAGATCCTAAAAACAAAAATAATTTTGCATTATTATCTAAATTAGCAAGAGAAATAACTGCTCTTAAAGATCAACGTAATGCGTTAGTAGCACAACTTGCTAACTTACAACGTACTACTCCACCGGTTACTAGACCTAGTTCACCCCCATCTGCTCCCGCTCCTGCAGCAAATCCTACTCCAAATCCTACAAATAATGGATTACAAGGTAATGTTGAACGAACTAGATCAACAGCAATAAGTGAACAAAATCAGGAATTACTAGATGACTGGAGAGTAAGACTATATTTGGCACCAGGTGGAACTTATCTTTATAATGATTTGAATAATGTATTATTATCACCTTTAAGAAAAACTAATGGTATAATATTTCCATATACTCCTGCAATAAGTGTTAGTCATACTGCTCAGTATGATTCACAGGACATAACTCATAGTAACTATAAATTGTACTTTTACAAAGGAAGCGCAGTTGAAAATATTAGTATAACAGCAGAGTTTACTGCCCAAGACACCAATGAAGCAAATTATTTGCTAGCAGTAATACACTTTCTGAAATCGGCAACAAAAATGTTTTATGGACAGGATAAATATCCAGTAGCAGGAACACCTCCTCCAATTTGTTATCTTGATGGTTTTGGTACATATCAATATAACAAACATCCTTTGTTGATTAACAGTTTCACTTACTCATTGCCTACTGATGTAGACTATATTAGAGCAGCTCCTGTATTGGCATTACCTCCCGGAACTCCTCAACTTTCTAGTAATGAGATACGATCAAATGAATCGCCCACAGACAGCAGATTAAATACTGATAAAATTCTTAGCGGCGGTGCTCCTCCTAACCCTAATTTTACAAAAGTTAACACACAGGCAATACCCACATATGTACCTACTAAAATTCAATTAGTAATTTCAGCATTAGCGGTAGTGTCTAGAAAAGATATCAGTGATAATTTTAGTGTTACTGAATATGCAAAGGGTACCTTGACTCAAGGACGAACAAATAGAAAGATTGGTGCGGGGATTTGGTAAATGGCTTATAATAATCTTTATTCGGCAATAAGTCCTTATTATTTTACAGAAATTGTAGAGCAAAAATATTTGGACTTAATGGAAAATCGTCCGATTCCTTCACAGGTTTCAGATGTATTGTATAAATTAGGACCGGTTTATGAATATAGACCAGACTTATTAGCATTTGATTTATATGGTGATGCAAGATTGTGGTGGGTGTTTTCACAACGAAATCCAAATACTCTTAAAGATCCATATTTTGATTTCGTTACAGGCATAGAGATATACATTCCAAAACTTGAATATTTAAGAGAAATTTTAGGATTTTAAATGGCATTAGATGATAAAACTATTGTACCTACACAAACTCAAGCAGGTACTACTAATCAACTTAACTTAATACCTGTACGTTCTTCAAACCCTTTGTCACAGTATGCAAGTTACACCTATCAACTTTCTTTATATGCTATTACTCCTGAAGCATACAATTTATATCAAATTAATAACAAACAGTTTTTACCAAAAGATCAAGGTGTTGCTTTAATTGTTCAAAGTGGTGGAATAAACAATACTAGTTCTAACCGTGCAGCAGGATTTGAATTTGATTATTATATTGATGATGTTAGATTAAAAGCAGTGGTCGCCCCAGACGCACAACAAACTTCAACTGTAACTTATGACATTGAATTTAAAATATATGAACAGTTGGGTTTCAAGTTTGTAACTAATTTAAATACGGCTCTTGAAACATTAAAAAGTACAAGTCAAATTTTGAAAAATTCTACACTTAATAATTCATCTAGAATGATGTTTGTTTTGGGAATCAAATTTTTGGGTTATGACATACAGGGTAATTTAATACAAGATGTGGGCAACCAATTGTTCCGTGAAAAATTGTATGATATGGTATTAACAAGTATAAAATTTAAGTTAGATGGTAACATTACAGTTTATAACTGTAAAGGAGTAGTAACTCGCTCTACGGTGATGGGTCCTAAAAATGGGATCATTAATAATGGTGCATATAATTTAACAGGAAAAACAGTAGGAGAAATATTAGAAAGTTTAATGGCTAAACTTACTGAAGATCAAAAAAATGCAGCACAAAGTGCAGGGAGACAAAGTGGATTATTTAACACATATACTGTTGAATTTGCGGGACCAGGTTCAGAAAAAATAAAAAATGCATTAATGGCAAGTCCTAATGATACAGATAAAAGTAAAAATAGTGCAACACCGCCAGGGGCGACATCAACCGCACAGATAAATCCAAACGTTGAACTTAAAAGTTTTCCTAATCCATTGCAAAAAGAAATAAAATTTAATAGTGGTACAACAATTACAAAGGCAATTGAAGACGTTGTAAAACTAAGCACATATGTTAGTGAACCTTTGTCAGCAGTGGTAAAAAATGAAACTGAGCCTAACCCTCAGACAAATACCCCTAATCAAACTAAACAATCAAAAAATATACCATTTCAGTGGATAAATGTTACTCCTCAGATTAAAAAAATAGAAAATTTTAACAATTTACAGTCTGACTTTGCCTACAACATCAACTATATTATTCAACCATACCTTACACCTGAAATGACAACAGCATATGTTGAAAAAACAGCAAGTTATTACGGGCCAGTTAAGATATATGAGTATTACTATACAGGAAAAAATTCTGAAATAATTAAATTTGAGCAAGAGTTTGATAACACATTATTTACAGTTGCACTTGATGTAAATGGAATAACTAGTAAAACTACAGGCGGCGGTGCAAATATACCTGTAGTTTTTTCGGGCGGAGCAACAGGTGGAAGTAACCAAGGTGTAAGTGATCCTAAAAATTTAGTTGCTCAAAATTCAGCAGTAACTTATTTGATGGATCCATCAAAAATTGCAATGGCAAAAATTGAAATTTTAGGTGATCCTGACTGGCTTGGACAAGAATCTGTAGCATACGGCAAATATAATTTAGATGGGTTCACTGTTAATTTCGCAAGTCAACAGGTTTTTCTAGAAATAGGATTTAAAGAGCCAGTTGATTATGATCACAATGTGGGAACTTTAACAATTAATAACAATATTATATTTTGGCAATATCCTGAAGATGTCAGAAAATTATTGCAAGGAAGAATAAGTTACCGAGTAATAACAGTAACAAGCACATTTAAGAGTGGAAAATTTACGCAAGTTTTAGACCTTATTATTAATACGTTTCCCAATGCACAGTCTACGGCAATTAATACGACAACTGATACACCTACTTCAACTGCAGGATTTAAACAGGATCCTAAAGTGAATCCAAGAGGTTCTAGCACTACATCAAGTAGATCGCAACCAAATGTAGTCCCTAATCCAAGAGATGATGCTAATGTAGGTGGTAATTTGGGTTTAATTAGTGATATCATAGCACCATAAAGGTAAAAACATGCAAAATATTTTTAAACCTACAGGAACATTAAAAGCTACAAAACCCGATGCAGGCGGAGGAAATCCAAGACTTGCTCCGGTGTTTGGAATAGTAAAAAACAATATTGATCCAAACCGAACAGGTAGATTACAAGTTTATATCTCAGCTTTTGGTAGCCCTGATCCTGATGATGTTAACAGTTGGTGTACAGTATCATACTTGCCTCCTTTTTATGGATTCGTTAAACCTAATGCACCTAACACAGGATTTGGTGACTATATTTCAAACCCCAGTTCTTATGGCATATGGAATAGTCCACCTGACCTCGGAACAACCGTAATATGTATCTTTATCAATGGTGACCCTAATTACGGATTTTATATAGGTTGTGTCCCCGAACCTGATGCACTACATATGGTTCCTGCGATTGGTGCAAGCGATTATATTATTGCTAATAATAAAGGAGAGGGAAATGGATACGGCGGTGCAACAAGATTGCCAGTTACAAATATCAATACTAATAATACTGGAATCGCAGATAGTGCGAACTTCTTAACACAACCTAAACCCATTCATAGCTATGTTGCTATGATAATGAATCAACAGGGTTTAATACGAGATAATTTACGTGGGCCAATTTCTACTAGCGCACAACGAGAAAGCCCCAGTCGTGTTGGTTGGGGAGTTAGCACTCCGGGACGTCCTATTTACGAAGGTGGATATACTGATGAAACAATAGCATTGGGCGCCCAAGAAGGTGTAAGTAACAAACTTAAAGTTATAGCTCGCCGTGGTGGTCATAGCATTGTTATGGACGACGGTGACATAATTGGAAGAGACCAATTAATAAGAATACGTTCTGCGGCAGGTCATCAAATAACATTAAGTGATGACGGGCAAACTATTTTTATCACACATAGCAACGGTCAATCTTATATTGAATTGGGCAAAGAAGGAACCATAGATTGCTATTCAACCAACAGCTTCAATGTTAGGACACAAGGTGATATAAACTTTCATGCTGACAATAATGTCAACATTAACGCTAAGAAAAAATTAAACATTTATGCAGATGAAATCAATGTAACATCAGAAAAATCTACAAATCAAATTGTAGGAGAAAATTATTCAGTTTACACTAAAGGAAATTACACATATAAAATTGATGGTTCAATGAGTATGTTTGCGAAAGGTGAGTCTTCATACGCAAGTTCTGGTACTATGTTTATAAATGGCAGTGTAATCAATCTTAACACAGGAGAAACAAGTGTTGTACCAAAAATAGTTCAACCAATCGCATTTGTTGCTCATACTGATACGTTGTTTGACAATGTTAAAGGTTATGCTGCGGCACCAGGCAAACTTGTAAGTATCGTTTCACGCGCCCCAGCACATATGCCTTGGGCAAATGCAGGTCAAGGAGTAAACGTAGAAACTAGTAATAATGCTAGTGATGCATTACCTTCATCTGCTAGTTCTTCGGTACAATCTATTAATAATCAAGCTGCAAGTTCAAATGTTTCTTCTGAATTTATATCTGAAATAATTGCAAGTGTTCCTCCTATACCACCATTAAGTGAAACTGTGAATGCTTCAACCACAGCAGGTATATTAAGTGCAATTTCAAAAAATGCAGCAACAGGACCTGCAAGTTTTGCTGTTAAAAACAATTCAGGAATAGTACCAACAATCAATGGGAATGTTGCAAGTATAGGTAAACTTGCATTAACACCGGACCAACTTGAGCAAGCCGGCATAATTAAGCCAGGATCAAGTAAAATGGTAAATTCTTTGATTAATCAGGGATACAGTTTACAAAAAGCAATGCCAGATAGCATTTTTACAGGTAAAAATGGTGCAACAAGTTTACAAGCTTTTACTAGTTCTAAAACACTACAGATTCAAACTACAGTTGAAACTTTAAAGAATTCAGAAAATGAGTTGATAAACACAGGTGTTATTACTGGAAAAGAAAGCAGTGAATCAATTGCTGGATTAATTGTTGCAACTAACGCTGCAGGTGTTGATAATGTGGTTACTACTTTGAAAACAAATACTTCTGTTGAAGCTCCTAATGCAACTAAATCCAAAAAAGGTATATCAAGCAATATTAAAAATGCAATTAGTTCTGGAAACAAGGCAGCAAAAATTGCAAATAATTTAGGATCTAGTGGAGCAATAGGAGATGCTGCCACTAATTCAGTTGGTGTTACTGGTTCTGTTACTGATACTACTAATTCAGCAAGTGCAGCAGCCTTCAATTCAATTACCTCTTCATTTAAACCTTTGCAAGTAGGTGTACCTCAAAATCTTACCCAAATATCAAATCAAAATTCAGCAAAATCAATAAGTAATTCTACTTTTGACGATAAAACAACTGCGGTAGTATTGTCTACTGTTGGACAAGTAACAGGTATTCCAATAACACAAATTACTAATTATGTAAATCAAATAAGCAATAGTAAAGATCCTTCTAAAACTCTATCAGCAACATCAGGATTGTTAAGTACTTTGGGCAGAGTAACAGGAGATAAATCATTAAACGATGTTGCAAGAATTGCAAGTAGTTCAGCAGGTGTGTTTAATGCAATTAACACAGTTAACTCAGCTAAAAATCCTACACAAACTATAAATGGTATAAGCACCATACTTAACAGTTTTGCTAATGTTTCAAACTCTATAGGCAATCCTGCCGCAGCAAAAAGTTTACGAGAAATAGGATCAATAGCACAAGCAACTGCAAGTGCAGCCAATTCAATTACTAAATTAAATGCAAGTGCCAATCCTGCACAAGCAATAAGTAGTGTATCTGGTGTAGTTAGTAGTATTGGAAGAATTGGATCTGTTTTGGGAGAAACATCATTAGTTAAAACTACTAACAATGTTAATTCTGTTTTAAATAGTACAGGTCAAATTTTGAGATCAACACAAGCAATAACTACAACAAACAATCCAAACGTAATAACATCTTCAGTTAGTAACATAATTAATAATATAAATCGAATATCTTCCGTATTAAGCAACACAGGTAAATCTACTGGATTAAGTGCATTGCCGGGTGCATTGTATAGTGTAGGATCTATTGTTAACCAAACTACAAATAGAACTGGATTACCAGGAACATCTAAGGTTCAAAGCACTATCAATAATGTTTATACTGCTAACAAAAACAATGTTTCAGTGTCGAGTGCTAGTCAAGAAAAAATAAATCAGGAAACACAAACGATATTAGCTCCTGAAAATGATATCAAAAAAGTTGCTTTATCAGAATTACCAGCAGGTGAAGCAGCACAATTGCAATCAGCGATTGCAAGCGTCAGCAAGACTTCATCCTCTACAGTAAACTTACCAGTAAATGCAGTTAATACTAATGATCGTTCAGAAATTAATACTCAAATAAAATCTTTGCTAGGTAATAGTAAAATTCCTATTCCTAATTTTTCAGGGTCAGGACCCTCAGACTCAGCAAAAAATGCAGTACAAAACTCAATTGATAATAATATTTCTTTAACTGTGTCATTTAATAGTTTAATAGAACAAAATGAGAAAATAGAAAAAGCCAAAAATGAATACTTTGAAGCAGAAAGTTCTTTACCTGCAGGTGACCCTAAAATCGAAGAAACTAAAAACAAATGGTTAACTTTACGACAAGAAATTGATGACAAGTTTAAGAATTTATTGATTGTATAAATATACTTATGGCAAACTATTTAGGGTATAGCTCAATTAACGCAAATAAACCAAGAACAACCAATGCTAGTGTAGGTAATAATGGTGGGTTTGGTACGGTTACCAAACCGTTAAATGCGGGTAAAAAATATAAACTAGTCGATACTGCAATAGTTGTTCAAGATTTAATCAATGCATTGAATATTAAACAAGGTCAAAAAGTAGGTCAACCTCAGTACGGAACTACGCTTTGGAGTTACATATTTGAACCCAATGATGGCACGACACAAGATAGAATTAAAAATGAAATAAGAAGAGTTATTTCTCTTGATCCTAGAATAATTCTTAATTACGTTGCTTGTTATCCACAAGACAATGGAGTTTTGATAGAAGTTGAATTAGCAGTTACCCCTTTTAATCAAGCACAAGTTCTTCAACTTTTTGCTAACATTAATACTTACCAATTAACGTTACAGTAAAAAAACAAGGTTTTAGGTATGATAAATACTAAAAACAGAGAAAAAGTATGGCAACAAGTTCAAGATCAACTGCAATTTTTGGTGTAAACGATTGGCAAGCAATTTATCAGACCTTTAAAGAGGCTGACTTTAAAAGCTATGACTATGAAACACTAAGAAAATCTTTCATAGATTACCTAAAACTTTATTACCCTGAAACATTCAACGATTACATAGAAAGCTCAGAATTTATAGCTTTGCTAGATGTAATGGCATTCATGGGTCAGGGTCTTGCATTCAGAAACGATCTGAATACCAGAGAAAATTTTATTGACACTGCCTTCAGACGAGATAGTGTTATCAAACTTGCAAACTTAGTTAGCTATACTCCAAAAAGAAATTTAGCTTCTCAAGGGTACATAAAAGTCACAAGTATCCAAACTACCCAAAACATTACTGATCTGAATGGAGTAAATTTAAGTAATCTACCTATTTTATGGAATGACCCTGCTAATACTAGTTGGCTAGAACAATTTAACACAATCATAAATGCAGCATTAGTTGATTCACAAAAAGTAGGTAGACCAGGTAATAGTGCAGAAATATTGGGAGTCACAACAGATGAATACTCAATAAAAATTCCAAGTGATGCATTACCAATAGTGCCCTTCAATTCTGTAGTAGATAATACCAATATGAATTTTGAATTGGTCAGTGTTACAAGTTTAGGTAAAGATTATATCTATGAAATTCCACCTGCACCAGTTGAAAAATTCAATATAGTTTATAGAAATGATAAATTGGGATTCGGTAGTCCAAACACAGGATTCTTCTTCTACTTCAAACAGGGCTCTTTAAGAAATTTTGATTTCAACTTAGATCAACAAATTGCAAATCAAGTTGTTGATATTGACATTGATGGAATCAACAATACTGATACATGGTTATACCAATTGAATGTTAACAATGGTGATAGAACTATTTGGGAACTGGTAGAAAATGTTTATGCAAATGCTTATCTACAAAAAGAAAGTAGCGATAGAAAAATATTTTCTGTAAATTCAAGAGCCAATGATCAAGTTAGTTATGTGTTTGGAGACGGTGTGTTCAGCCAAATCCCAGTTGGATTGTTTAGAGCATATGTACGTTCAGGAAATGCACTAACATATACAATAGACCCAAGCGAAATGCAGGGAATATCTGTAAGTTTTTCATACGTAAATAGGTATGGAAATACAGAATTATTGACATTTGGTTTAGAATTACAAGTACCAGTAACAAACGCACAAGTAAGGGAACCACTTGAAGAAATCAAACAACGTGCCCCAACAAGATACTATTCTCAAAATAGAATGGTAAACGGAGAAGACTATAATAATTTCCCATACACACTTTATAGTTCAATAGTTAAGAGTAAAGCTATTAATAGAAGTTCAATTGGGGTAAGTAAAAACTTAGACCTTTTAGATCCTACTGGAAAATATTCAAGTACAAACTCTTTTGCTGACGACGGAGCATTGTGGCAAAATACTACTAATGGCTTCTTAACTTTGACTGCTAATGATGTCGGTGACATTATATCCTTCTTTACCGATACATTGAATGGATTGTTATTAGGTAATAAAACAAATCAATATTATGTTCAGAACTATCCGCAGTATCCAATCAACAGTTCATCAGGTGATGGTACAGTTTATTGGCAAAACAAAACAGTAAATACTAATTCCAATACTGGTTACTTTTACAATTTAGATGGAACTACAAGTGTTCCTATTCCAGTTGGAACCTATTCAACTAATAATGCAAAGTATATAACTCCTGGGGCATTGGCAAAATTTATTGCTCCAACTGGTTACTATTTTGATAGTAATAACAGATTAGTTGCAGGTATTGCCGGCCCATCAAACATTACATATATTTGGGTTTCAATACTTAATGTGATAGGAGACGGTTACAATAATGGACAAGGTGGGTTTGCGAATGGAACAGGACCTATAACAGTTAATGGATATGTCCCTACAGGAGCAATACTAACAACAGTTTTACCCGCGTTTGATAATTCATTCTCTAACACTATAATTAATGAATGTGTTACTAGAATTGAACTAAATCAAAATTTTTCTTTGATATTCAACAACTCATTAACCATAGCACAAGATCGTTGGAGTGTTGGTGCTTATGATGCAACTGGATGGTTTTTAAACTTCTTAAGCATAGGAGAAAATAGATACACTATAAGTTATCGTTCATTGGTCTATTATTTTGGTAGCGTAAGCGAAACTAGATTTTTCTTTGAACGTGATAAAGTAATCTATGATCCTTTTTCTGGAAAAAATCTACAAGACTTTGTAAGAATACTTGCTACTAACACACAATACAATAGCAACTATTCTTTAGCCAAAGACGTTCAAGTAAGTGTAGTTGGTCAAACTGTTGAAAGTGACGGCTATGTAAATGATTTTGAAATTCAAGTTGCATCAATCGACACCAACAATAGAAATGTAATACTTGATCCTGATTTCTTCACTACTGTTACAGGATATGTAAATGGTGCAGCAAATACTGGAATATACGTATTCTTTGAATTAGTTGAAGATGCAATAAATTTATCAAGATATCAAATAGTTCCAACTTCAAGTGTAGTTCAGATTCAAAATACAACTCAGATTGAACAATCAAAGTATGATTATCCATTGGGACAATTATTTTATGCGTTCAGTGAAAACAAATTTTACATTACTGTTCAAGATGTAAACGTGTCTACTCCATTGTATAACTTAGTTGAACAACCTCAGTATTCAATACAATATGGTCGTCAAGGATTACAATTTCAATATAGACACAACAGTAATAATACAACAAGAATTGATCCAGCAACAACTAATGTAATTGACTTGTATTTGGTAACACAATCGTATTACACTCAGTATCAGAATTATATTCAAGATACAACTAATACGGTTCCTATGCCACCTAGACCAACGATTAATGAATTAACCGATGAATACAGTGAAATAAATAACTATAAGATGTTGAGTGACAGTGTAATTCCTAATAGTGTTGTGTTTAAACCATTATTTGGACCAAAGGCTGATCCGAAACTCAGGGCAACAATAAAAGTGATTAGATCAAGTTTAACTAATGCAAGTAACAGTGAAATACGAAGTGCAGTACTAACAGAAATGAATAATTATTTCAACATAAACAATTGGAACTTCGGAGACACTTTTTACTTCTCTGAACTAAGTGCCTATCTTCATAGTTCAATTGGAGATTTAATTAGTTCAGTTGTATTAGTGCCAAATGACCCTACAATGTCGTTTGGTGACTTATACGAAATAAAATGTTTACCTTATGAAATTTTTGTAAATGCAGCAACAGCAAATGATGTGTTAGTAATTGCAGCATTGACCCCTACAGAACTACAAGTGAGATAATATGGCAACAAGAATAAGAACATTAAATTTTCTCCCAGAAATATTTCAAACACCCACAAACTCTCAATTTTTAAATGCAACACTGGATCAATTAGTTGCTCAACCCAATTTAAAGAAAATTCAGGGTTATGTGGGTAGCAAATTAGGATATGGGGTTAATGCTAATTCTTATTACGTTACCGAACCCAATAAAACTAGAACTGATTATCAGTTAGACCCTAGTATTGTTTTTACTAAAGACAACTTAACTACGGCAAAAGACTTTATTAGTTATCCTGGCTTTATTGATGCTCTTAAATTAGAAGGAGCTATTACTGATAACAATTCAAGATTGTTTGAAAGTCAATTCTATTCTTGGGATTCTTTTGTTAACCTAGACATGGTTATCAACTATAATCAATACTATTGGTTACCTGAAGGTCCACCAGTAGTTACGGTTACCCCTAACATTGTGTATATGGTAGGTGATTATGATGTAGTAAATTATCCTACTTACTATAATCTTGACCTAACAAGTAGCCCAGTAATTGCTGGCAAAAACCCAACAATCACTTTGATAAGAGGTGGAACATATACTTTTACTGTAAACCAAACTAGTAAATTTTATATTCAAGGTCAACCTGGCTTAACTGGTATTGATCCTACAAATCCTAACGTTCAAACTAGAGATGTATTGGGAGTAACTAACAACGGAATTTCTCAAGGTACTATTACTTTTAATGTACCATTAATAACAGCACAAGACCAATACAAATTTGAGAATTCAACTACAGTTGATATAGTAAGCACATTAACATTTAGTGAGATTGATGGACAAACAGTTTCATCAATAGGTGGACTTGATGGTATAACTTCATTGAATGGACTATCATTGCTTCTATACAATGATGAGCTAGTGAATAATTTCTACACAATATCATTGTCTGGTCCTACTAATGATCCTATCATAAATCTTACTGCAGGGACTGTAATACCTGTTGATACTACCATCAATGTATTGTATGGTGAAACTTATGGTGATAGAAGTTTTTACAAAGATCCAACTGGACCAGTTGAATTAATTCCATACTTAAGTGCAGATTTGGATATTCTTTATTACCAAGATGAATTTGATGCAGACAAAGTAGGTATAATCAAGTTAATAGAATCAAATGAAATCAACTATATTAATGTTGAAACTGAAATTTTAGGACAAACTCAATATACATCTGAAACTGGAATACAGTTTACTAATGGTTTGAAAGTAAAGTTCACTGGAAATATAGTTCCAGAAAGTTATAAGACAGGTGAATATTATGTAGAGAATGTAGGCACAGCTATTCAACTTTTGTCTACATCTTCGTTAGTAACACCAGAAACTTATACCTCTACTATTGATATTGGGTTCGATGTTACGCCATTCGACACTACACCATTTGATGGTGCTTCTAATGTACCAGTGACTCCTGACTACATTACTATTGCTAGAAATAGCATAGACAAAAATGCATGGTCAAGAAGCAATCGTTGGTTTCATATTGAAGTAATAAAAACTTCAGCATTTTTTAATAATGATCCGGCAATTGTTGATACATTTGGTAATGTACGAAACAAAGCCAAACGCCCAATTATTGAATACTATCCTAATTTGAAATTGTTTGATTCTGGTATAGAAGGTAAACAATTCGTAGATTTTATAGATACTAGAACAACAGATGCATTCGGAGAAGTAGTTGGTCAACCATGGTACTACCCAGATGTAAACGTATATACTACTGCAACAGCAACTATAAGTTCAACTAATTATACATCAAGTAGAACTTGTACAGCAGCAGCGGATGAGTCAATTACAAATACTGAAACTGTATTTGTTTGTGACAGCACTACAGGATTCAATATTGGTGACATCGTAAAGTTTACTGTTACTATGCCTTCACCATTAGCATCAAATACTACCTATTATATTGTTGAAGTAATTGATGGAACTGATTTCAAACTTTCAGCAACAGAAAATGGAAGTTCATTTACTGATATAACTTTTAGTGGTTCATATGCATTTACGTGGATTCCTCAAGGTACCACAGTAACAATTGATACTGATGAAATTACTGGAACTTTTGCAGTTGATCAATATATTACTGATAACTTAAAAGTCTTACCAACCAACACAACTATTAGTGCATTAAGCACTGTTGGTAGCACATTGTATATTACAGTAAGTTGGAATCAAACTACTGGAGTATATTTTGATGCTGAATCAAACATATCTCTAGTTTCAACGTTCATAAACTTAGACAATTTTGCGTTATTTGATGGTGCAAAAATTGTTTTCACAAATGATGAAAATCAAAAAGATAAAATTTATGTAGTAAATTTTTACACTCCACCTTCTGAAGTTGTTCCTGTTATTGCA
>JACCDW011923958.1_pt1 | contig 22895 bp, 39 predicted proteins | sample 7449781 | NCBI WGS metagenome assembly JACCDW01 (sample SAMN15323449, study PRJNA562643) | freshwater metagenome | isolation source: river surface water | place: USA:Blue River Watershed | collected 2017-08-18
ATAATAGGCAATGTAGCACCAGCAGCAATAGTTTTTAAGGTAGGACTAGTTACAGCCCAGTCAATGCCTGCTTCAACATAGCCGCCTTCGCTGGCTACAGTACTACAAATTTGATCAAAGTAAGCGCCTGCGGTTGTACCTGTGTTTACAATTTCACAGCGTACTGGCAAGTTAGGTGTACTCATATAAACTGTAGTCAACTCATTAGAATGATGGAATATATGGCAAGGGATAAAAGAACCTTCGTGTACAAAACCTACAGTAACTGAACCTACACCTAACCATTGGAACTCTATAAATGCCAACTGCGTTTTAGTAACATCTAAATTAAACAAACTGCCACCTTGTCCGTTACAACTGTCAATGTTCCACTGTGATTGCGTTTTGCGATCTTCCTGCGGCGACCCAGTAGTATAACTGCGTATGACCCACGATAGCGTGCCATCGCCTGCTTGTTCAAAGAATATTCCGTTATTATCATCAAAGTAACCTGTGCGTTTAGTTACGTTAGGTGTTGCTGCATAAAAATTAAAACTACTTAATATCTGCTGACTTTTGCCAGGCATGTAGTGATGGTAGAACTTGGTCTGGTGTACTACACGACTAGAACTATTGTTAGATGTTGTTAGTCTAGCACAGGCTTTGTTAGGCTGAAATGCTACTGTACCACCGTTAACTGTATAGTCAATGAAGTTAGGATCTAATCCGTATAAGTGTTTGTAGTCACCTAAGGTAAAGGGACTAGACATTCGAATACGGCCAAAAGCATCTGTCTGTCCTACCTTAAGTGTAGTGCGAAGTACAGGTTGCCCTAGAGCATTGTACTCCATAGTCTTGTGTAAGTCGTTAAGATTAGGTTCTGTTGGATGATCGTAGTTTGTTGAATTTATTGTACGACCGTTGACATCTATTGCCATATGTTAAGCCCAAGGTCTTCCTTGAAGCAATCCGCCTACGTTTGGATTGTCTTCTACTGTATTATCTGCTTTGTACTTGGTAGGCAATTGTGTAATATCTGCGGTAGTATCTGCATATCTTCCAGGTTCTACAACATTTTGATCTGCACGATCTTGCCCTGCTAGTGCCAACTTTGCTTCTTGTCTAAGTTTCTTGTTTGCTAGTGTTGAAATTCCATTTGCTGACATATTAACACCCTTGTTGATTTGGATACATACTAGGATCTTTTACTCGAATATCATGAGGGTGTTTAGGTCCATTAACTCCGCCGCCTGCATCTACAGTAACAGCATCAATATCTGCTATCTTTTCGTTAGGACTGTTGGCTAATACACTCATTTCACCGTCTGCTGGAACTATGCCAGCTATTTGTTTAAAGCGACTAATATCATCGTCTGTGTACCCTATGGGCTGGTCTGATGGTGTATTGTCGTCAACTTGATCTAGTATATCTAGCACACTTCTAATGATGTCTTGTATTCTCATAATAATTCCAAAGTATAATATTTAGCGTTAAATAACAGACTATGATTAACAAACAGCCTTTTATCGATCTTATTAAAAATTTAAAAGACACGGGAAAATATCGTGTTTTTAACGACATTGTGCGCGAAAACGGTAAGTTCCCCAAAGCAATTTGGTACGGTCCCTACTCAATTAAAAACATCGTTAACTGGTGCTCTAACGATTATTTAGGCATGGGTCAGCACAAAATCGTCATAGACGCAATGCACACTGCTCTAGATCACACAGGGACTGGATCTGGCGGTACACGTAACATAGGCGGAACTAGTCATTATCATGTTGCCTTAGAGCATGAGCTAGCCACATTACACAAAAAAGAAAAAGCTTTGCTATTTTCTAGTGCTTATGTTGCTAACGAATGGACACTGATTGCCTTGTCTAAAATTATTCCTAACATAGAGTTTATCAGCGATAGCAATAATCACAACAGTATTATTGTAGGTATTAGTCATAGTCGTGCAAAGAAAAGTGTATTCAAACACAATGACATGCAGATGTTAGCAGAACTATGCCAAGCTAGTCGAGAAGCAGGAAATACTCCTTGCATTGTATTTGAAAGTGTTTACTCAATGGATGGTGATGTTGGTCTTATTAGAGAAATTTGTGATATTGCAGATCAGTATGGTGCAATTACCTATATCGACGAAGTACATGCTGTAGGTCTATACGGTGAACATGGCGCAGGCAAATTAGAACAATACGGTCTACAAGATCGGGTTGACATAGTCAACGGAACCCTGGGAAAGGCGTTTGGAGTGCAAGGCGGATACATAGCTGCTGATAGCATTGTTGTTGATGCCATTCGTAGTATTGCTGCTGGATTTATTTTTACTACATCTATGAGTCCTGTTACTTGTGCAGGGGCACTGGCTGCTGTCAAATATTTAAAAGAACACAACGAAATAAGAGAGCAACATCAAGATCGTGCCCAAAGATTAAAATATCAATTGACTAAACACAATTTACCGTTGATGGAATGTTCAACTACACACATTGTACCTGTGTTAGTCGGTGATGCCAAACGTTGTAAAGCTATGAGTGACTGGTTACTCAACGAACATGGTATCTATGTACAGCCTATCAATTATCCTACTGTAGATGTGGGAACGGAGCGGTTACGTTTTGCACCTACTCCGTTACACGATGATGGTATGATTGAGGATTTAGTTAATGCTTTAAAAGAAGCATTTACACAACTTTAGACAATACCCAAACACTTTGAACTAACATAGTTTTTAGTTCAATGTCGTCTGCTTCTGCATCTAAACGATCTGTTCTAACAAGGTCTTCTAACAAGGCCTTATATTCATCTGGACTTACTTGTCCTGTTTGATAAGCTTCTTGAAGCTGTAGTGCATAACGGGCACGTTCTGCTGCCCAAGGTTTGTTACAGTTAGCAATTTGATGTAGTTCTTGACTCATTAGAATCTCCCCATTACGGCTTTGGCGGCTCTAGCGGATTGTGTTTCTAAATTTTGTTTCTTTAGATTACAATACATTTCGCTGGCTTGTTGTTTCTTTGTTCTATCATAAAACTCTTGTGCAGTTTCTTTAAGGGGTTTGATCAATCTAAGCATGTCTCTATGATCACGACTTTGACTGTACATTTCAAACCATTCTACTTCTTTATAGATACGTGCAGCTTGCGGAGCATGTTCTGCTTTACAATCTAGCTCATGGATTGTTTGGCGTATATCTATAATCTTGCTAGACTGGTTCCCGTCATAGAAACTAGGAACCATATCTTTAATTGTAGAACAACCTGTAAGAACTACAAGTGATAATGCAACTGCAAGGTAGCGCATTTTAATTACACCAGCTTTGTTTTGCGTCACCGTAATACTCTCGAGCAAAACCATTAGCAATTAAAGCTGCACGTAGACTCTTACCATCAAGGATAAGATCTCCTAGTACCCGACCCCCAAACTTATCCCAACCATATAAAACTACTTGACGCTTTTGACTCGATGCTACAGCTTGTTTGGTAAATGCTGTGGCCATTTGACCTCTTTGGTCTTCTTGCGGGCATTGAGCACGGAATCCCTTTTCTGGTGTATCAACACCAAATACTCGAACAGCTAACTCTGGCTTTAATGGTGCTGGTAAAAATGGAGCTGCAATTACTACAGTATCTCCGTCGTTGATTCTTACGATTTGTGCATCGTACGTTACTCCCTGTGGTGTTTTTTGTGCAGCCGCCAACAAGGGGATAAAAAATAAAGCTGCTAATAACTTCTTCATAGTAGTCCTTTGTAAACTACTACTATTTACTCAAAAACTATTATTAAACCAACCTATTTTACGACCTTCTGCAATACGACGATCGTACTCTTCTGGTGTGCCAGGAAAGCGCCATGCCCATACAGCTACTAAAGCCATAAAAATACCTGTGTAGATAATTCCTCTAGCAGGTACTCCGCTAGTAAACATTAGAATAAGGCTAACACTCATACTAGCTAACATAAAGAACTTTAGCTTTAAAGGAAATACACGCTTGTGATTCCAGTTTGTAATGAACGGTCCAAAGGTTTTGTGATTCATAATCCAGGCATGCATCTTAGGACTGCTCTTAGCAAAGCAATATGCCGCAAATACTACAAATGGACTATAAGGTAGTCCCGGAGTAATAACTCCAATATAAGCCATGCCAAGACTTAAAAATCCTAAAATTTTCCAAAATAAATTTTTCATGCTATTCCCCAACTTCCTTTACTTTTGCGAGCTTGTAAATCAAAACTATTTCTACATTGCTGTTTAGGACACGGTCTTGGAGATGTGTTTAACTCTACGGTCTTGGCAAATACATTACCTAGACAAAAATTACTCTTACACCATCCTCTCCAAACATCGCCAAAGTTATCTATAACAATTTGATTTTGGCCCGCCCAACACAGATGTCCAAAAAAGTTGTTTAAATTATTAACCCTTTTGAACTCTATAGTTTTCTCTACAACTTCAGCTTTACTTATATCAATTCCTTGCTCACTGTAGTATTCTTTCCAGTGTTCATTTGTATAATTTTGATATATGCTGTTTCCTCTAGTAAAATTTTTATATAAAAGTTGTATGTGAGTATTTGGATGTATGTCTTTTATTAGTTTATAGGAAGATATTCCTGCAACCCATTTATCAGCTGGGATTGCAACAAATATTTTTAATGGTATATCTTTTAATATGTTAACAACATTAATAAAATTATTAATGTCGACAGATTCGTGATATGTAAGAGTTACATCATACAAGTGTTTCTTGGCGTTGATCCACCATTCATAAGATGCAGTGCCGTTAGACAATAATTTAAACTCAACATTTTTATTTTCATTGTTAACAATTAATTCTCTAATGCCTTGACTAAGTGTAGGTTCTCCTCCCGAAAACTCTATTCGTATATGTGAAAAAAATCGGCACCGATCAATTAAATGATCAAATGCCGATTTTAAGTTTTCTGTTAAAGGAAATATGTTTTCGCCGTTATGTAATTCCCAATGACAATAACTGCAATTAAGGTTACATTGATTACCTAAACTCCAGTCGACATTAAGAAGATCATACACCGATATATTCCAACCATTCCTGATGTTTGATGTTAAATGGCAAACGTTTTCTTTTGTTTACCAATTCATAAAAATCAGGTTTGTAAGGCTTCAGCTTGGGCCTAACTTTTTTGTTATTACCCTTGTTTGCATTACAAGGACCGCAAGCACATACTGTATTTTCAAAGGTAGTCTTGCCGCCATGGCTAGAAGGTATAACATGATCTAATGTACAATCTTTCTTGGCTAACACTTTTTCGCAGTACTGACAAGTAAAGTTGTCTCGCAAGAAAACATTACTCTTTGAAAAACGAATTGTTGTTTTTGGTTTCATGTAATCATACAGCATTAGAATACTAGGTACTCTAGTATCCCAACGTGCAGAATGTACAATCCAATCTTCGTGCCATGCCAAAACACTGGCCTTGTCTAAGACCATATATTTGATTGCTTCTTGCCAGTTAATAGTAGACAACGGCAAAAAGCTGACTGGTGCGCCGTCGGCGTTGAGTAGCAATGTGTCGCTCATTTTTTTCAGTTAATGTTTGGTTTAACACCATGTTATTATACAATCAAAATCAATTTTATGCAAGTAAAGAGCTAACAAATTCCATGCCAGATTGCTCAATTCCCTGCGTCCATTGTTCAGATTCATCCAATTTAAAAATAAGATTTGTACTTGGACTAGCTAATAACCAACTGGTATTATGTTGATATGGGTCAACTCCCTTGATTTCGTTCTCAAGTTGATCTGGGCTCCAAGCACATAATCCCAAAATCATTCTGTACCATTGGGGTCGATCCCCTGTAGCCAATCTAAACAGTAAGTCCTGGCTAGAACTTATGCTAAACTGATCGTCTATATTCATTGTATTAGAACAAGCCCATTCGCTACTGTGCAAGAGCGTCAAGGCTTTCATGTTTACAGGGCCGCCAATATGTAAAAATCCATCGAGGTTAGCTTCTACACCAACTTGCCTAGAAAACTCGTTTATAGGCATTTTAGATCTTTTATTAATTATAAGTCCCATGCTACCTCTAGCATGATGTTCTGTAACAAAGATTACAGTCTTAGACCAAAAGGTTCCTTTCATGCTAGGAGGAGCAACTAATAACTTTCCTGTTAAATTCATTATGCAAAAATTGTTCCGCCAACTTGTTGGCCGCCGGCTTTCTTAAGTTGTTGTAAATAGGCAATGTTTGTTCCTGGACCATAAGCCGCAGGATTTGCTGCCGTAAAACGTTGAATGTCTTTAGGTGCATCTGGTAAATGTTCTTTAATGCCTCTCATGATGGAAACTAATTGTGCTTGGCTTGGGCCTCTTGAAAAATGCTTACTTGGTCCAGGTTCAAATCTAGTTCCTGTAACTGCTTGAAACTGATTGGGGGCCATTAACACGCTTACAACATTATCTCCCCATTTACCCGATCGCGTTCTATTTAAGATAACAGCCATGACTAGAGCCTGCTCTTCTGAGTTGTTACTTGCTTCCGCAGATGTTGCTCTCAACAAATAATTCCATTCTTTATCGTCCATTTGTCGACCTAAGAATTTTTCAGCAATCTTCCTGCTTTCTTGCATACCTTTATCTGAAGCAAGAGCATCTAAGTCAGCAGCATTTTTACTATAGTCTACTTTCTTTACATCATTCACAGTACTTTTTACAATACTAATACCTTTAGAAGCAACTAATTTGTTTAATGCACTAATTGTTTCAGGTCCCGGATCTCCGTCTACTGTTAAATTATTATCTTGTTGAAACTTTTTAACGGCTGCTACAGTTTCAGGTCCCCTAATACCGTCAGCTCCGTGTTTGGGTAAAGGATATCCTAACTTGATTAAAACTTGTTGGACATCTCTAACTTCTGGACCGCGGCGTCCTGTTGGTACACTTAATACAGCTTCTGGTTTAGTTCCGGCGCCTTTGTCTTTTGTTGCGGGTGCGCCTGGGGCTGCTCCTGCTGGACCAAGATTAACAGTCTGTGGTTTTGTATTTGTAAATTCATTAAATCTCATAACTTGCTCCGCAGCATCTTTATACGATCCCATTGTTGCATGAACACCATCTGTTAACGGTTTTCCGTTAAGATCAATTATCTTAACATCTCCAATTGCTGATCGTATAGCTTTTCTAACTTCTTCTTGATAATCTCCGCCATAATATTTGGCTAGGCCTGCGCCGCGGCCGGGGCCATTAGGAAATAACAAAAAGACTACTGTTGCACCTTGTGCTTGAACTTTATCTACAACATTTGCTACATTACTAGCAATTTGTGCTGCTGGTTTTAAAGGCTTTTTTCCTTGACTATCAATATGTACTCTAGCTGCATTTGCAGTATCATTAGCGCCTTGGCTAACAAGAACTACCGCACCTTTAGGTATTTTAGAAATATTTCCTAGCATTTCGGAATCAGTACTGCTTCTTCCTCCTATTGCTAGGTTAGTCCAGTTTTTACCTCCTGCTGTAGCAACTGCAACGGCATGGCTATCACCAATGGTATAAAAACGTTTTTCAGATTCTGTAAGAACCCTAAATTCAAAAAATCTCATTTACGGGTACCCCAATCTGGTATCTTGCCCCCGTATTTTTTGCCTTTGACTTTGTGGCCGCCCATAGTCATACGGCTTTCAGGACCCTTGCCCATTAGATGACTTTTGTTGCCTTCTCTAGCACGTAGACCTTGGCTTTTACAACTAGCAAGATTACTAGCACCTAATTCACTGTTAGGTGTAGTACTTAAACATAGTTTTCTGCTGGCTTTTTCTGAAATAATTTCGTTAATACGCATGATAACGTATTTAGCAGGTTAACCTCCGAGGTCGATCCATTCGTATACGTTAAGCCATTTACGTTTGCCAACAGTTTCTTTTAAATGTGCTAGATCTGCACAGGTTTTTTGCCTAAACCTAGGTTTTTCTTCTTCCGGCATGGCTATTGTACGGATTTCAACTCCTTCTTGTTCAGCTATTGCTTCTGCAATGTCAAGAAAAGAATGTGCAAGACCTGCTCCTACATTCCAAATGCCGCTGCCTTTTACTGTGTTTATAAAATCTAATTGTAGTTGGCAAATATCGCCAACCCATGTCCAGTCTCTATAAACATGTTCAGCATTTTCCCAAACTTCTATGTAGCCTTGCTTCCGAGCCTGTTCTCGCCATTTGTGTATAGCATTTGCTCTACGACCTCTAAGATGCATCCATTTGCCATAGACATTAAAATAGCGGAATCCTTGAATGTATATTGCGGAAGGTTGTTGAAACACCCAGCGGTCAAAAAGATATTTGCTCCATGCATAAGGTGTTTGCGGATAGCATTGAGCATACTCGCTAAAGTTTTTAGTGTTGCCGTAGACTGAACTAGAACTAGCGTACTGAAAGTGTGTGCCAGCATCTCTGCACAATAAAAATAGTTCTTGGCTAAATTCGTAGTTTTGCTTTATGACTTTATCAACATCGGTCTCTGTCATGTCAGCAATCGCACCTAAATGTATAACCCAATCATAGGGTTTAACATCTGGCATACTGTAAGGATCGTAGTCATAACCATCTACTTGCCAGTCGGGCTGACTGGCTAGAAAGGCCATCATATTTTTACCGATGAAGCCTTCTGAACCCGTAACTAAAACTTTCATAGATACCTCGCAAGGTATTTATGAGTAGCTTGTAAATAGTCCGTTACCGAATGATTCTGGGGGATTAAAACTGTAGTCGTATGTTAGACCATTCTTACACACAATGTTAGTTTCTACAATGTGTCTGAGATCTTCGCGGCCGCATAACAATCGCTCTCTACAAAGAGCAACGTTATCTTCCATTAAGTCTACTCCATAAAGGGTAGACAATGCAGTTTCAAAATCAATGCCATTAGAAACTTTTCTAATTAAAACTTCACTTAGAAACTGCCCATCACCGCAACTATTATCAATAACAGTCTTTGTAGGATCTGTAAAGTAATCATTAGGAAGCTCGTCTAGTATTGTTTGTACTAGACTTGTTGGTGTAAAAACTTCCTGTGTTGCCTTGACTCGTAGTTTATTACGTTCAATACCGCTCATGTATTCACGATTGCGGCAGTGAGCAATGATGTCTTCTAATTTCATTTAAAAGAATCCTCAATCATTGCAATCTGCTTTTGATCAAGATTAAATGCTTTGTATAAATCTTGATCAGTGAATTCTTTATCAATGACCAATGTCGGAACCCAGGCAATTTGCGGATTGTCTAATGTAGTACTTGTTCTTGTACGCTGAAGAATCCATGTAACTAATTTACTATGCCAAAAACTCTTATACCAAATCAATGCTTGGTCAGCTTCGGCTTTAGTAGCGTATTCTGCAAAGACACGATAACCTGTTTGGCTTTTGTAATTTGGCTCCATTACCTTGAGAGGATTGAGAGGAGTAATCTCAAAGTTCTCTTTACGATATGAAGTCATGATTCTCCATTTGTTTGTATCACCTTTGCCGCCGCCGTGAGTAGTCCAAGGCTTAGCAGGTTTGAGTTTATTCAATACAGCTAACTCATCAGGATTAACAGTATAGAGAATAGTTTGATCAAAGTTTGTGATAGTAGTCTTATGTCCGGTATCACTGTCAATAAGTTCAATGTTGCCGGTGTGTCCTTTACGGCAAAAGACTGTGCAAGTTTTTACTTTGGCTGTTTCAAATGTGTCGTAGGGATTAATAACAATCTTATAAACACCTAATTTTCTTAAACTGTTCCTAACACTCTTACCTAATTTATAATCAGGTTGCGTGAACCAGTTCGCCTGAATTACAAAAAAGGTAAAGTCAGGCGGATTGTCAGCATACTTTTCTAAGAAAAGATGATATATTGGATTACGTCCGGCTGATCCATCATTGTATGGCGGATTACCGACTGCAAGATTAACATCCATAACGGGCAAGGTTTCAAGAGCACATACTTCAAATGTGCCTTTTAATTTGTTTTTATTTATGGCATAGTCTACAGCGATAGAGTCTTCTTCGAACCCTTTGACTCTACGTTTGATATCTTTATCCTTTACACCTAATTTTGTCATATGTTTTTCAATGGCACTAATTATTTGGCCGCCTGCAATTGCCGGGTCACAGACTTTGACATTTGGATCTGTAAACATATACTCTGGTATCTCCTTTACAATCAAATCTGTGATAAACTGCATTCCAAACTTTAGTCTATCTCTCATCCTTTATCCTTTTCCAAAAGACGGACCATGTTAGTGTTAATAATATTTCGTTCAAACAAATCATAGATGATTTCAAAATCAATACCAAAGTGTTTTCTTACTTCAGATTGTTTCTGTTCATCTGCATTGATTTTAACAAGTGCTTCTTGTATTGTACTAGAATTTGATCCATATGTCAAGATATCTAGGTTTTCAACCAAAGTTGTAATCATCTTTCTAGCATCAGCAAGTTCTTTATTTGTGCTATTGTTAGCAGGACTATTCGATACTTTGGCAGAAGCTTGTCTTGTTTTTCCAGTTTGAGCGGCAGCAGTTTTGGCTGCACGGTAATAATCAATTTGCCCTTGTCCCAAAGCTTTGATTTCGGCTGCGGTCAATTTGGATAGATCACTAGTCTTGCCCAACACTCGGCTAAGTCTGCCGTTTTCGATGAGCTGTTCCAAATATTCATCTCTAAGGATTTTTACTGATCCATCTTCTGTACATTGGAAAATGTCAATTGTTTTTAACACTTCGGACAGAGCTTGTCTAATATCCTTGTCATGACGCTTTTGGAAATTGTCTGCGGTGATTAGTACGAGATCATCAAACTTATCATCACGATTTGGATCAAAGCTCAAACTTACAATACGACCAATTTTGCTTTCGGTATGGGGTGTAAGTGCTCGACTAATCTTTTGAATAGTAGCACCTGCATCACCAGAGTCGTATGCCAAATAAAGCTCTGTAATTTCTCCTACAGAGAAACTACGCTGGGCCATGCCGGCACTAAGAATAAGCACATTTTGATTGTTGCGCTTGGCTTTTTCAATTTCTTCTTTGACTTTGGATTCAGCTGTACGATTTTCCATTTCCTCGCCAGATACAGTTACAATGCTGTAACCCTTGAGCGCATCCTTAGCCATCTTGCTTACGGTAGAAAGATCACCATTGCTGATTCCAATACTTCCAGGTAAGAACATCATAGCTACGCGATGCTCTGGAACTTCATTAGTTTGAAGATCAATGTTTAGATTATCCAAACCATGTTTGCCCTCAAACACAGCCTGCAAGATATTAGTCCAAAGTCCTTTGGCTTTGATTGGTTTGGCAGCAAACTTAGACCAACTGGCTAGCCCATCTCTATTCAAATTTGGATTTTGTTCTAGTGTAAGGTCTACGGCAGATTTCAAATCCATTTGATACAATTCAATGTCAACTACCAGTTCATGTCGTTTGGGATTAACTTCAAAGTGTGTAAGATTTGTAGCAGTATCTTTGCTCTTTAACTTCTTTTCAATGACTAGTTCTGGATAGGTAACACTAAGGAAGTAATCCGGTATCCAGGTACTAGCGGCTTTATCGCTGTTAGTACCAGTCATTAACAACAATGTGTCGTTGGGTTGCAAAGCATTCTGCAAAGGCACAACTTGATTTTTTTGATGAACACCAAAGTCTGCTTCGTCAACAATGACCAACCGGTCAGTGTCTCTACCAAATAGATAATCGATCTTTTCTTGTCGGCGACTACCTACACACATACTAAGAAAAGCAACAACCTGTTTATCTTGTGCTAATGCAGAGTCAATTACTTCTTGATACTCTGGGTCAGCAGTATCGATTAGCACATAGTCTTTGAATTGTTCAAAGCCGCTGAGGTCTTTTTCAAAACTGGCAAAGCTGGTTAGAACATAGCTGACAACAACAGTCAACTTAGTATTAGTTTCTTTAACTAGTACACCAGAGAAGATAGTCTTACCAAAACGAGCACATAGCTCTGCTAAGAATATTCTATCGCCTTGCTTAATTCTTTCTAGTGTTTCTTCTGCGGCCGCGGCTTGATTGCGTGTTAGTCCAACTACAGGAAGGGGTTGGTCAGACTTCTTAAGATAGTTGTCAACTTTTAGTTTGACTTCATCGGCTGTGAGTTCATGAATCTCGCCCGTGCTACCTTTTCTAAAACCAATATGAGGACGGATGTAGTCATCCATACGACTACGTTGATAGTACCGATTGACCTTTTTGGCAAGTTCTGTTACATCCCAGATGCACTTTAATTGGATAGTGCCGTCACGGATCAAATCCTTTCGGACTCCGACTGAATCTTTAATTCGTTTCCAGACTTCCTTTTCAGGATCCTGTCCGTCAAATACCCATCTTTCACCAAACTTAGATTCGTCTGGTTTGTTCTTTTCGTACCAAAGGTAGCAAAACATTCTGTTCATATTGGCTCCTATCAATATGCTAATATTAACACCATTTAGACAGATTGTCAACCTATTACCAAATTAGTTGACATAATTTGGCATTTGTTATATAATAGCAACATTGTTCCACTTTGGAGAATACCGTGAAGGTCACTGTTCGCAATCCAGAATTTGAGCGTAAACATATTTGGTTTTTTGAACAACTAGAATTTTTTGAGTACGAAGGCGAAGAAGTCAAACTCAAACATGCTAACCCAGACGAACTGTGTTTGACTACAGGCATTCAAGAATGGCCCGTGCGTGTTATACAACGCAGAAACATTGTTAAGATTGATGGCAAGACTGTTAAAAAAGCAGAAGCCAAAGTTGTTACTCGGATAATTAAAGGTAGCAAAGGCAATGAATACATTGTCACTGGCTCAAACGGTCGTTGGACTTGCACCTGCCCAGGTTTCCAATTCCGTCACAGTTGCAAGCACGCCTCAGAAATATGAACAACCTAGTTAAAAGTTACGATTACAGCAGTTTAATTACAGAACAAGACAAGACAGATGCTATGTCTTGCATACGTTCTATTATCGATTCCGGTAACTATTTTAAAAATAGTCCTCCGTTTCAAACACAAGAAAACCTATTTGGTAGGCTAGAGCCTGTTTGGCTCAAGTACCGAATGACATTTCTAACCAGTATGTTTCTTTACTTGGGCAAAGAACATCGTGTAGCCAACATGATGGCATGGAGTTACATGACCAATGTTGACAGCCAACCAAATAGAGATATACTTTGGCATCATCACAACAAGCACGACATCAAAGGCCTAAGCGGCATCCTTTACTTGCATGTGCCAAAGGGGGCAGAAGGAACTGAGATTGCACCTAATGGTCCAGAAGGAGATGGTAAATTCTTTACTGAGCCAGCACCTCATACTTGGTTTATCTATCCTAGCGAAGTTTGGCACAGGCCTGGACAGAATCCAAACAAGGAATATAGATTTATACTTGCAGTCGATATTGGATACTACGAATGAAACTGACTATTAAAAAAACAGATAGGCGCCATAACGGTAACCAATATTGGCAGTACCTAGTCACAGTCGAACGACAAGCTAATGTTAGCTTTGGCACGCCCAGTCATATTCAAAAAGCTCTAGATCTAAATGAAATACGCGAATGGTGTTGGACTACTATGGGTCCAAGTTGTGAACTAGAACATTGGATGGTTATTCCTGAAGGGAGTACAAGTAAAAACGACCGTTGGTGCTGGCATACTAATTTTGACAATTACAAAATTTATCTGCGTACTGAAAAAGAAGCAAATTGGTTTAAGCTCAAATGGCTATAGAAGTAATAGTTCGAAACAAGGGTGTTCCTGAAATAATGGATATTGTAAAAGAGCTTAGGGATCAAGGATTCAAACAAACAATTGATTTTGATTTTGCTTACAAGCCTCCAGTATGGGATAACTTTGGTTATGATCCAGTAAGAGAAAAACATGCAGTATTCACGTTCTACAGGGAAAAGCTGGCTACTTTATTCGCTATCAAATATGGATCGTGAACGTTTTGTAGCTGTGCCAACATACAAGAGTTTCTTTCTTACAGACTTTAAGTATTGGGCCAAGCATGAGGCAGAACTTGATGAGTGGTGTGCTAAGAATAACTGTAAGCATGAAGGTATGATGGTGATTCCCCAAACCGATTATGCTTACACTATGTTTATATTAAGGTGGAGTTAAATGACTATTTGGACTAAAGTAAAAGAATTTTGGGTACGCAGTTATCAAAGTGATCGTAGAGCATTCTATTACGAAACCATTGCCAGTGCCTGTGTGTTTGTATCTATGACATGGATTAGTGTAACAGCACAACATCCTCCTATGCACTTGATCTATCCTGTTAGTTTTGCGGGGGCGGTTTTTAGCATTATGGCTTTTATTCGCAGAGGAGCCGGTTGGCCTTTGGTTATGACTTGCTACTTTGCTTGTCTACACGTATTTGGGTTTGGTCGTGCTATGGGTTGGTACTGACATGTATCATTACAACAATCAAATATACGACACTAAGACTACGGTTGATGAAACGGTGGCAGACTTTCTCAAACGCTACGAATCAACAGCCGAATTGAGCAGACACAAACTGTATGCCCGTCGCATACCCGTTAGATATAATGATTGGTTAAAGGATGGCGGGCCTATTCCTTTTGAACAGGCTATAGAACGCGAGCCCATGGTAGAAATCAACATGCCGCAAGAACGTTTTAGAGACCTTGTAGAAAAAGAACGTTGGGTTGGTAAGGTAGAACAAGAAGCACACTATTACAAAAAGCGTTATATGCAGGAAGTAGAAGATGATAAAGTTCGGCAGCGTAATCCTTCTGTTAAAAAGGCTTGGGAACAATATCAAATGCTTTTGGAATTAGCAAGATGAAAAAGAAACGTTTGTTAACGGATCGTTCTGGAGACTTGTTAGAAGAGATCTATGAACAAAAAGCCAAAGAGCTAGCCGAAGAAATGGATGCTGATATTCTTAGAGGAATGTTAGCAGAACTGGGATGGCATGAGATTATACTCAATCCAATGACTTGGGAAGAAGGATATTCTATAGATGAATGGGTAGAAGAAAACATCAAAGGTCGTATGTGGACACACGGATTGGTTTGGATGTTTGAAGATGATAAAGATGCTATGTGGTTTAAACTTAGGTGGATATCATGAATGTAGTAGTTAAAAACAATTGGATGATCTTGCCTAAAAAGCCTGGTCCAAATGAAAATTACAGTGTGCTAACTAAAGCAGTTGTTGATGGTGATCAGTGGTACACGGTTCGCTGTAGCAAAGAAACATCTGTGTGGTTTAGAGCAACATATCCCCAGCACGAAAACAAAATGTGGTTTGAAAACATAGACCAACAATGGCAGTTGAATAAGAATGTTTATGACATGCATGAAAAGCTCTACACTATATTAGCAATGAGGTGGGCATGAAAATCAAAACTTGTGAAGTTGGTATGTTTCGATTGCCGGGTATTGTTATTGAGCCCGAGGATGAAGAAACAATTACAGAAGAACAACTCAAAGAAATGGAAGAATGGTGCAACAGTGAATTTGGTACAGGTATGCGTATGACTGGCAGACTTTTTAGTTTTCGAAAAGAAAGCCAAAGAGATTGGTTTATTCTACGCTGGAGTAAAAGTTAACCGATTCTCTTGATTTCTTATTCAATTGACGCTAATATTATATTATGCGTAAACTTTTGATTATCTGCGGAATTGTGCTAACTGGTTGCTCTAGTGTGCCAACCGGCTATAGTCCCCAACCAATAAGCACAGTTCATACTGACTGTAGATTTGCCAGTCGCATGTCTGCAGAGTTAGAAACGATAATTCAAAATCCGCATAAGGATTATCCGGATTGGCACAGAGCATTTGCTGGCCTGTCTGGATTTGGTACAGCACAACAACGAACAGCTTCTGCTAAAACTGTATTATGGTCAATAAGAACAAACTGCCGTGGCTTTTAATCTTTTTGGCTACACAGGCCTCAGCAGAATGTTATATTCGTTCTGCTACTACTCAACAGATGTTGAGCAAGATTGAACGCATTACAGACATTGAACAGAATGTTGTTCCCGCAGGTAAAGATCGTAGCAAATGCCGAGTTACCTTTCGGGCTTATATTGACGGACGTTGGCATACTGCACAAGGCGAAGAGATATTTGATAATAGATCAAGTATTGATCAAGCCTGTAAGAAAGCACTAACAACAACTAAAGTTAATATATTAGATTCTGTAAGCGGATCACGTATTGATGCAAATCAAGAAATGATCTGTACAGATAGGCCCATGCCTCAAAACAGACCAAAGGTCAATGTTGGAGACATGGTTTGGGAAAGTGAAGTACAGCCGCATCCTTTGCACAAAGAACCATTTGGTTATAGGGGTAGCCTGTGCCGTTGGTTTGTGGAATCACAACCTCGTGCTGGTGCAGTTGATATGGAACAAGGGATCATTTGTCGAGCACGTGACCAAAAAGTCTGGCGTGTGGTAGATAAGTGGTAAGAGGCATATGAGAAACTTTATACTAGGCACAATTTTTGGCATTGTTATTTCAACCGTTGGCCTTTCTGGTATTGCTAGAATGGTTGACAAATCTGTTACACACACTAAGACACTTATCGAGGAGACTGCAAAATGAAAGTACGACCTGTAATTACACTCACACTTATTTGTTCATTGATGGCTGGGTGTTCATCTACAAACCCTTTTGCCAAAAAGGACGATGGAACTATTCCTAGCCCAACACCGGCTGTCAAGGATCCGGTTACTGTGGCTACACCAGCAAAGTTGACTAGCCCTCCTAGCATTGATTTGCCTCCTTGGTACGTTAAAGCACCTCCTTCAACACAGGAATTCTTGTATATTGCTGGCACAGGCATTAGCAATGACTTGACTATGAGTCGTCAAAAGGCTCTGCTAGATGCACAGACCATGTTGGCATCTAAGTTGAATGGGCTTGTTGATGCTGTGATTAGACAGCAACGTAAAGACACTGGCGGAGATATGAGTACTGATTTTACCAGTGCATCTATCCGCAAGCGTATCCTTGATACTAGCCTTACCGGTTGGTACTTGGAAGATACTAAGATTCTTGCAGAAGACAAGAAGTACAGAACCTTTGTGCTCATTCGCTATCCTTTAGGCGATGCTAACAAGTTACTCAAACAACGTGAGCGTCAAGAAGATCGCAAAAACGAAGATCGAGATGTTGATGCAGAAATTCAAAATGCCAACAAGCCTGTAGCACAGACAACTAAACCCAACACAGTCACAGTTACACCCATTCCTACTCCAGCAGTTACAGGATCTAAGCCTGTTCCTGTTAGTCAATTAAATCTATTAGAGGTAGAAAATGAAGAATACAAAAAGCGTAGAGCAGAAGCACTACAGAAGCCCGGTGCTGTTGTTGGAAGGGCTACAGTACAATGATTAAGACTATCAATGCTGGTCAAGGATTAGTTGTTAATAATGGCTATTCTTCTGACCCTTATATCAGTCCAGGTAGTGTCGGTGCAGGTCAAATGCGATGGAATCCAAACATGAACTGTATAGAAATCAATGACGGCAATATGTGGAAACAGCTCAATTGGAGTATGCCTACTATTGAATTTAGTCCTGATGTTAAAGCTACACTTGCCTGGGCGGCACAAGAACAAAAAAGACAGTTGATTAGAGAACAACGTATCCGTAACAATCCTGCACTACAAAAAGCATACGAAGCAATCAAACGTGCAGAAGCTAACTTTGATATCTTAGATAAAATTGCCGGCGAATGCGAAGTATGCGAACAGGTGCAGTCTAGCCCATAAATAGTTAATGAAAAAATTAGTTGTTTCTTTATTATTAACTGCATCTAGTTTAACCTATGCACAAAACTCAAACGGTGCTTGGGGATTATATGACATAGATCAAATTAGATATAAGTCTGCACACAATATTCACGATGTGCGTAGCATTGCTAGTATAACCAAACTGTTTACTGCAATGACTATTCTAAGATCTGGGCTAGATCTAAATGAGCGTGTTAAGGTACAAGGACAGTCTGGCGGCAGATTTAGTCGTGGACAAATGGTTCCTAGACGAGATCTTATGAAAGCCATGTTGATCAGTTCGGATAACTTAGCTGCCGAAACTTTAGCTAACACATATCCAGGCGGCATGGCGGCATTTTTAACGGATACAAATGATTGGGTTCGAGGCTTTGGCATGGTCAATACTCGAATTGTAGATGCCAGCGGATTGCTAGCTGAAAACACTAGTTCTATAAATGAACTAACTTATTTTATTCTTAAAGTCGGTGAAAATCAAGATCTTAGACAACTAACATCGGAAGCTAAGTCTTCTGTAGAAGTTAAGCGCGGCAAGAAAACAATTACTATACCGTTGACCAATACCAACCCATTGGTCTTACAGTATGACAATATCCTAATCAGCAAGACTGGTACTACTAAAGCCGCAGGTAAGTGTGTTCTAATGCTAATCGAAGATGGCGGGCGTTTATATGTAATCACTGTATTAGGACAGCCTAATTCTGTTGAACGCAACAAGTTAGCACAGTACCTAATGGCCTTATTGCCTATTACCAAAGCACAAGCTAACGAAGAATATTCACGAGGATTTTAATGAGCGTAGCACAAATCAAACCGGATAGCGGAACCATAGACGGTTCACCGTTATCTAATTCAAAGAACTACGAAACACAGATAATCAATGGGTTGGCTCATAGAATATATCGTGTAACAGTGCATACCTTTCTTATGGGTGATGTGGAAGATCCGGACCTATATGCTGCCGAACCATTGTTAGAATGGCAAAACAGTGATTCTGGTAAATGGGTTATGGCACACGCTATTGACACTCCAGAATGGCACAGGATTGTTGACTATCAAGCGTTTGGTTTCCGATATGTTATCGTAGCCCAACTTCGAGGAAGGGATCATACATTTTGGCAAATGAAGTGGGGTACAGCCCAGAAGAGCTAAATCGGTTGGTTCGTGAATACATGAGCCGATTTTACAAAAGCTATCGAATACCCAGACACGGCATAGAAGAAATTGAACTGTGGTGTCAAACCAATTTAGGTAAACAATTCCGCGATTGGACTTTGTATAAAGGACATCGCAACGATCCCCATTGTAGTTTGAGCATCATAGATCCAAAATGGTGTACAATCTTTGAGCTCAAATATTCAAATTACATTTTAGGAACCATTGACAGACCCAAGGTCTGATTGTATAATTAGAGCTATACTAACACACTAGGAGCTCTAGATGATTACCTTAAAGGAATGGATGGAACTAACTGACTACCGAATCACTGAAGGTAGTCAGTTCGGCTGGAACTGCTACGGTCCTAATGCCTATATGCTAGACAGCTGGAATGGTGAACAGGATGGCCATAGTTTTACTGTAATCTTTGATACTAAAACGCAGGTAGTCTATGAAGTGCAGGCACACGATTATATTCACAATCGAGCATATCGTATGATCAACCCAGACTTTCAAAATAAAGTCAATGATGAAGCGAACCAACGTGACTCTAACAAAGACAATGCCTGGGACGGTGTTGACTATGTTGACCTTGAAGTAGATGACGATTTTATTCAAAAGTGTTTGGCTATTCGAGCAGGCGAGGACTATGACACTCGTGTAAGTGTTCCTCTAGACATTCCAGAACAGGAACTGCTTAGGTTTATGAAGGCAGCTCATGAGCGTGACATGACTTTTAATCAATTTGTAGAAGAAGCACTGCGTCATGCCATTGATGAAGCACATCGTGATCCAGAGGGCTTCCGTCAACGATCGCAAGCATATCTCAAATCATTCTCTGAACCTCACGGGTACTAAAATGGCCAAAGCCAAAATGCATGCCTATATGGCCTACTTTGATAGTCTAGGCTTTGAATGGATATTTTCAATTTCAGACTACGAAAAGAAAAAGTTTTGGGCTACTCTAAAAGGCGATACCAAAATAGATTTTCCTATTCCTAGATATGCCATACTTAGAGCACAGGCCAATCCCCAACGATTCCCTGAAATTTGGGCTTTTGAAAGCGAAATTAGTCTAAAAGAACTACAAATTTACAGCCAAGAATCTCCGCAAGTGTTAGCCGATGCTATCCGTAATTGCGGCCGCCCAGTATTCCGTACACCGCGTCAAGAAACAGTTATACAGTGAGAACACCATGCCCTATAGATATGTAACCGCAGAAGTAGAAGTTGACCTTGCAGAGTTTGACACTGACGATCTAATTGAAGAATTAGAAAGCCGCGGCCATGACTACAATACATTTGGAGTTGATGGTGATGAAATGCGCCTTCTATTAGAACAAATTTGGCTGCGTCGTCGAACAGGACAAGACTATCAACGAGAACTTGATCAATTGATTTATGGTGTACTTGGTAAAGTTGTATGAAAAAGATCTACTACGAAAAAAAGGGACGCAAGTATGTCCCTGTATATGAGTATGACTCAGAATTTTTGGATGCTTTTCCTCAGGGCAATCATTTGGTTATGGTTTATCCTGGAGGTAGTTCTCGCCGTTTCAACATTGATCCTAACTATGCGGCCATGATTGCCGCAGGCAGGGTAGCAGAAGATGCTATCAGCAAGGTTCTCATGCGGGCCAGCGAGATTCGTATGCAACGCCCGGATCGTGAACGCAAACTAACTCCTAGTCAAAAGGCTGCTTGGGACAATCTAGTTAAGGAATTCGGAGAATCAGCACGTCAATTAGAATGGCCTTCAATCCGTGAGTGTTCGGAAGAAGCAGTTAAGGCCATGCAGGACGAAGCAGATAAACTGTTAAATAATCCAGTAGTGCGTCGAGCATACGAACGTTTTCTTTTTGTTGCAGAACTTTGCAAGGATAATAAAAATGGATGATATCATTTGGGCCCTATTAGGCAATTTGATTATTTTTTGGTGTGGTTACAAGCTGGGTCAGCATCAAACTGCCTATAAAATCACTAGAATGTTGATTGATCGAGATCCTAATCTAGAACGTCAAATTGAACGGGCTAGAACAGAGATAGCACGTATTAATGCCGAGAGTGATCAATCTTCTGATATTGAAGAACTAGAAGTTGAGCGTCACGGCGAGCAAATCTATCTTTTTAACAAACAAGATCGTGAGTTCTTGGCACAGGGCTCTACCCTACAAGAAGCTCTTGAACGCATTGAGAAACGCTTTCCTGGCCGCAAGTTTCAAGGACATTTGAGCAAAGATCAAGCTGACACATTGGGTGTGGGTATTAAGTGAAATTATTGTTCAACGGTTGTAGCTTTGTAGCAGGCGATGCACTAACTTGGCATAGGCATTATCCGGACATTGATCCGGATCTACATATTTGGGGGCGTCAACGTCATCCAATCTACAGCCCTGAACACATACGAGAACTTAGCAATCGCTATTGGCGAGAACTAAGGCCCTTGGACAATCTACCTGCACAAGTGGGTAGGCTATTAGGACTAGAAGTCATAGATCTATCTGCGGACGGAAACAGCAATAGATCTATAGCACTCAGTACCATTGCCTACATATCAGAAAACCCTGGAGACTATTGGGTCTGCACAGGCTGGACTGAACCTACTAGAAGAATGGTTTGGGATCATACTGCTGATCAATGGATCAATCTCAGTTTACACAGACTAGAAGATCCAAACTTACCCCAGCGACTCAAAGACACAATCAAACTAAATCTAATTGCGGCTCCTGAGCCCGATCATGTGCTAGACTATGCCAACAGTCTTATCACTCTAAATGGTTGGTTAAAAGGCCGTATCAAGGGTCATACCCAATGGAGATCCATGGGTCCGCATGGTGCTGTTGACTGCCTAGATCGTAGAACAGAATATGGCGTACAGGCTCCTAAATTAGATTTGATATTAGACCCAAGCCAATGGCTAGCTCCAGAAGATCAACCCTGGTTTGGCCTCAGTTGGTTTAATCAATTGGCCGTGGACAACTGCATCAGTGCCAGCAATAGGCATCCTAATCTAGCAGAGGTTGAGCGTTTTGCTAGAAAAATCAGCAACAAAATCAACCAAGACACTTGCATAGCTACCAGCAGTGTGTTAGAATACTGATACTGCGAAAGCAGATTTAAATCTGTTCTAACTAACTATAAGGAGATACACAGATGACACGTTTTTCAGAAAACACAAAAACTTTCAAGCTTTTTAACGCACTTTACAATGGCGAGGCAGTTACACCTGCACAAGCTACCAAGCGTTTTGGCATCAAGAACATGAGCGCAGAAGTTAGCCGCATCCGTCAAGCTGGCTATGCTGTCTATGCCAACAGCCGTAAGGCAGGCAATGGCGTACAAGTTACCGAGTACGTTATTGGCAAGCCCAGCCGCAAGTTGGTTGCCGCTGGCTACAAGGCCATGCAGTTGGGTCTTGTCTAATTAGACAGGCACTCGGCCATAAGCCCCGCAAGGGGCTTTTTTACGGCCATAAATAACCCATGACTACTACACTACATGAATTCCCCCGTAACCCAGGGTATCTGCTACATGACTGCTCGGCTCAAGAGCTAGCACCTATTAGGCAAGAAGTAGCCCTAATTGAGCAAAGCCAAGGGCATGGCTACAAGCCAGCACACTATGATCTAGTGGGTGTGATAGATCGTGAGTATCATCTAAGAGACTGCCGTGACAGCCTAAGCCAATGGGTCATACCCTTGGCTGAACAGTATATCTTGCACTTTGGCTATGAAACACATATCAACAGACTGGGCCTGAACCCCCAGGGTCTAGAGCTAGGTGCCCTATGGGTCAATTTTCAACAGCCGGGTGAGTACAATCCCATGCACTTGCACGATGGCCTATTCAGCTTTGTGATTTGGCTGGACATACCTTATAGCCTAGCCGATGAACAGACCCAGGGTCCGGGTCAACGTCGTGACTACAAGCCCAACGGTGACTTTCACTTTACCTACATAAACAG
>JACCDW011772551.1_pt1 | contig 22877 bp, 20 predicted proteins | sample 7449781 | NCBI WGS metagenome assembly JACCDW01 (sample SAMN15323449, study PRJNA562643) | freshwater metagenome | isolation source: river surface water | place: USA:Blue River Watershed | collected 2017-08-18
GGAGGTTATAGCTACTAATCGTAATGAGCTTGATTTAGAAAATTCTGATGCAATTAGAACATTTATTGAAAAAATTAAACCCGATATTATTATTAATGCTGCCGCTTACACAGACGTTGATAAGGCAGAGACAGAAATTGAATTGGCTCATAAAGTAAACGCAGAAGCCCCTAAGGTTTTAGCAGAAAAAGCATCCCAACTTAATATTCCTATAATTCATTTTTCAACAGATTATGTATTTGATGGTTTGAAAAATGAACCCTATGTAGAAACTGATCAAGCAAATCCTCAATCAGTTTATGGCAAGACAAAATGGGAGGGAGAAGAAGCGGTTCGTAATCACGAAAAACATATTATTCTTAGAGCAAGTTGGGTATTTAGTAGCCGCGGACAAAATTTTTTAAAAACGATATTAAAACTTATTCAAGAAAAAACCTCTCTAAATATTGTAAGCGATCAAAAAGGTACGCCAACATCAGCTGATGCATTAGCTGATGTGACTGAAACGGTTGTAAAAAGTATTTTAAATAAACCTAGCTTTAAAGATTTTGGCACATACCATGTTGCACTTGAAGGCGAGACTAACTGGTATGAATATGGGTGTTTTATAGCTGATGAAGCAATGCGTTTGCGATTAAAAACGACAATGACATCTAAACATATTAAATCGATGTCAAGTGATGCATATCTAACGCTAGCCAAACGTCCTATGAATTCTAGACTTAACACCACAAAAATTAAAAAGACCTTCGTGCTAGAATTGCCTCACTGGAAGGTGGAGGTAGCAGCTATGCTCAAACTCGCTTTAATCAAAACTTAAAACGCATATTATAAGAAAATTTATTTAAATATGAAAGTAACCCCTTTAAGTATTCCAGATGTGCTTTTAATCGAACCTTATGTCTTTGAAGATTCACGTGGATTTTTTTTTGAAAGCTTTAGAGAAGACGTTTTTAGAAAAGAAACTTCATTAAATGTTTCATTCTTACAAGACAATCATTCCAAGTCATCTCAAGGTGTTCTTCGAGGCCTTCATTATCAATTGCCCCCGCATGCGCAAGGCAAATTGGTGCGCGTCATCCAGGGCGAGGTGTTGGATATCGCAGTTGATATCAGAGAATCATCCGCTACGTGTGGGCAATATGTCACTGAAATTTTATCAAGTGACAACAAGAAACAACTTTATATTCCTGAAGGTTTTGCACATGGTTTTTTAACATTATCTCAAACTTCAGAATATCTTTATAAAACAACCAATTTTTATCATCCTGAAAGTGAGCGATGTATTTTATGGAACGATGTGACTTTAAATATTAATTGGCCCAACGATTTGAATATTCAGTTGTCACCTAAAGATCTTTTGGGGCAAAATTTTAAATCGAGTGAATTATTCACTTGTAAATAATCGATCAGTATAAGTTAAAATAATGTTTATGAATCTTCATATCATGCAGTGGTTTGATCCTTTTGCTCTCATCTTTATGGGTATGTCATTATTCTTAAATTGTTTGGTGGCATATCTTTGGCATAAAAAGTTTTATCGAAAGTTAGGTCTTAAAACTTACCAGGCTATTCAGCGCATCCACTTAAATGAAACCCCAAGATTAGGTGGGTTAATTTTTATCCTGTCATTGGCTTCTTTTGTGGCATTTTCAAATACCAATGAAAGTATTCAGCTTCTTAAAATCATACTCATATGTTTGATCCCAATTATTCTTGTGGGAATTAAAGAGGATCTTTTTCATAATGTTGAGCCCTCAATTCGATTACTTGCACTTTTGTTTGTAGGTTGGTTATTTAGAGCTCAATTTACAGGTTCGCTACCCATATTGACTGACATACCTTTCATCAGAAAATTAGTTCTTCTTGAAGGTGGCATTAGTCTCTTTTATATTTTAAGTATGGCGGCTATCGCCAACGGTATGAATTTGATTGATGGAGTGAATGGCTTATGTGGGGCAGTCGCTTTATCAATATTGAGCGCATTTTTATTTTTAAGTTATAAGACCGCTGATATGATGATGTTATTTTTAATTTTTAGCGTGATACTTTGCCTTATTCCTTTTTTGTTGATTAACTATCCTTATGGCCGAATTTTTTTAGGCGATCTAGGAGCTTATAGTTTAGGGTTAATATTGAGCATGCTGGCTATTATTCTTTTTGGGCGTCACCCTGAAGTTTCACCCTGGGGAGCGGTACTTATTTTAATTTATCCTGCGACCGAAGTGGTCTTTAGCTTATTGCGACGTATGGTCAAACGCGTTTCAATTTACCATGCTGATACAGAACATTTACATCTTAAATTATTTCATTTTTTTAGGGTACAAAGTGCTTATAAAAAAATCTCGAACAGTCTCGTGACACCAACTTTGACCCTACTTTGGATATTTCCCATGTTTACTATTACCTGGACTTACCAAAAAGCATTTTATATTGTAACTGCAATAATTATATTCATTGTGATTTATAGCGTTCTGTATATAGTTATACCTAGCAGTAAAAAAAAGAGTTAGTAAGTTTATAATTGAGTTCTTTAAGAGCTGGTAAATTTGGCATTGTTATAAAATTTTGTGATTTAATATTTTGCTTTATATTATAAAGAAATGGCTGAATATAAAATATTGGTATCTTTTTTGGTTGGCAAAATCATTTGTTCTTTTTTAAATGATTACATGTAAAGATAACTAATCTTATTCTAAAAAGGCTTATTAAATTATTATGAATAAAAACAAAAGACCAATTGCTAGCTTTCCAAAATCAGAAACAGTTGGCCCGCGAGATTGGGGCGAAGAAATACTCTTGGTTCTCGCTCAGGGAAAATATTCTATGAAAAAGCTAATTATTAAAGCAGGGAAACGTGGTGGATTGCAGTATCATAGGAAGAAAGACGAAGCAAGTTATATCGTTTCTGGGAAAATGATTTTGAGATACGAGAATGAAGATGGAAATCTTGTAGATAAAGAAGTGGGACCTGGAGATTGGTTTCATTTCCCAAGCGGTTGTATTCATCAAGAAATTGCGCTAACCGATGTTGTTAGAATTGAGGTTTCTACGCCACATTTCAATGATCGCGTCAGAGTTGAAAATTTATTTAATATATCCGATACTTCTGGCCTTCAAACAACAGAAGAGTCAGAAATAGTAACCAAATAATCTCCAGCGAATTTACAAGCTTTTATATTTTTGTATCGCACCTTTCTGAAAAAAAGTAATAATTAGTTGCTCTTAAGTTCATCTTATTTTGTTTTGGGTGTTTTAATCCCATTTTTATTTATATTTGACCTTTTTTAATTGGGATTATTGTTGATTGAATAATAAAAATTTTTGTAAGTATGACCAAGCTTTGAAATCAATTGATTTTGATATTCATTTAAAGAGCTATATTTTCTTGAAAAAAAGCCAAAATGCCTCAGCTTGGGTTTGCTCAAAAATTAGGTATTAGTTTGGAAAGCGTTAATTATTGTTTAGAGACTCTCATTGATGTTGAGCACATCATGGCGATTAACTTTAATAAAAATCCAAATAAATTAGTATATTTATATCTATTTAAATCGCCTGGTCTTGACGAAAAAGTAAACCTTACCGTAGGCTTTTTTAGCCGTAAATATAAGGAATATAAATTTTCAAATGAAGAGATTGAATCAATCCAATCAAACTTAAAAAATTTACAAAATATGTCAGGCGCTTCGAGATGAATATTTTGCTAACAGGCGGGACTGGTTTTATAGGTAGTCATCTCGCAGTTGTCCTTATTGATGCGGGGTTCAAAGTTGTTTTGTTTGATAATCTATCGAATAGTCATGTTGTTACGGTTAATCGTCTCAAAGAAATTACTGGTCAATTTATTGTCTTTGTTGAGGGTGATGTTCGTGATACCAAGCTTCTTTCAAAAACTATTAGGCGTTATAAGATCGATACAGTTATTCATTTAGCTGGGCTTAAGGCGGTGGGAGAGTCAACAGAAAAACCGTTTAAGTATTTCAATAACAACGTAGGCGGAACAATTTCTCTATTGCAGGCAATGCAGGAAAACCATCTTAAAGCTATAGTATTTAGTTCAAGCGCTACAGTTTATGGTAAGCCGCAATATTTTCCGATCGATGAAGATCACCCTACAAGCTCGACTAATCCCTACGGCCGCTCCAAACTTCATATTGAAGAGATGCTTTTAGATTTGACGTTGGCTGACCCGTCATGGAATATTATTTGTTTACGTTACTTTAACCCAGCGGGCGCCCATAATTCAGGCCTTTTAGGTGAAAATCCTATTGATAACCCCAATAATATTGTGCCGCTTATTTCTCAGGTAGCTGCTGGTTTGCGTCCCAAAGTTTACGTTTTTGGAGACGACTACGCAACACCAGATGGAACAGGTGTAAGGGATTATATACATGTCATGGATTTGGCTGAAGGTCATCTTGCAGCGGTCAAATCATTAAGAAGTCGATCTGGGTGGAATGCAATCAATCTTGGGACGGGAGTTGGTTCAAGCGTGCTTGAACTAATTAAACAATTTGCTTTGTCTAGTGGCAAGTCTATTCCTTACGAAATATTAGATCGTCGTTCAGGAGATGTTGATTCTTGCTTCGCTTCAGTAGAAAAAGCAGCTGATTTGCTTAGATGGAAAGCCAAGAGAAATCTCGAATCTATTTGTCTTAGCGCTTGGAAATGGCAGCAGTCTCTAAAATGAGCAGTCTAGTCGTCAAGCCTGTTATTTTATGCGGTGGTTCCGGGACTCGTTTGTGGCCCTTATCTCGCGCTGGATTTCCTAAACAATTCTTGGTGTTATCTGAAAATACAAGCATGTTTCAGCAGGCTATTATGCGAGCGAATGCAATTGCTTCAAACAGAATTGAGTTGGACGAAACAATTGTTATGACAGGTGAAGAGCATCGTTTTATTGCATTAGAGCAACTTCGAGAAATACCAAACATATCTACAAAGCTATTGTTGGAGCCCGTAGGTAAGAATACCGCCCCAGCCCTTACTATTTCTGCTTTAGAAGCAATGAAAGGCGGAAATGATCCGATACTCTTAGTGATGCCAGCCGATCAATCTGTGCAAGATTTAGATTCTTTCTTGGATGCTATTCAAAGATGTATTGAACTGGCCAATATGGGATCAATCGCGATATTAGGTATTAAACCAACAGCCCCTGAAACAGGATTTGGATATATTAAGCAGGCTAGTATTGTCGGTAGCTTCGGGGAGTATGAAGTCATTAGTTTTAATGAAAAACCTAATCTTGATGTTGCCGAATCCTATCTTTTAGATGGTAGCTACAGTTGGAACGCTGGGATATTTGTTGTTCGGGCAAGCTTATGGATCAACGCGATCGGCACATTCAGAAAAGATATTCTTGATGCCACAACTAAAGCCTTAGATTTTGCGAGAATTGATAAACAATTTATTTGGCTTAATAAAAATCTCTTTGAGGCTATTCCTTCAGAGTCTATTGATTACGCGGTTATGGAAAAATGTCCAGGCTCAATCTTCAAGGTTAAAATAATTCCCCTTAACGCAAACTGGAGTGATTTGGGCTCCTGGGATGCTATCTGGCGTGCAGGTGATAAAGATCAGGCCGACAATTTAATTAAAGGCGATGTTTTGGTTGAGAATTCTGAAAATAATTTGATTTATGCCAATCACCGACTTGTCACTGTTGTGGGTGTTAATAACTTGGTTATAATTGAAACGCCTGATGTAGTTATGGTAACTGATCGCACACAGAGCGAACAAATTAAAATAATTGTTAATAAACTTGCAGTTCTATGTCGTGAGGAGTCAATACTTCATCGAAAAGTATATCGTCCATGGGGTTGGTATGACACAATTGATTATGGCGATGGATTTAAAGTAAAGCGTATTTTAGTTAACCCGGGTGCAAAATTAAGCCTTCAAAAGCATACAAAAAGGGCAGAGCATTGGGTTGTTGTGAGAGGGGTCGCTGAAGTGACTTGTGGAGACAAAAAGATTTCTTTACAGGAAAATGAATCAACTTTTATTCCACGGGGGGAGACGCATCGCTTATCAAATTTATCTTCTGAAGTGCTTGAAATTATAGAAGTTCAGTCAGGAAGCTATTTAGGAGAGGATGATATTTTACGGATAGATGATGGTTATGGACGGTGACTGTTTGTTTATAATCAGCCCTTTATTTTTTAAACGGATAAATAATTGTTTAATTTAAGTGTTTAGGAGGGTTTATGTCAAGAAAAGTCGCTTTAATCACAGGTATTACTGGCCAAGACGGCTCATATTTGACTGAGTTTTTACTTGAAAAAGGTTACGTGGTTCATGGCATCAAGAGAAGATCGAGTTCATTTAACACTCAGCGAATTGATCATATATATGCAGATCCTCACGAAGATATAAATTCCAGACTTATTTTACATTATGGAGATTTAACAGACTCCAGCAATATTGTTCGTATAATTCAAGAAACACAACCAGATGAAATATATAATTTAGCAGCACAAAGTCATGTGGCTGTGAGTTTTGAATCTCCAGAATATACAGCTGATGTTGATGCAATTGGAACTTTAAGATTGTTAGAAGCTATAAAAATTCTTGGTTTAGAAAAAAAAACCAAATTCTACCAAGCTTCAACCTCAGAACTATTTGGTTTGGTCCAAGAAACTCCTCAAACAGAAAATACACCTTTTTATCCGAGGAGTCCTTATGCGGTTGCAAAGCTTTATGCCTATTGGATTGTAATTAACTATCGTGAAGCTTATGGTATTTATGCTTGCAATGGTATTTTGTTTAACCATGAGAGTCCGCGTAGAGGCGAAACTTTTGTTACTAGAAAGATTACTCGAGGTATGGCTAATATCGCTCAGGGTCTTCAGCATTGTTTATATATGGGAAATATTGATGCTTTAAGGGACTGGGGACATGCAAAAGACTATATTCGTATGCAATGGTTAATGATGCAGAAAGATAAGCCTGAGGATTATGTTATCTCTTCTGGACAGCAGTTCTCAGTTAGGCAATTTATACAATGGGCAGCTGAAGAATTAGGCATAACCTTAAGTTTTCATGGAAATGGGCAAGATGAGGTTGGCGTTGTTGAAAATGTAAAGGGTGAAGATGCTCCATCTGTGAAAATAGGTGATGTGATTGTCAGAATAGATCCGAACTACTTCAGACCAACAGAAGTAGAAAGTTTATTAGGAGACAGCTCCAAAGCAACCAGAGAATTAGGTTGGATTCCTGAGATTTCAGCATTTGAAATGTGCAGGGAAATGGTTGCAGTAGATTTGAAAGAAGCTAAAGATAGAGTACTTGTAAATAAACATAACAAAAGAAATCAATAAAAGCTAACTTAAGGTATAAAAAATGTTTCCAAAAAATTCGCCCAGTGAAAATATTTTTGTAATTGCTGAAATAGGTCAAAATCATCAAGGAGACTTAGATAGAGCGAGAGAATACATAAAAATTTTTGCTGGAGCTGGGGCTGATGCCGTGAAATTTCAAACTAGAAATAATAAATACCTCTTCTCTGAGGATGCGTATAAAGCCACTTACGCAAGTGAAAATGCATTTGCAAATACTTATGGGGCACATAGAGAAAAACTAGAATTGAAACCGGATTGGCTTTATATGTTAAAGGAGGATTGTTTAAAATACGGAGTTAAATTCATTTCCACTCCTTTTGATGAGCCAAGTTTAGATTTGTTATCAAATGTGGGTGTAGATGCCTTTAAGATAGCATCTTTCGATTTAGGAAATTTACCTTTTATAAAAAGAATAGCCGAAAGAGGCAAGCCCATCATCATGAGTGTTGGTGGTGGTAAGTTAGATCAAATAAGGTCTTCAGTAGATATGATTCAAAATTTCAATGTGGAATTAGCAATTTTACATTGTGTTTCTGAATATCCTTGTGAGGCTCATAGGTTGGGTTTAAATTCAATTGAAATGCTTTTAAAGGAATTTCCATCGTGTGCTATAGGATCTTCAGATCACTTTAATGGAATACTTTCTGGCCCCATCGCCTATATGAAGGGCGCCCGTGTTTTTGAAAAACACGTTACACTTAACAGATCACTAAAAGGCACTGATCATAGCTTTGCTCTTGAGCCAGAAGGGTTTAGAAAGTTTGTTAGAGACATTAAGAGGGTACCGCTTATGATGGACCCTAAGCCATCGAATGAACTGGGCTCTGAATATGTTTTTAAAAAACTTGGGAAATCTATTATAGCTAGAGTTAATATAAAAAAAGGACAGCAAATAAGCATTGATGACCTTTCAGGGAAAATTTTTCAGCAGCAGTATATTCCCGTCAGAGAGTCTTTGAAAATAATTAATAGTATTTCAACTAGAACTATATTAGCTGGCGAGCCAATAAAACAAGGCGATTTTATTGCGAAAAATTATGATTGATAAAGCGGCTCTTAGATTAATAAAGATAGTTTTTTTTGATTTTGATGGAGTATTTACTAACAATTTTGTATGGGTTGATCAAAATGGTATTGAGTCTGTAAGGTGCTTTAGAAGCGATGGACTTGGGCTGCAGAAAATTAAAGCATTGGGAATTAAGGCTCATATTGTTTCAACAGAGCAAAATTCAGTTGTATCAGCAAGGGCTAAAAAAATGAATATTCCCTGTACTCAAGGAGTTCAAGACAAATGTAATGCAATCAAAAAGTTGTGTGCTAGTTATAATCTAGCCTTAAGTGATGCTCTTTTTGTAGGAAACGACATAAATGATATACCAGCATTAAAAATTGTTGGTTATCCTGTGGCTGTTGCTGACGCATATAAAGAATTATTCCCGTTTGTCAAATATACTACTTCTAAATTTGGTGGGTGTGGCGCTGTCAGAGAAATTTGTGATTTAATAGCAGATGCATTTTTTGAAGATCTTAATTAGCGATACTTTTTCGATGTAAGTGCGCAAAAGTTATGATTACAAGTGTTTCTGGTCAATTAAGATGGGCAGTGTTATACAAGTATTAATGCTTAATAAAGTGAACTGCTTAAATCATTTGAAGAGTTTAACTTTTAAAAAAAAAAGATAAAGAAATGTAGATCTAAAGTTATAACAGTTTATTAAAGGTCGTTAAATAAATAACTTATTTTTTATCTAAGAATATTTAATTTTAAAATGCAAAATCTAAAATCAGTAGCATTTATTCCTGCCAGATCAGGATCTAAAAGAGTCCCGGATAAAAATATTAAGATTTTGAACGGCCATCCAATGCTTGCCTTTTCAATTCGAGCCGCTATTGAGAGTGGTTGTTTTGATTCGGTAATCTGTGCGACTGATAATGAGCTTTATGCTGATATTGCAAGGTATTATGGCGCAAAAGTTCCTGCTTTAAGACCCGCTGAAATAAGTGCTGATAAATCGCCGGACATAGATTGGCTTATTTGGATTTTTAACCTTCTTGAGAAGTCTGGATATCAGTATGATTTATTTGCTATTTTAAGGCCTACAAGCCCTTTTAGACTTCCTTCAACTATAAGGCGAGCTATCGAAGAGTTTTTAAAAGACCCGAGCGCAGATTCTTTGAGAGCTATTCGCAAATGTAGGGAGCATCCTGGAAAGATGTGGGTTAAGCAGGGGATGAGAATTTTGCCTTTATTACCATTCAGTAATGGATCGGTTCCTTGGCATAGCTCACAATACTCATCGCTACCCGAAATTTTTGTACAAGACGCTAGCTTAGAGGTGGCTTGGTATGAAACTATTAAATCTAAGGGCGGGATAGCAGGTCAAGTAGTTATACCCTTTATTAGTCAAAATTTGGAAGGCTTCGATATAAACGAGCCTGAAGATATTCATCTTGCAGAGGAATATATTAAAAGTAATGGCGATTCTTTGATTTCAATTTCAATTGAGCCTTATAAATTTAAGAAATAGATAGGAATTGAGATATTATCTAAAGAATTGAAAAGAGACATGCTTCGGTTTAATGATTATTTTAAAAATCCCGCCTAGTCTAATAGAATCCCAAAATTTATTGTAAATAATAAATTACTCACGATATTACATAGAATTTATCATGATGAAAAGTTTTAGGCCTATAAACCAAATGGCGCTTTATAGTTAATTCTTTAGAAAAATTTTTAATTTAAATTGAATAAAAAAAATATATTACTTATTGGAAATTATCCAATGCCCTTCGGAGGCGTTCCTGCATTTATAAAATATTTATCAGAACATCTTTTAAGAGAGGGGTGGAATGTTTATATTTTATCTGGCGGATACCCAAAAGGAACCAGGATTGATGGAAATCTAATTTTGCTAAAGCCAGGTTTTTTTGATTTGATCTCCACCCCATTTTCTTTATCGGTTAACGCAATAAATGCATTTGCGGAACACAAAGATTATTTCTGCTCATCAACTCGTGACTTTTTAATTTGCATGTCTATGATCTGTCAAATTGAAAAGTTGATTGGTCAAAAAATATCAATAATTAGTTCTTACCATATTCTTAGAAATGGTTTAATTGGCTCTATATTGTCTCAGAGATTTAATGTGCCGCATATTGTTACTAATTTTGGTGAAATTTATGAACATTTAAATGCTTATAAAAAATCAAAATATACTGTTAATAAAATAAGTAGCAATGCAAACAGACTGCTATCTGTAAGCAATCACTGCGCTAAAAGTTACAGTTTATTAGATTTGAATTACTTTCCAGAAGTTATTCCAGTAGGTATTGATGTTCGGAGATTTAATCCCAAAGTTTCCGGAAAAAAAGTAAGGATAGATTTTGGTTTTTCGCAAAAAGATTTTGTTGTTTTATTTATGGCGAGGATGATAGCTGACATGGGTTTGAATACGCTATTAGAAGCTATTCCAAAAGTTTTAAATGAGAACAAAAGAATAAAATTTTTGATTTGCGGAGGCAAGGGAGAATTAACTGATAAAGTAAAGCAAGTTCATCGGGATCATCCAGATAACGTTTTGTTTGAGACAAATATTGCTTTCACTGATCAGCCATCATATTATGCTTTGGCAGATGTTGTGGTAGCACCCTCTGCTAATAGCAGGGCATGTATGGGTATGGCTATAAAAGAAGCAATGGCAACAGGTAAACCGGTTATTGCGAGTAATGTTGGTGGAATACCAGAAGCTGTGATTAACGGCTTTTCTGGAATCTTGGTAAAACCAGAAGATCCAGTTGATCTAGCTGAAGCGGTTTTAAGCTTGTCTTCAAAACAACTTTACTGTCAAGAGCTGGGTAATAACGGACAAGCTATTGCTACTCGGCTTTTCGATGAAAAAATTAACAATGCTATGATCGAAGAGATTTTTAGAAAGACTATATAGTGAACAAATACAAAATTGAAGTAGCATCTCCTGTAATAGGTAATAAAGAGCTCGAATATGTTACTGATGCAGTGCGCTCAGGATGGGTATCTTCACGTGGAAAATATATAAATTTATTTGAAGAAAAATTTTCAGAATATGTTGGTGCGAAATACTCAAGTACAACAATGAACGGAACAGTTGCTCTTCATCTAGCTTTGCTTGCTCTCAATATTGGAAAAGGTGATGAAGTTATTCTTCCTTCACTAACTTTTATTTCAACAGCTAATGCAATTAGATATGTAGGAGCTACTCCTATTTTTGTTGATGTCAATGAAAAAAATTGGAATATTTCTCCGGATAATATTAAAGAGAAAATAAATTCAAAAACAAAAGCTATTATTGCTGTACATTTGTATGGCCATCCGGCTGAAATGGATGAGCTATCATCTTTAGCAAGAGAGTTTGGTTTATTCTTAATTGAAGATGCTGCCGAAGCTCTGGGCGCTGAGTATAAAGGAAAAAAAGTAGGTTCTTTAGGAGATGTTTCTATTTTTAGTTTTTATGGAAATAAAATCATTACTACGGGAGAAGGTGGAATGATATCTACAAATAATTCTAAAATTAATCAGCAAGTCAATCTTTTAAAAAATCATGGTATGTCGCCAACAAAAAGATATTGGCATGAAGTGGTAGGTTTTAATTACCGAATGACAAATCTTCAAGCCGCTTTAGGATTAGCTCAAATGGAAAGTCTCGACAGCTTTATAATTAAAAAACGAGAAATACGAGCATCTTATCAGAGATTAATTGAAGCAAAATCAGTAGTTTTTCAATCCGAAGAAAATTGGGCTAAAAGTGCTAATTGGATGATATCAATAAAGCTTGATCCGACAAAAACAGACATATGTCGAGATTTATTGATGTCTAAAATGTCGGAAGCTGGCATAGAATCAAGACCGGTATTCCCATTAATCCATAAAATGCCACCTTATAAACATTATTTAGTTGATGATCTTATAAATTCCTCTGCTATTTCTGATAATGGTATTAATTTACCTTCTAGCTGTTCTTTAGATTTTGAATCAATTGATTACATTTCGAATGTGGTGAATGAAGCCCTTGAAGAATAATCGCTATGCGACTAGTTAGTTTTTTGTATGCAAACCTCACAATGGAAATACTCTATGGGGCATTTAAAGAATTATTTCTGCATACTCTAGGTAGACGAAATATATTTTTATTATTAAATAAAAAGTTTTCCCAATATATTGGGACATCGTCCGAAAATTTGTATTTCCTTGGGTCTGGGCGTTCAGGTCTTTACGCAATTTTAAAAGCTATGAACATAAATTATGGAGACGAAGTTATTGTTCAAGCTTTTACTTGTGTGGTTGTTCCAAACGCTATTTCATATTGTGGGGCAACACCAATATATGTAGATATAGAACTAGACACTTTAAATATTCAAATTAGTCAAATTAAGCAAAAAATTACAAAAAAAACTAAGGCGATTATTGTTCAACATACTTTCGGCAGGCCTGCAAATATTAAGAAAATAATTGATATTGCAAAAAAATACAACATATTTGTTATTGAAGATTGTGCGGCAGCCTTGGATAGTAAAATTAATGGGATTAATGTGGGGTTACATGGTGATGCATCTTTTTTCTCAATGGAGATGTCGAAAACGCTAAATTGTGGATGGGGTGGATTAGTAATTGTAAACTCGCCTGCCCTTAAAATTTCTTTTGATTCTTATTTTTGTAATATTGAATATGGAAATATTTGGCGTGAATCCAGAGAAAACCTACAAATTATTCTTTCATCTATTCTTTACTCTCCTTATTTATATAGATTTTCAAGAAAACTGATCGCTTTGCTCGTGAAGCTAGGTGTATTTGTTCGATCAATAAACGCTATGGAGAGATCTGCAGATATGCCCCCTGAATTTATTAAAAGGCTTGGTTTATTTAAGGCTTGTTTAGCTTTAACTCAGCTAAGATTTATCGGTGCTTCTAGAAAAAAAAGAATTCAAGTTTGTAAAATATATAGTGATGCTCTTGAAGATTATCGATTTAAGTCTGAAGGTGATACTCCGTATTTACGATTTAGTATTTTTGTTAAAGACAGACAAAAAGTGTTATCAATTGCTAAGCTTAGAAATCAAGAAATAGGCACTTGGTTTTCATCTGCATTACATCCAGTAAATGATGAGAATATTTTAAATAAATTAGGATATAAGCTAACTGAATGCCCAAATGCAGAACTTGCTGCTAAGCATATTATCAATTTTCCAACTCATATAAGATTGAATTTAAAAGATCTTGGTCGCATTTTAAGATTAATTACAGAGATTTCAAATAAAGGTTTATTTATCTCAAGCCAAAATAATTATTTTTTAACAAAAAGTCCTATAAAGATAAAATCTAATAATAATTTTTTGAGTAAGAAAATTTTAATGTAATTTTTAAAAGTTAAAATATGGGTAAATTAAAAGAAAAACAATTAAATCTCTTTTGGAGAGATAGATTCAAAAAGACTAAAAATCCTATATCAGCTGTTTATCATGCTGATAAGCCCGATTGGTACAATTATTTTTTTCATAAGCAAAAATTAAAAATTTTTGATTCTATAATATCTAAAATTAACATTAAAAAAACTTACAAAGTTCTTGATATTGGTTGTGGTTACGGATTTTTTTCGGAAAAAATAAATAAGTCTGTTGACGAAGTATTCGCCATAGACATTGTTGATGAGATTATTAAATATAATAAAAAAAATGCATCGCCAGGAATAAATTATTTTGCCATGAGTGCAACGAGTCTTAAATTTCAGGATAATCTTTTTGACTTATCTTTTTCTTTAATGAGCTTACAACATCTACCAAATTCCTTAAAACTAAAAGCGATTTCCGAAATTTGCAGGGTTACAAAAAATAAAGGCTATATCTTATTGATTGAATCTATTAAACCTGAAGAAAAAAGTGCTCACGTTTTTCCCTTAAGTTATGATTCTTGGGTTGAGGCTTTTGAGATGAATCATGCAAAATTGCAACTTGTATATGGAGCGGAATATAATTATCTCTTGAGATTTGCTGGAAAATTTTTTTCCAAATTCCAAACTAAACAGTCATTAATTGCAAATTCAAATGCAACCTCTTTAATTTCCTATTTTAAAAAAATATTAAAAGATATTATCTTAAGATTTCTTATAGGTATTTCATATTTAACTGAACCACTTTCTAGGATAATTTTTAAGCCTTCAAATGCTCACAGGTGTGCTTTTTTATTTAAGGTCTCGAAATAATGGATAAAAATTTTAAGGATGTCATAAATTTACTTAATTCCTCAGGTCTTTTTTATTGGGTTTCACATGGTTCATTGCTTGGTTTAATCCGTGATGGTAAGTTGATTGATTGGGATCCAGATATAGATATTTCAATGTGGCATTCGCCTCTTATTAAGGATAAGGTTTTTTTGATTATGACAAAAAATGGTTTTTTATGTCGTGATTATTGCGAGAATTATGATTGTATTTCTTTTTCACGCTCTGAGGCGGGGAGGGACATCGATTTTAATTTTTATAAGAAAATTGAAATTTGTGGCAAATCTATGTGTTACTCAGAATGGCCGGTTGCGAGAAACAAATTTATGTCAATCATATTATTAATTTCTGATTATCAGAGATTTTCAAGTAAATTAAAGATCGAGGGCAAACCAATAAAATGTCTTTCCTTTTTTTTTAAGATTATACAAAATATTTTTCAGGAATTCGGATTTATCTATAAATCTATGGGCTATACAATTCCCATGAATTTTTTAACAAAATTTACTGTTTGGAATTACAATTCCCTAAAATTCACGATACCTCATAATTATTCTGAAATATTAGAATGCTTGTACGGTAAATCTTGGGCTACTCCTCAAAAAGATTTCGAGTGGACAAAAGACAGCAAGGCAACAACAGAGCTTAGGTCAAAGCGGTAATAAATGCTTGCTCTTGCTTCTTTTAAAAAGTACGAAGCAAATAATAGCTTGCTAAAATTTTCCATCATTGGCTTTACTTATTTGCTCTTAGCGATAAATATCTTACATGTAATAATATTTATGTTAGTAATTTACAATCTATTTTTGCCTTTATTTTTGCAGGGTTATCATGACCTTTATATTTATCTAATTCCAACTATTGTTTCATTCCAGCTTTTTAACGATTTATCCCAGCCTGTAATGATTGCAAAAATTTGACTAAAACCATATATTTTTTTAGGTTAAATATTTTTTTCTTGAACAAAATTAACTTGTTGTGTAAAGCGATGGAGTTTTTCAAGTCTCTTGATTTATTGTTAAATTATATAAAAATAGATGCTCAGCCAAAGAGCTTTATTTCTTTTGAAGACTTCAAAAAGTTCTCTGGATTATTTGCGGAAATGACTGAATGATCCTGAGGATGGATTATGAGAAAACTCAATATAGCAATACTTGCTATTCATTTCTTTATAAAATATGAATATGTCGATAATAGCTAATTTTAAGAAGGATGCATTCAAATACAGCGCTCTCAATTTAATAATTAAGGGCACCAATTTTTTTCTAATCCCTTTATACCTGACTAAATTGTCCGTAGGTGAATATGGTTTATTGGCATTACTTTTAGTTGTTCAGAGTGTAATTTATTCTTTAGGGAGCTGTGGATTACATTCAACTCTGCAGAGATATATTAGTCCTATTGATAATAAGGCTGAATTGACGCTCTATTTCAGTCATACTTTTATATTTATTTCGTTAAATGTACTTTTTCTTGCTTTATCAACTTTTTTATTCAATATCTTAATATCAGACATTGCTTTTAGCTCAAAATGCTACCTTAATTTAATTGTAGTTGTAGCTATATTAGAAATTTATGAAGCGTTGCCACAAGCTGTTATGATTGCTAAGCGACAAATATATAATTTTAGCTTGGCCGGATTGGTGGGTATTCCATTAAAGATAGTTCCAATATATATTTTTGTACAAGTCATGGATGACAAGATATATGGGGTTTTGAGTGGAATGGTAATTGGATTGTTGTTTTCACTTATATTTAACATGAGGCTTTGTAGTTTGAAGGTTAAATTTAAGAGAATTAAGATTAAAGAAAAATTTGTTGAGTTTTATTCTTATGGTATGCCATTAGCAATCAGAGATCTGATGATTGTAACTTATACTTTCGCCGATAGATTTTTTATAGAGCACTATCTTGGCCTCGAAAAAGTCGGTATTTATAATTTTTACGCTCAAATCGCTTCTTTAGCCTCTATTTTTTTTGTTTTTCCTGTAAAAACAGCAATTAGTGCGCATGCTTTTAGGTTAGACAAACCAAAACTAATTATGTTTTGTTCAGAATCATTTAGACATTTTGTAATTTATTCAATTTTTATTTTGGCTGTAATTTTAATTTTAATTGTTGGCATTCAATTCCATTCCATCTCAAAAAATTTATATTTTTCAAATACCGAATTATTGCCATTAATTGTGGGCGGGCAAATTTTATATGGGATTAGGGCTATAGTCGGTATACCTTTACATATTGAGAAAGATAGTAAAAGCATTTTACTTATTTTTATTGCAGGCGCTGCCTACAACATTATTGCCAATATTTTTCTTGTAAAACTTTATGGATTGTTAGGCGCATCCATTGCAATTTTTACAACTCAATTATTGATCCTTTTTTTTACTTTTTATATCAGTAATAAATATTTAAAAGTAAGTTATAACTGGAAATTATTTTTTATATTTTTTTGCACCATTTTATTTCCATGTATTCATTTTTTTTAAGAATGGCCTCAATAACAAAAAAATCTCTCAGGGTCGCAGAACAATATTAATATCTTTCCCTTCGGGCGCAAGACAGTTTACTTGCAATTTTATGTTGTCAAAGCCTAGTTAGAATTCTTTCCCAAGACTTTCTCAGGCAAATCCTCCGGGACCATGAAAAAAAGAATTAATTGTTATTGATGAGTTGATGAATTCAGTCCTCATAAAATGTTGCGACTCAAAAATCTTTTGTTAAGTGCTTCAGGCTTGGTTAAAACTTCTAGCGATTCATTCTTAAATGCCTAAACTTTTGCATTTTATTGCGCCAGTGATTCCCCTATGCCAGTGCATAAAAATATATAATAATGAGATCTGATTGAGTAAATCATGGATGATAAATAAGACTAAATCTATTTTTTTGTCTTAGTTGGGGTTGTTTTTATGCTAAATAGTCATTTTTAATTTTATTAGATTTAATTTATGCTTGCACCATATAACCGCTAGAGCCAGCTAAAATATTATTATTCAAGGATTGCATCAATGAAAAAAAAAATTTATATAGGTATGAGCGCCGATCTAATTCACCCCGGACACTTAAATGTTTTGAAAAAGGCTGTTGAACTTGGGGATGTTACTGTTGGACTGCTTACCGACGCAGCAATTGCAAGCTATAAGCGCGTTCCATATATGTCATTTGAGCAACGCCGTGAAATCGTCGAAAGCTTGAAAGGAGTTACCCACGTCGTTCCTCAAGAGACATTAGACTATGTCCCTAACCTCAAAGTATTTAAACCTGACTATGTTGTTCATGGTGATGACTGGCAAGATGGTGTTCAGCGAGAAACACGTAAACGCGTAATTGACACCTTAGCTGAATGGGGTGGAAAATTAGTTGAAGTTCCATACACAGAAGGGATTTCTTCTACAAGATTGCAAAAGGCTTTAAAAGAAATAGGTACCACACCAGACATTCGCCGCAGTCGTTTGCGCCGCCTTCTTCAAATTAAACCCATCGTCAGATTTTTAGACTTGCACAATGCTCTCACAGGCCTAATTATAGAAAACACTATAGTGAAGATGCCTAATGGCCCGCAACGAGAATTCGATGGCATGTGGGCTAGCAGCTTAACCGACTCTGCGGCAAAGGGTAAGCCTGATATCGAGGCGGTGGATGTTAGCGCCCGCATAACCACCCTCAACGATGTGTTGGAAGTCACTACCAAACCTATTATCTTCGACGGCGACACCGGCGGGCTGGCAGAGCATTTTGTTTTTACTGTCCGTACACTGGAACGCTTGGGTGTGTCTGCGGTCATAATCGAAGATAAAACAGGCCTCAAAAAGAACTCGCTCTTCGGTACAGATGTGGCGCAGATCCAGGAAAAGATACCTGTTTTCTGTGAAAAAATACGCATGGGCAAAAAAGCGCAGGCCACAGATGACTTTATGATCATCGCCCGCATTGAGAGTTTGATCTTGAACAAAGGCATCGATGATGCCATGGAGCGCGCTCAAGCCTATCTAGATGCCGGCGCCGACGGTATTATGATCCACAGTCGTCATAAATCTCCCGATGAAATCTTTGATTTCTGTGATCGCTATATTAAACTTCCCAACCGCAAGACATTAGTGGCGGTACCCTCAAGCTACAACATTGTGACCGAAGACGAGCTTGCTTTGCACGGCGTTAACATAGTGATCTATGCCAACCACCTGCTACGAAGCGCTTATCCTGCAATGCTCAATACTGCCAAATCCATCCTAACCTATCAGCGCTCTGCGGAGTGTGATCAGAATTTATTATCAATTAATGAGATTTTGGAGCTTATACCGGGAGCCAAATAATGATTCAACCTAAAGACTTCTTTGAAGCCATGATTGCTCGTGGTGTTGGATTCTTCGTAGGTGTCCCCGATTCGCTGTTAGCTAACTTCTGCGCTTATGTAGACGATCAAGGCGGGAGAAATCAACACCTGATTACAGCAAATGAAGGTAATGCGGTTGCGCTCGCCCTGGGTTACCACATATCCTCAGCGAAGGTGGCCATGGTTTACATGCAAAATTCTGGCCTTGGCAATACCATTAACCCACTCACTTCCCTAGCTGACCCAGAGGTCTACAAAGTACCAATGTTATTGGTCATTGGCTGGCGCGGAGAACCTGGCGTGAAGGACGAGCCTCAACATGTTAAGCAGGGCCGCATCACTCTAGAACAGCTTAATATCTTAGAGATTCCTCACTGGATTATTGATGCTAACACTGATGTTACTGCCACGCTCGATGCTGTTTTTGCCAGCATGTGGTTTCGTAACGCCCCTGTGGCGTTAGTAGTCCGCAAAGACACTTTTGCTTGGTATAAATCACAAAACACTCGTCTTGAGACATCAACTCTATTGCGCGAGGATGCATTAGAACAACTTTTAAAGCTATGCTCGGACGATGATTTGATCATCTCTACCACCGGTAAAACCTCTCGGGAAGTCTTTGAGATTCGCGCTAACAATATGCAGAAACAACGTGACTTTCTTACTGTGGGAGGTATGGGGCACACAGCATCCATTGCCTTAGGTATGGCTATTGGCCAACCAAATCGTCGTGTCGTATGCCTTGATGGCGACGGTTCATTGCTTATGCATATGGGTAGTATGCCAGTTATTGCAGACTTCAAGCCCCGACAATTTTTTCATGTGCTACTTAATAATGGATCGCATGAATCGGTGGGAGGACAAGCTACATCGGCCAGTATTGTTAATTTTGCCCAATTGGCCAATGCTGTAGGGTATGAAGCTTATGCAGTAGCCTCGGACGTTTTAAGCTTGCAGCAAGCATGGATTAGCTTGATTGACAAAAAAGGACCTGTTTTGCTGGAGGTGAAGATCAAAAACGGCTCACGAGACAATTTGGGGCGGCCTACCAGCAGCGCAGAACAAAACAAAGTTGCATTTATGGATGCCATTAATGTTTGAGAGCACTTTCTGGAGTCAGTATAACCCGGTCCGCATAGTATGCGCACCAATTGAAACCCTAAATAAACATCTTACATCACGGCATGTGTTGCTAGTAACGACACCGGGCTTTGTGAAACGGGGCATGGTTCAGCGGGTGATAGATATTCTTGATGGATATCAGGTTAAGGTCTGGGATGGAGTTAAACCCAATCCTAGTCTGCTTGACCTAGCTGCCGCAACTCAAACATTGAGTGCCTTCAGGATTGAATGCGTAGTTGGGTTGGGAGGAGGCAGCGCCTTAGACGCTGCCAAAGTCTTGGCTACCACCATTGCAAACCCAGTACAACCAACACTTCAGCAAGTATTTAGAGGTAATCTTGCAGCCCAATGGGCGACAAGGTTGCCGCTGGTTGCTATACCCACCACTTCAGGAACGGGTGCTGAGGTAACGCCTTTCGCAACAGTATGGGACCACGAAGATTACAAAAAGTATTCACTAGCAGGTGACTTTATGTATCCAGACTTAGCCCTGCTTGATGTAAAACTTACAATGACTCTTGGAGAAGAAGACACTTTATATCCGGCACTAGATGCGATTTCTCACGCGTTAGAGTCTCTTTGGAATAAAAACTGCACCCCAATTAGCAGAGCATTTGCTTTTCAGTCATTAGCACTTTCCAACAAGGCGTTAGTATTGTTAATCAAAGAGCCGAATAATATTAGGGCCCGACAAGATATGCAGACAGCTAGCTTACTAGCTGGGCTAGCAATTAGTCAAACACGAACTGCTATTGCGCACGCAATTTCATACCCCTTTACAATTAATTTTGGAGTGCCACACGGTCTTGCTTGTAGTTTTACACTGCAAAAATTAGTTGAGGTGAATATTAAGAAAATAAGTAAAACCGAAGAAGAACTTAATATAATAAGTTCAATTCTAAAATTTTTGGCAAGTTTAAATCTGGATGAAAAAATAAAAAAATACTTACCCCTTGAATTTAATCTAAGAAAATTTTTATGCGAATTAAATGAGGATAGATTAAAAAACTATCCTGGGTCATACATCGACCTAATAGAGATTATCGACCAAAATTTTATGTAAAAAATTAGAATAATATAGGAATATAAAATTACAAATAACCTGAATGGAGAATGATTAATTTATTGGTGGCCAAAGTACTTTAAGCAACAAGTTAGAAGTATTTCATACTAAAGTTAGATGTAAATATTTTACATTGTTATAAAATTTGTAGAAGAGGGTGTAACCGAATCTAAAATGAAGTGACTTGCGTAGGTAGATATAATTTTAAATTATTTGGAAGGTTTTTTTGATTGAGAGTAATTATTTTTGTAGAGCATGTGGATCGTGAACTTGAGATTGCAAAGTTCTTAAGGGGTTTAATTTTAAAAAAATATACAAATAATATTTATGTAAATATAAAATCAATTTATTTTTATTTTTGGGAGATTTTTTTATGTGCGCCTGATTTAATTATTTTTCCTTCTAATTGGCCGATAATTACAGACCTTTCTAAAGTCTTAGTGAATTCCGATTTTATTTCATTAAACTATGAGCAAGTTCTATCTAAATTTAATGTGGATTCAAAAAGACCAAGAGGTAAATTTTTGATTAAATCTGTGCATCATTTTTCATGGAGTGATGATTATACGTCGTACTTAATTAATTCTGGCGTGCCCAATACCAATATTACTAACACAGAAAAACCAGCCTATTTTTTTTTGAAATCTCTTTTTTTGAGAAAAGCCATTATTAGAAAAGAGTTATGTGTAAAAAACTCTATCCCTAAAAATGTAAAAATTACTTTTCTACCTTTGACTTGTCTTCAAGGATTCAAAACTGATGCGAGGCTTAAAAAAGAATTTAGAGATAAAAAAATATTTTCACGAGCTGTTTCCCGTAGAAATTTCGTTAGAGACAGTCTTGTCAAAATTTTTGATTGGGTTTCCGGTTTGGCTAATGCACACCCTAAAGTTTTTTTTATATTAAGGCCTCATCCGTCTGTTTCAGTAGATCAATATATTGAATTTTTTAAAAAAATTAATTTAGAAATGCCTTCTAATGTCTTGATAACTTCAGAAAATACATCAAATGAATGGTTGGTTATTTCAGATGTTGTCTTAAGTAATTATAGTTCTGTTTTGCTTGATGCCAAGGCTATTGGTGTTAAAGCAGCTATTCTCCAACCTGTAAAGTTTCCTAATGATATGAAAATTAATTGGTTTAAACACTTTAAAGCGATAGATTCTTATGCAAGTTTAAATTATTTTTTAAATTCCTCGCTTAGATCAGATCGTAATCGAATAAATTTCAAAAAAATTGGCAATGGCATAGAGCAAACAGCTGATAAGTTAATTAATGTTCTTAGCATAAGATCGGTTGACAAGGCCGCAAATTATTTCTTTGGAAAAGCCTCTATGCAGTTATGGGTTTTTACCTTAAAGTCGTTAATAAGATTTTTTATAATTAAAACGCTTCCTTTTATTATTAAGAAATCAATGAGGCGGGATTATTTCGACAAAGGTAACATATAAAATAATTATGGCATTGGAGCAAAAAAAGCTATTAAACTTTACAATCCTCGCTTATTTACTGACAACCTTTTTGTTCTCGGTTTTTAGTAAAAATTCCTCTGTTGCTCCAAAGATTTATTTTTATATTTTTTCGCCAGTTTTATTTTGGGTATTTATTTTTAATATTTTTAATATTGAATGGCTAAAAAATAAATATTTTAAATTTTTGAAATTTTTATTCATCACAATCGCAATATCAATTATTATTCAAAAATTTTTCTCACCTTCTCTTTTTGGTTACATTGATCATTATTTTTATAATGAAACTCTTTATGAAAC
>JACCDW010382537.1_pt1 | contig 22876 bp, 17 predicted proteins | sample 7449781 | NCBI WGS metagenome assembly JACCDW01 (sample SAMN15323449, study PRJNA562643) | freshwater metagenome | isolation source: river surface water | place: USA:Blue River Watershed | collected 2017-08-18
CGATCTTGGAGACACGGAACACCTGACGGATTTCGGCGGTGCCAATGACCTCTTCTTTCTTGTCCGGGGTCAACATGCCCGACATGGCGGCCTTGATCTCGTCCACCGCGTCGTAAATGATGTTGTAGTACCGGATGTCGATGCCATTGCCCTCGGCCAGTTTGCGCGCGCCAGCGTCGGCGCGGGTGTTAAAGCCGATGATCACCGCTTTGGAGGCGATCGCCAGGTTGACGTCGCTTTCGCTGATGCCACCCACGGCGGCAAAGACGACTTGCACCTTGATCTCGTCGTTCGAGAGTTTGAGCAGCGAGGCCGACAGGGCTTCTTGCGAGCCCTGCACATCGGCCTTGATGATGATGGGCAGGGTCTTGACCTCGCCAGCAGCCATGTCGGAGAACATGTTTTCCAGCTTGGCGGCCTGCTGTTGGGCCAATTTCGTGTTGCGGAACTTGCCCGCGCGGTAGGTGGCGATCTCGCGGGCGCGTCGCTCGTCGGCCATGACCATGAATTCGTCACCCGCTTGCGGCACGTCCGCCAGGCCTTGAATCTCGACCGGGATCGAAGGGCCCGCGGACTTGATCGGACGACCGTTTTCGTCGAGCATGGCGCGCACGCGGCCATAGGTCTGCCCGACCAGCACCACATCGCCGGTCTTGAGCGTACCCGATTGCACCAGCACGGTGGCCACAGGGCCACGGCCTTTGTCGAGTTGGGCTTCGATCACCAGGCCCTTGGCCATGGCGTCTTGGGGCGCTTTGAGCTCCAGCACCTCGGCTTGTAACAACACCTGTTCAAGCAGGTCGTCGATGCCCTGACCGGTCTTGGCCGACACCGGGACAAAGGGCGAGTCGCCGCCAAACTCTTCGGGCACGACCTCTTCGGCCACCAACTCGCCCTTGACGCGGTCGGGGTTGGCATCGGGTTTGTCGATCTTGTTGATCGCCACCACGATGGGCACACCGGCCGCCTTGGCGTGTTTGATGGCCTCTTTGGTTTGCGGCATGACACCGTCGTCGGACGCCACCACCAGAATGACGATGTCGGTCGCCTTGGCGCCTCGGGCGCGCATGGCGGTAAAGGCCTCGTGACCCGGCGTGTCAAGGAAGGTCACCACGCCACGCGGGGTCTCGACGTGATAGGCGCCGATGTGCTGGGTGATGCCACCGGCTTCACCCGCCGCCACTTTGGCGCGTCGGATGTAGTCGAGCAAAGAGGTCTTGCCGTGGTCGACATGACCCATGACGGTGACGACCGGGGCGCGCGGCAGCGACTCGGCCTGGTGCGCAGAAGATTCTTCTTCGGTGAACGCCTCGGGGTCGTCGAGCGCGGCGATGATGGCTTTGTGCCCCATCTCTTCGACCACGATCATGGCGGTGTCTTGATCCAGCGGCTGGTTGATGGTGACCATCTGACCCAGCTTCATCAGGTGCTTGATGACCTCGGACGCCTTGACCGCCATCTTGTGCGCCAACTCGGCGACGGTGATGGTCTCGGGCACATGAACCTCGATCACGCGAGCCTCGGCCGGCTGGGCCGTGGCCTGCGACTCCTCGCGATCACGGTCGCGCTCACGCCGGCCTTTGGGGCCACTGCGCCAGCCACCCCCTCGGTTGTTGCCCGCCAGGGTATCCCCACGGGTCTTGATTTCTTTTTTCTTGGCCGGATCGTCGGCCCAGCTCGATGACAGCTTGGCGCTCTTGACCTCTTTGCCCTGACCGGGCGCGGCAGTGCCCGTGCCAGCAGCGGGCTTCTTGTCGCCTTTTTTGTCTGCGCCTGGTGCACCTGCGGGCTTGTGCAGGGTGCCTTTGCCCGGCGCGGCCGCTTCTTCGGGCTTTTTCGCCACCAGCACCTTTTTGGGCGCATTCATCATGGCACGGATCGCCTCGGCTTCGGCCAAGGCTTTGCGACGGCGGTCTTCCAATTCACGGGCGCGATCGGCCTCGTCCTTGGCTTCGGTGGTGGCTTGGGCCTGGCGCTGCTGGGCCAGTTGCTCGGCGTTGACACGCTCGGCTTGCACCGCCGCTTCGGCGGCGGCCTTGGCCCGCTCGACCTGAGCGCGCGCCTCTTGGGTGTCCGCACTGGCATCGGCCAGGGCTTTTTCTTTCGCTTCGGCCTCGGCCAGGGCCTGAACCTTGGCTTGCGCCAGGGCTTCGGCCTGGGCCTGAGCCTTGGCCTCTTGCGCTTCGCGCTGACGGCGTTTTTCGGCCAGTTCTTCCTCCTGGCGACGGATCAGTTCAGCTTGTCGGCGGGCCTCTTCTTCGCGGCGGGCCAATTCGGCCTGGTCGATCACCGGCTGGGGGCTGGCGCTCGGCGTTTCGGCTTTGGCCGGCGCGGCTTCGGCTTCGTCGCGCTGGATGAAGGTGCGCTTCTTGCGCACCTCGACCTGGATGGTGCGGGCCTTGCCCGTGGCGTCGGCCTGCTTGATTTCGGAGGTCGATTTCTTGACCAAGGTGATCTTCTTGCGTTCGGCGCCCGCTGTGCCATGGCTGGCTTGCAAGTGGCTCAACAGTTTTTGCTTGTCGGCATCGGTCAGGACGTCGTTGGCTCCCGCCTTGGCAACGCCAGCGGCGGAGAGTTGCTGCAGCAGCAGATCGGTTGATTTTTTGAGCTCGGTGGCGAACTCGGCGACAGTGGTTTGGGTCATGCGTGTGATTCCTTGGTGGCACCTCAAGCCTGACCCGCAAACCAGTGTTCGCGGGCTTTGAGAATGATCGCTTTGGCTTCCTCGTCCGATTGGCCAGTGATTTCAACGAGTTCATCGATGGCCAGATCAGCCAGGTCGTCGCGGGTGTGCACCCCCGCCTCGGCCAGCTTGGTGATCAGGGCCGGGGTCAGGCCATTGAGGTCGCGCAGGTTTTGCGACACCTCTTCCACGTCTTCCTCGCGGGCAATTTCCATCGTCAGCAGTGCGTCTTTGGCGCGGGCGCGCAGCTCATTGACCGTGTCCTCGTCAAAGCTTTCGATGTCGAGCATTTCTTGCAGGGGCACATAAGCCACTTCTTCCAAGCTGGTGAAGCCCTCGGCGATCAGGATGTCGGCAACCTCCTCGTCGACGTCCAGGCGCGACATGAACAGCTGGCGGATCGCCTCGGTCTCGGTCGCTTGCTTCTGGGCCGATTCGTTGGCGTCCATGATGTTGATCTTCCAGCCGGTGAGCATCGAGGCCAGGCGCACGTCTTGACCGCCACGGCCAATGGCAATCGCCAGGTTTTCCTCGTCAACGACCACGTCCATGGCGTGCTTTTCCTCGTCCACCACGATGGAACTGACGTTGGCCGGCGCGAGGGCGCCAATCACAAACTGGGCGGGGTCCTCGCTCCAGAGCACGATGTCGACCTTTTCACCGGCCAGTTCGTTGGTGACGGCGTTGACGCGGGTGCCGCGCACGCCCACGCAGGTGCCGATGGGGTCGACACGCTTGTCATGAGAGATGACGGCGATCTTGGCGCGCGAACCAGGGTCGCGGGCACACGATTTGATCTCGAGCAGGCCTTGCTCGATTTCGGGCACTTCCTGGCGGAAGAGCTCGATCATGAACTCGGGGGCCGAGCGCGACAAAATGATGGGCGCCCCGCGCAAGGTGGCGTCCACCTCCATGATCATGGCGCGCACGCGGTCGCCATTGCGCAGGTTTTCTTTCGGGATCATCTCGCCTCGACGCAGCCGCCCCTCGACGCGGCCACTCTCGACGATGATGTCGCCCTTGTCCAGGCGTTTGACGGCACCGACGAAGATCTTGTCGCCACGTGACATGAACTCGTTGAGCAGCATTTCGCGCTCGGCGTCACGGATTTTTTGCAAGATCACTTGCTTGGCGGCCATGGCGCCGATGCGACCGATGGGCACTGAGGGGATGGACTCTTCAATGTATTCGTCCACCTGGATGTCGGGCACGCGCTCAACGGCGTCCATCAGCATTTCTTCGGCGTCCGGGTTTTGCAATCCAGCCGCGTCGTCCACCACCAACCAACGGCGGAAGGTCTCGTAATCGCCCGTGTCCCGGTCGATCGAGACGCGGATGTCGGCGTCTTGGACCGGGTGCTCCTTGTCGGACTGCAGCAACTTCTTGGTCGCCTGGGCCAGCGCGGCCTCGACGGCACCAAACACCACGTCGTGCTCGACGTTTTTTTCTCTGGCGATGGCCTCGACCAGCATCAACATTTCACGGTTCATAGGTAGCTCCTGCTTACTCCAGGGAATCGGCGGCTTGGCGCCGCCCTTTGAAATCGACGATCGGGGCCAATCGGGCCTCTTTCAATTCGTCCAGACGAAAACCCAGCACCTGCAAGGGGGCCGGTTCTTTTTTGCGGCTGACGCGGGCACCGGGTTTGGTGGCCGGTTCGTCGCGCCAACTGATTTGCCAATGGCCCGCTTCGGGGCCCGCTTCCAGCAGGCCTCGAAATTTCTTGCGCTGGGCCGACACCAACCCCTGAGCGGCCGCCCCCATGGGCAAACGCAGGGTCAGGTCGATCACATGGCCACAAAAGCGTTGAAAATCGGACTCGCCCCGCAAGGGCCGGTCGATGCCAGGCGAGGACACCTCCAAGCGGCGGTACTCGATGCCGTCCACTTCCAGGACATACTGCAACTGGCGGGTGACTTTCTCACAATCTTCGACCTGCACGAACCGTTCGGGCTGACCCGCCTGCCAGGGCCAGTCGATGGTCACGCGCAGCAAGCCCCCAGCCGATCGCTCGATGTCGATCAACTCAAAGCCCAGGCTTTGGGCGGTTTGCAGGGCAAGCTCTTGAACACTCATGGCTTAATGGGGCGGGCAAATGGCTGGGACCAAAAAAAACGGGCGGTAGGGAGCCGCCCGTTTGGTCGTTTTCAGGCATTATAGCCCATAAATGATTGATTTGCAAAGGGTTATGCGACCCCTGCGGCCTGAATCAGGCCACGGGTGTAGTCCTGCTGCGGATGGGACAAGACCTGCTCGCAGGCCCCCTGTTCGACCACCCGCCCCTGACGCAGCACCAGCAGGCGGTGCGCCATGGCCCGCACCACCGCCAGGTCGTGGGTGATCAACACATAGCTCAAGCCTCGCTTCTTTTGCAATGTTTGCAAAAGTTCCAAAATTTGTTTTTGGATCGACACGTCCAAGGCGCTGGTCGGCTCGTCCAACACCAGCACCTCGGGTTCGACCATCAGCGCCCGGGCGATGGCCAGTCGCTGACGCTGGCCGCCCGAAAATTCGTGCGGGTAGCGGTCGATCAAGCCAGGAAATTGGTGCGCATCGAGGCCCACCTCGGCCAACACCGCCAGGGCGCGGGCCGTGCGATCGTCGGGACTCAAACCTGGGTGGTGCACCCGCAGACCCTCGGTGACGATTTCGCCCACGGTCATGCGCGGCGACAAAGAAGAAAACGGATCCTGAAACACCACCTGAATGCGTCGTCGCAAGGCCAGATCGTTCATGCGCCCGCCGCCCCATTTTTGTCCCCACAAGGTCAATGCCCCCGCATGGGGGTGCAGACCCAGCAAAGCCAGGGCCAAGGTCGATTTGCCCGAGCCGGACTCGCCCACCACGCCCAGGGTCTGGCCCCGCTTGAGCTCGAAATCAACCTCCCGCAGGGCTTGAAATCGACCCTGGCGAAACCAGCCGCGCATGCCGCTTTGTTTCACCGCGTAGTCGACCGACAAGGCTTGGGCCGTGACCCGGGTCTCATCGTCGCCTTCGGGGCGAACATCGCGCACCGGCAGGCTCTGCACCAGACGCTGGGTGTAGGCATGGCGGGGACGGCTCAGGACCTGACTGACAATGCCCTCCTCCACGCAATGGCCTTTCTCCAAAACCAGCACCCGGTCGGCAAACTGTCGCACCATGGGCAAGTCGTGGGTGATCAGCAAGACCGCCAAACCCTGTTCGCGTTGTAAATCGCGCAACAGGTCCATGATCTGCCCACGAAGGGACACGTCAAGGGCCGTGGTGGGCTCGTCGGCGAGCAGCAGGCGGGGTTGTCCGGCCAGCGCCATGGCGATCATGGCGCGCTGACGCTGCCCCCCGGACAACTGGTGTGGGTATTGGGTGGCTTTGGTGGCCGGCTCGGGCAAACCGGTGCGCTCGAGCCAAGCCACCGCTTCGCGCCAGGCCTGCTGGCGCCCCATGGCCCGCTTGAGTTCGAGCACCTCGGCAATTTGGTCCCCCACCGTGAAGAGGGGGTTGAGCGCCGTCATGGGTTCTTGAAAAATCATGGCGATCTCGCCGCCGCGCACGCCGCGCAGCCGAGGCAGGCTCATCTTGAAGAGGTCTTCCCCTTGCCACAGTGCCCGCCCGCTGACCTGCGCCCCCTGGACCAAGCGCAGCAAACTCAGGGCCGACACCGACTTTCCTGAGCCCGACTCGCCGACCAGGGCGAGCTTTTCCTCGGCCCGCAGCTCAAATTCGAGGCCGTGCACCACCTCACGCCCAGCAAAGGACACCCGCAGGCGTTCGACCGACAGCAGCGTCATGCGCTCACCTCGCTGTCTTGCAAACGGGGGTCAAGCGCGTTGCGCAAGGCGTCGCCCATGAAGGTCAACAACAGCAGTGTCACCACCAACAAGGCAAAAGTGGACATCGAAATCCACCAAGCGTCGATGTTGTTTTTGCCTTGCGCCAGCATTTCACCCAAGCTGGGCGTCCCTGGCGGTACCCCCAGCCCCAAAAAGTCCAGACTGGTCAACGCCAGGATGGCCGCGCTCATGCGGAAAGGCAGAAAAGTCACCACCGGCGTCAAGCTGTTGGGCAAGACGTGGCGCCAAATGATTGGCCAAGGGCCCAGGCCCAGCGCACGGGCCGCACGAACGTAGTCGAGTTGTCGGTTGCGCAAAAACTCGGCCCGCACATAGTCCGACAGCCCCATCCAGCCAAACAGGCTGAGCAACAGGAGAAGCAAAGCCACGCTGGGCTCAAAGACCGCCGAAAAAATGATCAACAGGTACAGCTCGGGCATGGCGCTCCAGATCTCAATCGCGCGCTGCATGACCAGATCGGTCTTGCCCCCGAAGTAGCCCTGGATGGCACCCGTGATCACCCCCAGCACGGTGCCGGTCAAGGTCAGCGCCAGGGCAAACAAAATCGAGACCCTAAAGCCATAGAGCAAACGCGCCAGCACATCCCGCCCTCGGTCGTCGGTGCCCAGCCAGTTGTCCGCCGACGGGGCCGACGGATTGGGTTCTTTGGCAAAGTAGTTCAGGGTCGTGTGGTGGTAAGGGTTGAGCGGAAAAATCGCCCAATTGCCGTCGCGGCGCAACTGTTCGCGGATGAAGGGGTCCAGGTAATCGGTGGGGGTTTGGAAATCCCCGCCAAAAACCGTTTCGGGTGGGTTGTGCACGATCGGCACGTGCCACTGCCCTTGGTGGCGCACCAGCAGGGGTTTGTCGTTGGAGATCAACTCGGCCACCAGGCTGACCAGGAACAAGGCGAGGAACAGCACCAGGCTGAGCAGGCCCAGGCGGTGTCGGCGGAAACGTTGCCAAGCGCGGCGAGCGGGGGAGAGGCTGCTCATGGTCATTCGAACTTCACGCGGGGGTCCACCCACACATAACAAAGGTCGCTGATCAGCTTGGTGGCCAGGCCGATGAGGGTGAACAGGTACAGCGTGCCCAGCACCACCGGATAGTCGCGCTTCATCACGCTTTCATAGCTGAGCAACCCCAGGCCGTCGAGCGAGAACAGGGTTTCGATCAACAAGGACCCGGTGAAGAAAGCCCCGACAAAGGCCGCTGGAAAGCCCGTCACCAAGGGGATCAGGGCATTGCGCATGACGTGGCGGTACAGCACTCGGCGCTCACTCAGCCCTTTGGCGCGGGCCGTGATGACGTATTGCTTGCGAATTTCCTCCAAAAAAGCGTTTTTGGTCAGCATGGTGGTGACCGCGAAGGCCCCCAGCACGCTGGCGGTGACCGGCAGGGTGATGTGCCACAGATAGTCCATCACCTTGGCCCCCCAGCTCAACTCGGCCCAATGGCTCGACGTCAGCCCGCGCAGCGGAAACCACTGCAACTGTCCGCCAAAGATCACCAACAGCGCGACACCCAGCACGAAGCCGGGGATCGCGTAGCCGACCAACACCACCAGGCTGCTCAGGGTGTCAAACCGGGTTCCGGCTCGGACCGCCTTGGCGATCCCGAGCGGGATCGAGATCAGATAGCTCAGAAAAAAAGTCCACAACCCCAAGCTGATCGAGACGGGCAACTTTTCTTTGACCAGCTCCCAAACGGTTTTGGGCTGATAGAAACTCTTGCCCAAGTCAAAGCGGGCGAACTGCCCCAGCATCGACCAAAAACGCTCGCTCGCGGGCTTGTCAAAGCCATACAAGACCTTGATTTCCTCGATGCGAGCGGCATCGACCCCCTGACGCCCTCGATAGCCCGCGCCAGCACTGGCGCTGCCCTCTCCCCCCGTGTCGCGCCCCTGCAACTGGGCCACCATTTGCTCGACCGGACCCCCAGGCACAAACTGCACCACCACAAAGGTGATCAGCAGCACCCCAAAGAGGGTGGGGACCATCAACAACAAACGCTTGAGGACATACCACCACATGGTCAAGGCCCCTTGGAAGGTTCGCGGGCCCACCAGGTGGCGGTGGCCCAGGTCTCGGGTTGGTAATACACCGGCAAGGTCGCCGGCTGCGCAAAGCGGGTGCTGCGCCAAGCCACCCGGTGGACGCTGCCGTACCAGTGGGGAATGGCGTAGTGGCCATGCCGCAACACGCGATCCAAGGCGCGCAAGGCGGCGCTGAGTTGGGGGCGGGTCTGGGCGGAGATGACCTTTTGCAAGAGCGCGTCCACGGCAGGGTCTGTCACCCCCATCAAGTTGCCCGAGCCCTCGGTGCGAGCCGCCGCGCTGCCAAAACGCTCGAGCAACTCGGTGCCCGGGGCCTCGCTGCCCACGGTGCGGTTGCTGATGACCTCAAAGTCAAACACGTCCAGGCGCTTTTGGAGCACCGCGAAATCAACCACCCGAACCTGCACCCGAATGCCCAGTTTTTCAAGGTTTTTGGCCAGTGGGGTGACGACGCGCGCCATCGACCCAGAGTTATCAAGAAACTCCAAGGTAAAGGGCTGACCCTGGGCGTTGCGCAAGGCCCCATCGCGGTAGGTCCAGCCGGCTTGCGCCAGCAAGTCTCGGGCGCGCCGCAAGTGGTCGCGCAAGGTGTGGCCCGATTGAGGGTCGAGCGAGGTGGCGGGTGGCAGGGGCACGGGCTGATCCAAGACGGCCGCGGGCAATTGGGCGCGCAAGGGCTCGAGCAAGGCCCGCTCATCGTCTTGCGGCAAGCCTTTGGCCTCGAAAGGGCTGCCGACAAAGTAGCCCCTGACCCGGGTGTAAGCGTTGTAGAACAGCTGGCGGTTCATCCACTCGAAGTCCATTGCCAAGCCCAGCGCCTCGCGCACCCGAGGGTCGCTCAATTTGGGCAGCCGGGTGTTGAGCAAAAAGCCCTGAAAATCACCCGCGTTGCCATGCGGCAATTCGCGCTTGACCAACTCGCCGCGGTCAAACGCGCGCCCGGTGTAGGCCCGCGCCCACTCGCGCGCGATGAAGGCCTGGATGAAGTCAAATTCGCCCGCCTTGAAGGCCTCGAGCTGAGCCGTGTTGTCCTTGTACAGGCGGTAGGTGATGCGGTCGAAATTGAACATGCCACGCCGCACGGGCAAGTCCTGCGCCCAATATTGGGGGTCGCGCCGATAGGTGATGTCGCGACCGAAATCAACCGTGCCAATGCGATAAGGGCCACTGGCGATGGGCACATCGGTCACGACCTGATCGAGCGGCTTACCGCCGCCCCAGCGGCTGGAAAACACCGGCATGCCACCCACGATCAGCGGCAGTTCGGGGTTGACGCGCTTGAAGTCAAACCGCACCACCCGCTCGGCGACCACCACCGCGCGGGCCACCTCGGCATACAGGGTTCGGAACTGCGGCGCGGCCTGGGGGCTGGTGAGTCGATCGAACGAGTGTTTGACATCGGTCGCGAGCACGGGCCGGCCATCGTGGAAACGGGCCAAGGGGTGCAAGCGAAACGTCACCGACAGGCGGTCAGGGGCCACGCTCACGTCCTCGGCCAGCAAGCCGTACGATGTGGTTGGCTCGTCCATGTTGCCGGTCAACAAGGACTCAAACACCAAGTTCCCCAAGCCTGGGGGGGCGGTCCCTTTCAGGGTAAAAGGGTTGTATTTGTCAAAACTCGAGGCCCGGCTGGGTGCCACCAGGCGCATCTCGCCGCCTTTGGGTGCTTGTGGGTTGACGTGCTCAAAGTGGGTGAAGTCAGCGGGGTACTTGATGTCGCCAAACTGCGCGTAGGCGTGAGCTGCCCAGCATGGAAATGCCCAGCCTTGCAGCAGGAAGAGGGCCAACGCCGACACCCGCGCCCACCAGCGCCCCCCTGTGTTGATCGAACCCTGCTTGCACATGCGACAATTCTGCTTCATTTTTCTGCACGGAGCTCACCCATGTCTTCAAAGACAGGTTTTTTGGCTGGTAAAAAATTGCTCATCACCGGCGTCTTGTCCAACCGTTCCATCGCCTACGGCATCGCACGCGCCTGCCACGACCAAGGGGCCGAACTGGCCTTTAGCTATGTCGGCGAACGTTTCAAGGACCGAATCACGGAATTTGCCGCCGACTTTGGCTCGAACCTGGTGTTTGACTGCGACGTCGGTTCGGACGAACAGATCGAACAACTCTTCAAGGACCTCTCGACGCATTGGCCCAAGATCGACGGCTTCGTCCACGCCATCGGCTTTGCCCCGCGCGAGGCCATCGCCGGTGATTTTCTCGAAGGCCTCTCGCGCGAGGGCTACAAGGTGGCCCACGACATCAGCGCGTACAGTTTTCCCGCAATGGCCAAAGCCGCCCTGCCCTACCTCAATGACAAAGCGTCGGTGCTGACCCTGTCCTACCTGGGTGCCTTGCGCGTGGTGCCCAACTACAACACCATGGGACTGGCCAAGGCCTCACTCGAGGCCTCGGTGCGCTACCTGGCCGAGTCGCTCGGGGCTCAGGGCCGGGGCCTGCGCGCCAACGGCATCAGCGCCGGCCCCATCAAGACCTTGGCCGCTAGCGGCATCAAGGGCTTTGGCAAGATCTTGAGCGTGGTCGCCGAAACCTCGCCGATCCGCCGCAACGTGACGATCGAGGACGTGGGCAACGTCGCCGCTTTTTTGCTCAGCGACTTGGCCGCCGGCGTGACCGCCGAAATCACCTATGTCGACGGTGGCTTCAGCCAAGTGGTGGGCGGCATCGCCGAGTGATCAGCCCTTGACGCAGTCGGCGTAGTATTGCTTTTTGCCGTCCTCGTCTATCACCTCGACCAGCCCGTGGATGTCGGTCTCGAAGCCCGGGCATTTTTGATTGAACTCGCGTGCGAACTTAAGGTAATCGACGATTTTTCGGTTGAACACCTCGCCCGGAATCAGGAGCGGGATGCCGGGCGGATACGGTGTCACCAGGCCCACCGTGATGCGACCCTCCAAGTCATCGATGGCCACCCGCTCGGTCTTGCGCTGGGCAATGCGGGCATAGGCCTCGGCCGGGGTCATGGCTGGGGTCAGGTCTGAGAGGTACATCTCGGTGGTCAGTCGCGCGATGTCGTAGCGTGCGTACAGCTGGTGCACGTGCTGGCACAGATCGCGCAAACCCATGCGCTCATAGCGCGGGTGCTTGGCGCAGAACTCGGGCATGATGCGCCACATTGGCTGATTCTTGGCGTAGTCGTCTTTGAACTGTTGCAAGGCGGTCAAGAGCGTGTTCCAGCGGCCCTTGGTGATGCCAATGGTGAACATGATGAAAAAGCTGTAGAGGCCCGTTTTTTCAACCACCACGCCGTGCTCGGTCAGAAACTTGCTGACAATGGCCGCTGGGATGCCGGTCTTGTCGAACTTGCCTTCCAGATTCATGCCCGGCGTCACGATGGTGGCCTTGATCGGGTCGAGCATGTTGAAATCTTCGGCCAGCTGTTGACCGAAACCGTGCCACTTGCCCGAGCGCTTGCGCGGGTCATTGTGCAAGACCCAATTGTCGGCGCGACCGATGCCCTCTTCGGGCAGTTTTTCGGGGCCCCAGACCTTGAACCACCAGTCCTGACCGTACTCCTGGTCCACCTTGCGCATGGCGCGCCTGAAATCCAAAGCCTCTTGGATGCTTTCCTCGACCAAAGCGGTGCCGCCCGGCGGCTCCATCATGGCGGCCGCCACATCACAACTGGCGATGATGCTGTACTGCGGGCTGGTGCTGGTGTGCATCAGATAGGCTTCATTGAACAGGTGGCGGTCGAGCTTTTGCTTTTGCGCGTCCTGCACCAGCACATGGCTCGCCTGACTGATGCCTGCCAACAGTTTATGGATCGACTGCGTGGCATAAACCACGGTGCTTTGCGGGCGGCTGCGCTTCTTGCCCATGGCATGGTAGGTGCCGTAAAAGGGATGGAAGGCCGCGTGGGGCAACCAGGCCTCGTCAAAATGCAGGTTCTCGACATAACCGTCGAGCATCTGCTTGATGGTCTCGGTGTTGTAGAGCACGCCGTCGTAGGTCGATTGGGTGAGCGTCAGGATGCGCGGCTTGACCTTTTTCGCGTCCACCCCCTTGAGCAATGGGTTGGCCTTGATCTTCGCTTGAATCGAAGCCGGCTCGAACTCGCTTTTGGGGATGGGCCCGATGATGCCAAAGTGGTTGCGGGTCGGTTTCAGAAAGACCGGCACCGCCCCCGTCATGATGATGGCGTGCAACACCGATTTGTGACAGTTGCGATCCACCACCACCACATCGCCGGGTGCCACTGCATGGTGCCAGACCATCTTGTTCGAGGTGCTGGTGCCGTTGGTCACAAAGAAGCAGTGATCGGCATTGAAAATCCGCGCCGCGTTGCGCTCGCTCTCCCCTATCGCTCCGTTGTGGTCGAGCAATTGACCGAGCTCTTCGACGGCGTTGCAGACGTCGGCACGCAGCATGTTCTCGCCGTAAAACTGGTGGTACATCTGCCCGATGGGACTTTTCAGAAAAGCCACCCCCCCCGAGTGCCCTGGACAGTGCCAGGAATACGAGCCGTCTTCGGCGTAGTCCAGCAAGGCCCGAAAAAACGGCGGTTGCAGGCCCTCGAGGTAGCTCTTGGCCTCGCGAATGATGTGGCGCGCCACAAATTCCGGCGTGTCCTCGAACATGTGAATGAAACCGTGCAACTCGCGCAAGACGTCGTTGGGCAGGTGCTGGCTGGTCTTGGTTTCGCCGTAGATGTAGATCGGCACGTCGGCGTTCTTGCGCCGAACTTCCTCAATGAAGGCCCGCAGATTGACCACCGCCGGGTCCAGATCGGGGCCGGGGGTGAACTCCTCGTCGTCGATCGACAAGATGAAGGCACTGGCCCGCGACTGCTGCTGGGCAAACTGACTCAGGTCGCCGTAACTGGTGACCCCAAGCACCTCAAAACCCTCGGATTCGATCGCCTGCGCCAGGGCGCGAATGCCCAAACCCGACGTGTTCTCAGAACGGTAGTCCTCGTCGATGATGACGATGGGAAAGCGAAATTTCATGACGGAGACCCCCGTGGGACAGCGCGAAAAGGCGAAGTGTACTGGAAAGCCCAGGCATCACTGCTACAATTTCGGCTTCGGAGAGATGGATGAGTGGTTTAAGTCGCACGCCTGGAAAGCGTGTGTGGGTTAATCGCCCACCGCGGGTTCGAATCCCGCTCTCTCCGCCAAAACCAGCCCGCGCCAGCGGGCTTTTCTTTTGGCGGATGAGTGGGTGAGAAACCGCGCCCGGGTTCGGTCAAAACGCGTCAGCGTTTTGGACGCCACGGCTTCGCCGTGGCGGGCCGAAGGCCGAGCGTGCGAACAGCGTCGGCGTGGTGAGCAATCTCGCAATCCCGCTCTCTCCGCCAGCTAAGAAATATCGGTAGTTTCTACCCTCGAATAGACCGCTTGGATGGTTGCGGCAACAAATCTTGCCTACAGTGAAAACCAGTCATGACATTGGTTCTTTATGCGTCTATTTCTGAGTGGGTCGGGCATGGCTTGTGCCGCGCTGATGCTTGCATCGTGTGGAGGCGGCCTCCAAGCTGTGACGGGTGTGACCATCCCCAATTTGCGTTATACAGGGTCGCTGGGCGTCATCAATGTCAGCCTGGTGGGCCGGGCATTGACGGCCAGTGGCATGCGCGTCTATGCGAACGGAACGCTTTGCAGCAACGACAACTCCACCTCGGAAACCAGCCGGTCCGCTTCTTGCGTCATCACCGTTCCCGATGATCTCAAGGTTGAAATTCGGGTCACCAACATCAACGGTGATGAAAACCACCGATCGGATTTTTATGCGCCCATGCCGCAGGTGAGTTTTCAAACCAGCATGGGGGATGTCGTGATGGAGTTGAACCCCACCAAAGCCCCCATCACGGTCAAGAATTTTTTGTCGTATGTGAACCAATCCCCGTCTTTTTATCAATCGACCATTTTTCATCGCGTGATCGCCGGTTTCGTGGTCCAAGGGGGCGGATTCACCTCGGGCATGGTCGCTAAAACCGGGCAAAGCGCGGCCATTGCTCTGGAATCGAACAATGGACTCAAAAATGAACGCGGCACGGTGGCCATGGCCCGATCAACAGATCCGAATTCGGCCACCTCCCAGTTTTATGTCAACGTGGTCAACAACACCTCCCTCAATTACGTCAGCGACAGTTCACCCGGTTATGCCGTGTTCGGCACCGTGATTTCCGGCATGGACGTGATCGACAACATCGCCAACCAAGCCACCACGACGGTCAATGGGAACAACGATGTCCCAGTGACCGACATCACAGTGACCTCTGCGTCGCAAACCAAGTGATGGTCCGCAGGGACTTTGGGGTTTGTGGGCCTGCGCCAACCCCTTGGACCCTGGGTTGTCGCCAGTCAGAACGGTGTTTCAAGCCTTGCTGGGCAGGTCAAAAACCAAACAGGTGCTGGTGCCGTGTGCGTACAGCGTGCCGTCTGGCCCCACCAGTTGGGCTTGGGCCGTCGCCAATTGGCGGCCACAGTGCAGCACCTGGCCCATGGCACGCACCCGCTGCACCTTCGGGCTGAGCGCCTTGACGATGTTGACGCTCAATTCAGCGGTGGTGTAGGCGCGTCCAGCGGGCATCAACGTGTGAACCGCGCAACCCATCGCGGAATCCAACAAGGTGGCATACCAGCCCCCGTGGACCGTGCCCATGGGATTGAGAAAACTCGGCCCTGGGCGGCCCTGAAACACGGCGTGCCCGGATGCCACCTCCACCAGCAAAAAATGCATCGTGTGCCCAATCGTGGGCGTGGGGGCACTGCCGTCCAAAACCGCCTGCATGGTCTGCAAGCCACTTTGCTGGGCCATGACCCCCAAATCTGCCACGCCAGGACCGGGCCCCTGGGCGTGCTGGGCCAAAATTTGTTTTTCTGCGTCCAACCACTGCTCGAGAACGGCTTGTGTCATGGGTCACCTCGTGAGATGCGGGTTTGTCGTGTGCGGGAATGGGACGACTGGCGTATTTTGCTGGAAATGTCAGGCCCCATCCAACTCCGAGGATCACCGGGCGCTGTGGCCAATGGCAAGCACCGACGGTGTTGTCACCTACGCTCGCCCTGGCCCTTGATGCCGACCCAGGGCTGCCCTATATTGGCCTGAACACTGTTGTTTGGAGGTCGTATGGTGGTGAAATCGTTGCTCAAGTCATTGACCCTGCTGGCCTTGGTGGGCCACCAGGCCTGGGCCCAGGCGCCTTACCCCAACAAACCGATTCGCATGGTCGTGCCCTATCCGCCAGGTGCCATCACCGATGTGGCGGCCCGACTGCTGGCCGAGCACATGGGGCCTGCCTTGGGTCAACAAATCATCATTGAGAACAAGGGTGGCGCGGGAACCCGCATCGGCATGCAGGCGGTGGCATCGGCCAGCCCCGATGGCTACACGCTGTTGTTCGCCAATTCGGTGACGCACGGCACCATGCCCGCCATGTCGCGCACCCTGCCCTTTGACCCGATCAAAGACTTCACCCCCATCTCGCCCGCCTTCAGCTACACCTCGCTGCTGACTTGCCACCCCTCGGTACCGGCCAACAACCTGGCCGAATTGATCGACCACGCCAAAAAGAACCCTGGCAAGCTGACCAATGCCACCGCTGGCCCTGGCACCGGGCATCACCTGATGGGTGGCTTGTTCATGTCGATTTCGGGCATCGACCTGCTTCAGGTCCACTACAAAGGCGGTGGACCTGCCTTGCAAGACGTTCTCGGGGGCACTGCCAACTGTTTCTTTGGCGGTGGCGATGTCAAGTCCCACGTTCAGGCTGGCAGGTTGCGCGCTTACGCCACCACGGGCTTGCAGCCCGACCCCACCTTCCCTGGTGTGCCGACCATGGACTCGGCTGGGGCCAAGGGGTTTCATGTCGTCTGGTGGCAGGGGGTCGCGGGCCCCGCCAACTTGCCCGAGCCCATCGTGCGCCGCCTGAATCAAGCCGTCAACGACGCGCTGAAATCCCCCGCCTTGCAGAGCAAAGCCCAGAACCTGGGTCTGCTGCTGGCGGGCGGCAGTCCCGATGAGTTGCGCCAATTCATGCGCGACGACATCGCCAAATACACCCGGGTCGTCAAGGAAGCCAAGATCCCGCTCGAAGACTGATGAAGGCCATTCGACTGCATCGCACGGGCGGGCCCGAAGTATTGACACTGGAAGAGGTGCCGACGCCCGACCCTGGCCCGGGTCAGGTGCTGATCCGCGTGGCCTATGCGGGTGTGGGGATGCCCGATGTCCTGGTTCGCACCGGGCGCTACGCCTGGATGCCCCCCATGCCCGCCATCCCCGGCATCGAGGTCACTGGCCAAGTGAGTGCGCTGGGCCCCGACGTCGATCCCTCGTGGCTGGGACGATCGGTCTGGGTCTCTGCGCGCGACCTGCCGTTTCGGGGCAACGGCTATGCCCAATACCTGTCGGCCCCGCTGTCGGCCCTGCACCCCTTACCGCCCCAAGTGGATTTGAAGCAGGCCGCTTGCCTGTCCAACTACCAAGTCGCCTGGCACCTGCTGCACAGTGCCCCCAGAGGGACTTGGTATGACCATGTCTTGGTGTGGGCGGCGGCTGGCGGCGTGGGTTCGGCGGTGGTCGACATCGCACGCCACCTGGGCAAGCGGGTGCTTGGCTTGACCACCGACACGCACAAACAGGATTTGGCGCGGCACATGGGCGCCGAGCAGGTGCTCGACCATCGACGGCCGCAGGCCGATCTGGCGCGGGCGGTCCGAGAATTTTCGGGTGGTGAGGGGGTCGATTTGGTGCTGGACCCTGTGGGTGGTCCGCACTTTGAGCGCAACATCGACTTTCTGGCCCCCCTGGGACTGGCGGTCAATTACGGGCTGCTCCAAGGACATCCCGGCGCAGGGTATGTCGATGCCCTCAAGGCACGCTTTGGGGACTCTTTGGCGTTTCGGTATTTCTCAATGCACGCCTTTGACCACCGACCCGATGTGCGCAAGCAAGTGACACAAATTTTGATCGACTGGCTGGCAACAGGCGCGATCCGCCCCCATGTGCACGATGTGCTGGGTCTGGATCAGGCGCCGCTGGCCCACGGGTGGCTGGAGTCGGGGCGTGTCTGCGGCAAATTATTGCTCAAGCCTTGGGCCTGAGTCTGCATTCAGTGCACGATGGTTTCGCGGCCCTGGCGGGCGACCAGCAACTGGCTGGGTCCGGCCTCTGGTTGAACCGACCAAGCACTGCCGGGATCGACTTGCACCACGTCCATGAAGCCCAGCGCCACCTTTTGCCCGCCCCAACTCAGCACGCTGCGCTCGTGGCTCAGGTTAAAGACCCAATCGGCTTGCTCGGCTTGACCCGCCACTTCGCAATGCCCGTGGGCACGCAGGACCGACACCGAGAGGCCAGGCCAGCAAGCCACTGGCGCTGAAGCCGCTTGGGGGTCCATGTAGCGGTGCAGGGTGCCGTGGGCCAGGGCTTGAACCTGGGCCGCCTCAGCCCGCACGACCCGCCGCATCATTTGCGCCATGTCAAACTCGGGGTCGTCCTCGCCTTGGAATCGCATGTTGATGCCCGCCAGCAACTCAACCACCCGGTCCCCGTATTGCTGGGCGATCTCGGCGCCGATGTAGCGCGGCATCTGGATCTTGTCGCTCATCTGCTGATCGCCTTGAATCAGCACCAACAAACGTGCGTCGTCTTGGGCCAGGTTTTTAAAGGCCCGATAGACCTTCGGCGGGACCGAGCACATGTCACCCGGTTGCAGGACGATCGCGTGCTCCAGTCGGTTGCCCCAACTGACTTCAAACTGTCCATCGACACAGAAAAAAGTCTCCAGCGTTCCGGTGTGATCGTGCGCGACCGGCCCGTCCTGAGGAATGCACTCAGCGATGGTCAGGCACAGGCCCGGCCAGCCGCGCAAAGGGGCCATGGCGTTGCGCCCCACCAGCCCGACCGGAGAAACCACTGGGTACACCCGCGTCGCAGCCAAATATTCCATGACCTGTTTGGGGATGCCATTGTTGGCGTGCTGGGACTGATAGGGAACCAGGTTTTTGTATTGGGCCTGCAAGGAAGACATGGCAACCTCCAAAATAATGCCAAGGGGGACGGCGGCAAAAAATCACCGATCGAGGCCCATTTTTGGGGACACCCCGCCCATGGGTCAAGTTTGAAAGTAACCCAATTGACAAGCCCATGGGCGCGCATTGCCGACAATGCGCCATGGCAAAGGACAGCGCATGAAAGTTTTGATCTATGGTGCAGGGGCCATTGGCAGTTGGCTTGGCGCTGAAATGACCCGCCAGGGACTGGACGTGACCCTGCTGGCCCGAGGGGCCAATTGGGCGGCCCTGAAACAGCATGGGGTCACCCTGGCGCGTCCCGATGGACAGACCCAGACCACACCCGTTCAGACGGTGGCCCCCACCGATCCAATCGGGTCGTTTGACCTGATCATCGTGACCCTCAAGTCGATGCAATTGGCCGCCGCTGCCCGCGACCTCATGGCGCGTTTGGGCCCGAACGGCTCATTGCTGATGATTCAAAACGGCCTTCCCTGGTGGTATTTTGACGGCCTCGAAGGACCTTGGCGTGACCGCCAACTGCTTAGCCTGGACCCCGATGGAACACTCCAGCGCACGATTCCCACCTCGCGGGTGGTCGGCGCCGTCATTGTTCGCCCCGTGATTCAGACCGGTGCCGCCCGCTACCTGGTGCCTGATTTTCCTAAATCGGTGCTAAGGCTGGGGGAGATCGTGGGAGGCACAAGCGGGCGCATGCAAGACCTCTGCACCTTGCTGTCGCCCACCTTGCCGTGTGACCCTGTGACAGACATCCGACAAGCCAAATGGACCAAGCTCATGCGCAACATGATCTGGAACACCCTCTGCGCGCTCAGCCAGAGTGGCCCCGATCGCTTTGCCCAAAACACATTGGCCCGCCAGTTGGTGCACCAAGTCGCCCACGAGGGCTTGTCCGTGGCCCGCAGCGTCGGGCAAACGCTGAGCCTGGATGTCGAAGCCGAATTGGCCAGCGTGCTCAATGAACCCGGCCACACCCCGTCGATGTTGCAAGACGTGCGCGCGGGCCGTGCGCTGGAAACCGACGCCATCTTGCGCGCTGTGATCGAAATCGGTGGCTGGACCCAAACCGAGACCCCCACGCTGCAAACCCTGTGTGCCCTGCTGGAGGTGATGCAAGCCGCCATGTTGGCCCAAGGCAAAGGGGTGGGCTACCTCTGAGACCGAGGAATAAAAAAGGGCCCCTGCCAGGGGCCCTGGTTGCCAAGGGGGCTGCTTTCAGCGCTTGACCGCGATCTGCTCGCGTGCCCCACCCTTGAAGGTGTACAGCGTCAAAGCACCATTTTGGATGTCGCCCTTGTCGTCAAAGGAGATGGTGCCAGTCACGCCCTTGTGGCCGTTGGTTTTGGCGAGCACGGGCAGGTATTTGGCCGGCTCGGTGGAGCCGGCTTTTTCCATGGCCGCGACCATCACGTTGACGGCGTCATAGACATAGGGGGAATACAACTTGACGTCGTCGTTGAAGCGCTTCTTGAAGCGGGCGGAAAAGTCATCCATCGCCTTTTTACCAGACCCTTCGACGCCACCGGCTTCCGCACAAACCACCTGGTTGTCCTTGAGGGCCGCACCGGCGAGCTTGGGCAACTCATTGGTGCAGATGCCATCGCCCCCCATGAATTTGGCGTTGATGCCCAGCGACTGCATTTGCTTGAGCATGGGACCGCCCACGGCGTCCATGCCACCAAAGAACACCACATCAGGCCTCTTGCCCTTGAGGTTGGTCAGGATGGGCATGAAATCGGTGGCTTTGTCGTTGGTGAACTCGCGGCCCACGATTTTGGCCCCAGCGGCCTTGGCGGCCTTTTCAAACTCGTCAGCGACGCCCTGTCCGTAGGCGGTGCGATCGTCAATCACGGCGATGGCCTTGCCCTTGAGGTCGGCCACGGCGTAACGACCCAGGGTACCGCCCAAATGAACATCATCGGCCACCACGCGGAAGGTGGTCTTGAAACCCTGCCGGGTCAGTTTGGGGTTGGTCGACGAAGGGGTGATTTGAGGAATGCCCGCGTCGCTGTAAATTTTGGAGGCCGGGATCGAAGTACCGGAATTCAAATGGCCAATCACGCCAACCACCTTCTGGTCGACCAATTTTTGCGCCACCGCCGTGCCCTGCTTGGGATCGGCACCGTCGTCTTCGGCCACCAACTCAAACCTGATTTTTTTGCCGCCGATGGTGACGCCCTTGGCGTTGAGCTCTTCGATCGCCAGACGGGCCCCGTTTTCGTTGTCTTTGCCCAGATGACCAATGGGCCCACTGATGGGCCCCACATGACCGATTTTGACGACGGCATCTTGTGCCAACGCCGAAGTGCCGATGACCATGGCCACCGCCAAACTCAACCATTGCTTCTTCATGCTGCCACTCCTTTTGATCGAACGAAAGGGTTAATTTTTAACTGCGCCAACATCATAGCGGGTAATGGGGTAACCACGATCGGCGTAGTGCTTCCAACGGGCCCTGGCGTGGGCGCGATCGGCCTCATCGGTGGTGACCAATTCGATGAGCCGGGTAAAACTCTCAAAACCGGTCGGCGGCAAGTCGGCACCCCAATGCACCATGACGTCACGGTGGGGCGAAGCCGACAGGGCCGTGGCTGGGGTCAAGACGATCGGTGAGCGCGTGCGCACATGGTCCGGGGCATCCCACAAGCAGTGGGGCAAAAACAAGCCCGGGTCAAAAGACCACAACTGGGTATCCAGACCTTGAAGCTCGGCCTCAGGGGCCACCACGGTCACCCGCGCCTGGGCCTGCGTGGCTTTGCGCAGGAGCCGACAGGCATAAGGCAGACACTGCGGCACGTTGAAGTGAAAAGCCACCTCGGTCATGGTTTGGCATGGTCCAAAAGGTAGTTCAGCAGCAAGCCCACGGGGCGACCCGTCGCGCCTTTGGCGGCACCACTCTTCCAGGCGGTGCCCGCAATGTCCAAGTGCGCCCAGGCGAATTTGCCCGCGAAACGCTGCAAGAACTTGGCGGCGGTGACCGAGCCTGCAGCCCGGTCGGCGACGTTGGCAACATCGGCAAAGTGGGATTTGAGCCCTTCGGCATACTCCTCATCCAGGGGCATGCGCCAGCAGGGGTCAAAGGCGGACTCGCCGGCACGCTCCAGGGCTTGCGCCAAGCGATCGTCGGTGGCGTACATGCCGCTTCGCACATGGCCCAGGGCGATCACGCAAGCCCCGGTCAGGGTGGCGATGTCGATCACCGCTTTGGGCTTGAAACGCTCGGCGTAAGTCAAGGCATCACACAAAATCAAGCGCCCCTCGGCGTCGGTGTTGAGGACCTCGATGGTCTGCCCGCTCATGCTGGTGACCACATCACCAGGCTTGAGCGCACGGCCATCGGGCATGTTCTCGCAAGTGGGGATCAGGCCGATCACATTCAACGCGGGCTGCAATTCGGCCAAGGCCCTGAAGGTGCCCAACACGCTGGCCGCGCCGCACATGTCGAACTTCATTTCATCCATGCCTGGCCCTGGCTTGAGCGAAATACCACCGGTGTCAAAGGTGATGCCCTTGCCCACCAGCACCGTGGGGGCCTGGGATTTGGCCGCCCCGTTGTATTGCAAGACGATGAATTTCAGAGACTGCTCCGACCCCTGGGCCACCGCCATGAAGGACCCCATGCCCAATTTGGCCACTTCTTTGGGGCCCAATACCTGGCATGACACGCGCTTGTGCCGGGCCAGATCGGTGGCGACCTGGGCCAGGTGCGTGGGGGTGGCATGGTTGGCAGGGCGGTTGCCCCACTCCCGGGCCAAGGCGACACCCAGACAACGGGCGTGAGCGCGCTCGAAAGCCACTTGCGAGGCCTTGGCCTGGGGCACCCCCAGCACGCAACGCTGGGTTCGGCTCGCTTTGGCGCTGGGCTTGGTCGCGGTGTAAACATAGCTGGCGTCAAACACCGCCATCAGGGTCACCTCGACGCTGGCGGGGTCACCACTGGGTAGGACCACGCAAACCTGGTTGGCCTGGGACAGTTTGGCCGCCTGCAAAGCGCTCAACAAGGCGGTGCGCCACTTGGCCGGGGCCGCGTCGGCGGTGGTCAATACCACCAACTTGCGCGCGGCCACACCGGGTGTCCGATAGCCCACCAGGGTCTGGCCAGGTTGGCTCAAGTCGAGGTCTTTGGCCTTGCACGCCTGATGCACCCAAGCCCCGATGGGGGACTGGGCTTCGGGGGCGCGGCCAGCCAGCAAGACGACCAACAGGTCGGTTTTGACCTCGGCGGCCTGGGACAGGGACAGGGACTTGAGTTCAGGGGTCATAATTCGGTCTTCCAAGAATTCGGCTTATGTTATTCCATTCCACCTTACGCCAGGAATTGATGAGGACATTC
>JACCDW010214244.1_pt1 | contig 22875 bp, 20 predicted proteins | sample 7449781 | NCBI WGS metagenome assembly JACCDW01 (sample SAMN15323449, study PRJNA562643) | freshwater metagenome | isolation source: river surface water | place: USA:Blue River Watershed | collected 2017-08-18
TGTACATACGATGATAACAATGAGTTCTTGCTTTTGAATAATTAAACTAATTTATCATGGACCAGGCAGACCAGGCAAAAGTCAAAGAGTTTGAAAAACATAAAAACAACAGAAATGCTGTAGTATAGTAGTAGTAGTATACCATGTGTACATTAGTTACCATACAGTAAGTAATATGGTATATATAATGTATTATGTCGTAATATATATTATCATACCCCTAAAAATCAGTACCTAAATTTTTTCTAACTCTTTTACTTTTGCCTGGTCTGCCTGGTCCACCAATAAATAGTATAATTATTATTTTTTAAAACTACTGGTTATCTTCGGCAATACAAGGCTATTTTCTTACTATAAAAAGTCGGACCAGGTGCACCTGGTCTCACCTGGTCCTGCCTGGTCTGTCCTGGTCTCAAAACGAAGTGATTTTAGGTAAAAAGGGATATTGTCCAGCCTACTGAATGTGTCCTTGTTTTCTAAAATATGTTGAATATATCGGTTGTTGGTGGGGGGTTCATATTCAAGTTTAGATGATCCGCTTTTTTGGAAAAAATCAAAAATGCAGACCAGGTGGCACCTGGTCTTGGGATTGGATTCCATTTTTTCATAAGAAGTTTTGCAATAAAAATAATAAAAAATGATTACAATACACTTTATTTACTACTTAAATTTACTTGTTAGACAGTTAAATAGTCAAGTGACTCGCTAAAACAATACATTTTCAATTTCTTTATAAATAAAAGAATTGAAAAACTTACCTTTTTTTTATAAAAAACCAGCAAAAAGCTCATCTAAAAAATAACTCTTTTATTTAATAATACATTTTTAATTGTCTTTACTTATTTAAAATGGATCAAAAAAAGGTGATTTTCAGCATAAAAATATGGCGTTTTTTCATGTTTTTTTCAAAATTTTCAAATTGACTTGTTAATAAAAAATTGACTTATTAGCTGGCTTAAAAAGTAAATATTTACATAAAATAAACTGAGTATTCACATAATAAATAAATCATAAGTTATTTTAGCAATCAATCTTCATCTTCATTGTCAGTAATTACATCACAATAATCATCAAAACTATTATGTCGTTCAAACTCTTCCACTTCTGCTTTAGCCCTAGCCTCTGCTTCTAGTAAATCCAAACGAGTACCTGCAGTCTCAGATACATTTATAAGACAATCAACTTCACTCTCTATGAATTGGAATACAGTTTCTAGCTCTTCTAACACCCTTAGGAATAAATGTCTCTTTTTACGATCTTGGAAGTAATGATCCAATAGGTTTCTAACCATCAATAGCTTGGCAAAAGCTTGAGGCGTTTTGAATCCATCTCTGTATTTTGGAGCCATTGATGCTTCTAGATGTTTGTTATCATCAAACATAGACTTTGTTTGAACTGTAAGATCAATATCATCAAAACGAGCCTTTGCCTTTTCTAGAATGAAATAGAAGTGATTTAGAGTTGCTTGTAATTTCCTGTTAATCACATCCATCTGTTCAGTATAGAATGATTTTATATCATATGAATTGTTTTCAAGTTTGAAATTGGTAGTCTTGTGTAATGCATAATATGACTTGTACGCATAGACTAAATTGATTAGCTTATGAGAATTACCCACCACATAGCTAATAATATTATCCAGCATCTTCTGGCTTACTTGCTCATGATTCACAGTGGCGAGTTTGAGATACTCTAATTCATCTTCCTCGCTAGAACAATTCAATTTTCTATCTTCAATATCTTGAGCTGCTTGGTTCATGCTAGCCTGTTCCCAGACATTCATCAATATGATATCAAAAGCCACAAAGAAGCTTGTGAAACGCCCGTTATCACTAAACAAAGCTCTTAGTAGTTTGGGACTGAAGAACTTTAATTGAGCTTTTCTTTTCTCTTTTGCTATTTGTTGATCTTTCTTGGTTAATTCTCTGTCGGAAATTGTGAATCCCCAGTATATTGTTCGATCAATAGCATACTCAAGCTCTTGTTGATTGAATATACTGTAATAACGATTATTTTGCATACTGTCTTTGTCTTCTACCAAATTCAAAGCATCACCTGAGTAACCACCTCTGATTTTTAGAGGCATATTGGCATAATTTACCATCAGATTAAATCTTGCATTATTTGCACGGTCAATATATAACACATCATGGATGTCATATATCTTATAGTTTTCTAAATTGATTACGCCTTCTTGCTCATTTTTCCTTAGGTATGGCTTTAGGTTGATATAACTGTTGATGATTGTATCTCTTAGGTCTTTGTCATATATCTTTGTAGGATTGTTGATTGCATGATTCTTGATGATACTAGAATGTTTTGAAGTGGCAAATGTGCTCAATCCACTTGTGCTTACAATAATATCAATCACAAGGTTCTTGAGAACTTTGTGTTCAAGACTATTAGTATCCTTTAGCTTTGATATTGTATCTTCACTAAAAGGTGCAGACCATTCATTTGGTTGTGGAAGTCCTGCAATTGCAATATCAACCAACCTGTTCAATACATTCTGCATATTTATTGGAACTTTTGGTCCATACCCTTGATCTTCTTCACGAAGAGACTCGCCGATCCCTACACGCATGTATTCAACAATGTCAGATGCGTTTTTCCATTTTGATACTTCATCATCTTGTAGCACACTTTGAATAAGACTAACTAGACCATGGTTCAAAATGGTTCTCTCAGCCATTTTATTGAATAAATCATTTGCGTCTTTCTGAATCTTTTGGAATGTCTGATTAAACACTCTGCGTTTCTCACCTTTGGAAGCAATAAAACCCATGAGTGTTCCAAGTAAATCCCAACGAGTTTCATTGAAATCAAATGAACTGATTATACTATCAAACATCTCATTAGTATTAAAAGAGCCACTTAGTAATTGATCTGCGGTCCAAAGAGTATTTGTATTCCAATAAGTGATTTCTACAGGCATTGATTTAACATCCTTTGATTTACTTTTGGTTTTCTTAGGAAATTGCATTTTCAATGTTAACCTAACATAACCTCTATATAGCCCAGGTTCTTTTTGGGCTTCTTTGATCTCCTTAACACTCATTACAGAGTTTTGGCTATGTTTGGTAAGAATATCATAGACTGAATAGGACATGTCTACTGTAAATGATGCAAGATCATCTTCGGTCACATAGGAGAATGCACTGTTGAAACTTTTGAATTTCTTGTTGATTCGTTTGCTAAACAAAACTATGTCATCACTATTGCCACGTAATGCTTTGGATAGACTATCGATGAAATCAATCCTTAATTTCTTGATCTCTTTCTTGATTGACAATAATAGACCTTCTGCATTCTCGACATCACGCAATAATAATTGCATATCTGGAATGCTTTCTAGCTTCTTTTTGCTAGTAAAAAAATTTTCTAATTGCTTTGAGATTTTCATGGAAATATGACTCTCTGATAATTGGTGGTTGTTATATGGTTAAAAAAACCATGAATGTTTTATGCATAAAACCTAATCAATAGTCAATATAAAAATAATAAATTTCCTGTAAAACACAAAGATGATATGTGTTTTATGGGCTCACAGATAATTGGATATGATTTAAAACGAAAAGGTTATTAGGCTTTGTTTTTAAGATGATGAACAACAAAAGCACTGGTTGCTACTATAGCAGCTAAACTTAAGAACTTAGAAGTTGTACTAAGATGGTTTGATTCAATCCAAATACTGTCGGTAGGAGTCTCGTCGAGTTTATAGGTCTTGATAGCAGCAGCTAGTTTTTCGGTTTGAGCAGGTGTAATATCGCCTTCTAGTTCTTTGTAACAATTATCAATAATTGTCTTAGTATCTTTTGAGAAGAAAGGAATGTTTGAGCTAGATAACCCGATATCGGATACATACATCTTCAATAGATCAATTGCTTCTGTTGAGTTATCGTAATTTAATCCAGCTGCAGGACCATCTTCATCCCACTTACCTGTAACAAGCTCTGATGCGATAACTAAATCTTGGAAAGCACGCACTCTTCTATAGCTACTGGCGTTATGGTAGAGAGTTTCCCAATACAAGTTTTTTAATAGTTTTTTGCCTTCTTCTAAGCTAACAGCCATTTTATTACCTCTTTTTATTGCAAAGAAAAATATGTTTTCAACATCTTTAATGTTTTATGTAATTAGAATTTTTTTGTAAAAATAAAGCAAATTTTTTAACGATCAATATGTTTTTTTATGTAAGTGATCAATCAAAGGCAATAGATAGAATAATTTAATAGTCAACAACAAGCGTATTACAAGGAATTTCCTCAACAAAGCGACATAGATTCATTTTGGCATAAACACCAAATATGCTTCTTTTGCTGACATGGGTAACATATAAGTATCTCTTTGCCCTTGTAAGAGCAACATAGAACAAACGTCTCTCCTCCTCTATTTCAGCAGCACTCTTGGCTCTAGAGAAAAAGACTTCTTCATCTGAGCCAATAATAAAGACGGCAGTAAATTCCAAACCTTTGACACCATGTATTGTACTGAGATTCACAGAATCAGTACTAGCTTCATCATCATCCTTATTCTTTTTACTGGAATTAGGATCTTCATATACCAATTTCACATCTTCCAAGTAACCTGTCCAATTTGCCTCGGGGTGTTGTTGTTGATAGTTCTCAATACTGATCAATAGTTGATTCACATTCTGTTCCCTATCGGTATCTTCTTCTTTCTCAAGTGAAGACAAGTAGTCTTTATAGCCTGATTTGGATAGCAATATATTTAGTTGTTCATTTAGCGTTGGGGCTATCCACATATCAGAGTCGGTAAAACAAGCATAGAAATCAGCTAGAGCGTTTTTTGCTTTACCTTTAAACAATCCCTTATCCATACATGATTTTATTGCGTCAAATATGTGAACATTTGCAGATTTACGTTCTTCCAATATTGTCTTGATAGCTACATCCCCAACGCCACGACTGGGTGTTGCCACAGCCCGTCTGAATGCGATTTCGTCATTAGGATTCACTAATATTCTGATATATGCAATTACATCTTTGATCTCTGATCGTTCAAAGAAATTGAATCCTTTTAGAACTTTATAGGGAATGGAATCATGTATTAAAGTTTCTTCTATGATACTTGATAGACTGTTATTACGATATAGAACCGCAATATCTTTATACTCAACTCCCTTAGCTCTAAGTCTCTTGATTTCTCTTAAAACATAATTCGCTTCATCAGTCTCAGAATAAGCCCGATGTAGAATGATGTTATCTCCATTTTCTTTATCAGTCCATAAACTCTTAGAGTGTCTATGTTCGTTCTTACTGATAACTTCATTAGAAGCATCTAGTATTTTACCATAACTACGATAGTTTTGTTCTAACTTAAATATCTTGACACTGGGATAGTATTTATCGAAATCTAGCATATTACGAACTTGTGCACCACGCCAAGAATAAATAGATTGATCATCATCACCTACTACAAATATGTTGGACTGCATGGGACATAATAGTCTCACAAATTCTAACTGACAAACATTTGTATCTTGGAACTCATCCACGAGAACCCACTTGAAACGCTGTCTCATGGCATCTAGTAAATCTGGTATCTTTTGTAGTGCTAAGAGAGGGCATAATATAAGATCACCAAAATCGAAAGCGTCAGATGATTTCAAAACACTCTCATACTCTAGGGTAATCAAATTTGCAAAATACTTATTACCACCAGCCTCAATCTCACCAACAACTTGAACACAAGGATCTAACCCCAAGTCCTTACTATCAAGAATAAGCCCTTGAATTGCCCTTGCAACATCTTTGTTGTATGGCATATTGAGTCTTGTGAAAGCTTCTCGCATTGCTTTGATTTGATCATCATCATCATAAATCACGAAATTAGATGTTCTACCGAATACATCATGTATTTTCCTTAGGAACGCAGCACCAAACGCATGAAAAGTAGTGAGTTTTAAACTTTTACCCACATCTTCTCCAACCATTCTCAACACACGTTCATGCATTTCTTTAGCTGCTTTATTTGTAAATGTAAGTGCAAGAATACTCTCTGGTGCTGCTCCGTTGCTTAGTAACATAGCAATTCGTCTTGTAAGCACACTTGTTTTACCACTGCCAGCTCCTGCTAGAATTAAAGCAGGACCTTCTGTATGTAATACAGCTTGATATTGTTCTTGATTTAAACCAGATAAAATCATCTGTTGAGTGTCATTTAGCATCGTATCTCCAAGTCTTTGTTGTCTAAACGTTTTTTATCGTGTCTTTTTTTTCAAATTGACTACTTAAAAGTCAATCTATCATAAACAAAATTTTTATCAAGTCTTTTTTTAGTTATTTTTTTATCCACCATTGGAACTTCCAATTATTATCTTCTTCATTGACCCTGATTATGCCATCAGTTGTAAAACCAGCAGAAGCAAAAGACTTTTGAGAAGCTTTATTTGTTATTCCAATGGGAACAGGTGCAGCTTTTCTGTTCTTAAAAAACTCGGATATTGCTTTAGAGCCTATACCTCGTCCTTGGTAATCGGGTAATATGTAGATTGCCCCTGTACGCCAGGTTTGGTTCTCAATACTTTCCATTCTTGGAGTCATAAAACCAACAAGCCTACCATTGAAATAAATACCTGCCCTAATAATATTAGGTGTGTTTGGATGAACATAACCCGTTAGCTCTTTATCTGAATCTGCTTTCATAAGCATATCTGTTGGAATAATATCTGGCATTACCAAAGTTATCCTACTGGAACTACTAATCCTTTTTCGTTTAACTGCCTTAGGATTGGAATAAACCCTATTGGGCTTTAATCTTTTTTTTTTAGATTATCTATTGTAAAATAACTAGCCACTAAAACAGATGCTAGCCCAATAATCCTCAAAGTCAGGTTGTTGTTATCTTTTTGTTTGTTATTCATGGTTTCTACCCAAAAACTTTCATTGTTGTTATTCAGATTAAGCAACCTATCAGTTCTTGACTGAGAGTTCCCATAATCTTATCCTATAACCAATTTATCAAAAAAAACTTTACTGTATTTTTCAATATTTGATACTATAAAATCAAATTTATTTTTCTAATAAGAGTTGAACAGTCAAAACTGTTTTTTGAATCAAAGGAATAATATATGTCCAGTTTTAAGGAAATCGCCAGCCAAAGTGCTTGGGATGTTGCTGCACAACATCTCAGAGAGAGAAAAATTTTTACAAAATATCGTAGAAATGTTCTGATGGAAAGTTTGTTCCAATTAAATTTTTTAAGTACCAAAGACGATCGCACCCTGGAGCAGAGAATAGCAAGTTTTTTGATTGATCAGAGAAAAAGCCTTAGAGATGGGACTCGCTTTGGGCTTGCGGATAAAGATCCCAGAATGAAAAGTCTTAAACAAGAGATGGCGTTAACTGAGCAATCAACCGTTCCACAAGTGAAAGCTATAACTTACAAAACATCAAGTATGGCTCAAGCTAATATTGCGGAGCATTATCAGAGTATTGAGCAGGCTCATCAGCAGGATCAGAGCAGTGATTGGCTTGAAGATATGTATGTCTTATCTCAACCAGAGAAAGATGATTATAACAGTTTCGTGATGAAGAAAAATCAAGAATTTACCGAAAAGCTTGCTAGATATAAGGATGATCTAGATTTTCTTATTCAGAGATGTTCGGAAAAATTCTTAACTTCAAAACTGGCAAATGTAAAGTATGAGAAAGTTTTGATATCAAAGGCAACTGAAATTGATGGCAAAAAAGTTGTCAGCGAAGAGCCACGAGTTCAACTAGTCACACTTGCAGATAAAACTAGAATGGACAGAAAACTACTAAACACCTACAGCAAAATATTCAATTCTGGGTTTAAATTTGTAGAAGCTTTGAAAGACGAATCTGACCCTGAAAACCAACTTTTTCTAAAAGAGTTGCTTGACAATGTAAAAGCAGAGCAACAAAAAATAGAAGACATTACTCTGTATCTACTTGATGTGTACAAGGTTGCTGATGCTAGCAAGGAAGTAAAGAACGCTATTAGTAGTTCGGTGGAAATTGTTTTCAATAACTTCCAAGAAAAATGCTCAAGAATTTATTGTGTATATAAAGATACTATTGAAGCATCAGAGGAATATAAGCAAGATGCAGAAGCTATGCTTGAATCTTTGAAGTACAGTTCAAGTTTATTTCAATTTATTATTGAATTTGGTAAGGGACAGCTTGGAGCGTACAAACAAGCTATGGCTGATTGGAGCCAAATTTCCGAAATCGAAGTTGGTGATTTGATCAGATCATTTGAAATTGACATAGACATCCTAGAAAAAGATTTGGAAAAATTAATCAATGATAGTCGATTAGATATCATGTCTATATTCGTAGCTCAATTCCATAGCATTAAAGACTATGTTAACTTCTATCAACTATCTTTCGCGAACATGACTAATGACATAAAAATCCGTGATAGGATTAATGAAAAAGTTAATCACTTTGTCCAAATTTATGATGAAATGCAAAAAAGAGCATCTTCTTTATATGATAATACAAAGAAATATTCAAGTTTCCCTATCCAGAGAGATTTAGCGGAGGTCAAAAAACAAATTGCCAGCACAAATGACAAGATTGAGGCCTTGAAGAAAGATGAACTAAATAAGCAACTAGATATAGAGAAAAGAAAAAAAGAGATACAAAGTCTTACAAATTATATAAGAAGTTCTCCTACTCCATTCGATGCACCAACACGTGAAGTAGAAAGAAAAGAGAAAGAAGCAGATCTACGGCAAAAGATAAATGAACTTAATGAGATAAAAAGCAAGATTGCCATTTACATTAAGTCCTTAGACAGTTTCGCGAAGGAAGAACAAGATATAGCATATCACCCAGTACGTAAGCATCTTGCGTTGGGTAGGATCAAGCTTGGAACCGTGGATCGTATACTCCAAAGCTATCAGACAATTCTAATAGATGATTTTAGCGATTCCCTTAGAGATGAAATTTCAAAAGAAATCATTTCAAAAAGAAATGGATTCCGAAAAAAAAATATAATGAAATTATTTATAGACTCAAACTTTGCGGACACATTAAAAGAGATACAAACCAAAGAAGTTGGTTATCGCTCCATATTGCTAGGTTCTGATGAACTAAACATGTCCAATATAGAACAATTAAAAGATCAACTTTCAGATGTACAAAAGAGAGACTTCCTTCGCGATCTGCGTGTAACTGCATTGATTGAGAGACGTTTTATTTTTACAACTCAACTGAATCTAAGATATTACAAAGTATCAGATGAAGCTTTTCAATTTATTAGGAGTTGTGTTAGAAACCGTGGTATAGGTAGGGCACAAATCAAAAGTGGGCTCGCAGCGATGATTGCATCTAATAATATAGACACAAGAGACATTCTACAATATAGTGAATTTGGTGATGAACTTGAGCTTATGGCAAAAATTATCAATGATTCTCAAGCGTATGTGGATAGAATTGAGTTGTTCTTCAAAGTGTGGGCTAAATGGGATAAAAGCCCAGAAATACAAAAGTATATTCGAGAGGGTTCTACCCAAGACCAAAGAGAAATGAATGACTTCTTTAAAACTATTGAAAGTGGCCAATTTAAGGACACCGCAGATCCATTCGCATATATTCCTACTGATTTCATTACTGAGATAGGGGAAAGCAGCTTTGTTCCTGATAAACAAGTCTCTGGTGAAGCAAATACAGAAAATCTAAAAAGACATATTATGGAACAATATCGAGCGTATGTAGATCCAGGGGCATTCACATATAACGGGCTAGTTGTATATCGTATATACAGACATGTAGACATGTATGATGGTATTATTTCATCCTTCTTCTTAGAAGCAAGACAAATAAAAGGTAATGACAAACTAGCAGCAAAGAGAGCACAACAAGAATTGAGTTTAGATGACGAATATAGAATCCAAAACAAACATCTTTTATTAGAAAAAGTTCTTGGTTCTTGTCTAACTGAAATCTTTAGAATGTACATAGATGAACTAACATTTAGTTTTAAGATTCCAAGTAGAAGCACAATGGTGAATGAGTATTGGAAACTGTGTGATGCGTACGCAGGCCCTAGTATTTATGATGCTGACAAAATGAGTCAGGGGGCTAACTACTCTCTACCAAGCAGAGGACAAATTATCAAGTTCTTAAATCAAATGTATGCTAATATAGTAGATGGTAATCCTGGTCTCCATGAAATTGAAGAAGATGAAGAAGGTCCAGGAGATAGTGTGCAGAATATTGCTGACCAAGTCATAGCATCAATTGAGGCAGATGAGGCTATTGAAGCAGGTACTGAGAGCCTAACATCAGAAGGAACAGATGAAGGTAATACCCCTAACACGGATGTGGAAGATGTTATAACAGAGGTTATTGATGACCCAGAAGCAGCTATAATATCTCAAACAACTAACGATGTGATAACCAATATCCTCTCAACAACTAATCAGCAAACGACATCAAACAAAGTGAACACTGTTAACAACGTTAACAGACAAACACAAAACATATCAAATAATGCGAAAATCAATATCACGACAGAACCTAAAGCTAAAAAGCTTGCTCCCACTTTATCAGCTGCAAATGAAGCTAAGGCAAAATTCAATACTGCTGCTGCTGCAGGCTTAGACTCAATGGAATCCGTATCACTGGTTGATCATGAAGCTATTTTGAAGGTTGCTCTTGATAAGCTGAAAAAAGGAATGATAAGGGCAAGCTCCAAACAAGATTATGAAGATAGAATTAGGGAATTGCAATCAAGAATAGATATGATTGAACACAAACTTGCAGAAAGAGATCAATAAAATATCGTACTTAATCAATCTTTTGAATATTATTTGCTTCATTTCTTTTTTTTAATTTTTCAATATTATTTGATGCAATATCACTCATGTCTAGATCACACTGCTCACATATTTGACCAATATACCATAACACATCTCCCAACTCTTCCTTAATTTGTTTCCTGAGTTGATTCGCTTCATCTTGTTGATCCTTGAGCTTATCCATAGGAATACCCTTTCTTAACATTTTTTTTACAATCTCTGCCACCTCACCCGACTCACCACATAAACCTAGGACAAGGTAAGACATTGCGATATCAGATGATTCTCTGGGATAGAGAGCCGTTTGGTTTGTTTGTTTTTGGAATTCATCAAAATTCATTGTAAGTCCTTGTGTGTTGAATAATACAAAGACATATTATATTGAGTCGTATGAAATAAGTCAATCTTTAATTGAAAAATAATCAAGCAATCTATATAATACTTACTCGAAGATAATACTACAAAAACACAACAGAGACTGACACAAAAACGGATAAATCAATGTACACTTATGAAACTCATATCAGACCATACTCCGACAGATTCGTGCGAATAAAACTAAGCAATAATGAAATCAAGAAGGCTTTTAAATGGGCTCTTGAAATGACAGAAGCAAAAGATATTGAAATGACGATTGCTCGTGATAACGCTAGTGCTTTTAAAAGACTTGCAAATGGTATGATAGGTGAGATGGCAATTGAGAAGTTTTTTCAAACAACATTTATAGACTGGACTATAGGGCAATCAAAGGACTATTCGAGACCAGACCTGATAAGCATAGGACACTCGATTGGAGTGAAAACTGTTGAATATGGTAAGTTCCCTGTAATACCAAAAATAAATTATTACCCCCAAATAATAAACATCTATCGTGCATGTGATCAAGTGTGCTTTATCTGCGGACTAGCAAGCCCAGAAGTATTAAACAGCTTTCAAACAACGGATTTAATTGTATCTAACAGTTTGAAGAGAAAAGGTACAAAGACCGCTTTTTATGGATTTGATCATTTGACTGATCCTAAAAGTATTATAACAATTTAATGAGAATATAGTTTTTTATTATATAATTAGACAGTAACAAGTTATTAGTTACTATACATCATTGCACCCATAACAGAGTTGATAACGGTCAAAATAAGACCAATAACAGACAATGCGGAGCCTAAGCCATCAGCGTTGATCATAGAAGATCTGATACCCAAGATGGATACTGGGAAACCTACTAATGGAATGAACCAGGCTACTAAAGAAATTACACCGAGAACTGTGCCAGTGCTTGATTTTTGGAGATCGTTACTCATTTTTGTTTTTCCTTTGTGAAAAAGAAGTATAGACACGCTAATTTTCATAGCGTTATCTTTTTATATGTTTTTGATATGAAAGTCAAATAAAAAATGAAAAATATTAATATAGGTGAATAAATAGAATCAAACCAAGTAATTAGTAGTCATAGTTATTGTTACCAGGAACATTATGTAGTTGTTCATTGGTATTCTTAGTTGGTTTATCGGAAATTAGTGCTTCTGTAGTTAGTAATAGAGAAGAAACGCTTGCTGCGTTGATGAGAGCATGACGTACAACTTTGGTAGGATCAATCACACCTGCTTCAAATAAATCGACAAATTCATTGGTTGCAGCATTATATCCGAAAGAACCTTGTCCTTCTTTTACTCTTTGTACGATAATACTTCCTTCCATACCAGCGTTATAGGCAATTTGGCGAATAGGTTCTTCAATTGCACGACGGATAATATCTACGCCCATTTTTTGTTCGCCATGTAATTGTAATTGGTCTAGAACCTTGGAAGCACGAATGAGGGCCACACCACCACCTGGTACGATACCTTCTTGTACTGCAGCTCTGGTGGCATGAAGAGCATCTTCTACTCTTGCTTTCTTCTCTTTCATTTCCGCTTCTGTTGCAGCACCAACTCTGATAATAGCAACACCACCTGCTAGTTTAGCAAGACGTTCTTGGAGTTTTTCCTTATCATAATCACTTGTTGTAGACTCGGATTGACTCTTGATCTGTTGAATACGACCGTTGATTGCACTTTCATCACCAGCACCATCAACAATTGTTGTATGGTCTTTGCTAACAACTATGCTCTTAGCATATCCTAGCTTAGGATTTTCCAGAGTACCACCTAATTCGTCAGATACAACAACAGCACCTGTTAGGATTGCGATGTCTTGTAACATGTCTTTCTTTCTATCACCAAAGCCTGGAGCTTTGACAGCTACAACTTTGAGGCTCCCTCGAATACTGTTGACAACTAGAGCAGCAAGTGCATCACCTTCAACATCATCTGCAATAATCAACAGAGGACGACCAGATTTGGCTACACTTTCAAGTGTAGGCATGAGGTCTTTTACACTACTGATTTTTTTATCACATAGTAAGATATAGACATCAGAGAATTCTGTAATCATTTTGTCAGTATTGTTTGCGAAATATGAGCTGAGGTATCCTCTGTCAAATTGCATACCTTCTACGGTTTCTAGTGTTGTTTCAAAACCTTTTGCTTCTTCAACAGTAATTACGCCATCTAAACCTACTTTATCCATAGCTAGGGCAATGAGACTACCAATAGCTTGATCACTGTTTGCAGAGATAGTGCCAACTTGTTCAATATCTTTGTTACTATTGGTCTTCTTAGATAATCGAGTGAGCTCTTCAGTTAGTAGTGTTACAGCTGTGTCAATACCACGTTTGATATCCATAGGATTGTTTCCTGCAGATACTAGCTTTACACCTTCACGATAGATTGCTTGTGCGAGAACAGTTGCTGTGGTAGTTCCATCGCCTGCGATATCGGCAGTTTTGGATGCTACTTCTTTGACCATTTGAGCACCCATGTTTTCAAATGGATTTTCTAGCTCAATTTCTTTAGCAACAGACACACCGTCTTTTGTTACTAAAGGTGCACCATAACTTCTATTGATTAGCACATTACGCCCCTTTGGACCTAATGTTACCTTTACTGCATCTGCTAGAGCATTGACACCACGTAGAATCAAGCCTCTTGCTTGTTCTGAAAAAATAATATCTTTTGCACTCATAGGTAATTACCCTTCAACTTTCTCTGATTCAATAGCTAAAATTTCATTTTCGCTGATAATATGTAGGTTGTAGCCAATATCTTCTGCAGATACCAAGTTTGATTCCTTAGACACGACAACAACATCACCAACTTTTACTTGTGGGTGTAACATTTCTCCATCACCAATTGGGAATGGGTCAAACACAGCAACAACAGTGGCACGTCTCAATCCAACACCTTGTTCTTTGGCACTTTGTGGAACATATAATCCACTCTTTGTTTTGTTAACGACTTCATGTAGTTCTACTACAATATGACTCCTAGTAGGTTTTAGGCTCATTTTGAAAAATCCTTTTCTGAAAAAAATAAAAGCTTTGTGAAGCTTTGTGAAAAAAGTGATGATTATTATAATGTTTTATGTGATTGTGTCAAGTTTTAGTTGTGAAAAAAAATAAAATACAAAACAAAAAAGCCCAAGCATACTGCCGAAGATGCCTGGGCTTTTTAGTATATAGGCTTATATCCTCTTCACAGAAATATCCTATTTGTTTCATGGTATCTTAATTTTGGAATAGTGTCAAATATATTTTAATGATGAGCCAAATAACCAGCAACAGCAACTAGTGCCAGAGCACATGCACCTCGGACATTGAACCCAAAATATAATGAATTTAGTACCAAGTCCACAAAGACACCAGATATTCCCCAATAAACACCTGCTTTCCAAACATTTGTAATCTCCATCAAACGCCACCAACCAATTAAAGTCAGGTAATTTGTAATCAGACTCGTTGTAAGCCACCAACGCCAAGGCGACCAGTCTATCCCATAGACAATCTTAGAATTACCTTTAAACCAAAATATTATTTGTGCCACTGTAATCATTAGCACTGGGATTAGAACTTCTCGCATACATATAACCATATCCTTTGTAATGGTATCAAAAAAAAACCCCATGCATAAAACATGGGGCTTTTTCCATCAAAAAACTCAACCATTCCCTAGCAGTCATACGAGGTAACGATTAGTTTGAATAATAACAATAAATGAACTAGCTTTCAAGTTTTTTCTTTATTTTTTCAAAAGTTTCTCAAGTTTTTTCATATAGGTGAAACCTGACTGGTAATCATCGAGGAAGGATATACTTTCTTGTGTTGTCTGCAATCGTTCTATTGCAAAATCATCATCAATACAAATGCCTTCATATTCAACACCATCAGGAAATTGTCCAATATAACGATCTGATAGATCTCTTTTCCTTGAACCAAGCACGTCAGTCACCATTGTTGTATCAACTAGGTATTGATCATCTAGTATAACCCAAGCGTGAGGTATCCCAAACGGTATTTTATTGTTTGCATATAAACCCTCGCAATACTTGATACGTCCACTGAGCTTACTTGATAAGCTATTTAGAAATACCATTTGGGCGTTAAAATAGCATTGTCTTGCTTGATAGCCTTGTGTAGATACATAACGATCCATTAGGAACTTCATTATATCTTTTTTGATATCACTAGGTATCTGTTGTGATTGATATTTATGCGATATACCTAGCTCACGACCCATCAATAAACATCTATTTACAGCCTGGGGGATGTTTAGACTTAAGTAATTATCTATTATAGACATTTTATCTACCTTTCAAAAAAATACATTTGCATTATTTTAACTTTCTGCTTAAATGTCAAAAAATAAGCATATTATGTACAACTTAATGAAAGATCGAAAGGATACACTGCTTATCATGGCTAAGAATAACAAGCTTAATAATTCTTCTAAACAATACCTCAAGAACCTAAAGAATCTATCAACCAGTGATATATTGGATAATGATGATAAGCTAGATGAGTTGGATGCACAACACGCAGAATATGATGATTGGGAAGATTCAGAACGCACCAAACAATCCCAGATGAAAAAATTACGCAAAAACTATTAGTCAACTATCGTTGGATTCTGACTTTAGTATCATCTTCAGTCTCTATGTTCAATAGCTGAGATATTTTATCTATGTTTATCTCAATACTACTATGCTCATCATGGAACTCAACATATTGAATGTTTAGTATTTCTAGCACTGTTCCATTACTGAGGGCGAGTAACTCAAAGTTCCGTTTGTTTGATTTATCATTACCCACACACAAGTTCTGGATGTGAACTTTACCAACCAAGCTAGAAACCAAACGCAATGAGTTATCCTGATCGGAATCAAAATGAAATATGTTTGGAAAAGAGAAACTAATTAGCCCAATACGAGAATCACATATACGAGGGAAAATTCCAAGAGCGTTGTCTATTTTGATCAGATCACTATCTGCAGATATATGAGCATTTGACATATCAAACCCATGGAAGCTAATCATATTACATCCACCATCTACATTTGTAAGAATGCTTTTTATGGGGATGGTTATATTTGTTGTATTTCTCATGAAAAAAGCATGATTTTGATCTATTTCTACTCGGTCTATCATTTGGGCTTGAATTATACTTATTTTATTAATAATTATTCTATTTGGAAATATAAATGTTTTACCATTAGATACAATCTTGCTTATTGCTATCTTGATATCCGATACTATAATGTTTCTGCCATCAACAGATAAATCTAGGATACCGAATCCATCGGTAGTTTCAAACTCGTCATCTACATGGTACGCAACCTTCATCATTATCATTTTATCTATTTTCTCTTTCTATAAACGAAACTATATTTATTTTTTTATTATACTTATAAATATCAAATCAAACAAATAAATGAAAATACGGTAATTACCTATGGTGCTTGGTCAGCTAGCTACAGAGTATAATAGTGATAAAATGTTTTTCCACCTATTTCATAAGGTACTCTAAATGTTCGTGGTACACGGTTTGATTTATATTTCCTCTTCGGAGGGGTGAGATCTTTTTTTCCCTGTAAATATGCTAGAGTTTTATAAGCATAGTCCTTACGCTTGATATATTGCCTTTTCTTCCTAACGGTACCCAGCACTCTTTTCTCAGTCTCCAAAGCTTGATCCTTAGGTCCATACATCTGTTCTCTAGCATCTTGTAAAATACGACTTGCTTCATCCACTTTGATTAACTCTGGGGTTTTTATCCCATGGCTTGTGAATTCATCAGGATAATCAGCGGAATTACTATTTCGTTTTTTTGGGTTACTACGAACTCTGTTATTGGCGTTAGATATGATAGCCAAGCCAATAGTAACAAAAGAAGATAGTATGCCAAGTTTCAGAACTAAGCGATTATCCATTATTAATTCCTTTCTTGTGTAATGTGCTGATTATTCGTTGTCTTTAACAGCGTGAATCATTTTCGTTGGACTACTGTGATTTTTTGAGCTGGTTCTTTGCTTCGTCTAGACCCTTTTTGGCTTGTTTCAAAAGTGAGATTAATTTGACAGTTTGACTCTCTTGCTGTGTATATTTTTTGGTTTCTTTTACTTCACTCAATAAAAGATCAATTTCGATAACGAGGTTTTCATATCTCTGGATAGCGTTTTTTAATCTTCCCAATGTGGCATCTATATCTGCGGATCTGAGCCCTTTCTGAATATTTTCTATTTGGGATTTAAACTTTTCCCCAATTGCAGTAGAATTTGAATTGGTACTTGAGTTTTTCTGACTATCTTTTTGTGCGTTGTTATAATCAATAATGGCTTGATTGATACGACTTATATGATTATTTAAGCGTTGTTGTAATACTTGTGTGTTCTGTTCTTCTTGGGGTAAATTTGCAATTTCTGTTTGTATTGTTACAAGGTTTGCTCTTGTTGAATTGTAGTTTGCAGGCGATATATCTGAACTGATCTTGTTTATTCTATTACTGATTGCTTTTACCCTTTCAGTGTAATTGGAACTACTTGATCCTCTTTGAGCTTGGCTAATTTGTTGGAGTTTTTGATCATACTTCTGTTGTAGTTTATCCTTTATGCTTTGGCCATCTATTTTTATAAGATTCAACTTGATTTGTAATTTTTTCATTTTCATTGATTCAGCATCTAGATTGTCTAGATCGTTTATCATACTTTCAACTTCAGCGATCAACTTCTCTTGAGTTTGATTAACTTCTTTTACTTTTTTGGACAAGGAGTCTGAAAGTGATTTTTTATATGTTTCATTGGGCATGGCTTCAATATCATGTTGGATATTGGCAATCACATTTGAATTCGTTGTTTTTTGGATTTGATCTATTCTTCTTTCGATTTCATCAAATTTTGACTTGTTGTTATTTGAGTTTTGGTTTGCTTTTTGGTTTGCTTTTTGGTTTGTCTGTGAAGCCTTAAGTTCGTTCATTTTAGTCCACAAATCTGCGAACAGAGTATTTCTCCCTAGTTCATTACTCAATCTAAAAATATTCGCTTGAATCTTATTTAGATCTTCTTGCGTTGTAGTATTGTCGAGGTTTTTTATTCGGTTGCTAATATTGGCTGCCTGTTGGAATTCTGGGTTTACATTATTCACAGGAATTGATTGATTAGGTTGTTTAGCAGGGGTTAGAATAATCCTTTGCGTCCCGCGATCCTTTATCCTTTGTTTATTAAATTCGTCTGCTAACCTGACTCTTGTTGCTTCATTTTTCACATTCTGTATGTTTGACATGAGCTGAGCGACTTTTTCTTTCTTTGTATTAAATTTCATAGTGGAAATTCTATCCTCTATTCCAGAATAGTTGAGTATAGACTCGCTTGGTTCTGTTTCTGGGGATTCGTTTATTTCTGTGCTCTTTTCAATAGCTTTCTCATCGAATGAGTCTTTTTGTGCTTTAATTAGCCCCCCGATTTGCTTTTGGTAGGATACATCAATGTTATAAGCTTTTTTCTTTAGCTTATCTAGTAAAGCTCTTAACTTAGTATCTATCTCATTCACTTGATCTAGGGTTGTGCAATCCTTTATTTTGTCCTTAGCGTCTTTTGTAGCTTCAATAATCTTGGATTTTATTTGTTGCATGAGTTCTTCTTCTTCTTCTTCTTCCTCATAGTCATCATCGTCATCATATTCAAGGAATGGATTATAACGAGGTAGTTGAGGTGTACTTGGCTTATCTTCCTTAAGTAAGTACCAAGCAACCCCTCCAACAACACCTGCACCCAGTGCAATATGCCACCATTTGATACCACCTTCTTCTTTTTTAGGCTCAATATTACTCATCGCTTGAGCATTTTGCCAAGTATCATATTCTGATTGTTTTTGTTGTGCTTGTGCTTCTCTCGCACGGTTCACTTGCTCAATATATTGTTCGGCAGCTGCTTGGTTACCTTCAGACAATCGTTGGGCGGTTTCTAGAACTTCAGCATCTTTTTTAGCTTGTTGGTAGGCGATCAAATCTTGGATATTATATCCTTGGGATTGTGCTTCACTCGCTTGTATTTGTTGGTATGCAGATCCACGATTGAGGTTAGACACACCAGTACTGAACCTATTAGTCATGTTCTGAACTAATTGATCAGGGGTTTGTTGCTTTGTAACAAAAGCTTGGGCTTGTTGTGGGATATTACTCTTGAAATAATTTGCCATTTTCGTTCACCTTTCTTATCTTTTTTTGTTTTTTCCAAAGAAATAAATGCAAAAACCAATCAGACCAATCGCAACAATAGTATTACCCCAATAAACCTTGGTCTCGGTAGGAACAGCAGGACTACCACTAACTACTGGGGGGATGTTGTTGTTGCTTGACACTTGAGAAGCGTCCATTTGTGATTGGTTTTGGCTTGTTTGAGTTGATGTACTTACGGTTCTATCAACTTGAACACTTACAGGATTTTTTTCTGTTGATTGTGGAGTTACTATAACAACAGAACTGCTGCTTTCACTTTGATTAGTTGTGCTTGTACTAGATGCTTTACTTAGTAAGTAAATATCTGTGAAGTTAGGAATACCCTGTTGCATGAGGTATGTTCCTAGTAATTGTTTAGTATCCTGGAAACCAATTAAGCCCCTAGACATGTTTTTGATATCCTGCTTAACAAAAGTATCTACAGCAGTCCATAAGCTAGAATTATTGTAGCCCTGGCTAGATAGCGAATTGATTACATTTAGAGCCATCGATTTAGTTTGGCCAGATCTAAATACACTGTTCGCTCTGTCTAGTTGCTTAAATAAGTTATTTGTCAGGAATCCAACAACAGGCTTAATGGATTGATTTGTGTTACCAGACTCTTCAAGAAATGACGTAACAGCCAGTACCAACAAGAAAAAACTTAGTGGGGATAATAATATCAAGCTTGCATATGAATTAGGATTCGCTAGTAAAAAATCTCTAATTTCTCTTATCTGAGATACTTTCAAACTTGCAAATGTATTATTCTTTTCCCACTGATTGTCTGGTTGAGATGCTTTTTGGAATATGGTAATCGCACCACTAGGATTCGTGTTAAAGCCTGTGTTGTTTAGATAGAACGCCATTCTAAATAGAGTTTTAAACCACCCTTCAGTTTCCAGTGACCAATAGACTGGCGTTTTTGTAGGCGTAGCTTGGCTAGACGCTATTAACCTAGAGTTATCTATTCCTCGTAAAGACATCATGTTTCTCCTAAACCTTTATCTCGTTTAGGAATATTGTATATTTTTTTATTTACATAATGCTAGAATATTTTTTACATATTCATCATTTTATTGGTATTGACAATATGTTTCAATCTGTTTTTCCATATTGTTCTCTCATTATTGAACTCTGTACGGATCCAGGTTTTAGAAAATATGTCATCAAAAGGAACTAGCTTGTTGCCCAATGTGGAATCTATATTAGGGATAGATGCAACAAGAGCAGGAAAATGTATTGCGAGCAAGAGATTTAAGTCCAAACAAGTTTGAGTCATCTCAATATCAAACTCTACAGAATCGGAACTCGCAAGCTTCTGGGAGTCCATTTTATTCAACATTGTTCTTGTGAAAACCAGCCCACAAGAATAATGTAGTTTGGTTTCTCTGGTAAAACAATCATAGTCATAATCATAGCGAGTTGTAGGTTCTCTTAGATCGTTAGCACTAAATAGTGATAGTTGGATACATCCCAATATATCTATCTCTTCCAGTATTGGGGAGCTCAAAATATTACTATGGATATTTTCATTGAGAACAGCATCGTCTTCTAGAGTGACAAGTAAATCAATATTATCGTTTGTGCTTTTTAAGTGCTTTAGGTAATTTCCAAATATTTTGATTGGTTTTCTGCCGATATAATCATTGATAATATCTATCTTTGTGCCTGGTGGAGTGAGCTCTCTGAGTTTATCATATAGATTACTTGCTAAGAGAACTCTGGCAGTACAAGTCCTAACACAATAACGAATGTTCATTTAACGCCTCTTATTGGAGAATGTATTTCATCAAATACTTTGACAACCTTATGTATAGGCTGTATCTTATTTTAATTGGAAGTAATGTCTTATAACATTTTTTTACAACAAGGAGTTATTTTTATGCTAATTCAAGTTATATTTTTCATAGGTTTGTTGATAGTTGGATTCTCTCCTATATTAGCAACAGGATTTATTAACCCAGGACAACAATTTGAACAACAAATCTCAGATCAAGGCGTAAAGCCACCTATTCCTGTTAAGTTAGATATGTCCGTGGATCCAGATACTATGGATATTTATGAACAACCTGAAGGATTTGATATTCCTAAGAAATAAAGACAGCTATTACAATAAGTCAAAACTATTGTCCATTTCTGATATTATAATCGGACTGAAAGGCCAGACAATACCAATTTTGGGATCATCCCAACGAACACCTGTAATTGTATCAGAAGCATAATCTTGATCTACTAGCTCCAAAATTGATGTATCGTTAGTCATTGTTAGGTAACCATGAGCCACTCCTTTTGGAATAAATAGAGATTTACCATCACCTTCAGTAAGACAGAATCCCTCCCATTGAATGTTTTTCTTATCTCTCAGATCAACAACAACATTATATATAGCTCCTCGTACACAGGTAACAATTTTGTTTTCTTCATAAGGGTTTTTTCGAAGATAAACACCTCGTAATGTTCCTTTGTTATGACTACCAAATAGGTTTATTTTTGGGAACATATAAGACATTCCTTTTTCTTTTAGAGATTCATTGCAATAAAGAATATCAGAACTACCCAAGCTGTCTTTATGTAGATTTCTCTCAATCAGGTAAGCCCCTTTGATTTTTGTGATAGGTATAAATGTATTCATAATAAACTATTCCTAGAATATTGTTTTTGGTTTGATTGGGTTCTTATTCAAGAAATCTTGTATCTGCTTTTGAGTGAAATCCAGCATGTTAGATTTCGATAAATATGCATCATACCACTCTGCCGTAATCCTAATAGAATCTATTATGGATATTGTGTTATCCCATTGTAATATTTTTTTTGCCTTATCAGATTTCAGTAGAAGTAGATTCGTTTCTTTATTTCCTGGTGATTCATTGAAATAGACATCTAAGTTTCTTGCAGATTCCAATTGTTGCGTAAATAAGGCAAGAACTTGTGCCACATTCCAATTTGATTGTAATATATCATCTGATTTTGGACCAAAGTTGAATGAATGTCCATTCCAGTAAGATGTTTTATCTGTGTTTGGTACTTGGTAGTCTTTATATGATTGCATAGCAAGAATCAAATAACCCCTAATTACATCGAGAACATGTTGCCAAGGTCTTATGGCGTTTGGGTTTCTAATCGTTAAAGTTGTGTCATCTTGAATCGCCCTAATTATCTCTGGGATGAGTCTGTTCTTGCTGAAATCTCCGCCACCAATAACATTCCCAGATCTAGCATTGACTAAACAAATGTTAGATTCTTTGAAAAATGATTTAGCATACGAATTCGCAACAGTATCTGCACAAGACTTGCTAGCACTATATGGATCATCTCCGCCTAGTGCATCTTCTTCGGAATATCCTTTGAATTTTTTCACATCGGCAGGATGTAATTCGTCTTCAATGTTTCGATACACTTTGTCAGTTGTAACATTCAATACCACAAGTTTATGGTCTGGGTGTTTTTTTGAGAACCTACGAATACTATCAAACAAATTGATACAACCAACAA
>JACCDW010022596.1_pt1 | contig 22870 bp, 20 predicted proteins | sample 7449781 | NCBI WGS metagenome assembly JACCDW01 (sample SAMN15323449, study PRJNA562643) | freshwater metagenome | isolation source: river surface water | place: USA:Blue River Watershed | collected 2017-08-18
GCGGACAACCGGGCCATGGTCGATGCGTTGTTGAGCTCCGGTGGCCGGGCGCGTGGCGTGGCGACCGTCAAGCGCGGTGTGACCGATGCAGAAATTCAGGCCATGCACGATGCCGGTGTGCGCGGCGTGCGCTTTAACTTTGTCAAGCGTCTGGTCGACTTCACGCCGAAAGACGAGTTGATGGAAATTGCGGGCCGCATCGCTCAATGGGGCTGGCATGTGGTCATTTATTTTGAGGCTGTTGACCTGCCCGAACTGTGGGACTTTTTCACCGCCTTGCCGACCACAGTGGTGGTGGACCACATGGGCCGCCCCGATGTGTCTTTGCCCGTCGATGGCCCGCAGTTTGCGCTGTTCGAAAAGTTCATGCGCGAGCACCCCAATGTCTGGAGCAAGGTGTCTTGCCCTGAGCGTTTGTCGGTCACGGGCCCGAAAGCTTTGCAAGGCGAGCAAAACGCCTACGCAGATGTCATCCCCTTTGCCAAACGCATCGTGCAGGCGTTTCCAGATCGCGTGTTGTGGGGCACCGACTGGCCTCACCCCAACTTGAAAGACCACATGCCCGACGACGGTTTGTTGGTCGACTTTATTCCGCACATCGCGACCACGCCCGAGTTGCAAAAGAAACTGCTGGTGGACAACCCGATGCGTTTGTATTGGCCTGAGGAGCTCTGAAATGGCACTGGATAAACCCTACACCGATGTCCCTGGGACCATCATCTTTGACGCCGAGCAATCGCGCAAAGGGTATTGGATCAACCAGTTTTGCATGTCGCTCATGAAGGCCGAGAACCGCGAAAAGTTCAAGGCCAACGAGCGCGCGTATCTGGACGAGTGGCCCATGACCGAAGAGCAAAAGCAAGCCGTGCAGGCCCGCGACCTGAACTGGTGCATGCGCACAGGCGGCAACATTTATTTTCTGGCCAAGATTGGGGCCACCGATGGCAAGAGCTTCCAACAAATGGCGGGCTCTATGACTGGCATGACCGAAGAGGAATACCGCCACATGATGATCAGCGGGGGGCGCCGCATTGAAGGCAACCGTTACATCGGTGAAAACGGTGACGCACAAGCGCAAAACCAACCGCAAGGCGCGGCAGGAAAGAAGGCATAAGCATGGCAAAAATTACCGCATCTGTTTTCACATCGCATGTGCCCGCCATCGGCGCGGCCATGGATTTGGGCAAAACCCACGAGGACTACTGGAAGCCGCTGTTCAAGGGCTACGAGTTTTCCAAGCAGTGGATGAAAGACAACAAGCCCGATGTGATTTTTTTGGTCTACAACGACCATGCCACGGCCTTCAGCCTGGACTTGATTCCTACCTTTGCGATTGGCACCGCCGCCGAGTACAAGCCCGCCGACGAAGGCTGGGGCCCGCGCCCCGTGCCCGTGGTCAAGGGGCATCCCGAGTTGGCCTCGCACATTGCACAGTCGGTCATTCAGCAAGACTTTGATTTGACGATCGTGAACAAGATGGAGGTCGACCATGGACTCACCGTGCCGTTGTCGCTGATGTGCGGTGAGCTCGACCCGGTGAAAGACGCTTGGCCTTGCCCGGTGATTCCTTTTGCGGTGAACGTGGTGCAGTACCCCGTGCCCAGCGGCCAGCGCTGTTTCAATTTGGGCCAAGCCATTCGCAAAGCGGTGGAGAGTTACGACGACGACTTGCATGTGCACATCTGGGGCACGGGCGGCATGAGCCACCAACTGCAAGGTGCGCGCGCCGGATTGATCAACCGCGAGTGGGACAACGCGTGGCTGGACAAGCTGATTCAAGACCCGGTGGCCTGCGCCGCCACACCGCACATCGACTATGTGCGCGAGGCCGGCAGCGAGGGCATTGAGTTGGTCATGTGGCTGATTGCCCGTGGCGCGATGAGCGACATCCAAAACGGCCAAGTCATGGGCGCGGCCCCCACGCTGCGCCACCGCTTCTACCATGTGCCTGCCAGCAACACTGCCGTGGGCCACGCGATTTTAGAAAACGCATAAGAGGACAACATCCATGAGCAAAACCATCAAAGTCGCCTTGGCGGGCGCGGGTGCCTTTGGCATCAAACACCTGGACGGCATCAAGAACATCGAGGGCGTGGAAGTCGTCTCGCTGATCAGCCGCGACATCGAAAAAACCAAACAAGTGGCGGCCCAATACGGCATTGCCCATGCCACCACCGAGCTCAACGACGCCTTGGCCCTGAAAGAGGTGGATGCGGTCATCTTGTGCACGCCCACCCAAATGCACGCCAGCCAAACCTTGGCTTGCCTGAAAGCCGGCAAGCATGTGCAGGTGGAAATTCCGCTGTGCGATGTTTACAAAGAAGGCCAAGAAGTTTTGCGCGTGCAAAAAGAGACTGGCTTGGTGGCGATGGTGGGTCACACCCGCCGCTTCAACCCCAGCCACCAGTGGGTGAATCAAAAAATCAAGGCCGGCGCCTTCAACATCCAGCAGATGGATGTGCAGACCTACTTTTTCCGCCGCACCAACACCAACGCATTGGGCCAAGCGCGCAGCTGGACCGACCATTTGCTGTGGCACCATGCCGCGCACACGGTCGATTTGTTTGCCTACCAGTGCGGCAGCCCCATCGTCCAAGCCCATGCCGTGCAAGGCCCGATTCACCCGGTGCTGGGCATCGCCATGGACATGAGCATCCAGATGAAAGCCGCCAACGGCGCCATCTGCACCTTGTCGCTGAGCTTCAACAACGATGGCCCGTTGGGTACGTACTTCCGCTACATCGGTGACACCGGCACTTACTTGGCCCGTTATGACGACCTGTACACCGGCAAGGAAGAAAAAATCGATGTGTCCCAAGTGGCCGTGTCGATGAACGGCATTGAATTGCAAGACCGTGAATTCTTTGCTGCGATTCGAGAGGGCCGAGAGCCCAATTCCAGCATCGCGCAAGTGCTGCCGTGCTACCAGGTCTTGCACGACCTGGAGCAGCAGTTGAACGGTTAAGGCATGAGCACCACGCAAGCTGAGCGCAACAGCTTGCGCGTGATGGGCTTGGCAGGTTTTGCCAGCATGGCCTCGATGCGCATGTGCGACCCGATGTTGGTGGTGCTGGGCCAAGAATTTCACATCACCACCGGTGAAGCCTCGCAGGTGGTGTCGGTGTTTGCGGTGTCTTATGGGCTGTCGCAACTGCTTTACGGCCCCTTGGGCGACCGCTTTGGCAAACTTCGGGTCATTTTTCTGGCGGTGTTGGCTTGCGCCTTGTTCAGTGCCATCACCAGCCAAGTGAGCGACTTTGAGGTCTTGGTGGTGTTGCGTGGTTTCATGGGCGCTGCAGCGGCGGGCATCATCCCGCTGTCGATGGCTTGGATTGGCGATCAGGTGGCGTATGACCGCCGACAAGAAACCTTGGCCAAATTGATGGGCTACACCGTGAGCGGCATGATGGTGGGCCTTTGGTTTGGTGGTTTTGCCGCCGAGCATTTGGGCTGGCGTACGGCCTTGGCGGTGGTTTCGTGCGTGTTTGCCGTGGCGGCTTTTTTGTTGTGGCGCAAGTTGCACCAAACCCCGGTTGCGCCACCGGCTGCCGACACCCCGGCCTTCAGCATGGCGTCTTATTTTGCGAACACTTGGGCCATGCTTCGCCTGCCGCGCGTGCGCCAGGTGTTGGCCGTCACAGCCGTCGAGGGGGCCTTGGTGTTTGGCGCCATGTCGTTTGTGCCCACGCACCTGCACCAGCAGTTTGAGTTGAGCGTGCTGGTGGCCGGCTCGGTGATGATGCTCTATGGCGTGGGCGGGTTGCTTTACAGCCAAATGGCCCGCCGCTGGCTGATTTGGCTGGGGGGAGAGCGGGGCTTGGTGAGGACGGGGGCGGCCAGCATCGTGCTGGGCATGTTGTTGTTGGCGTGGGCCCATCAGCCCGTCTTGGGCATGTTGGCCTGCCTTGCCACAGGCTTTGGTTTTTACATGTTGCACAACACCTTGCAAGTGCAAGCCACGCAAATGGCACCGGCCTCACGCGGCACTGCGGTCACCTTGTTTGCCTGCTGGTTGTTTTTTGGCCAGTCGAGCGGGGTGGTCATCATGGCCGAGAGCGTTGACCGAGGATGGCTGCCCTATGCCTTCACTTTGGCGGCATTGGGGGTGGCCTTGTTGGGGGCAGTGGTCCAGCGTTTGGTGGGCAAACACCGAGGGGCTTAAGGCCCAAACCCCAACAACTTTTTGGGGGTGTCCCACAGCACGGCTTGTTGGTCTTTGGCGTTGGGCAACCAGTCGCTCACCTGTGAGCGCAGTGGCCCATAGTCGATGCGCGCAGGGGCGCGTAAAAACGGCCAGTCAGAGGCCCAAACCAGCGCCTGTGGCGTGAAAGCCTGAATCAAGGCGTCGACATAGGGCCGGGCATCGGCATGCGGAAAAGCTTGGCGCGAAAATTTGGCACAGCCCGACAGCTTGACGCAAGCGCGGCCCGTGCTGGCCCAAGACAACAAGGCTTTGAAGCCCGCTTGCTCCAACCCCGCGTTGGCCTGCGGCCGGCCGCAATGGTCAAACATGACCCGGGCCCCACTGTTCTTGAGCAGGGGGTTCAGCGCCACCAGTTGGTCGCCTTCCACTTGCACTTGGACCCACATGTCCAAGTCACGCAGGTGTTGGAGTAAGGGCGCGGTGTCGGCATAAAAATCGGTGCCCAAAAGAGCCGCATTGAACGCTATCCCCACCACCCCCGCGGCTTGCAGCGCTTGCAGCTCCGTGCGCGAAATGGTGTTGGGCACCACCGCGATGCCTTTGTAGCGTCCTTGGCCGCGTGCCAATGTGTCGAGCAAGCACCGGTTGTCCAAGCCGTAGCCTGAATTGGGCCCCACCAACAGCGCGTGTCGCACACCATGTGCGTCCAGCACCTGATCGAGCAGGGCGGGGGTGCCCGTTTCGGCCGGGGTCGGCACATAGGCCACATCGGGCGCATAAGGAAAACGCGCAGGGTCAAAGACATGAACGTGGCAGTCAATTGCGGGCAGCATCAACACTCTCTTGGGTCAGTTGGAAAACAAGGGACCATTGTCCGTCGTGTGGGCTCAAATTTGACCTCAAGCAGCGATAAGATTGGCACATCCACAGCCGGAAATTCTCATGACAGACCGTTACGCCGTGATTGGCAACCCCATCGAACAAAGCAAATCGCCATTGATCCACACTGCCTTCGCTGAGGTGACCGGGCAAGACCTGGCGTACACCAAGCTGCTGGCGCCTTTGGGCGGGTTTGCTGCGGCCGTAGACGCATTTCGAGCGGCGGGCGGGAAGGGCATGAATGTGACCGCGCCCTTCAAGATGGATGCCTTTGCGTATGCCACCGAGTTGGCCCCCAGCGCCCAAATGGCCGGGGCGGTGAACGCCTTGAAATTTGTCGGCGACACGGTGGTCGCTGAAAATTTTGATGGCGTGGGTTTGGTGCGCGATGTGGTCAACAACCTGAAATGCCCTTTGCAGGGTCGCCGGGTTTTGATCTTGGGTGCGGGCGGTGCCACGCGGGGCGCTTTGTTGCCTTTGCTGTCGCAGGGCCCAGCCGAGTTGGTGATTGTGAACCGCACCGTGGCCAAGGCGCAGGCCTTGCAAAGCTTGGCGCAGCAACACCACACAGGTTCGGTGTCGATTCGGGCGCTCGGCTACGCCGAGCTTGGCGGGCAAACTTTTGATGTGGTCTTCAACGCGACCTCGGCCAGCCTGACGGCCGAGTTGCCGCCCTTGAGCGCCTCGGCTTTTGCGCCGGGTTGTTTGGCCTATGAGTTGGCTTATGGCAAAGGCCTCACGCCCTTTTTGAAGCTGGCTCAGCAAGCCGGCGCAGAGCGCTTGGCCGATGGCGTGGGCATGTTGGCCGAGCAAGCCGCTGAGGCCTTTGCTTGGTGGCGCGGTGTGCGCCCAGACACTGCCGCGGTGATTCAAAAACTGAACGTGCCCTTGGTTTAACACCGCCTCGGCCTTCACGCCAAAAAGTGGGCGCGGTCCATCAGCTGAATCTCTGAGGCCAGCTGGGGTGTGAAATCCATCTGGTCCAGCACATCGCGTTGCAAGTCAATGCCTGGCGCGATCTCGAACAACTCGACCCCATTGGGGGTGAGCCTGAAGCTGGCGCGCTCGGTGAGGTACAGCACCTCTTGTTGACGCACCCGGCCTTGCGGTCCTGAGAATGTGATTTGGTCGACTTTTTTGACCAACTTTTTGACGGCGCCTTGGGCCACCACACGCATCTGGCCATCGCCTGTGGCCAAGTTCACGCCTTTGGCCGCCAAGGTGCCGCAGAAGACCACTTTTTTGGCGTTTTGGGCAATGTCAATGAAGCCACCGGGGCCCACGGTGACGCCTCCCAAGCGCGAGACATTGACGCTGCCTTCTTCGTCAAACTCGCCAAAACCCAAGAAAGCAATGTCCAAACCACCGCCGCCATAAAAGTCGAATTGCGTGGCCGCATCCAACATGGCACTGGCATTACGGGCATAGCCAAACAACACGCCATCCATCAAAGTGCCGCCATAGGTGCCGTGTTCAATGGTTTGGTAAATCCGATGTTGTTCATCGCGGGCGGCAATCAACTTGGCCACCGCATCGGGCACGCCGACGCCGTAATTGATGATGGGCCGAGCTTGTCCGGTGTTGAACAATTCCAGATAAGCCCGTCTTGCGACGGCCTGGCGTTCGCTGAACGCCTCTTGGCTGGCCGCCACTTCGCGGGCACGGTCCTCGGCTTCGCTCTGGGCCCGGGCTTCGCCCGTGAGCTCGCCGCTGAAAGCTGGATCAAACGGAATGGCGTAGCTGGTGGATTGGCTGGGGTCGACCACAATCGCGTCCACCCACGCTGCCGGAATGCGCACCTCGCGTGCTTTGAGTGCGCCTTTGGGCAAGCGTTCTTTGACTTGCACGATCACTTTGCCACCGCTGTTGCACGCCGCCAGGGCCAAGGATTGCGCGTCCAAATTGGCAGCTTCGTGCTCAAAGCTGATGTTGCCGTCTTCATCGGCCGCACTCGCCCGCACCAGCGCCACATGGATGGGAAACGGTTTGTAGCGCAGGTATTCCTGACCGTCGATGTGCATGACTTCAGCCAAATCGTCTTGCGCTGCTGCGTTCATGCGCCCTCCGCCATGGCGGGGATCGCACACCGTGCCCAAGCCCACATGGCTGATCAGGCCGGGCCGTCCCGCGCCTATCTCGCGCATGAGTTGACTCGAGACACCGCCGGGCAAGATGTAGGCCTCGATCTTGTTGGACAGCGCCAGTTGCTGCATGGCTGGCGACCACACCCAGTGGCCGCCGATCACCCGTTTGACCAAGCCTTCATGGGCAAAGCAATTCATGCCTTTGGTTTTTTTGTCACCGATGCCCAGCGCGTGCATGACGGTCAGGTTGCGCGGGCGCTGTGTTTCTAAAAACCGCTGCTGTACCGCTTCAAACAAGTGGGTCGCCTCCATCAGGCCGCCACCGCCGCCCATCAGGCCCACGGTGTCGCCGTCTTGGATCAGTTGTGCCGCTTGGGCCGCGCTCATGAATTTGCTGTGCATGGAGGGTCTCGTCGAATTCAAGGGATGCAGCGGCGGCTCAGCGGTTCACGTCAAACAACGCAGCGCCTTTCTTGAGGGCGCTTTTGGCGATCACGCCACGGTGAATTTCACTCGTGCCGTCGTAGATGCGGTAAATGCGGGCATCGCGGTAGTAACGCTCAATCGGCAACTCTTTGCAAAAGCCCATGCCGCCATAGACCTGCACCGCGCGGTCGACCACCCGGCCCAGAGTTTCAGCGGCGTGCACTTTCACCATGGCAATGTGTTCGCGTGCATCGAGGCCTTGGTCCAGCATCCAAGCAGCGTGGTAGACCATCCAGCGAGCAGCGTTGATCTCGATCACGCTGTCGGCCAGCATCTGTTGCACCATTTGAAAGTTGCCGATGGGGGTGTTGAACTGCTGGCGTTCTTGGGCCCAATGCAGCATCAGTTCGCAGACATGGCTGGCCTTGCCCACCGCGCGGGCACCCACTTGGGCCAGCCGCACCACATTGAGTGCGCTCATGGCCAGCTTGAAGCCTTGACCGACTTCGCCCAGCAGGGCTGCGTTCTCCAGGGGCACTTGGTCAAAGAAAAGTTCCAAGTGCGGGGTGCCGCGCAGGCCCATCATTTTTTGGTCTTTGCCGACGGTGAATCCGGGTAGTCCTTTGTCCACCATGAACATCGAAATTTCTTTCTCGCCAGTTTTGGCTGAGACCAGAAAAAAGTCGCTCCACTCGCCATCGCTGATGAAGTGTTTGCTGCCACTCAAGACCCAGCCGGTGTCGGTTTTTTTGGCATGGGTTTTGATGCCGGCCGCGTCTGAGCCTGCGCCCGACTCGGTGATGGTGATGGCGCAGGTGCGGGTGCCGGCCACGGCGGGTTTCAGCCAGCGCTCAATTTGTTCACCACGACAGTGCAGCAAGGGTTCATAGACATTGCCAAAGGCGCGCCGAATCAAGATGTCGGTGGTGTGGCCAAATTGTTCTTCGCACAAAATGCGGTCCAAATTGGACAGGCCACCACCGCCCAACTCGATCGGCATGTTCATGCCGTACAAGCCCAAGGCTTTGGCTTTTTCGTGCAGGGCTTGTGCGGTCGCATGGTCCAAAAAACCTTGGTTTTCGACCGTGTCTTCCAGTGGCTTCAGTTCTTCAACAATGAAACGGCGCACCGTTTCAATCAACATTTTTTGTTCGTCGTTCAGAGAAAATTCCATGGAGTGTCTCGCATCAATCAGTGAAGGGTCGGCTGGCGGCCAGGCAGGTTTGCGCCCATTGCGCCGGGGTGCATGCGCTTTCGCGTGGAAAGTTCACCACTTCCACGCTGATCGGCAAGTCTTGTGGCAGCACGCCAAAAAGGCCGTGTAAGTCCACCGTGCCCTCGCCGGGCAGGCTGCGTTCGCAGCGGGCGGTGTGAATCATTTGCTCGGTGTTGAAATGCAAGCCGGCCTCGGCATCGCATATTTGGGCGTAGTGCAGCAGGGCTTGGGGGATGGCCCGCAGATCGTCCAGCGTGGTCGTTGAGCGGCCAAAGTGCAGGGCATCCACCAAGATGCCCGCGTTGCTGGGCATGCCGGCGTTTTGCACAACGCGCAGTGCCGACTTCGCGTCTTTCACAGCGGTCCAAGGCATGAATTCCAAATCGGCCGTCAGACCATAGGGCTGCATGACTTCACACAAACGGGCGTAGTTTTGGCTCAAGCGGGCTTCATCGGCATCGTCGCCAGCGACCAAGATGGCCCGTGCTTGCAGGGCCGCACCCGCGTCGTAGAGGGCGTCCCAGGTGTGTGGGTCAAATTGTTCGCCGATGCGGATGATCTCTAAATCAAAAACACCCACACCGGTGTCGCGCTGCACGGCCAGCGTTTCTTGCAAAACTTGGGGCTGACCCAACAGCACTTGCTGCGGGGCGCCGGGGGCGTTGGGCCACAAGCGCAGACCCACAAACGAGTAGCCCGTGGCCGCGGCCACTTGCATCGCTTCAGCCGGCGTGCAGCGGTGCGAGCTGAGGTAGGCGAGGGAATAGGGGCGTGAGCGCATGTTGAAACTCGGGCGTGCCGTTTATTTCAAGGGCGACACGGCGGTCGGCATGGCGATGGTCGAGACCATCTGTGTGGTCAGGTGAGCAGGGCCACCCTTGGGCGGCCAAATGCCTTGGGCCACCGCCTCGGCGCGAATTTGGCTGCGGGCGTTCAAACTGTCATAAGCCCAAATGTTGGTGAACCGCAGGGGGCCATCCAAAGCCACCATGGCCACCACGCACGGAGAGAGCTTGTCGCGAGCGGGTACGTATTGCGCCCACAAGTCAATGGTGGGTTGCACGCCACCGGTCTGAATGCCGTAAGTGCGGATTTCGTAGACCGGGCCGGTGATGCCGCTTTCGGCACTGGGGCGCACAGGCTTCATCCAAGGGAAGCCGCGGTAGCTGTGTTGCTCAAGCGATTGGTAGATGCCGCCACAGCCGAATGGGCTGGCGTGTTTTTGGGTGCGCTCGCGCTCGGCGTGCAGTGCTTCCAATGAGGCAAAGCCGCGCAACACCAGCATCTGGTTGAGCACGCCAATGTCGCTGAACCAGCAGCCCAACAGTTCACCCTGGGCATCGGGCGCGGTGGCAAATGCGTGGACGTTTTGGGCGGCTTGGGCCGCGGTGCCAAAGGGCAGGGTCAGGGTGGCGAGTTCGTAGTACATGGGGCTTTCTTTCGAAGGTTCAGAAACGGGATGTGGCTGTGAGTGTGGGTATTCGGCGGTGGCAGCCGGGTCGCGGCCAGCGGCGTGGTGCGCCGCAATGAAGCCAAACGTCATGGCGGGCCCCAGCGTGATGCCGCCTGCGGGGTAGTTGCCACCCATCATGCTGCTGAGGTCGTTGCCTCCGGCATACAGACCAGGAATGGCCTGGCCTTGGGCATCGGTCACTTGGGCATGGTCGTTCACGCGCAATCCGGCGAAGGTGCCCAAGCTGCCCATCACCACTTTGACGGCATAAAAAGGGCCGCGTTCGAGTGGCCCCATGCAGGGGTTGCGCAGACCGCGCGCGTTGGCATTCTGTGCATCGCCCTGAATGCGGTTGTAAGCGGTTTCGCCTTTGCCAAAGTCGAGGTCCTTGCCCTCTTGGGCCATCGCGTTGTAGCGCGCCACAGTGGCTTGCAGCGTCTCGCCATCAATGCCACACGCATGCGCCAACTCGGCCAAGCTGCGACCGCACTGGAGGTAGCCGTTGGCCAGCCAAGGCCCGAGGGGCAGTGGGGCGGGCTTGACCGCGCCCAAACCGTAATGCCGAATGAAGGTGTGGTCGCACACCAGCCACGCTTCAGGGCGATGGCCCGTGGGCGTGGCCTTCAGTAAGTCTTGCATGAAGTCGTGGTACGAATTGGCTTCGTTTGCAAAACGCCGACCTTGCGCGGTGACCGCAATCAAGCCGGGCTTGGCGCGTTCAATCAGGTGCGGGAAATGCGCGACGCTGCCATCCGACCGCGGCACACGAGAGACCGGCGCGAGTGCCGCGGCTTGCACCAAATCGTGCGCCACCACACCGCCCGCGGATTCGCCCAAGCGCAAACCGTCGCCTGTGTTGCCGGGGTTGCCGGCTGACCAATGCTCTTGTCCCGTGGGTGCGTGGGGCAACAGTTGCTGTTGGCGCAAAGGGTCGTGCGGAAACCCTCCGGTGGCCAAGACCACACCGCAGCGAGCCACAAAGTGCTGGGGGCCGCGGGGTGTTTGCGCCACGGCGCCGGTGACGCGGTCGCGGTCTTTGAGCAATCGCACCACCGGGTGGTTCACACGGATGTCCACCCCCAAGTCAAGCGCCGATTTGGCCAAACCCGCCACCAAGGCGTTGCCATTGACCAAGCGGGTGCCTCGTCCGTGCACCAGCAAATCGCGCACATGGCGCAACAACAGGCGCGCCACATAGAGCATGGAAGCAGGTTGTCGCCGCGCATTCAAGAAATGACGCAACTCGGCCCCGGCAGCGATGCCCATGCCCCACAGCGTGGTTTCGTGCAGCGGCGGTTTCAAAAGGGGCAGGTGGGCGCCCAGTTGTCGGCCATCAAAGGGGGCCGCGCAAATCGAGCGACCGCCGGTGGCAGCATCGGGGGTGTGGCCATGAAAGTCGGGAATGGCATTGCCATCGATGAATTGCAAGGCCGTGTGGCGTCGAAAAAATTCGACCATGCGTGGACCTTGGGTCAAGAATGTCATGGCCCGAGATTCGTCAAACTTTTCACCCAATTCGCGGCGCAGATAAGACAGGGGTTTTTCGATGCGTTCAACGATGCCGGCCTCGATGGCCAAGGGGTTGCGGGGCACCCACATCCACCCCCCCGACCAAGCGGTGGTGCCGCCAAATTGGGGGTCTTTTTCAAGCACCACCACCCGCAAGCCCAGATGGGCAGCGGTCACTGCCGCCGACAAGGCCCCCGCGCCCGAGCCCACCACCAACAGGTCGCAGTGGTGCGGTTCAAGCTCAAGTTCGGGTGACGCAGGTGCAGAGGTCATGTCACACCGCGTAAATGGGTTTGCGGCCATCCGCGGGCAGGGCCGTGCCGGTTTCTGCGGTGAGGCTGAAAAACGGCGAGGCGCCGCTGGAGGCGGCCAGTTGCTGCGCCGTGCTGAGCAGTTCGGGGGCAAGCTCGGTCATTTTTTCAGCGGTGAAACGCACTGTGGGCCCGGCAATCGTGAGCACGCCAAAAGCGGACTGGCCCGCAAAACGCACCGGTGCCGACATGGCCGACAAGCCCGCGGTGTAGGTGTCGGTGGTGATGCTGTAACCGCGCTGACGCGTCGCAGTCACGGCGGCCATGACAGCTTGCAAATTGGCAGGGGCGGCGGGGCCAAATTGCTCGGGCATGCCCAAGCCTTGTTTGGCGACCAATGCCATCGCAGCGTCATCGCTCAGAGTCGATAAAAAAGCCCAACCCGAGGACGAGCACGACAGCCGTGCATCGCTGCCCATGTCGGGGTCATAGCGCAAACCTTGCCGAGCCCCTTGCGCGCGGGCCACCCACGTGAGTCGCTCGCCATCCACCACCGACAAGCGCACCAACTCGCCAGAGACCTCAGCCAGTCGGTTGAGCAGCGGTTGCGCAATGTCGACAATGCCGCTGTTGCTCAAATAGCTCAAGCCCATGGACACCAGTTTGGTGGTCAGCAGATAGTCGCCGTGGCCGCGCGTTTGGCGCACATAACCCAAGCGCACCAAGTCGCTCAGCAGGCGGTGTGTGCCACTGCGGGGAATGTCCAGGCGGTCGGCAATGGCGCCCAGTTCCAGCCCTTCTCCGTGTTGGGACAACAACTCCAAGATGCTCAAGGTTCTTTCGAGGACACCACTCATGGGATTTCTTTCAGGCTGAAAAGGTCGGGCAGATTTGGCGTTGGCCGGTTTCGGCCGCTTGCACAAGCGCTTGTGTGGCTTGCAAAGTGCGCCAAGCCTCCAGGGCTGAGCACAGCGGCTGGGCTTGTCGCTCGGCAACCGCGCGAAAGTGGCGCAGTTGCTGCACATAGACATCGATCTCGTGCACACGGCTTTGCTCGCATTGCAATTCATGGTGCCAATGGCGCTCGCCGTTGTAGTGCCATAGCGCCAGATCAGGCAAGGACAAGGCACCCTCAGTGCCGGCCAAATAGTGCGATGACACGGCTTGCCGGGGGTATTGGCTTTGTTCTCCAGCGCACAAATCCCAGCACCAAGGGGAAACCGTGGTGTCCGAAACCGTCAACACAGCTTGCGTGCCGCAGGCAAATTCGAGCAAGGCCGAGGCACTGTCTTCGACCTCGAGGCCGCGCACCTTGTTGGAGGACTGCGCTTGCACGGCCCGCACCTCGCCCAACAGATACACCAGCATGTCGATGTCGTGGATCAGGTTGATCAACACCGGACCGCCCCCTTTTTGGCGGCGCCAAGGCACTTCAAAGTAAGCCGTGGGCTTGTAAAAGTTGGCCATCACGTGGGCATGCACCACATCACCAAGGCGACCCTCAGCGATGATTTGGCGCGCCCGCTGCAAGATCGGGTTGTGCCGGCGATGGTGCCCCACCAACACCGGCACCCCGGTGTCTTTTTCCAATTGAATCAAATGCTCGGCGGCACTCAGGGTGTCGGCCACGGGTTTTTCAATCAACACCGCGATGCCCTGCGCCATGCAGTCGGCCGCCACCGCAACGTGGGTGGCATTCGGCGTGGCGATCACCACGCCTTGGGGCCGTGTGGCGTTGAGCAACTCGGCGTGGTTGGCAAAAACCACCAGGCCCTGTGCTTGGCACCACTGCTGTCCCGCCGCGCTGGGTTCGGCCACACCCACCAAGTCGAACTCGGGTGTTCTCAGGATGCGCTCGATGTGGGTGCGCCCAATCACGCCCGCACCGATCACGGCCAAGGGGAACTTCTGCATGGAGATGGGCTGCTTTACAAGGGTTGGAATGCACGAAGTATAGTGATTTTTGGAAATAAATTCAAAAGTGGAATCGAATTCCATTTTTGTGTATGATGCGCGCCATGACCTTGATCAAGCCTTTGAATGTGGACGGTGCCTCGCGGGTGTATTTCATCGTGGGCGACCCGATTGCGCAGGTGAAATCGCCGTCCGGCGTGAGCCAAGCTTTCCAAGATGCTGGACTGAATGCGCTGTGTATTCCGGCCCATGTGGCACCGGCCGATTTGGCGGCGTGGACCGCAGGCGTGTCTTTGGCTCAAAACGTTGACGGCATCATCGTCACGGTGCCGCACAAGTTCGCCTACTTTGACCTTTGCGCGACCACCTCGGAGCGGGGGGCGTTTTTGAAATCCATCAACACCTTGCGACGCAACCCCGATGGCACCTGGCATGGCGACATGTTTGATGGCTTGGGTTACGTGAAGGCGTTGACATTGAAGGGTTGCAATTTGGATGGCCAAAAAGCCTTGTTGGTGGGCGCGGGCGGGGCGGGTTCGGCCATTGCCCATGCATTGGCCACAGGGGGCGTGCGCGAACTGGCCATTCATGACGAAGACACCGACCGGCGCGATGCCTTGGTGCAACGCTTGGCCTCGTTGGGCACGTGCCGCGTGGTCGCGGGCAGCCGCGATCCCAGCGGCTTTGACATCGCCATCAACGCCACCCCGATGGGCATGAAAGCGGGCGATCCCCATCCGATTGATTGCAGCCGATTGACGCCGAAGATGTGGGTGGGCTGCGTCATCACGGCACCCGCGGTGCCGCCGATGATCGAGGCCGCGCGGGCCTTGGGCTGCCCCACCTTGACGGGGGCGGACATGTTCGCGCAGGTGAAAGACCTGATGGTTGATTTTTTGATGGGGCGCTGAGATGCAGGTTTACCCACACGGCCTTGACGCTTCATCAACGCACACACCGCACACATCGAACTCCACGGGCAGTGGGCTGCAGGACGGCTGCGAGTACGACTGGGTGGTCATTGGCGCTGGTGGCGCAGGCTTGTCGGCGGCGGTGTTTGCGGCCATGGAAGGCGCCAAGGTGTTGGTGGTGGAACGCACCGAATGGGTGGGCGGCACCACCGCTTGGTCGGCGGGCACCACTTGGGTGCCAGGCACGCACCACAGCGCCCAAGTCAATCCTGGCGACACCTTGGAACAAGCGGCCACTTATTTGAACCATGCCGTGGGCACGCAAGCGCCGGCCGCTTTGCGTGAAGCCTTTTTACAGCAAGGGGCTCGGGCGGTTGCCAAAATCGAGTCGCAGTCGTCGGTGAAATACCGGCCCTATCCCAAGCACCCTGACTACATCAGCGATTTGCCAGGCTCGACCTTGTGCGGTCGAGCCCTCGAGCCGGTGCCGTTTGATGGCCGTTTGCTGGGCGATTTGTTCTCGCTGCTGCGCCCACCGATTCCAGAATTCACCGTGCTCGGCGGCATGATGGTGGACCGCACCGACATCAACCATTTGTTGGCGATGACCCAATCGTGGGCTTCGTTCAAACACGCGCTGCGCATTGTCGGTCGCCACCTGATGGACCGCTTGCGCTATCCGCGTGGCACGCGCTTGGTGATGGGCAACGCGCTGGTCGCCCGTTTGTTGCACTCTTTGGCGCAGCACCCACAAGCCACGCTGGCCCTCAACACCTCGGTAGCCCAATTGGAGCAAGACGCAGACGGACGGGTGGTGGCGGTGCACTTGAAAAACAGCCGCGATGTCGCAGGCCACATGGCGGCGACACCCTCCACCGACAGCTCGGCCCCGATGTGCCGCGTGCGGGTCAAGCACGGCGTGGTCTTGGCCAGCGGGGGCTTCAACCGCGACCCTGTGGAGCGCGCACAAAAATTGCCCGGCATTCCTGCCGAGTGGTGCCCTGCAGCGCCCGGTCACACGGGCGAAGCCTTGGCGTTGGCGCGGCGCCTCGGGGCGGTGGACGGGCAGGGCGCGCAAAGCCCGGCCTTTTGGGCTCCGGTCTCCTTGCGTGCGCGCGCCGATGGCAGCACCGCGGTCTTTCCTCACTTTGTGATGGACCGGGCCAAGCCCGGCATGATCACCGTCAACCAACGCGGTGAGCGCTTTGTCAACGAGAGCACGTCCTACCATTTGTTTGCTTTGGGCATGCAGTCAGCGCCGCAGGCCTCTCCTGCTTATTTGATCGCCGATGCCCAAGCGCTGCGGCGTTACGGCATGGGCATGGTGCGGCCTGGCGGCAAAGGGTTGGGGCCTTTTTTGGCCGATGGCTATCTAACCCAAGGCGCCACTTTGGACGAATTGGCCCAGAAGCTGGGCATCTCCGCCGAGGGCCTGAAGCAGTCGGTGGCCCACAACAATGCCTGTGCCAAAACGGGCGTGGACACCCAATTTCAGCGTGGCGTCACGGCTTATCAACAGAACATTGGGGATGCCTCGCTGGGCGGGCCGAACCCCAATTTGGGCGAGTTGCGCGAAGCGCCTTTCTACGCCGTCATGCTCTACCCCGGCGACATCGGCGCTGCGCAAGGTCTGCAAACCAACGAACATGCCCAAGTGCTGAATGGCCAAGGCCAAGCGGTGGCCGGTTTGTACGCCGTGGGCAACGACATGAACTCCATCATGGGCGGGGTCTACCCCGCACCAGGCATCACGATTGGCCCCGGTTTGGTGTTCGCCTATCTGGCTGTGCAACACGCCTTGACCCCGGTTCCGGGGCTCAGGTCTAACCCTTGATACGGTCGATTATCGTACGAGCATGAGCGATTATCGAACAAAACAAAGAATGCGCTTGACTTGAGTTATGACTTTGCACACTACATTTTCATCACCTTGCGCTGCATGGAAAAAACGTTTTTTCAACCCCATGGCCGTGTGAATGGCCTGACGACAACCCAAAGGAGACCTCTGTGAAAGCTACTCTGAAAACCCTCGCCGTTTGTGCCGCCTTGGCCGTGTCGGGCTTGGCGCAAGCTCAAGACATCAAAATTGCCAACATCGTTGAATTGTCAGGTCCAGGCACCACAGCCGGCACCTTGTTCAAAAACGGCGTTGAAATGGCCATCAAAGAAATCAACGCCTCAGGCGGTATCTTGGGCAAGAAAATCAGCTACACCACCGAAGACACCCAGACCAACCCTGGCGTGGCCAAGGGCTTGACCCAAAAGGCGGTGGACAACGATGTCTTCGCCGTTTTTGGTCCTGTGTATTCGGGCTCGATCATGGTTTCGATGGCCGAATCCAAGCGCGGCGAAACGCCCAACTTCACCGGTGGTGAAGCCGCTGCGATCACCGCACAGGGCAACCCCTATGTGTTCCGCACCGCCTTTGGTCAAAGCATTTCTTTCCCCAAACTGGCCAAGTTCATCAACAGCAAAGCCAAGACTTTGGCCATCGTTTATGTGAACAACGACTTCGGCAAAGGGGGTCGTGACACCCTGACCAAATTGCTCGAAGGCACCTCGACCAAAATCGTCGCCGACATCTCCACCGATGCCGGTCAGGTTGACTTTTCTGCGGCCGTCTTGAAAGCCAAGCAAACCGATGCGGACGCGATCTTTGTGTACACCAACGAAGAAGAATCGGCCCGTGCCCTGCGCGAATTCCGCAAGCAAGGCGTGAAGAAAATGCTGATTGGCGAAACCACTTTGACAGGTCAAAAAGTGATCGAGCTGGCTGGTGAATCGGCCAACGGCGCTTTGGCGCACGTCGGTCTGACCGTCGATGCCCCGCAGTTCAAGGCCTTTGGTGCCAAGTACAAAGCCGAATACAAATCAGAGTCTGACCACAACGGCATCAAGGGCTACACCGGCATGTATGTCTTGAAAGCAGCCATTGAGAAGGCCGGAAAAATTGACCGCAAAGCCGCCGCAGCCGCCATTCGCAACAGCTGCTTCAGCGCCAAGCAACACCCTGGCATCTTGATGGATGTGTGCTTTGACGACAAAGGTGACTTGGACCGCGAAAGCTTCTTGGTGGAAGTGAAAAACGGCCAACCTGTCATCAGCGCTACTCTGCCCGCTCTGAACGCGAAGAAGTGATGCGCTTTTGAATCAAAGCGGACTCTTTATTGAGTCCGCTTTTTTTCGGGCCTAGCGGGCATTCAGCCCGCTGCAGCCCGCCCTTGAATGGGCTGCACCCCCTGTTTTCGGAGTTCTCCATGACCGACTTTTTGCAACTATTTTTCAGTGGCCTGGCCACCGGCAGCATTTATGCGCTGGCCGCTTTGGGCTTCACCTTGCTGTGGCAAGCCTCGGGCACGATCAACTTTGCCCAAGGCGAATTCGTGATGCTGCCCGCCTTCATGATGGTGATCCTGTTGGGCTCGGGCTTCTCGCTTTACTACGCCTTCACGCTGACCGTTGTGCTGTCGGTGTTGATCTTGGGATGGATGTTCAAAAAAGGCTTGGTGGATCCGTTGTTCAAGTACGGCATGATGCCGATCGTGGTGGCCACCATCGGCTTGTCGATCGCCATGCGCAACTCGGTTCGTGCGGGTTACAGCGCAGAGCCGCATCCCTTCCCGCAAGTCTTTCCCGATGTCATTTTTGATGTCTTTGGCGTCACCCTCTCGGCCACCGATGTAGGCACCTTTTTCTTGGCCATGGTCTTGGTGGTGTCCACACAAGCCTTCTTGAACAAAACCGTCACGGGTCGCGCCATGCAGGCCGTGGCACAAAACACCGAAAGTGCTTCGGTTCTGGGCATCAATGTGCCTCGCATGATTTTTTACACCTTTGCCATCAACGCCATCTTGGCCGCAGCGGCAGCTTTGCTGGTGACGCCCACCTACTTGGCCAAGTTCGACATGGGTGAAGGTCTGGGCACCAAGGCTTTCTTTGCGGCCATCATTGGCGGCTTCAACAATTCGCGTGGTGCTTTGTTGGGTGGGTTGATCGTTGGGGTCAGTGAAAACTTGGCCGCGGCCTACATTTCGTCTGCCTACAAAGACGCGGTGGCCTTGGTGATCTTCATGGTCGTGATCTTGTTCAAACCGCAAGGTTTGCTTGGCAAGAAAGTGGAGCGCAAAGTATGAAAAAGCTCAACCTGTTGTTGGCGTTGCTGCTCTTGGCAGCGCTCATCATCGTGCCCAACTTTCTCAAGAACTACGGCATTCACATCTTGACCACTTGGCTGGTCTTCATCATCGCCACCATGGGCCTGAATTTGACGGTGGGTTATGCCGGTCAAAAGTCCTTGGGACACGCCGCCTTTTTTGGCATTGGCGCCTACACCGTGGCGATTTTGCTCAAGGCCGGCTTTAGTTTTTGGTTGGGCTTGCCTTTGGCCGCACTGATCTGTTTTTTCACCGGTCTGGCATTGGGTTTTCCGGCACTTCGGGTGCAGACCATCTATTTGGCCTTTGCCACTTTGGGGTTCAACACCGCTTTGTGGTTGGTCATGCGCAACGAAGAGTGGTTGACCGGTGGCACCTATGGCATCAACAACATTGCGCGACCCAGTTTGGGCGGGCTGAGTTTTGATGGCAACTTGGCTTATTTCTACTTGGTCTTGGGCTTCACAGTTGTGCTGGCGTTGTTGCTCTGGGGCCTGTTGAATTCGCCATGGGGCAAGGCCTTCACCGCTTTGCGTGACAACCCGATTCGCGCGGAAAGCCTGGGCATCGACACCCGGGGCTACACCTTGCTCAGCTTTGCGATTGGCGCCGTGTATGCCGGCTTGGCCGGTGGCTTGTACGCCTCGCAAGTGCAGTTCATCGACCCGGCTTTGTTCACCGTGGGCGCCTCCATCATGATGTATTTGATGGTCGTGGTGGGTGGCCCCGGTTATTTCTTGGGCCCTGTGCTGGGCTCGGCCGTGGGCGTGGTGCTGCCCGAGTGGTTGCGCTTTGCTCAGGCTTGGTATTTGTTTGTTTTTGGGTCGGCAGTGGTGGTGCTGATGATCTGGCTGCCGGATGGTTTGCTCAGTATTCCTGACCGCATCAAAGCCCGTCGTCAATCGCGTGATGCGTCGGCCGCTCGTGCGGCTGCAGGAGTCAAAGCATGATTCAGCCTGTTCTCAAAGTTTCCAACTTCAAAAAAGCCTATGGTGCGATTCAAGCCGTGGGCGGCGTGTCTTTTGAGGTTTATCCCGGAGAAATTTTTGGGGTCATCGGTCCCAACGGCTCTGGCAAAACCACCTTGTTCAACAGCATGTTGGGGCAGATCACCCCCGACGAGGGCCAGATTGAGTTGAATGGTGAAGATGTCACGCGACTTGGCCCTTTGGACTTGAACCGGCGCGGTGTGGGTCGAACCTTTCAGACCCTGCAGGTGTTTGGCAAGATGACCGTGCGCGACAACTTGATCGTGGCGGCGCAAGAGCACCAAGGCACCATGTTCAGCCGCATGTTCGCGCCTTCAGACTCTGGGCTGGGTGCCAAGGCCGATGCCTTGATTGACCAGTTTCACATTCGCCATGTGGCCGACAAAAAAGCCGGCGAGTTGAGCTACGGCCAACAAAAGCTGGTGGACATTGCCATGGCGTTTATGAGCGAGCCCGATCTGGTGCTGCTGGACGAACCCTGTGCTGGGGTCAACCCGTCGTTGGTGGGGGGCATCAGCACCTTGCTGAAAGAACTCAACCAAACCCGCAAAGGCAGCTTTGTGGTCATTGAGCACAACATGGATTTCGTGATGGACCTTTGCCATCGCATCATGGTGATGGTGGAGGGCCAGGTTTTGGCCATCGGCACACCCGATGAAATTCGTGCCAACAAGCAGGTGCTGGACGCCTATTTGGGGAATTGACATGAGCATTCACAGCAAAGACACCCAAGACACTTGCATCGAATTCAACGATGTGGTCGCAGGCTATAAGGACTTCATGATCCTGAACAACCTGTCGTTCAAGGTCCCCAGTGGCTCGATCACTTTGCTGATCGGCCCGAACGGCGCCGGCAAATCCACCGTGCTCAAAACCTTGTTCGGTCTGCTCAAGCCTCGCCAAGGCACCGTCAAGTTGCATGGCAAAGACATCACCGGTGCGACGCAGAAAGCGCTGCTGGCCGAAGGCATTGCTTTTGTGCCACAGGGGCGCAATTTGTTTGGCCAATTGAGTGTGTACGAAAACCTCGAGTTGGGCGGCATCACGCTGGGCATGAAGACCACCCATGAGCGAATTCCAGAGGTGCTGGAGTTTTTTCCTCGGGTCAAAGAGCGCATCAATTCGCGCGCTTCAGCTTTGTCGGGCGGTGAGCAAAAGCAGCTCGAAATTGGGCGCGCCTTGTTGTTGCGCCCCAAGGTGTTGTTGATTGATGAGCCGTCCATTGGCCTGTCGCCCATCGTGGTTCAAGACGTCTTCAAGCTGTTGCGCAAACTGGCCGACCAAGGCACCACGGTGTTGATGGTGGAGCAAAACGTCAAGAGCGCTTTGAAGTACTCGGACAACGCCATTGCGCTGGAGTCGGGCCGTTTGGTGCTCTACAAATCAGCGGCCGAAATTTTGGCCGATCCGCAAATGGAACGTTTGTTCTTGGGCGGTGCCCACACCACCAGCGCGGCCAGCCAACCGGCGACACAACCCGCCTGAAGCTGGTCTCAGAGCAGCGGCCGCAAATTGCGCGCCGCTTCTTGCAGCACCGGCAAGATGCGGTTCAGGGCGTGGTCGGTTTCTTCGCGGTTGATGGGCATGGTCATGCTGATGGCGCCATGCATCTTGTTGTTGCGGTCCAGCAAGGGCACCGCAATGCCTCGGAAGTTCAGCTCGAGTTGCTGCTCTGAGACTGACCAGCCTTGACGCCTGAATCCCATCAGTTGTTCGCGAAACCCTTCCACACCGGTCACCGTGAAGGTGGTGAAAGACCGCAACTGGTGGGATTGCAGCCAAGAGTCCATCTCAGCTTCTTCACCGCAAGCCAACATGACCATGCCAGCCGCAGTCACTTGCGCAGGAAGCCGTGTGCCCGGCATATAGCCGGTAGCCGTGTGCCGTTGAAGTCCGCTGCGGGCAATGAAGATCGTGTCGTCGCCGTCGAGCACGGCCAAATAGGCGATCTCATCGGTGCCCGAGGTGATGCGCTGCAAAAAGGGTTGCACCAAGCGAGGCAGCCGTGCCGACTCGATGTAGGCATGGCCCAAACGCAAGATGCGGGGCATCAGCCAATACAGCTTGCCATCGGTGCCGACATAGCCCAAGTGCACCAGTGTTTTTAAGTAGCGTCTGGCGGCGGTACGGGTCATGCCGCAGCGCTCGCCCATCTCAGTGGCAGTCAAGCGCGCGTGGGCCGCGTCAAAAGCCTCGATGATGTGAAGTCCTTTTTCGAGGCCCGCAATCCAGTCGCGGGCGGCCAGCGGTTCAAGGTTGGGGCTCATGCGACGGTGGGGGTGGACCGTTGCACCAGCAAGCGGATCAAATCGGGCACCAAGGCTTGTGGATCGCCCTCTTGGCAAGCGGTTTGCAAGGTGTTTTTGACGGCCTCGGCCACGGTGCGGTCGGCCTGGGTGTCAACGGCCATTTGGTTGTAGTAACTCAAATCTTTCAGCGCATTGCTCATCGAAAAGCGCAGACCTGAGGTGTCGCCGTTGGCCAGCGTGGGTTTCAGGCGCTCCAGCGCAGCGCCCCAGCCGCCGCCCATGGCCAACACATCCACAAATGTCTGCGCGTTAACGCCCGACAACTGCGCGCAAGCCGCAGCCTCGGCCAGCAGCGTCACGGTGCCGAGCGACACATAGTTGTGCAGCAGTTTCATGCGGTGGCCCGAACCGACCGGTCCGGTGTGCACGATGTTTTCAGCAAAACACGACAGCAACTGCCGGCAAGAGGCCAACACGTCGGCATCGCCACCCACCAACAAATTCAGCCGACCTTCGGCCGCCTCTTTGGGGGTGCGGGTCATGGGCGCATCGATAAATCGACCGCCATGTGCGTGCACCAGTGCGGCAATTTTTTCGGTCGAACTGGGAATCGCCGTCGAGCAGTCGATGACGAGGGCACCCGGTTGAAGGCCTTTCAGTGCGCCTTGCTCGCCCAACAACACGGCTTCAA
>JACCDW011713099.1_pt1 | contig 22865 bp, 20 predicted proteins | sample 7449781 | NCBI WGS metagenome assembly JACCDW01 (sample SAMN15323449, study PRJNA562643) | freshwater metagenome | isolation source: river surface water | place: USA:Blue River Watershed | collected 2017-08-18
GGTTTAATCCAGGTGGAGTAATGCCAGGTGGAAGAACTATCCGTATTGAGGGTAAAAAATATGAAGTAATTAAGCACGAAATTGATACCGTTGATATTGTGAAAACCAAAGTAGTAACTAAGAAAGGTGAAGACATATATCACGAAACAATCGTAGAGAAAGAAGTTCTAATTCCAGCGGTAATTGATACAGCTGCACTATTAAAAGATTATTATTCAAAAGTATTATATAAGGATGTATTAGTATTACCTGATTCATTAGGAACTGTGGCTGTAACCGATACCATTTCACAAAATAGAATATTAGGTAGAACTTTCAATGCTAGTGTTAAACAAAGAACTATTAAAGAAACTATGATTGTTAAAGAGCCTGCAAGAAATCAATTATATTATGGTTTGAATGCTGGATTTAATAAAGAAGATTATGTATCTGCTGTTGGAGCTGGTTTAATTCTTAAAACTAAAAAAGATAAAATCTATAACTTAAACATTGGTGTAAATAATAGAACTACTGATGGAACTAATGGTGGGTTCTCACCTTATGTTGGATTTGGTACTTATTGGAAAATTAAAGTTAAAAAATAATGATAAAGCTAACACAATTAAACGAAGCATCTGAAGTTCAACTTGGTGAAATTCCCGTAACTAAGGCAAAGCAAGTAATGGCATTTGAAAAAATCATAGGTGGAAAGCACTCTCAAATATTTGATGGTATTCATGGTTATATTGTGGATATCGAAGTAAATGGTGGACATGGTAATTATAGATTTGAAGCATCTGATTTAAAAAAGTTATTATCAATAGGAGTTCGTTGGATAGAAGCAGATGGTGATTACATTTCAATAGCATTTTAATATGATAAAGTTAAAAGATATAATAAACGAAGAAGTAAACGAAATGACATTACAAAAAGGTAAAACCTATGGTGGAACTAAATGCGAAGGTGGTTGTTTTGTTGGTAAAGAAGGTTTGAAGAAGATAATTAAAATATCAAAGGATTCTCCTAAAGATGTTTTTATGTTTAGAGATGATAATTATTCTGGATTACAACCACACTTTATTAAGGATGGTGTAATTGCAAAAGCAACTGTAATCAATCCGGCTTACGATTTAGAAAAACATAAAGTAAGAAGTTTGAATATTGGTAAGGATGTAATTCTTTCAGTAAGATTATTTGTATCAACAAACGAATCAGTAAACGAAGGATTATATCATGTAGGATACAATAAAGGTAGAGGGCAAGGTACAGGAGTTTTTAAAGATTCTTATTCATCATATAAAGATGCTAAGAAAGCAGTAGAAAAACTTGAAAAGGAAAGAGGTGGTTCATATAATATGGTTGCTTATTATGTAGCCGATAAAGATGGAAAGTTTGTAAGAGAATCGGTAACAGAAGCAAAAGCACCTTACGAAGTATATCATAAATCATATACATCGGCAATCGAAGCAGCTAGAGAATATGCGGAGAAAAAAGGATTTGAAATAGATAATGATGATTCTTTTAGAAAAATAGGAATGGGACCTCGTAAACCATCGGAAGGTAAAACAAATAGATTTAGCATACAACTAACTAAAGATGGTAAGTTACAAAGAAAGCAACTTCATATCCAAGTATATGGTATGAAAAATTCTTACGAACTAAACACATACATCGGATAATAAATGAAACTTTCAGAGTGCATTATTGTATCTAAAGAAATAAACGATAAGTTCATCTTAGCTAAAAATAGAGATAGAGCGTATAATCCATCTTTAGAAATTGTACACACTATTATCGATGGAGTGGAAGTTGCATATCTGCACGATTTAATAACTGATTGGAGTGAGGGGTTAAATGAAAACGGGATTGGTGTTGTAAACTCCGCACTATTAGTTGGACACGATGAAGCTGAAGCAAAGCTTGTAAAGAAAGCTGGAAAGCCAGGACCTGATGGTGATAAAATGAGAAACATCATCAAACAACCTACTCTAATGGATGCGGTAAGAGCTGCACTATCATATAAGGGTAAGAGTGGATTATCTTTGAAAGGTCATACATTTGTATCATCTCCAAAACATATGGTTAGTATTGAAACTACATCAAAGCATAAGCCTGATGTTAAACTTCAAAACTCCGAATCACCTGTTGTTCGTACAAATCACGGACACATGTTCACCGATGCTGGATATACACATGGTGAGAAATATTTAAGTTCAAAAATGAGAAAGATTTCAGCTGAAAAATCAGTTGATAAGGTAGATGATTGGAAGGGAATAGCACAAGCTATGAGAAAGGAATACTTTCCAAAAAGACCAGCTCTTAATATGAAAAGAGATACAAAAGAGATGTCTACTTCATCTCAAACTGTAATGAACCTAACCGATAAGGTATTACAAATAACATACTTTAAGAATAAAGTAAACGAATTTAAAGGTATTAATAGACAACTACCTGATGGGTATCAACCTAAAATTACAATTGAAGTAATCCCAGTTTAATTTCAACATTTTAATAGAATCATATTTATATACATACAAAATGTAAATATATTAATATGTCAACAGAATTCGAATTATTTAAAGGAAAGAATCTAAGTTCTCTATTTGAGGATATATACAACAATCAGCTATCAAAAAAATCAAAGATAAGTGCTTTAATAGAAGAACTTAAAAAAATGATTAAGCATGCTGGTGATGTTGCAAGCGTAGGTCCTATTTTATCTTCATTAATTGATAGTTCGGTAAAGAACGATGACCAATTAGTTAAACTTGCAACTATTGCAACAAAAATTATAGCATCTGAAAAGAAATCTGAAGGACAAGATGGATTCCTTACTGAATTTGAAAAGAATCAATTACTTAAAGAATTAGAAGAAACTAAGCAAGAAGTTGAAAGGGTAGATGATTTAGAATTTGAATTAGAAGATTTAAAAAAGAAAATGAAATAATATGGCATTAGATAATTCTCAAATTTCTGTAAGTTCCGTACAAACTCCGGGTGCCAAACAACCTATGGGGTTTGGTGTTGTATATTCTGTTATTTTAGATGAAAATCATCCTTATTTGAAAAGTAGTGTTGGTGAAAGACAAATAGAAAAGCAAGGAGAGTCTGCGTATATAGGAGCAATTCAATATAGAATTACAGGACAACCAAGTACCGATGATGCTTCATTGCCTGTTGCTTTTCCTTACGATAAAAATTTTAAAACATTACCATTAGTAAATGAATCGGTTGAAATACTTCAAAATAATGGTGTATCATATTATAGAAGAATTGGTTTGGAAAAAACACCAAACATCGATAGTAAAAAAACATTAATATCAGAACTATTTCCACCTGTACAACAAACTGATGATGTAAAGAAAAATTACAAAACAGTTCAGGAAACAGGAACTACAATGAGTAATGTAAATGAATCTGCTAAATATGATAAGTTTGGTGAATATTTTCAAGAAGAACCTGGAGTACATAAATTAAAATTATATGAAGGTGATAGTTTGATAGAAACTAGATTTGGACAATCTGTTAGATTTTCTGGATTTAATAATTCTGAAAAAATATTTTCACCAACAATAATATTGAGAAATAATGAAAATGCAGAATCAAAAAAGAAGTTAATAAAGTTACCAACCGAAGAAGATGTAAATAGAGATGGTAGTATAATTGTTTTGGGTTCTAACCAATATCAATTACCATTCCAACCTGGAACAGTAGATGATAAAGGTTCATCGGATTTTGAAACAAAACCAAATTCGTTTAAAGGGTTTCCATCTAAATTAATAGGAGACCAAATTTTAATAAACTCCGGTAGAGTTATAATATCATCAAAGAATGCGGAGATGATTTTCTTCTCTAAAAAGAATTATGGATTTATATCCGATGGGGCACTTTCGATTGATAATAAATTAGGAATTGATGTAACTGTTGGTGATAATATAAATGTAACTGCATCTGATAGAGATATAAATTTTAATACATCAAATGGTAAAATAAATTTAGGTAATACAAAATTAGAACCATTAGTTAAGGGGGATAGTTGGGTATCGCTAATGGAAGAATTAATAGATGCAATAGTAGCACAGCAATTCCTAACACCATCAGGTCCTTCAGCAACTGGACCTGTAAACGCACCAACATTTAATACAATAAAATCTAAATTAAAATCTGTATTGAGTGAATTAAATAAAACTTCTTAAAAATGTCTTGGGAGGTATTTAAACAAAATATTTTAAATGTAGTAACTAATCCAGAATCTATAAATTCAACGGATACTATTGCTGATTTATACGCAACTGAATATGATGCGGCTATAAAAAGAGGTGCTGATATTTTGTTTCAATCAAAGATGAAAACTGGAAATGTACAATCTTTGAAATTGTTAATTAAATCTGCATTAGATAGTGGTGTATCCCAAAAAGAACCTTATGATTTAGTTGGTGAAATGGGAAAGGGTGTTTTAGCTTATTGGGCTGGAGCACAATTAGACCCATCATCCGTACCATCACCACCAACCACACCACCTGCAACTGGAGCAGTTCAAAATATTCAAATTGTATCTATCGTATGCACCAATAGTGGACAATGGCAACAACCTGCTTTGGGAGTGGGTAGTGAACCTGATTTACGAGAAGGGGAAACTGAAAATGATGATATGCCTGATACGGATATTGGCGAAACTCAAGAATTATTAGGTGAAGTACCGGAGGATGATGAAACTGATGAACCACAAGAATTGCAAGAAACTCAATCATCATTTTTTAATGCACAAGCAGAAGAAGTTGAAATTGGAAGTGTAGACCCAGTTGGTGACCCACAGGTAGTACCACCACAACCTCCTCCAATACCTATTGATACATCAACACCGGTTGACCCAAATAACGCACCAATTGCAGAAGTAAATAGTCCAATAATAACAACTAATGTAGGAAAAACAGCTCCACCAATTCCTCCGGGTTTGGCACAATATGCAGTAGGTGGAAAAAATGGAACGATACCAAAAGATAAATTAGGTAATATTGATGTATCTTATGGTGGGGGTGTATTGCATATTGAAGCTGCAAAAATGTATAACAAAATGATAGCTCAGGCAAAAAGAGAAGGAATTAAATGGAGAGTATCATCTACATATAGGGATTTAGCAGGACAGGAAGCTTGTTATGCAAAGTATGGACCCGGAAGCGCAGCTAAGCCAGGATTTTCTCCACATGGGTGGGGATTGGCTTTAGATTTTGGTGAAATAGCAGGTATGCAACAGGCAAGAGCTAGTTCTTTGGGAGTAGGTAGAGCAACAGCGGGACCCGCTAGATACACTAGAGAGAATTCAACTATATATCAATGGTTAGCCAAAAATGGACCTAAGTACGGATGGTATAATCCATATAGGTTAGCTGATAATGCTGGTATGGATGAAGCATGGCATTGGGAATATTGGGGATTCTATACATTAACTAAAGAACAAAGACAAGCGTAATATGGGAGCTATACAACCAACTAAAAACCATAAATTAATAATTGATGAGTTTATACGATACGCACAACAACATTTAAATACAGTTAGTGGTATTGTAAATACGATATCTACTTATCCTCCTTTGAATACACCGGGGCCTGGAATATCGAATTGGTCTGGATATAGTGTACAACCTGCAAATTTATCAGGTTTATCATCCGATGAAATTTATGAAGAAGCTGAAGCAATAGAACGTGATATTAATGAAGAATATCCAGCAAATCAGAAATTGTATGAAGAACAATTCGAAACGGAAGAAGAAGCTATGAAAAATAATAGCGATGTTACGGCAGAATCCGCATTTTTCCGTGTAAACCAATATAATAGTGAAAAAGAATTTGGTGTAGACCCAGTAACAGACCCGCAAATAATACAACCACAGCCCGCTCCAATTCCATTAGAACCAACACCAGCTGGAGATTTACCACAACGAGGTGTAGGAGGACCTGTTGGTAGGGGGGATGAAGCATTATTTAAAAAATGTGGTAATGGAGTATGGCCTGCTCTTGGTACTGCACCTAATTTTCAAATAAGTTCTACACAAGAAGCTGGTAAATGTACACGATATTGGTATAAGGTAAATACCGAATATATGACAAAAAATTGTACGCAAGTAATGTTCCCAACTGCTAGTGGTGATAAAAAAATAACAATACACAAAGACCTTGCAGCAATAATTAAACCTGCATTAGATGAAATACGAAGATTGGGTTTACAAAAATATATTGAAAATTGTGCAGGTGGGTTAGCTGTTAGAAACGTTACTTGCGGAAGTAGATTATCCAACCACAGTTGGGGTACTGCAATAGATATGAATAGTTCAAAATACCCGTATGGTTATTCATTTGGTGATGATGGTATTTATGTAGGTAAGGTAAAAAAACGAGATTTTGATGCATTTGATAAAGGATTTTTACAAGTTGCTAAAATTTTTCAAAATCGAGGTATGACTTGGTTAAAGAAAAATGACCCGATGCACGTTTCAATATATGAGTAATACCCACAATAATTCCCAAAAATAACAATTCAAATATTTATAAACATAACAAATAATAAAGTATGAATACGGACAAATTATTAAAAGCCATTCAAATTCTTATTAAAGAGGAACTTAAAGAACAATTGCCTGCTTTAATTAAGGAAGGTGTGAAGGCTGAGATGAAAAAAATGTTAGCAGAAGGTAAACAACCTGCTAAACCAAAAACTACTGGATTATCTATGGCTAAGGCTATGTTAGATGATGATATGATTGAAGAATCGGTTTCTAATAACTTAGTACCACAAAAGCAATTTAGTAAAAACCCAATGATTAATCAAATCCTTAATGAAACAAGAGGTGGAATTCCACAAGGAGATGGTGGTTTTAGAACAATGAACTTTGGGCAAGGTGATATGAGTTCAATAGTAGGTAGAACAGCAATTGCTGAAAAAATGGGTTATGGTGATTTAGCAAAAGGACCGCAACCAACCGGATTGGGTGTAAATACCGGAGTAGCTGAATTGGATAAGGCTTTTAATAGAGATTATTCTGAATTAGTAAAAAGATTTAAGAAGTAAGAATGGCAATTGTATTAGGACAAAAGTTAGTACAAGATACGAAAAAATTTGATGATTTTGCGATAGGTATAACCTTGCCAATTCAAATTGGTAATACTGCATTCAATCAAAGTTTTAAAACGGCTGAGCAAGCTAGTTCTAATATAAAAAATCTATTATTAACAAAAAAAGGTGAAAGAATAATGCAACCTAATTTTGGTAGCGGACTTCAAGAGTTATTGTTTGATTTCAATGATGATGCATTGGCGGGAAAGATAGAGGATACGGTTACTTTAGCATTAGAAACTTGGTTACCATATATAAACGTTGACCAAATTGATATAGGTTCAACCGATTTAGATAAAGATAACAATACAGTAAATGTATCTATTAAATTTAGAGTTTTAGGAAACCCAGATTTAAATACAGTCACCTTTAATGTAGGTGTATAATATAATAGAATATGTCAGTAACAATTACAAATAGAAATTTTAAAAACAAAGGAAAAGATATAAAATATCTTAATAAAGATTTTGCATCATTTAGAGGTAATTTAATTGAATTTGCAAAGACTTATTTCCCAAAAACATATTCCGATTTTAACGAATCATCTCCTGGTATGATGTTCATAGAAATGGCATCTTACATAGGAGATTCTTTATCATATTATATTGATGATACTTTGAAGGAATCTTTAATGACTTATGCAGAAGACCCTCAAAGCGTTTTAGCATTATCACAATACTTAGGATATAAACCAAAAGTAACAGCACCTGCAATAACAACATTAAGTGTATATCAATTAGTTCCATCTATTGGAGTAGGTATTAATAATAAACCAGATGAGAAATATTATCTAAGAATTAAAGAAGGTATGTTGAGTAAATCAACAAAAGCTGGTATAATATTTAGAACAACCGATTTAGTAGATTTTTCAGATGAAACCAATAGAGAGATAACAATATATCAAAGAGATGCAAATACAGGTGAACCTTTATTTTATTTAGTTAAAAAGTATGTTCAAGCAATATCTGGAGAATTGATAGAAACTCAAATAACATTTGATACATATTCTCCTTTTCAAAAAATAGATTTACCTGAAACTAATATTATACAAATATACGATGTAAGAGATTCTAACGGAAATAAATGGTATGAAGTTCCATATCTTGCACAAGAAATGGTTTTTATGGACTCTCCAAATACGGAAGTAAATGATCCTGATTTATACCAATTTAAATCAACTGTACCATTTGTATTAAAAACAATAAAAACAGCTAGAAGATTTGTAACCAAAGTAAATCAAAATAATACAACATCAATTCAATTTGGAGCAGGTGATTCATCTGCATCGGATGAACAATTGATTCCAAATCTTAAAAATGTAGGTTTGGGTTTACCAAACTCAATTAGTAGATTAGAAGAATCATTTGACCCAACAAACTTTTTGAAAACAAAAACATACGGAACATCTCCATCAAATACAACTATGACTGTAAAGTATATGATTGGTGGTGGAGTTGCATCAAATATAGCTGTTGGTGAATTGGTTAGAGTTAATACTATTGAATTTGATGAAGATACTGAATCATACAATGCACCTGAATTAGCAATATATAATACAGTAAAAAATTCAATAGCAATCGATAATGAAGTACCTGCTGTGGGTGGTAGAGGTGCTGAAACCTTAGAGGAAATTAGACAAAATGCATTAGCTAATTTCGGTTCACAAAATAGAGCAGTAACTGCAAACGATTATCAAGTTAGAGCTTTATCAATGCCAACAAAGTTTGGTGCGGTAGCAAAAGCATTTGCTGTTGCCGATGGAACATTGGATAATAACTCACCATCATCTATATTAGCATCTCCTAATAATTTACAAGAGTTTACTGATTTAGTTATGAGTTTTGTTACTAAGCCTGATGATGAAGAACCAACAGAGCAATCTATTAAAGAACAAATAACAAAATTTTTAATAGGTAAAACTTCTAATGAAAATGAAAAAAATAATCCATTTGCAATAAATTTATATTTGTTGGGATATGATAATATTGGTCATTTGACAAATCTTAATAGAGGAGTTAAAGAGAACTTAAAAACTTATATGAATGAATACCGATTACTAACAGACGGTATCAATCTATTAGATGGATTTATAATTAATATTGGAATTGATTTTGAAATAATTGTTTTTAGTAACTACAATAAAAGTGAAGTATTAACGAAATGTATTAATGAACTTAAACAATATTTTAGTATAGATAATTGGACATTTAATCAAACTATAAATCTTAGTGAGGTTGAATTACTTATAGCAAATGTAGAGGGAGTATCATCAGTTCCTATGGTTAAAATAACAAATAAATGTGGTGGTAGATATTCACCAAATTCATATAATATAGATGCGGCAACTAAAGATAAGATAGTATATCCATCATTAGACCCTTCAGTTTTTGAAATTAAATATCCGGATTCGGACATAAAAGGCAGAGTAAGATAATGGCATACTATTTCTTAACAGCATCAAAAGATGCATCGGTGTACTTACAACAACCAAATCAAAATACTGGTTTGGATGAGATATTAGAAATTAGTAAAATATACTATGGTAATATTAAAGATGTTTCTCGTGCACTTTTAAAATTTGAAGTTGGGTTTTTATCATCATCTTTGGTAAATAGTACTATTAAACTTGATGAAGCAACTCTTATACTAAAACAAACTGAAAGTGAAGAATTGCCACTAGAATATACATTGTATGCATATCCAATTTCACAAAGTTGGCAAATGGGAACTGGTACTAGATTTGATAACATATCAACTCAAGGTGTAACTTGGAATTATAGAGAAGGTGATACTAAATTAGATTGGTTGCAAAATGGATTAGCAGCAAATACCGATAGTAATCCAAATAATGGACAGGGTGGTACTTGGTGGACATCTGTAAGTGCAACACAAAATTTTGAATATCAATCTGCTGATATAGAAATGAATATAAAGCCATTATTAAGAAGTTGGATGAGTGGTTCTATACCTAATGATGGGTTGATACTTAAATTTGATGAAACTTTAGAAAATAATACACAAGATTATGGTGTAATAAAAGTATTCAGTAAGGAGACTAATACAATATATCAACCTAAAATTAGAATAGGTTGGGATGACCAATCATTTTTAACAGGTTCATTAACACAATTAGTAGCATCTGATATTAAAATAGGAATTACAAATTTAAAAAAGGAATATAAAGCAGAAACAATTGCAACTATGAGATTGTTTGCTAGAGAATTATATCCTTTGAAAACTTTTACAAATACATTTGGATATACTGATATAAAATATTTACCACAAACATCATATTATCAAATTAAAGATTTCGCATCGGATGATATAATAATACCATTCAGCGATTATTCTAAGATAAGTTGTGATTCAAACGGAAATTATATAAAATTAAATCTTTCCAATTGGGAAGCTGGTAGAGTATATAAAATTGAATTTAAAATTGATAATGATGGTGATATTCAATATTTTGATAATGAATTAACTTTCAATATTGTAAAAGACTAGGAATGTTAAAAACTGGATTAAAAAACGAACAAAAAGTTGGGCAGATTTTAGTAAGTGGTTCATTAGCAATCACAACTAAAAACTCGTTTGGTGTCCATGTGTTTAGTGGTTCTGTTGCGGAAGATGGTATTGTTTCTGGAAAATTAGCAAGACCAAAATACAAAGAATCAGAACTATTAAAATCCATAGATACTACAATTGTTGAATTAATTCCAGTAGAAGCTCCTGTTTTACCTGAAATGGTTCTTAAAACCATTTATGATGCTGCATTAGTTGAGATTGCTAATAGAGATGCAATAATAACACAATTAAATTCGGATATATTAGATTTAAGAGCAAAAGTAACAGAATTAGAAATTGTTACACAAAGTTTATTAGTTCAAATAGATGGAAAAGATTTAATTGTTGCAACTGCAGAAAACCAAACACAACAGGCAAATTCTAAAGTTACTGGTACAATAGTTGAATTACAAAACTCAATACAAAAAGCAACTGCAGAATCAATTCAACGAGTTTCTTTGTTTGCAAGAAATCAAACATTAGAAAAACAAGTTGAACAACTAAGAGAAGAATTATTTGGTAAAGCTGCAAAAATACAAGAAGGATTTAAGGTATCCGATGATTTTGCGGCCAAGGTTGTAAACATTTCAGAAAAACAATATCCTGATATAACATTTAGAGGTAGAGCAAAAGATGATGGTAGAGGTAGATTTATTAATGGACCAGAACTTAGATTAAATAACTTTACTAAAAAACCGGTAACATTATCATTTACTCAAGATGGAGCTATCGCTGGTATATTTAAAGCTATACCATCAATAACATTACAACCTGGTGAAAATAAAGGATTGAAACTGGAAACAATAGATAGTAAAGTAGATGGATATAAACCAAGTGCTGGATTTGGATTTACGGGAGATACTGAATATAATGGTAATCTTATTATCAAATCCGCAGTAGGTTCACTTAATATACCTGTGGCTTTACAAAAACAAAGAGGAGACCAGTGGGGTTAAAATAAATTAAAATGGCAATAAAGAAATTTAAAGATATTATCGATTATAAAGGATACCGAATTAACTCAAAAGATAGAAAAATTTTTGAGGAAGGAAACCTACAGTCTTTTTTTGGATTTGGAGATAAAGATGCTATTGAATTTATTGTTTATGATATAAATGACAATCAATTACCACAGAAAGATGATAATTTAATTAGATATATAACTTTATCAACTGAAAATATAAAAGATTATTTTTTAGTTGCGGAAGGTACTTTATTTGAAAAAAATCAATTCCCATCTGAATATTTTATAGATGTTGAGAGATTATTAAGAGAAGCTGGATATGATAATGGTATATTTAAAACACAAATAACTTTATTAAATAAAAGAGTTGGTAGTGAGCAATCTCAAGATAAATTATGGATATCTGAAATATCTCCATCACGTACTGAAGTTAGATTATTTCCTATAAAAAATGCTGGATATTCGAATACTGAATTGGAAAAGAGATATAGTATGTTCATTCAAAATCAACAATTCAGAGATGATATAATAAACTCTGCATTTGTATTTTTAGAAAAAATTACACCAACATCAATATCAGATTTTATAAGAAATAAATACTCAAGCCAATGGTTTGAAAAATTTAGAGCAGAATATAAAATATCTGATTTTGAGACATTAGTATCTAAAATACATACTAAATTTATAGAATCTGCCGGATATTATTTTACTAATAGAAATTCGGATATAAGAAGTAATAACTATGGTAAACCATTAACTACAAGACCAAAACTTGATTTATCTAAAAACGAAATAAAAGAAAATTGTAAATTATTATTGGCAAAATCCGTAGATTTTTATTTAACTCAATTGGATGTAAAAAAAGATGTTACCCAAAGAGTTGGTTTAGAGGAAAGTTTGGATGATGTTGGTAAGGTTATGCAAAGATATGAATCTGATATTAAAATAGATACTACATCACCTGAAAGAAAAGTTGTTACAATAGAAAAAAAGGTAATAAATGAAAAATCATTAGTTTTTGAAAAGGAATTGGAAAAAGAAATTCCTCCGCCACCTCCTGATGAAATACCATTACCAAAACCACCAATTGAAACACCAATTGATTACCCACCATATAAAGAACCAGAACCACCAGTATATTCAGGTGGAGGAGGTGGTGGATACTCCGGTGGTGGATTTATTGAAAGAGATTTAGGTGGTGGATTTGGTAGAGAAAGGGTATTTGAAAGGGATGCCGAACAAAGAGAAAATATACGATAAGATATTTATAAATTAATAGGATAATATAAAATAAAAAAATGGCAGAAAGAAACGATGAGCAAAATTTTAATTCCGAATATAACAATTATTTGGTAAGCGATTCAAATTCTGTATTTGGCATATCATTTGGTGGTGGGTCTGGTGCAGGTGGCTCATCTAATGTCAATGGCGCTATTGACTACGGATTTTCTGGTGTAGCAATACCTGTTGCAAATGATTTAGTTTCTGCTCCAACTGATTTATTACAAGGTGGAACAACACCATATATACCAATAACAACTGAACCTGGTAGAGCAAATAGTGATGTATTATATACATTTAGAATAACATCTAATGTTGCAAATGCATCTATTTTTGTAAATAATGAAAATATTTTTAAAACAACTCCTCATTTATTTAGAAAAAATATAAGTGAGTTAGCATTATCGCAAGCTATTATTACTTTACAAAAAGAAGGATATATTTCAAATGAAAAATATGTAATAAGTGTTGTACAAAATCCTAATTACGATTATGGTATAAATATAAATCCGTATGATAGCTTAATAAACTATACAAACAGAGGTCTGCTTGATTTATCAAATGCTTCTTTAGTATATTCATCTACTCCATTTTTTACTATAAAAATTGAATATCTTAAAAATGATGTAGTACAGGATTTTAATTATAATATAGATGATAAGATACAAATATTAGATTTTAATGAACTTGTAATAAAGAAAGTTGAACCAATAGTTGAAGAGCCAACTCCATCTGAAAGTAATATAAAAATAAATTTAGTTGGTATTGATAATAGTGTGGAATTTGCCAATCAAAAAGCTATTGGTATTGGTTCACCTTTTGTACAAAGAATTACAAGTGGTACTACTGAAGTATCTATAAAATCAGGAAGAACAAGTATAATAAGAACAGCTGATAAATCATTATATAGAATTACAGGAGTACAATTAATACGAAATACTGAAATACTTCAAGATTTATCCGCACAACCAAATGAAAGTTTATCATTTAGATTTGATGCTGTTGAAGGTGATATTATAAACATTACATCGGAAGCTGTTGTTGAACAAATTGTAGAAGATTTTGCAGTTCTTAGATTAAGTAATCCAGAAACAAAAAGATTATATAATTTAAATTCGGGAGCAGCAATTCCTATTGGGTTGATTAAGGAAAATAATATACAATCTATAAAGGTTTATGTTAATCAGAAAGAATTACAATATAATGTACCATCCGAAAATCAATTTATAATATCATTACCTGAAAACGCATTTTCTGATATTGGTGTATATAAAGTAATTATAGTCCCATCCAATACAAGAGGTGATGGTGAATCTTTAGAATTAACAATTAATGCAACAAAGGATGTTTGGGTAGGTGTACCTGATATTAGAAATATAAAATACCCATCTGAATTATTTGGGCCTGATTATGTAGGTACTAATGTAAATTTCAATATATCATACGATTCAGTAAGTACTGATTATGTAAGAATATATAAAGTTGGAAGTGATAAGTTTATCAAAGCCCCTGCAAATGGTAATGTAACTTTAAATTTTCAACAACTTTTAGATTTAGATGCATCTCAAACATTTGAAGATACTGATAAAATATCAATTAATTTAAAATTAATACCATACAATGAAAGTGGTAAAGAAGTTGTTATTGGTAAAACTGAAGTAATAACAATAAATTTTGATAAAGGTGATTTAACAATTCCAAGAGATGTTGCTATAAGTAGATTGGTAGAAGGTTTTGTAAATCAATTTGATGATAGACCTTTTGAGATAGATTCATCTAAATATCTTACTCATTTATTACATTTAGGAAATGGTGATAATAAAGTAATAACAACTTGGACAGGTAGTCAAGGTTCTTTAATATTAAAATTATATGAACCACTGCCAACCACAGTCCAACCAAATCAGCAAGTTTGGATTTCTAAATTACAAGCAAACCCAATTGTTGAAACAATAACTATAAGTGGAATCGATTTATCGTTTTGCCCACCATTAAAAGGACCTAATTTTTCATTAGAGCCAGATAATGGAATTGGATTTAAAGTATATGATGAACTTATAGCTAGTGGTTCATATACTTCAACTGATTTAATAAACAAATTTGCTGAACAAAATTCAATTGATACTGAAAAATTAAACATACAATATGTAAGTGGTTCTCAATATAGTTGGAGTAATTTTGTACATTTTGGTTCTGCTGAAGAAAGAGTTAATAATTTCTATTATAAAATAAAAATATTAGAAGATTTAAGATTTAAATATCAAGCTTTATTAGCAACCACATTTACACCACCATATCAAGAATTACAAGCTGCATTATTAACAGATACCAATGATGAACTTGTTACAGAAGATTCTTTATATACATTAAACTGGGAAGTTTATTCTGCTGAAAAAGGATTTACTCAAACGGGTGAAATTGATAGATTAGCAACTAAAATAAATAATTTAATAAAAGGATTCGATGGATTTGAAAAGTGGTTGTATAAGACCGAACATACATTAGCATTTCCAAAACAAAATTATTTAGCACCAAACGGAATAACATATAGAGTTTTAAAAACTTGGGATAATATCGATTCGGTGAGTTGGTTTGAATATGCAACCAATACTGGTGGAGAATACGATGCTTATAATGTAAACTCTATGAAAAATAATATGCCTGAATATTTGGTAGAAGATTACCAAAATTCGGACTTTTTATTATTCTTAGATATGATTGGACAACACTTTGATATATTGTGGTGTTATATAAATGCATTAAAAGCTAATAAAAATTTAGAGCATAAGCAAGATATTGGTATATCAAATAATATGGTATATCAAATGTTGGATGCTATGGGTTGGAAAGGAAAACGAGCATTTGATTCTCAATTTCTTTGGGAGTATGCGTTTGGTACTAATGAAGAAGGGGTACAAAAGTATGGAAGAAGTTTAGAGGATGCTAATAACGAAGTTTGGAGAAGAATTTTAAATAACCTACCATATCTATTAAAACATAAAGGAACTGGTAGAGCTATGAAGGCTGTAATGGCCTGTTATGGTGTACCACAATCCATGTTGACAATAATGGAATTTGGTGGTCCACAAGACCCAACTAAAGGAGGTAGTACTCAATTTACATTTGATGATAGAACTGCTGCAATTTATTTAAAAGAAGATTCGAATGTACAAATACCTTGGAAAGAAATACCGGGATTTGGTGATTATCCAAATGCAGTAGAATTTAGAATAAAACCTACATTAAAACCAAATCCAATATATACACTAATATCTGGAAGTGAGTGGAGTTTGGATTTAGTAAAAACTACTGGTTCATTTGCAAAATTAGAATTAAACTTTGGTGGAGACCAATCAACAAGTACATATTTTTCTGAAAGTATAGCAAACCCAGCAGAATACTATATAGCTTACATAGATGATGAACCATACGCTTATGGACCGGATTTAAAAACAGGAAGTTTGGATTTTCCTATATCAACAGAATATTATACAAATGTATTAATTAATAGACATAATAGTCCTGATTCATCTTCTTGGTTTGAGGTATGGTTGGCAACTACAAATGGAAGTAGAATAACTACATTTGTTAGTATGTCTTTAGCAACTGATGATACTCAATGGGAAACTGGTTCTCATTTACAAATTGGTGGAAATGGATTTGATGGTAATTTAGATGAATTCCGTTTATGGAAAACTCCTTTACAATTGAGTAAATTCCAAAACCATACTTTATTTCCAGATGCTATTAATGGTAATTCCTACACAGCATCTACTGCTGATTTGGTATTCCGTTTAGATTTTGAATATCCAAAAGATAGAACTATTGATATTGGTATTAAAAACGTAGCTATTAATGAAAGTTATGGAGAAGCATTTGCATCTGCAAGTAATATGTATTCAGCTCCATCATATCCATATCAATATACACCATACGATAGAACTGTAACCGCAAATGTACCATCTTTAGGATTAACATATTCTAACAAAATAAGATTTGAATCAGCATCATTGGTTACTGATTTATCTTACAAAACTAGAGCAACTAAAAAAGCATTTGACCAAGCACCAATAGATACAAATCGTTTAGGATTATTTTTCTCTCCAACAAAAGAGTTGAATATGGATATCTTAAAAGCATTTGGTGATTTCAATATTGATAATTATATTGGAGACCCATCGGATGAATATAAAGATAGTTATAAATCTTTGGAAGATTTAAGAGAGTATTATTTTGAAAGACTTGGTAATAGAGATATCTATGAATATATTCGTTTAGTAAAATATATTGATAAATCTTTATTTGATGTTTTAGCAGACTTAGCACCGGCTAGAGCAAAGATATCTAAAGGATTACTTATAGAACCTCACTATTTAGAGAGAAGTAAAACTCGTTGGAAAAAGGCAGAATCATTAAAAAATGATTATGATACAACCATAAATACCAAAGATGATGTTAATATAGATTTAGAATATTTGGTAAAAAATTCGGTTTTAGATTTAAAAGATTTAACTGATTTAGATGTAAATTTACCAAACTATGACACAATAGTTGAAGCAAATGATAATATACTATTGGAAGGTACAAATCCTTCGTATGGTGGTGGTATAGTATATGATTTAAGTCAAAACTTAAATACCGAATTCCCAACATACCCAAACACAGGTTCGGCTAATATATTTTGTCCAACTGGAGAAACTTTACTTGGTAGTGTGGATATATTCACATCTACACAAATAGGAATGGAAAGAGATTCATTGGCAAATGCTGGATTTGGATTGTATGCTAAAAAAGGTAACGGATTGGTTAGAAATTGGGAGGGTGTATTTGGAAACTCGGAAACAACTGGTAGTAGAAAATCAATATTTTTAGTTAAGGAACAATATACGGAATTTGAAAACATCCAAATATCAGGATACCCTGTTGCTGGTTATCAGCCGGGTGACCAAATTAAATATCAGAAACAACCTGTTGTAAAAAATAAATACAAAGTATCTGTTTTACCTTTTAGTGGAAGTATTCAAATTGGTAATGATATTGTAGAAGTTCAAGCCGTAAATGGTTATTTACCATCACATTATCGTTTTAAGAATAATTTATCAGAAGGTATGCAGCGTTCTTATTTCAAAGGTTCGTATCAAACAATAGCAACTACACCTGATGGATTGTCTCCTGTTGAAACATTTACAACTAATCCTAACATCATTAGAGTGGCTAAGACTGGTAGAGGTAGTGGTGAACCAATATTGGAAGTGGATTAAGATTGAAAATATTAATTGGTTATATTTATTTTAGATAATAAAGAATTAAAAAAACAATATCAAATGGCATATTTAGATAATACCGAAATAACAGTAGATGCAATTCTTACCAAAAAAGGAAGACAAAAATTAGCATCGGGTCAATCATTAAACATTACAAAGTTTTCTTTGGGTGATGATGAGATTGATTATACGCTTTATGAACCAGCGCATCCAAAAGGTTCTGCATACTATGATTCAGCAATTAGAGCGATTCCTATTACAGAAGCATCACCTGATGAAACTCAAGTATTGAGATATAAGTTAGTAACGCTTCCAAAAGGAACTACACAAATTCCTGTTGTTAGATTTGGTGTACCATCTATCGCAGTTAATCAAACTGAAGGTGGTGTTGGATTAACACCAACTACATCTCCTTCTGGAAATGTAAACGCCGGATATACTGTGGTATTAACTGACCAAAGAGCTGGTACAATTACTGTAACTAGAGGAGCTACAAATGTTGGAAGTGTTCCTGTTTTCTTGGGTGAAGAAATTACAACAACTGCTCAAGTAGTAAGTGGTTTAGAATTTAGATTCACACCAAATCCAAACTTGACAATTGATATTTCAACAACAATAACAGTGTACGGAAACGAAACTGGTGGTTCAGAAACAATTCCAGTAACTGTAACTTATAAAGCATAAAAAATAGATATATAAAATGGCACTAATTAACGACCCTAATATAACCGCCCAAATTAGAGATTTAGCTAATACCGGTACAATTGATTCAAATCAATTAGTAACGTTGCTTAACTCTGTATTACCGGCGGGACAACAAATTTCAACCGGTACTGGAGTAGCTACTGGTGTATATAAAAGATTTGGTGATTTTGATAAAGTAAATGCTAAAGTAGAAGTAGTTACCACTGGTTTATGGACTGGTGATTCTGGTTCTTTAGCACAATTCTATACAGCCTCATCACAAACTACTTCAACAAGTGGATATTACTATGCTAACGTTTATGATTATAGCCCTGTAACATATTCCGATTCTGCTGAAATTCAATTTGCAGTTGCATACGGACATGTTAATGGTAGTGGTTCTATGAACTTAGCAGTAAACGATTCTGCATTACTTGCAACTAAAGCAACATACGCACAATATCGTTCAATGTTATTAGACCCAACGGATAGTAAATTCTCATTTGAAAATGGTTCTGGGATTGAAGTTGATGCAAATGCAATTTACATTATAAACATAGCTAGAAGCCGTTTTAGAGAAAAAATGGATGCTGGCAACTGGTCACTAACTTTAACGGGAGGAAATGGAACTTTCACATTTATTGATAATAGTGGTAAGAAATTTGGAGATGATTTAGGTTTAAGTGGTAGAGTATTCAAAGTTGTTTCCGGTTCTTTAAATTTGGGAACTGAAAATGAAGCTACAATCAATACAACTACTGCATCTAATGGACAAGGATTTGGATTATTCTATCCTGATAGAGGTATTATTGTTTTAAACGCTGAAGCAATTGGTGCTACTTTAGGTACTATTGCAAACCAAACAATTTATACAAAAGATGGAGCATTTATCCAAAGTGGTAGTGTATCACCATCACATCTACAAACATCCGAACAATTTAATCAGTATAGATTATTACAAGCAATCCAAAGAGGTGGTGATTTTGAAGCTCGTAGAACTGAAAACATTTCTACTCAACACTTTTTTGTGAGAGCAACTAATAGAGAGTTTAACTACTCAAATAATCCTACTTATATTGATGCTGATGGTTTCTTTGTAGAATCTACATTTGAAACTGACCCGCAAACTTTTATTACAACAATAGGATTGTATAACGATTCTAATGAACTAATAGCTGTGGCAAAGACATCACAACCAGTAGTTAAATCGTTTGATAAAGAAGTACTTATTAAAGTTAAACTATCATTCTAATTAAAAAATAAACAAAATATAAGAACCCCCGAAAGGGGGTTTTTAGTTTAAGAAATATTTATATAAAAAATAATAGATGATTAAAGAAATTCCTAAATCAGATATAATCACAAGACCAATCAAAGTTTATAAAGAATGGACTTTGGATGAAAATGATGTATATCCATTATTTGGAGAAACACCCGATGATACTTTAATCGATGTGAACTCCGATGAAAAAACACATGGGTTTGTTAAAAAAGTATTATATGAATCCGTAAAATCTCAATTTTATAGAAATGCAAGTACATCATCGATATTAACAGAAGTAGGATTACGAAAATCATACACATCCAAAGACGAAAGAAATTTAAGTGATGAATTGGCTGTAATTTCAATTCCTCAAATATATTATGGGGAAGGTATTAAAATTGGTAGTGTACGATTGGAAGATGAACAAAGTGGTAAGATATATGAGGATGATGGATATTCAAATCTTTTAGATTCTGGTAGTAATGTTGCTGGTAATATATTTTATGATAGAGGATTGGTTATATTAACAAGAGACATTGTAAGTGGTTCGGTATTATCTCAATATACTTTAAATTTTAGGTCTACAAAAACAATATATGAAAATGAAATTCTTTTAACTGTATTGGAATCTGAATTTAATGTTTCACAAAACCCAACAGCAGTGGATTATGATACTGATGGTACATTTGGTAAAATTAAATTACATTCTATTCAATCTAATGTAAATCCTAATGTTTTTAGTGGATTTGGTGAATATGATTATAGTAGTTCGTTAGATACAACTGGCTCTTATTTAGCACCATATATTACAACAATTGGATTATATGATGATAATTTAAATATGGTTGCAGTAGCTAAATTACCACAACCAATAAAGTCTTTACCTGATTATCCATTGAACTTCATTGTTCGTTTCGACACATAAGGTTATATTTATATAAACAAACAAATACTAAAAAAATGGCAAGTATAATTGATATGTACAAAAATGCATTACCACAAACTGGTAAAGTTAATTCTAAAGGTGGTGATGTAGAACCAATTGGAGCAAATGCACCATATAAGCCATCTAAGGATTTATCTAAGGATGAAAAGGCTTTAAAGAAAGCAAGAGGTGGTGATTTAAATATAAAAAAATATTCAGATAGTATTACAAATAAGTAATCAATGAGTTGGAAATTTAATGGAAATATCGTTACAGAAGAAAACACACCTGAAGGTGCGGTTGGGTTTGTCTATAAAATGATACATATACCAACTGGTAGATTCTATATAGGTAAAAAGCAACTTACACAAACTCGTAGATTAAAACCCCTTAAAGGAAAGACTCGTAGGAGAGTTGTAAAAAAAGCATCTGATTGGGAAAAGTATTATTCATCAAACGAATGGATTAAATCAGAAGTAAAAGCTGGAAACGCTGAACATTTTGAAAGAGAAATTATTCAATTTTGCTTCTCAAAGAAATCCTTATCATATTACGAAATTAAATGGCAATTTCATTACGATGTACTTGCCAATGAACAAGCAATAAACGAAAACCTTATGGGAAAGTTCTTCCGTAGGGATATTATAAACTAAAGTTATGACAATACCTGAAATCGCAAAAAAGTACGGAATCTCCGAAGCATATCTTAATTCAAAAGATGATGCATTATCGATAGCAGCAGCTTCTCTAGTAGATTTAAAAGGAATGGTAAATGGTAATATACCAAGAGAACAAATAGCTAACAAATTACAATTCTTAGCAGATTTTTTATACGATTGTAAAAATTCTAACTACTAGGTTTGGTTATATCAGATAATTTTCGTATATTTGTGTACGAATATCTAAATTATGCTATCTGGTAGAAACAAATTACAAATAATTACAATATTAGACACTGCGTTGGGTGTGGGTTCATCTCTAAAAGGAAATGAGCAGGCACATCATTGTCCATTTTGTAATCACCATAAAAAGAAACTCCAAATCAATTTAGATACTCAAAGATGGCATTGCTGGGTATGTGATTCTAAAGGTAGAAGTATAGCATCACTTCTTCGTAAACTCAATGTGGATATAAGAGACCTATCAAAGGTTAAAGATATCTATGGAGATGAGCCTGAATACGATTCAAAAGAGGAGTTTGTAGCAAAATTACAATTACCAAAAGAATTCAAACAATTATACTTCAAACCAAATCGTACCAACCCATACTACAATCAGGCTATGTACTATCTTTCTCAAAGGGGTATTACTCAAGCTGATATTGTAAAGTATAATATCGGATATTGTGAAGATGGATTATATGGTGGTAGAGTTATTATTCCATCGTATGATGAAAATGGTGAATTGAATTATTTTGTAGCTCGTTCTTTTTATCAAGATGAAAAGATGAAATATAAGAATCCACCTGTTAGTAGGGATGTAATTGTATTTGAAAATCAAATCAATTGGAAAGAACCTATCACATTAGTAGAGGGTGTATTCGATTCATTTTCGGTAAAGAGAAATGTAATTCCATTGTTGGGTAAATTCTTACTTAGCAAATTGAAAAACAAAATTATGGAGAATGGTGTTAAGGAAGTAACTATTATGTTAGACTCTGATGCGTTAGATGATTCTACTAAACACACCGAATGGTTTTTAAAGAACGGAATAAAGGTAAGAAATATTATACCAACTGATAAAGATGCTGGTGAAATGGGATTTAAAAAAGTAAACGAACTATTGAAAGATGCTAAAGAAACCGGATGGGATGATTTAGTACTTTCGAA
>JACCDW010223385.1_pt1 | contig 22863 bp, 19 predicted proteins | sample 7449781 | NCBI WGS metagenome assembly JACCDW01 (sample SAMN15323449, study PRJNA562643) | freshwater metagenome | isolation source: river surface water | place: USA:Blue River Watershed | collected 2017-08-18
ATACTAATAGTGATACATATAATATCGATTTTGTTAAAATAAATAATGATCGTATATCATCGAAAATACGAGAATTATATAAAGAACATCCATTCTATAAAAGAGACACTCTAGTAAATGCTATAAATATTGTTAAACAATATCCTATAGATCAGATTTATTATGCATTAACCCAATTTGTAAATAATAAAAATGAATATTTAGTAGATAAATATGGAAGAATGGGAAGATTAGTTAATAGAGAAGATTATTATGTTTTTCAACCTATTGAAATAACTGATGAAAATGCTTCTATATTTGAACGAACTTCTCCAATTGAATATAAAAGAGAATCATATGAATTAGAAAATCCAAAAGAAATATCAAAAGAAAGAGCCAAACAGCAATTAAATCAATTAGTTGAAGGTGTAAAACAGCCACAAAAACAAGAACAAGAACCTAAACAAGAAATTCAGAATAATAATCGAGAAGATGAAGAAATTATTGAGGAAGAAATCGGAGAAAATCTCCCAGAAAAAGTAATTGAAGAAAAGGGTAAAAAATCTAAAAAAGAACCTAAACCAAAACCAGCACCAAAACCCACTGCATTACCTACACAAGAACCTGCAAATACATATGATGCATTAATGGATAAATTTAAAGAGAATTTTGAAATAGTCTTCTCAGAAAAGAAAATTAAAATTGGAAGTGGAGAGAAGAATAGATATAAACATGCAAATCATGTAATTGAACATATAGAAATGGTTTATGAGATTCCTAGAGAGAAGATTGAGAAATATATTGTGGATCATATGTTAGATATGTTACTTTTACCCGATAAAATGAAAATTTTGAATGAATTATATATATCTTCTCCAAATAAAACTGAAACAGATCCTGTAAAACAGAGAATTTTGGAAATAGTGAAAGAATATTTTGAATATCGTAAGATGGAAAATGTAGAAAAAACCGCATTTATATTAAATAAACAAAATGGTTGGAAAATATTTATTAAACCGGAAGAAGATGAGGAGATAATGGATGGTATATGGAATGAAGGAGAACCAGAAGATTATAGATTATTTGAAAGAGAATTAGATAAATACACAATTGACGATGATAAGATTAATAATATTGTTGGATTCGTTAATTTGTTTAAAGATAAAGAGATGTTTTTTAAGGTGAAGGACGTTAGACAAGCTCGTAATAATAGTGGCGCTAGATGTGGTGATAGTACAGGCAAAGCTGATGTCATAAAATTAATAAATACTCTTTTTACTACACCAATGTATGATGATTCTACAGAAATATTACATTTTGGATTATGTGTTATATTAGAAATACTAATGAGACATTTTAATGAAACGCAAAGAAATGGAAAAGTATATTTTTTATCACCAGAAGAAACCGCTGTTAATGATATTGTTCATTTTTCGTTGAAAGCATAAAAATATAGAAATATAGAAATATTATTTTATTTCATCCAAAATAAACTCATCGGATATAGTATCTGTAGAATTTGATTGAGAAGATGATAGAAAAGTATTGATATTATTATTATTATTATTTGCTGTAAATGTATTATAAAAAACATTATGTTTATTACACCAATGAACACATTTTTGAATATTTTGCTTTATTATAAAATCTATTTTTTCTGATTTATTTTTAGTTTCAATTAAAGAAACAGTTGAATATATATTTTCAGCTTGTTGTTGCCCAAAAATAGAATTATATTCTTCCATTTTAGTTATAAAAAAATTATTAATATCACAATTTAAAAATCTATATGCATAATTATCATTATTTGTCATATTATAAAAGCAATTATAAATATAAGGATAAAATTCATTATTAGAATTAAATATGAAATTTTTACAGACAATATATTTTTCGGAATTAGCATATCTACTAGTTTGAGGCTTTGTAATATAAACTTTCTCATAAAAAGATGCCAATAAATATAATAGATCAATAGTATGATCCAAAAAAACATCGAATATTTTTAAAATAAAACTGCCATTCTTTTTTTGCATACATACTGCAAATGCAATCTGTGCGAATAATAATTTTACAATATTTATTTCTTGATTATTAAAATCAATAGAAAAATCAAATCCGCCATCTGCAGTAATTAAATCCATAGAAGATCCATATTTATTTTTACAATATACAAAATTTTCCAATTTTAATATATTTCCAGTTTTATCTTCTCCATCTTCAATAAAAACATTCGGATTATTTTTAAGGAATAATTTACTTTTTTTCCATCCAGGAATATCATTATCATTTGTATTATTAGCAATCGTCATACCAATATAATTGTCATTTGGATTATTTCTACAATGAACTAATGCTTCTATAAATCCGCCTGGACCTTCAGCCAAATGAAAAGATTTTATTGGAGAAGAATTTATTTTTGGAGAAGTAAATATCATATCATTTTCAAAAACAATTGCCGGAGATTCTAAAATAGTAAAAAATGAAAAATGATGTAATAGTTCAATCATTTTAAAATACGATCTAGATAATGGTTTATATTTTGCCACAGATTTTTTCTTGTTTGGAACTATAGTATTAATATATTCATATGGATTAGAATACTTTTTATAATTATCCCATTCGTTTTCATATAATTTTATTTTTTCTTTGATATCAGTTAAATAATAAGCTAAAGAATTAGAAATACTAACTTGTGGCATTTCTTGTCTTGCTGAATATTTTATGTTTTTATAAATATGTATGTTGGTTTTTGGCAATAAAAAATATAACATGTTTATTTAAAATTTATACTGACTATAACACTTATATAAATATATTAAAATATATTTATATAGATTTTATATTTACATTATATTATATTTTTATACTTTACTATTTATTTTTCATCTTTTATAACTAATTTTGTCTTTTTTATTTTTCTTATTGTAGTTGGCGGTTCAGTTGTCTCTACCTTTGGTGTTTCTTTTTCTTTTTCCTTTTCTTCAGGCTTTTCGGTAGTTTCCTCAACAATTGGTGAATATTCGTTTATAACTAACTTCATTTTTTTAATTTTTCTTTTAATTGTTGGTTTTTCTTGTTCTTCAATCTTCTTCTCTTTATTCTCTTCAGTTTTTACAATATTTTTTGATAATTTTAAAATATCTTTTGTATCTTCATAATCATCTTCTATTTTATCTATTTCATCTTGATTTTTAGATATGATATCTTCTAATTTTTTAGTATTAACTTCTCTAACCTTTTTGAATATAAAATATCTATTTAAAAATGATATTTGTTTTTCTGATTCTGATAACTGTAATGCATCTCCATAATTGCTTTCCGAGTCAGGTTTACGTTTAATTTCATTTTGCATATTTGTAAATAATTCACTGAATAATCCACTTCCATCGGGCAACCCCATTTTATTTGCTTCTTGGCGTGTTACTAGAATAAATCCATAATCTTCCATTATTTGTTTTAAATAATTAAAATTTACCAAATATTCACGGAAGACTTTATTAATAGTTTCTTGATAAACTAAGATAGGATAACCTATAGAATTTTCATCATCAGGAAATCCAGTTTCATTATATAATTTCGTAATTTCACATATTTTATTATCATTTTTCATAAAAACTACACTTTCTTCTCTTAATTTTGGTTTTAAAAGATCAAATACACTTTTTCCGTCATAACATGTACCAATAAAATATCCGTCTATACGAATACATTCCGATAAATTTCGCATAAACCCATGAAATATTCTAGGATTTTCAAAGAAATAATGAAGAGCAAATTGACATGATGCAATATTAAATCCATCTTTTGCAATACTGTAATGTTGATATATCCCTTCACCTAATATTTTTCTATCTTTCGGACCATTACCAAAAATTGCTTTAGCAATCATCTTATCTTTATCAGTTGCGAATGCAGTGCCATCGCGAACATTTAGTGAGCAGTTTCCAACAGTAAATATAGCACTTGGCATATCCTCGTATTTTTTTCGTTCTGTTAAATATCTAGCACATGCGCCATTTAAATTGTCATGAATATTGTTTTTTGCATAATCGATACCAAATACAAATTTTAAATGATTTTCTCTCCAACGAGGTAAGTCAACCGCTTTTCCTACAGCAAAATCAATGAGTGTATTATTTCTATGAGATACTCCACCAATTAATTTAGTTTTAACATATAATTTATGAAAATTGCGTAATGGAGTAGTATCTGAATTTTTCTTTTTACGGTTATAATAAATATCTTCATCCTGTTGAATTTCTGGAATTTTTGTACCAGTAGTAATCATTTCATTAGTTACTGGATTATGAATAGATTTCCAAATACTATTTGCTAATGAATATGAATTTCCATAATTCGGTCTTCCAGATCTTAATTCATTAGTTTTATCATAACGAACTCTTAAAGGATTCCATTTCCAACCTTCATCTCCCATATTATTATAACTAAATTCAACAATCATATCTTCTTCAAATAAATCGCCCTCTTCAGTTTTCATTATAAGAGTTCCATCTCCAGTTTCATTAAGCATTATATTACATAAACATGCTTTTGGATCTTCTGGTAATGTAGGCTGAAATGGAACCGGTTTGTATTTAGGATCATATCCAGTATCAGACGGAGTTTTAATTACTCCATCAATAATATTCTGATAAGGATTTAAATATCCATGTTGATTTTCATTAAATCCACATCTTAGTATAAGTGTTTTATATTGTAATAATTTTTGTGAAGAAGTTACATTTAATCCTGTTTCAAATATTGTATGAATATCATCGCGACCCTCTTTGTTTTTCATGACACTTACTAGAAAATCTATTGTGTTGTATTGAGGAGGTTTCCATTTAAATGATAATTCCCATCCAGTTTTATTTAAACGCCCTGCACTTCCTACTCTATCTGAACCTACACCAGTATTACATGGAGTAAAAATTAAACCATCTGTATTGTATCTATAAATTCCATTTTCAATATCTGATAATATCTTTGAACATGCTTGAAATATAGAAACACCGCCATTAGTTGAATAAAAATTCTTGCATTCAATTACAAAATCACATGCATGATTAACCTCTACTTTATCACCAGGAAGAGCTTTATCGTCTTTTTTAATATTACTATCTAGAATAGAATATGGTTTAAGTAAACGTACACATTTATGCAATAAAAGTAATCTGTATTTATTATCTAAATCGTCTTCTTGTCCATCTATTTTCATAAATGCTAATTCTCTGACACTCACACCATTTACATAATAAATATCAAATGCTGCATATAAATTAACGTATTTACCCATTTTATCATATAAAATATGTTCTCCATCTAATAAACTATTATATAGTGTTTTCTCATTAGTCATTGTTCCTGTAAAAATAATTCCCATAGAACTACTTATCATATATATACGACCATTATTAGAAATATAAAGCATTCTGCGATATCCATCTGCCTTATCAGTTACAGTATAATTATGGCGAATATTTGGTATATAGGTTCCTTCAGAATTTTCAACAATATTTTCAACTTGAAGAGTATATGAAGATGGTCCAATAAAATCATATGGAGATATTTGTTTAGGTTCATATTCTTCTCCATGTATTAATTTCATGTAATCATTTAATGTCTGATTTATTTCATGATTAGAAATAGGATAATTTGTTTCCTGTAATCCACTTAAAATATATCTTACTCCTTTCCTTATTACGGCAATTATTTTATCGGCAGTATTAAAATCAGTACCGAGACCTACTCGAGTATTATCTATTTCTAATTCTATTTCATAGTGTTCTATATTACTAAAAACTTTAGCATCTTGAATAGTGTATTGAGGAACAGCAACTTTTCCCTTTACTTTATGATTAGTTTTTACTATACTAATATCAGCATGTAGAGGCAATGATGGATGTGTAAATCTAACTCGATTAATATAGCGAAATATTTTCTTACTGTCCATCCATTTTGCAATTATATTTTGCGATATTTTATCATGAATTCCAAAATCTTTTTCTATTTTATAGCATACGGAAAAATTTAAATCTGGAAATTCGGCATTTCGAATAAGTTCTGAATTTTTATCATACATAGGAAATTTTTTGGTGAATTTAACATTTTCTTTATTTACATTTCCAACAGGTTTCATGTCAATAAGTTTTTGAATATTATTACTTTTACAATATTCCTGGATAAGAAATATTCCTTCTAACTCTGCTCTAACATTTGACATAACAGTTTCTCCGGTTTTTGGGTCAATATATTCATTAATAATTCTTAAATATTGAGTTCCATCTGTATTATTACATGTAAATCCATTTTTATAGAGAGATTTTACGACATTTTCATAATTAATTTTTGTTATGGGTTTTGAGTTTATATCAGCAGTCTTAGAAAACCATACTTCTAATTCACTGGATTTATATCCATTTGACAATATATGATTACTTTCTAAATACACTTGAACCATTTTTTCTAGTAATTTTTTTTGATCTTTTTCACTAGAAAAATTTTTACTGTCATTTGATACTTTACTCATTTTTATAATAAATAATATATAATTAAATCATATATTATTTCTATATAGATATATTAATCAATTTTTTTTGGAATTAGACATAATTTATTCATATTATTTTATTTGTTTATGTATTCTACGAATTATAGGACCATTTAGATTCCAAATACATAAATCATATAGCTTATCGTATAATTCTTTTTTATTTAATGCTATTTCTGATTTTAAATCTAATTTTCTAGCAATATCTTCTAAGTCGCTTACTTTATATGTAGACACCCCCTTTAATGGTTTATCTACACCCTCTAAACACAATAAATTTGATTTAATATTAGAAATTTTTTCTAAAATATTTTCAGACATATCAATACCAAAAATACCAGTTTCATTATTATATTCAATTATTACAGAATTATTTTTTTCTAACTCACAATCTTTACAATATAAAAATGAATAGTATGTTTTTCCATTTACAATAAAAAAATTTTTCTCATAATAAAATGCATATCCTAATACAGATAGCATTGATATTTTTGATAATGACATCACATCGGATATTATTTCTTGTATCATTACATTTGTTATTTTATGATTAGAATCCAATTTTAATTTTTGAGAATTGGATTTTATATGGGTTATTATTTTTTGTTTTTCATCTAATTCAATCATATTTTTTGGGGTTTTATTATAGAGATATTCTTCCACCGAATATTTTGATATATACATACACCAAAATAATGAATTAGTTTGTTCTGGATAATAGATCGAAGATTTTTCTGAAGAAATATTTTCCGATAAATTTTCAGAAATTATTTCTTTTTTATTTTCGGGAATTATTTCATTCTTCTTTAATTTATTAATAAAATCATTTGTTAACATATAGCTATCTAATGTTTTTATCTTTTCAGGAGTATCAAATTTATTAGATTTATAAAAAATTTGATTTAAATATAATGCCATTTTTATCGTTATTTACTATTTTATTAAGTAGTTAGAATTCTTGATTATAATATATAGAGTTAAATCTTTATTTCATTTTATTTTATTATATTGTTCTAGACATATGAAAATTTTCAGACTGATCGGTAAAAAATTCTTTCTTAAAAGTCTCGCATTGTGATTCTAAATTTCGAATAGTATTTTCTTGTGCATAAACATAATCTAAATATTTTTTTATTTCATCTATTACTGATTTCGTTAAAAAAGACAAATTAATAAAGATGCCGTTTTTATTTTCATTTAATTTTATAGATGATGATTTTTTCAATATTTTTAAAATTTCTATATGATGAATTTTATCCATCTTCTCAATTGTCGATTTTATTTTTTCTAATTCTATAATATTTTGCGATTCTAATAATTCTTTAGATTCCATATTCATATTTTATTTAAATATTATATCATTTTTTCTTTATGTTTATTTCATTCATTATTTTCTATTATCCTATAATTCTTCTAATTTATCATATTCTTCTTCCATATTAAAATTTTGAATACTTAATCCCCCCTTATATTTTGATTTTTCAGGAATAATATGTTTTTCCGGATTAATTAATTCTGCTAAAACAGTAATAAATGGATCATAGAGTTTAAATGTGGTTCCAATAACATTTATCATTATTTTGCTATTTTCTCTTAATGAATCAAAATAATTATTATTCTTGTGAAATTCTCGTGTTAAATATACAACAATTGGTGTAATTTCATCCATTATTACCTCTGCATAAACACATGCAACAGTTATTCCTTTAACAATACATTCTATTTTTTGACCTTGAACTGGATGACAAACTAAGCATTCAAATACCGCCATAAATTCTACATTTTCTAGATTAACATTTCCGGAAGAATATGACAATATTTTAATAGAATTTGGTCTAATAAATCCCTCAACTATACATTTACCTTCATTTAAACTGACTAATTTCTTCTCTAAATTTTGTTTGATATTTTTACCTACTTCAGTAATATGTAATATTACCTTTTGAGTTAATATAGATTTAATATAAACACCAAAGATTTTCTTTTCTTGGATAGGAGCTTTTTGTATTTGAGTATCCATTTTATTAGTTTATTTATATATAATAGTAGTAAAATATATTTATATTCTTACTTTTATATCAATTTTTTATAATGTTTGTTTATTTTATTATATCATAAAATAAAATAAATAATATATTAAAAACATAATAACTATATACTATTATAAAATAGTATATAATGAATTTTATACATTCTTCTCTACCGGATGATAATCAAACAATAAATGTTAAAACATTAATATTAGATCCATTATCAGTAATTATAAAATTAGCAATAATTGGAAATAAGCCTATTGGAACTAAAATTCTTATACAAAATAATACTATTTATTTACAGGAACCCGGAATTTTTCAAGCTGTTTGTCGCATGTTTTTTCATTCAAATAAAACAGATTTACAATATATGTATAATCCTATTCATATTGCATGTCAAACATTTCTAACTAAAGAATTTACGCAGAAAACTCCGCGAATAAAAGAATTATTTATTTGTGCCCAATCTGGTATCAAAAAATTAATAGAAACTTATAAATCATGCACTATAATACATTTATGTTTGAATTATTTTTATGCAATTATCACAAATTATATGGAATTATCTAATACTGAAAATTTATTTTTTAAAGATTCTATGACACCATTATATAGTAATGATTTAATAAAAACATTGAATGAGCAATGGACTCATGAAAAAATAAAAATAATATTAGATATTATTACATTTTTGAATAAAGATAGTTCAGCATTTAATAATGTAAAATCTTTGGAAAATATTATGGATAATATTGATAAAAATACACAGACAATTTTCAATTTGTAATATTCTAGTATGAATCATCTTCCATAGAATCTGACTGTTCTTCGTCTTCTTGTAATTTAGATGATGTTTTTTTCTTTCCAATTGAAGGAGGAGTAATCTCAGGAGAAGATTGTGATTCTTCTCCGGATTCCATACCTTCAGTATTTGCTAAAATATTTGAAAGAATTATAAATAATAAAAATAATCCCAATAAACTAAGAATAATATTTTTAGTGGAAGATTTTACGAAAAAATTCATTATGAATTATATTATATAAATATATAAATATATAATATAATTATTTAATGTCTGCAACACTAAATTTTAACCAACAACGATATGTTCCATGGAAAGGAAAAACATTTTCTCAAGTTACTACTGCAATTAAAAAAAATATTGGAACAATTTCTATGAAAACTGAAACAAAACAGGGCATTAAAAATATATTTGCACCAACTCCCCTTAAATTATATAGACGCGAAATTGCGACAGTTACTCCTCAAACATGTACTTCTCGAACTTCCACGACAATTGATGAATTTAATATGCCTAATGGATATTTAGTATATAATGATAAAAACCCAAATGGCTTAAATAATACATTAGATATAAATCTGGTTAATAGTAAGTATGAAACATTTGATCCAATATGCAATTCATCAACTGCATGTTTTAATCCCGCAAAAAATGCTTTAACTCGTGTTAGAAGTAGTGGTATGATTAAAAAGAAATTTGATCCTACTAGAAATAATGATCATTATTATACAAATACTTCTCAATATCTTGCTAGTAGAAATATGACGTTTCAGCAAAATCAATTTAATTATTTGAAATCTGGAAATAGTTCAGCCGACCCCGGAAGTGCAGCAGCAATTAACAATGTTTATAATACTCAGGGATTCTCTCACTGTAAGAATGGAAGTTATGTCCCAGTTATTTATAAACCAAATAATAGTCAATTTGCTCAACAGGGAGCAGTTGATTCTAGTGCATTAATTGCTAGAAGAAAATATGATACTCTTACTGGAGTTGGTTCAAAACTAAGAACTCCTAATGGATATTCCATCAAAAATTCATTGGCTTACGCTGTGCCAACTGGAACTTTTGCAACTATAAAGAAAGAAGGTAAACCTTTCCCGCTTAAATCGACTCCGGTATTTTGTCCTCGCAATAATGGACGTGCTGTAACTATGTGCAAAACTGCATAATATATCATATTATAAAATAATATAAAAATTATATAATATAATATATCAAATAAAGCATATAATAAACGTAACGAGATGTCATATAAGTTAAGAATTCCATCTAATTTTTATTTTTCAAAGTTTCGTCATATTTATAATCGCAATTTTCGGAAAAAATATATTCATGGAACATGTATTGATGACTATGATGACAAATTTATACAAAATAAAACATTTCCAGCATGTATTGATTGTAAACATTTTATAAGATATAATTTAACAACTTCTGATTCCAATACTGAAATTATTTATGATGATAATGATGATGAGTTGGGAAAATGTCAATTATTTGGCCATAAAAATATTATTACTGGAAAAATAACATATAAATATGCAACTACATGTAGAATAACTAATAGTATATGCGGACCTCGTGGAATATATTTTTCTGAAAAAATAAAAACGAAATAATATATAAAATAAAATAAAATAAACAATAGTCAATATATATTTATAGTTATAATTATAAATATATAATAAAATGAATATAGTATTAGATATAAATTCGATAGAAATAAAAAATGTATCATTTTTAGATTCAAAAAAAAATATAATTATTAATGGAAAATTCACACGATTAATGTATTCAAATCCATTTTTAACAATGAACGGGATATATATTAATATTCCTATAAATTTACAATATACAAATGCTATTAATAATGATACAAATATATTTAATGTTTCGCGCACATATAATTTAGTAGATGATCTATCTAATGAATTACAATCTTTGAAAAATATAGTATTTTTTAATGCTAATAATCATAATAATATGATCATAATTAAGCAAATATGTGAATTAGAATATAAATTATTAAGTAATTATAAATTGGAATTTTTATCTTCTCATGGAGATAATAACAAGACATTCTCTATGATTTTAAATCGACAATTAAGTATTGGAAAAATTAAATTATATAGAGAATTAAATCCTAATCAAAGTTATGGTTTACCTGAAGAAAAATATAAAGTGTCCAATATTTCTAATGTTACACTAGAAAAAAATGAGGAAACTACAAGATTTAATTTGGGTCCTCCTCCTGGATTTCAAAATATAAATTATTTGGGCACTTTTCAAAGTTTGCAAAAAAATATTTTGGAAGAGAAAAAAATGATAAATTTCAATTCACAAATATCTAATAAGAATATTCAGAATTCTAAAGAAAAGTCATATATAGTACTAAAAATATCTGGAATATGGGAAACTAAAGATGAAATTGGACTTACTTATAAATTTTTAGAGATGTTTTCAATATAAAAATCTAAGTATATTTATATTAGATTATGTCAAAAGAAAATAAAGAAAAATATGATGAGAAAAGTCCAATAGAAATAAAATTTAGTAAATATGGTGCTATATTTATGCAATTAAATATGGTTGCACATGATTATGTTCACGATTTTAATCCAAATGGAGGTTGTGGGGGCAGAATACAAGGATGTTTTTTTGAATTAAATGAAAAAATAAATAATATTAATTATTCTTCATCATCTCAAATTGGCGGTCGTGTAATTAGTAAAGCTGCCATTAATGTTCATAGAAAACCGAATATATTGCAAAATAAACAGAAAACTTCTAAATTGAACAAAATAAAAAATATTAAAAAAAAAACTAACAAACTAATAAATTTAAAAAAAATAAATATAAATCTTATTCAAAAACCACATAATATTGTAGTAAAATCATCATTTTCTAAAAAAATAAATACAATTGTTAATTTAAGCAGAAAAAAATTTTCTGCGATATTTTATGATTCATCATTTGAGGAAGGTATATATGCTTTTATATTTCAATTATTGGGTTTTATAAATTACACTGTAAACGATATTAAAAATGGAAATTATATAAATCGTATTCGAGAAGGATTTGATTTATATGGTAAATATTTGGAATCATCCAATAAAGTAAATAAGGCTAGTTATGATGAAGATTCGGCTATTAAAATAAATTCCCGAATATTTACTATTATGCATGAATTATTATATAAATATTTTGATAGGATCTACAATGAAAATAGACATATTTTTTATATTAATATTTTAAATGATTCTATCTATATTCAAAAACTTAAATTAGGATTTATCTTATTAGCCAGTATGACTGACGCAAAAATAAATGAATTGACTATAGATAATTTAATCAATATGATTGATAATGCTCATGTAATTTTATTTAGTTATTTATATAAACTTCAACTTACTAAAGTACCTAGTAAAATATTTATAGGAAGATCATCTAATAGAATGTCTGGAGGAAATAGTTCACCATCACAAAATGATCCTATGGAAATAAGTAGCGAAAATTCTAAAAAAATAATAAACAGAGATGTTTCTGAAATAAAAAAAATTGAGGAAACGCTTAGTAGCTTAAAAACTAGTATTAATGAAAAAATATCAGAACTAATATCAAACGAAAAAGAAGATGAATTAAGAAAAGAAATGGAAGAATTTAAAAAAAGTATAAAAGATATTTTTGATATTAAACCATCATCAGAAAATACATCACAAAAAGATACTGATGAAAATTTTAAAAATTTTTTAGATGGCATTCCAACATCATATAGAATTGAAAAAAATAATACAGATAATACAAAAAATGCAGTAAAGGCAAATATAGATAATATATTTACATATATTGAAGAGTTTAAAAAAATAAAATATTCAAATACTATTGGAGTTTACAAGACATTAGAAAATGAATCTGAAGGATCATCTTCTAAAAATGAAAATAATATAAATAAAAATAAAGTAAGTATTGATATGAAAGATGAAATTGGTTGGAATATTATAAAAATAATTGTGAAGAAAATATTAATAAGAAATAATATTTGTGATGCCTCTGGAAACTATAGTAATTTTTATAAAAGTGAATTAGCTAAAGTTACTAGTGAATATAATTTAGATATTAAAATGTGTAAAATGCAAATAGATCTACTATATAAAATTTGTTTTACTACTTTTAATAAATCATACAATATAGACAATGACCTAATAACCTATTCTACGACCTTTTTTGAAAAGCACAAAAAATCTAATGTAATTATACATAGATCACAAATAAAAAGTTTGTTTAGTATGGTAATGGACCCATCAAAAAAATATGTAATTAATAATGCTGTAACAGAATTTGGTGGAAATAAACAGAAAAACTCTAAAATTTCTGAATTAAAAAGCAAAAGCGATGACAAAATTTTTTGTCCGTTAAGTTCTATTTTAGATGGAATGAAAGATTGTTCAAACACTGAACTTAATGGAGACCAATATGAAACTGGAATAACACATTTTACCATTGTTGGAGTTGATGAAGGTGTAGAAACTACATATTTTAATGGAATGATGGAATATATAAATAAAACTAGCGCACGTATTTCAGTAAAAATACAAAATAAAAATTACGGTTCATTAGAATACGACGATATCATAGTTATTAATAAGGAATCTTTTAAAGCAGTAAATGTATTTAATCTACAAGTTACTCATATAATAGATTGTATAACAAAAATACATAAAAGTATTGGATCTAAAAATAAAAATACTACAATTTGGGATTTATTTTTTCATTCAAAAGGTAAAAATTCTGGAGAGGATGATTATGTCGATAAATTAATTAAAATTGGAAATCGTAAATCATTAGGAGATATTTTTCAAGAAATAAATGGTGTTTGTAAAAATGGAGCATATATTAAATCTTCGTATGATCATGGAAAAAATGTTGTACCGCATTTTGAAGAAAATGATGGCAATGCTCCTCGTATTGTACTAAGTAATGATAGACCTTCTGGCGTAAGAATATGTTTTATGATATCAAGTGGAGATGAAAACTCGATAAATGAAAATTGTGCTGGAGGATATCCTGGATCAAAGGGAGCTGGTATCTTAGTAAGTAGACGTAACGTGCCACCAATACAAAAAAAATAGATTAGAATATCGTATATACATAAATTTATATATGATATAATTATATGTGCATTGACATAGTTGCTCCTCTTCCTCTTCTCGGTACAAAATTTCCAAATGGTTTTGCTCCATCTTTCAAATTATGAATTTTATTTGACGATTCAATTTGAGAAGATGTTCCTGTTTCAAAAGTATTTATATTTATCATTGAAATATCATTTTCATCAATTGTGAAAGATAATCGATTGATTGAATTTATTCCTTCTGATGTTGATTTTAAATATCTATCAAATTCCGTTTTATTTACAATTCGAGAAGTTCCATCATGCAATATTATAAAATTTTTATCCATAATTGGATAAAATCTGCTTCTATCAATATGAATACCTTTCTTTATAGCACGATGTTGTAATGCATTATCTTCATATCCCCATGCCCAAAAGTTTGGAAATCCATTAATAGATTCAAAATCTTCTCCAATTATAGAAACTATTCCTCCTAATGTAAATGTAAATCCGTAAAAATGTTTTATTATGCCTTTTTTTGTTTCATAATTTATGAAATTTTTATTTAATGGCATTATATCTACATCATTAAATACTAATGTTATGTTTTTATAGTCATTCGGGTATAAATTTCTAATATATAAAAATCCGATGTTTTTAATTGCTCCTCTATTAAAAATACGTTTATCATTTTGGTGAATAAAAAATATTTTATAATCGCTTTCCTCCATATCTTCTAGTATTGTTTTCATGTGTTTTTGAAAGAATTTTTTCTGTTCTTCTCGATCTCTATATGGAACAATAAAAACTAATTTTGGAATCTTCTCTATTTTAGATTCTTGAATAAATTCTATAGCAGGTTCAGGAGAAGATTCTACAATAGGTTCTTGAATAATTTCTATAGCAGGTTCTTGAATAGTTTCCACAACAGGTTCAGGAGAAGATTCTATCGGAGTTTCTTCAATAGTTTCCACAACAGGTTCTTGAATAGTTTCTACAATAGGTTCTTGAATAATTTCTACAATAGGTTCGGGAGAAGATTCTATCGGAGTTTCTTCAATAGTTTCCACAACAGGTTCTTGAATAGTTTCCACGATAGGTTCTTGAATAATTTCTATAGCAGGTTCAGGAGAAGATTCTATCGGAGTTTCTTCAATAGTTTCCACAACAGATTCAGGAGAAGATTCTACGGTAGGTTCTATAATAGGTTCTTGAATAGTTTCTACAACCACGTCAGGAGAAGATTCCACAGGTAATTCTTCTATTGTCATAGTAATGTTATTTTCCGCATCAGAATTATTTTCTAAAACAGGCTCTTGTTCTTGTTCCATAAAAAAATAATATAAAATTATTACATATATTATTTTTTCTATTTTTACGTTTTTATTATAAATACAAATACTACTACAAATATACATATCATTACTTCTAAATTTTTACGAATATTTTTCTAAAATACATGCAGGAACTAATTCATCTTTTAAATTAAATAATTTCTTAAAGCATTTATTTATTGTTACTTCACTAACGCCACAAATCTGTTTAATATCATTCTTACTTATGTTCAAATTGCACATATATGAAATCAAAAATACAATTCCGGATGCAATAGCGTGAGGTGTATTATCTAAAATTAAGTTTCTAGTTTCCACTTTTTTTGCAATAAATTTCGCTAACATAGTTAATTCTGAATTCATATTTAATTTACTGCAATAACGTTCTATAAATGAACTAGGTGTAGTTGTCTGCAAATCTGCCTGATACTCTGGGTCTATATTTCGTTCAATATTATTCAAAATATTTACCGCAGTAGAGCATCCCGTAGTTGCACTCGTCTTATCTAACTGAAATATTTCTGAAATTTCATGAGCAGTTCTCGGGCAACCATTTAATCGGCATGATATGTAAATTGACGCAGCCTTAATTCCATCTCGATTTAATCCTCGAAACATTTTCTGTTCAGAAATATCTTTATGTATTACCATAGCATCATCTATAAATATTTTGGGAATTCCAGCATTTTGAGCCATTATAGTTATAAACTGAAATTCTTCATATAATGATTTTTCCTTATGAGGCATGGATTGCCATTCGGTCCATTTACGTATTTTTTTCATTTCATAAGATGATCCAGCACCACAGAGAATTTTACAGCCAAATGAAGACTCGACTAGAAGAGGATTTATTGGATTACCACAGCGAGTTGGATCATTGGCATTTTTATCGTCGGCACCATAAAATCTCCATTCTGGTGAATAATCTAATACTTCTTTATGAATTGCACCACATTGTGGATTAGTACATGTTGGAAATCCGTCGTCCATTAGCATTAAAATCGAATTACAAAGAGTGCAAATATCATGTTCTGTTGTTTCCGCAAATTCGTAGGATAATTCAACTTCCGGGACATTTTTAATTGAATTTTTTTCGGATTCAATTATTTTCCACATTCGGTCTTTTTCTTCTTTTGTTATTACAGTTTTTTTCTTTTTTGTTTTTTGATTATCTGAGAATTTAGCATTTATTATAGAGGGAATAGATATTTTTGGTGGAGAAACCGAAATAGTAGATGAAGAGGTTGACTTTTCTTCTTCCGCATATTCCATTTTTTCTACATTATTGATTGTTTTGTTTTTATATTTTTTTAATTTAATTGTTATAGTTCCAATAGTTTCCATTTTGAGATATTTTATTTTAAGAAGGAGGGAGAAGATTTTATATAATTAACTTTTTGATTCAATTTTATAATATTTGCATATTATAATAGAATAATAATAATTATATAAAAATATGGAAAATATGAAAAATAATATTTTTGGAAAAGCATTAGATACTGCAACCAAATACGGAAAAATTGCAGAAAAGGAGGTAAGTGACCAGGTTGGGTTTATACAAAAAAATGAAGAAAAAAAAAATTTATTAGAATCATTATTAGATGAAAATACAAAAAAAATATTGAATAATGGAATGGATAAATTGAATAGTGGAATGGATAATTTTACAAATGCAAATAATATTGCTGGAGATTCTGTAAAAAGTTTGACAGATACTATATCTTCAAATAACTTATTACCGAAAAATTTGACAAAACAAATTCCTGGTGCAGGTGCCTTATCAAAAGCTATGGATCTAGGGTCTGGTATATCAGATGCTACAGATGATATAGAAAAAGGTATTAATAAAGCGAAAGAACTGGTGTCAAATATTGATGGAAATTGTGCACAAAATGCATATGGTCATATTATTCATGAAAACGAAAATGACATAACAAAAACTGTAAATAAATTTGTTAATGATATTTTTACAGTAGATTCTAGTGGAAATTCTATTATAAATCGAGAAGATATTGAAAAAGCAACAAAAGAAATATTTTTTAATCAATTAAGAAGAAGCATTTGGGAAGATTATCATATAAAACATGTTTTGGTTTATAGTATATTTAAAAAAACTGATAATACAGATAAGGTAATAACAAGTCCTGATTTTACTACATTAGGTCCACTATTAGAAAATGCATTCAATGGATTTTCCAATAAAGGGGCAACAGAAAATAATATAAATGCAATATTTAATAAATTCATGACAAACTTAAATACTTATGTAAATAAAAAAGCCATAAAAGGAGGAAAAAGAAAAATTAAAAAAGGCGGAACAAATTTGCCTATTGAAAATGACACACAAAAATTAGCAATGAAACAGAAAATAGAAAAATGGTATAGTCCTGATGAAGGAGATGAAAAAATAAATTCCGATATTTTATACATCATCACTCAAGCAATCCAAAATGCATTAAATGAAAAAGAAGCCAGAAAAGAAATATATAAAAATATAACAAAAGTATTTGAAAATCAAATTACTAAAATGTTTGACCCGAATTTTGGCAGTGATTTATCGTTAAAATTTTATATTTTATATAATTTATTATTAAATGATGAGATTTTAATTTCAACCTTTAAAAGATGTATTAAAACAACATTATTGGAAAATATTAAAAGAAATCAATCTTCTCCACCTGAAAATCAAGCTTCTCCACCTGAAATAGATAGCACATTTATATTAGAACATTTTTCACAACAAATAAAAATAGTTTTATTTGAAAATCCAACTAGAGACCCACTAAAAGATGTTGTTAATACTATGCAAAGTGAAAACACATATAAACCTCCTGATCCTGAAGAAGAAAAAAATCAAAAAGTATATACTAGACCACCAGAAACTGTTGGTGGAAGAAAGAGAAGATCTTCTCAAAAAACCAAAAAAAATAAACGCACAAAAAAGAACGTTAAAAAACGCACAATAAAACACAAAAAATAAAACCATAGTCAGCCTATAGTTTGAAAACAACCTTCTTCTCCAACTTATCAAACATTTCTTGATTATAAACCAAATTTCCAGTAGGTTTATATGTTCCTATTGGTGTAAATTGCTTTTTATTTGAAGAATTTGCTCCACTTCCTGGAATTCCTGGAGGGCCTTGTTCATTTTGATTTGTTTCTTCATCTTCTCCCTTTGTCTCTAAAATATTTCCTTTTGAGTCCACTACAATACCTTTCTTCTTTTTAAGTTCATTTCTCACGTAAGATGGAACCCAATTGCTCCATCCAACAAACAAAGTATTTGGATGCATATAATTTACCTGAAATCCATTTTCCTCCAATTTTGCCATAATATATGCTATACAATCTCCCTTATTATATACAGGTTCTCCAAAAATATATTCGGGAACTGTAAACCATATATGACGGTCATTTTTTTTCGTTTTTCCTGTGACTTCTATTCTAGTATATATGCGATTTAATAATTTATTAAATATGGAGACCTGTTTTAAATCACGTTTTTGCTGTTTTTCATACAAATCATCAATATTTATTTTGCGAATATTATCATCGTCGTTAACATTCAAAAAACACGCCATTTTATTTTATATTATATTATAAAATAAAAAAATATAATATAGAACTAATATTTTCTTTATATTATCTTGTTATTATATTACTAAATTCGCTGAAAAAAATGGAAAATAATACAGATTCTTCAATACAACATATTATATTATCTGGCGGTGGTCATGTTATGTTTCAAGAATATGCAATTTTACGCGACAGTAATTTGGCTGGATTCTGGAATTTTAAAAACTTAAAATCAATTTATGGAACTTCCGCGGGAGCAATTATGGGGTTATATTTGGCATTGATTTCCATTTTTGATGAGGAACAATCAACAATAGAAAAAGAATGGGAAATTTTGGATAATTACTTAATAAATAGACCCTGGCAAAATCTTTTTAAAATAGATTTGCTTACGATTATTCAATCTATAAATAAAGAGGGAATTTTATTGGAAAATGTTGCTATTGAAACATTTGCCCCAATATTTAAAGCCAAAGATTTATCACCTAATATCAATATGATTGATTTATATAATATTACTAATATTGAACTCCATTTTTTTACAGTTGATATGGATACTTTTGAAATTGTTGATATATCACATAGGACACATCCAGAATGGTCAGTAATAAGTGCAGTATATGCATCTAGTTGTTTGCCAATTTTATTTTCACCTTATAAAAAAGATTGTAGAATGTATACTGATGGCGGAGTTCTTGTAAATTATCCATTATCACAATTTCTCAAAAATAATCCGACAATAAATTCAGAGGAAATTTTTGCTATAAAAATTCTCTATAATTCTTCTCCTGATGGAAAAAAAGAATTAGGTAAAAATGGAGAAGATTCTGAAAATAAATCTTTAACGGAATATAAATATGATAGTATTGAAAATAAACCAACATATATTTATGATAGCATCTTAAAAATATTAATGAAAATGTTCGAGTTTATCGAAAAGCACAATAATAATTTAACTCCTGGGTTTTATTTAAAAAATGAAATTTCCATATGTGGCGAATATTCCAATATTTTATATGATATTTATTTAGCATCTAATTTTTCGGAAGAAAGAAAAAAACTTATAGCAATGGGTAGCGAATTATGGAAAGAATTTTTGGAGAAGAATGAATAAAACTCTAGAAAAAGATATAAGGATTCGTATATTTAATTATACATAATCTCTAATAATATATTATATAAAGGAAAATGGCATATTTTTTAGATTATTTAAGTGCAAAACTAAGACCTTATAAAACAATTATCATTATCGTTTTAGTCGTAATTGTTTTTTTAGCAGTCGGAATTTACTATGGAAAAACTCTTATGAGTGAGAACAAAAAGAAAAATGTAAAATTTTCAGATGTTGCAAATAACGGAAATAGAAGTGGAATTGTTGAAGTAAGAATGTTTCATGTAGATTGGTGTCCTCATTGCAAAAAAGCTCTTCCAGATTGGAAAGCATTTTGTGATGCATATAATGGAAAAGAAGTAAATGGATATACAATTAAATGTGATTCTGCTGGTGATAATTGCACTGATGATACGAGTGCAGTTGTTCAAGAAAAAATTAGAGAATTCAATATTGATTCATATCCAACAATTGTTTTAATGAAAAATGATCAAAGATATGATTTTGACGCCAAAATTACAAAAGAATCTTTAGATCAATTTATTCATAGTGTTACAAACGAATAAACTTCGGAAAGAATAAAATATAAATATAATATAAATATATTTTATTTGGGGTTTATGAGTTCAAAAAAAAGAACCGCAAAAAATAAAACAACAAAAAAAAGATTGAATAAAAAAACGGAAAAAGTATTTGAAGATAAAGATTATTCTAGTAATGATGGAATGTTGGTTACTGTATGGGGACCTCCAGCATGGCATATGCTTCATACAATGAGTTTTAATTACCCTGTAAATCCAACTTCTTTAGATAAACAAAATTATCGCAATTTTATTTTAGGATTACAACACACACTTCCATGCGGAAAATGTCGCAAAAATTTGGTGAAAAATATGAAGAAAATGCCTCTTACAATGTCAGAAATGAAATCTAGAGATAGTTTTTCCCGTTATATCTATAAATTACATGAAGCAGTAAATACTATGACAAATAAAAAATCAGGACTTACATATGAAGACGTTCGTGAAAGATATGAACATTTTAGAGCTAGATGTACTACTCCTATAGATAATAAAAATAAAGATATAACTTCCACTAAGTCAGAAACTGGATGTGTTGTTCCATTATATGGAGAAAAATCAAAATGTGTATTAAATATTATACCTCAATCAAAGAAATGCAAATCTCTAATAATAGACAAAAAATGTATTAAACATCGCATTATACCTCGTACAGAAAAAAAGAAAAAATAATATTTTAGCGTAAAAATATGTCTTATATTTCAATAAGCAATAAAACAAATATAATTATATAATAAGATATTATACATTATATAATTAACAATAAATATGTCAAAAGTTGAAACTACAGAAATAGATTATATGGATGATGAAAAATTTGTTGTAAAACCTAAAAATTGCAAATCTGTATCGAACACATTATCTTTAGAAGAATCTATAAAACCTGATATTCCTTTTTGGACAGATAATCCCAACATTTTATTAAAGCAAGAATATATGTTCGAATTTTTTCCAACTGAATATATGACGTATGAACAAAAAATGAATGCAATTTCTAGGTTAGTAATAGTTTTAACCGTTTTTGGGTTTGCATATTCTAAAAATCATCGTCTTTTAGTTATTTCATTCATCACGCTGGTTTCCATTTATTTAATTTATCAAAATCAAAGATATGAAAATGATAAAATGGCAATTAAAAAAATGAATTTGGAAGATGGAATAGAAAATTTTGAAAATGGCGGAATAAGTGGTCCTGCTCAACAGGCATTAAATGACAGCAGAATAATGACAAAAGACCCTAAGGAAGTATTTGATTCTCCTGCTGTAAATAATCCTTTTTCTAATGTTTTATTAACAGATTATGATTATAATCCAAATAAAAAACCTGCAGCGCCATCATACAATGAAAGTGTACAACAGGATATTTTAGGTCAGGCAAAACAATTAGTTTCTGATATGCATCCTGATCAACCGGATATTTCTGATAAATTATTTAATAGTATTGGTGATCGTTTGGAATTTGAACAATCTATGAGACAATTTATATCAAATCCTGCGACAACGATTCCTAATGATCAGACTGCTTTTGCTCAATATTGTTTTGGAAATGCTATTAGTGCTAAGGAGGGAAATTTATTTGCATTGGCTCGTAACTTAAATCGTCATGTTATGTAATTTTATTTTTATTATCGATTATATCTATAATCCATCTGATTATTTTTTAATTGATTTTTTGCATCTACATAAGGAGAAGTAACATAGACTATTTTTCTTTTTCTACACTCATCACTTGCAAGTGCAATTCCTAACCATACGCCAATAAAATAATGTCCAAATC
>JACCDW010512060.1_pt1 | contig 22855 bp, 19 predicted proteins | sample 7449781 | NCBI WGS metagenome assembly JACCDW01 (sample SAMN15323449, study PRJNA562643) | freshwater metagenome | isolation source: river surface water | place: USA:Blue River Watershed | collected 2017-08-18
CGTAGCTGACCATTGCACGGTCTGCCATAAATGCTTAACGCCTTGCCCGGTCGATATTGATTTCGGCGATGTGTCGATGAATATGCGCAACCTGCTGCGTAAGATGGATAAAAAATCCTTTAATCCCGGCACGGCCGCATCTATGTTTTTCCTCAATGCGACTGATCCGGCGACCATCAATGCGACCCGCAAGATCATGATGGGCTGGGGATATAAGGTGCAGCGCTTCGCGCATGACCTGTTGAAGCAATTCGCAAAGAAGCAGACCAAGACCCCGCCTTCCACGCATGGCAAGCCCGTCGTGCGCGAGCAGGTCATTCATTTCATCAACAAAAAAATGCCGGGCAATCTACCCAAAAAAGCGGCACGTGCATTGCTGGATATCGAGGACGATAAATTCATACCGATCATCCGCGATCCTAAGGCGACCAATGCTGACACGGAAGCGGTTTTTTATTTCCCGGGCTGTGGTTCCGAGCGCCTGTTCTCGCAGGTCGGGCTGGCTACGCAAGCGATGTTGTGGCAGGTCGGCGTGCAGACCGTGCTGCCGCCGGGCTATTTATGCTGTGGGTATCCGCAGCGTGGTTCGGGCGATTTTGATAAGGCTGAAAAAATCATCACCGACAACCGCGTGCTGTTCCATCGTATGGCCAATACGCTCAATTACCTGGATATCAAAACCGTGGTGGTCTCCTGCGGCACATGCTACGACCAGCTACAGGGCTATGAATTCGACAAAATATTCCCCGGCTGCCGTATCGTCGATATTCATGAATATTTGCTAGAAAAAGGCGTCCGGCTTGAAGGTGTCACGGGTACGCGCTACATGTATCACGATCCTTGTCACTCACCGATGAAGCTGCAGGATCCGTTAAAGACCGTTAACAGCCTGATCGCAACCCATGATGCGCAGAAGATCGAGAAAAATGATCGCTGCTGCGGCGAATCCGGCACATTGGCCATCAGCCGTCCGGATGTATCAACGCAAGTGCGCTTCCGCAAGGAAGAAGAGATGCAGAAAGGGGCAGACAAACTGCGTGCCGATGGTTTTAGTGGCGACGTCAAGATCCTGACCTCCTGCCCATCCTGCCTGCAGGGCTTAAATCGTTACAACGATGATGCGGGCACGCAGGCTGATTACATCGTGGTAGAGATCGCCCGTCACCTGCTGGGCGAAAACTGGATGCCGGACTATGTCGCGCGCGCGAATAACGGCGGCATCGAGCGGGTGCTCGTTTAAACATGCATACGGTAGACAGGCCTGCGTGCGAACTGTGCCAGACAACTGGCGGGGAAGTACTGCATCAGGCAGAGCAATTTCGCGTGGTACTGATTGATGATGCGAACTATCCCGGCTTTTGCCGCCTGATCTGGCAGGATCATGTAAAGGAAGTCACCGATCTGCATGAAATCGACCGCATGCTGATGATGGATGTGCTGTGGCAGGTTGAGACCGTCGTGCGTGACGTGATACAACCACTGAAAATCAATCTCGCCAGCTTCGGCAACATGGTGCCGCATCTGCACTGGCATGTCATTCCCCGTTATGCTGATGATGCACACTTTCCCGCACCGGTCTGGGCGCAGGCTGCGCGTACTGCGCCTGCCGAGGCACTGGCAGAAAGAAAAGCGCGATTGCCCGCATTGCGCATGGCAATGGCGGAGCATCTGGCTTCCTATCGCTGAGCGGCGCTGTTCACAGATCTCTTGCGCAGCAGCGCCCGTTCCATCGACAACAATCAATAATAAGGATATCAATGACGACCACGCCGAAACGCCATGTTACTGCGCTTGAACTGCATACTGCTTCGCGCACACTGGATGTCAGCTTTGATGATGGTTATGCCTGCACCCTGCCATTTGAGCTGTTACGCGTGTATTCGCCTTCGGCTGAAGTGCGTGGCCATGGTCCCGGGCAGGAAACCCTGCAGACCGGCAAGCGCCATGTGGAGCTGACTGCGATCGAGCCGGTTGGAAATTACGGACTACGTCCGGTGTTTTCTGATGGTCATGAGACGGGCATTTATACCTGGGATTATTTGCACTGGATGGGCAAGAATCGCGACGCCATCTGGGAAGATTATCTGCAGCGACTGGAACAGGCGGGGTTTACGCGAGAGAGTGGCCGCGATGCGCCGATGAGCGCATCGCCAGGCGGTGGGTGTGCGAGTTAAGAGAATTGAAATCCTCTGTGTTCATTCAGGGCGTCTGTAAAAGCAGTTATTATCTCGCTCTTGGCTACGTTCTCGGGCTGGAAAAATTGAATTTGCTCATTTGGGTAGTGATCTCTGTGCTCCAGATTTTCCAAGGCGATCGCTTTCAATGCTGATTCTTTGCTGAGATTTTTTGGCGGGCTCATCAATTCATTTAAATAATTTATCCACTTTTTCCCCTCATCTGTTTCAGTATCGCGTGAAATGTTAATGTTTAATGGCGTAATCGTTCGATCGTAGACTTTGGAAAAAAATAATCTGGCGGTTTTCAGTGGTTCATTTTCAAGTCGTTCCAAATCTTCCTTTTTTAGCGTTCCATACGCTTTTCCTAGTTCGATCGCGGTATGTAAAGTGCGAGCCAGATCTTTAACAGATTTATAGTTGATGCCATTGGCAGCTTTTTGATTATTGAGGCTCTGAAAGCAGTGTCTGAGAGCGTTAATAGATTCTTTTATTTCTTCGGGTTTGCGCTCTTTATTGTCTTTTATCATTATGTCTTTCAAAATTTCTGCGTCTTCATCAGACATGGATCCAATTGCCTCTAGTTTCTGGAGGCCTTCCCATAGAGGTATTTTGTCCGCCAATATAAATTGGTCAAGGCATGCATGCCATGCTGAACAAACATCATTTCGAGTTATTTTAAAAACACCTGTTGAGGTATCAAGCTCATATATTTGGTCACGTATTTTAGAAGCGATGATTTCATGCCGATTATTGAGTAGATTTTTTTGAATGTCGATTATTGCGTGCTCAAGTCGTCCGCCTCTGTCTGATTTTTCTGAAATTATTCTTCCTATTGTTTTCTTCGCCAGTTCACTATGCATTTTTGCCTGCTTATGAAATTTTGAAATGAAATTTTCTTTAAGAATATTGAGCAGGCTATGCTTTGATTCATACAGTACCGTCAAATTATTCTCCGTTTTTGCGCGGATACGGCTGGAATTGCCGGCCTGATTAATGAATACAGCCAGATCATGGATCGAAGTCTTGGCATCAATTTTTAATGTGCGCATTTGCTAGTCCCCTGCTGTTGATATGGTTTTGTGTATTCCTCCGTAGAAGAACGGCTCTGGAGGCCTAAACTTTGCGTGATCTTTGCAATTGAAAAGTTCCATTTTTCATTTCATTCCTGTCCGGGAATGTGCGCAGGCTGCGTACTGGCGGCGCTTGTATAATGGAGGTTCTCTACTGATCATCCATTGCCATGACCCAGACCCATTTCGGCTACCAGAACGTGCCTGAAGACCAGAAGGTCCATAAAGTGGCCGAAGTCTTCCATTCCGTTGCATCCAAATATGATGTGATGAATGACCTGATGTCGGCTGGCCTGCACCGTATATGGAAGGCCTACACGATTGCGCAAGCGGGCATACGGCCCGGTTTTAAGGTGCTTGATATTGCCGGCGGCACCGGTGATCTGGCCGGCGCATTCGCGAAAAGGACCGGTGCCAGTGGTGAGGTCTGGCATACCGATATCAATGAATCGATGCTGCGCACAGGCCGCGACCGGATGATCAACGAAGGCCTGATCCTGCCTACCCTGATCTGCGATGCAGAGAAACTGCCGTTTCCAGATGATTATTTTGATCGCGTGTCAGTGGCATTTGGCCTGCGCAATATGACGCACAAAGATCAGGCATTGTCAGAAATGCGGCGCGTATTAAAGCCGGGCGGCAAATTACTGGTGCTGGAATTTTCTAAGGTCGCAGCGCCACTGCAAAAGCCCTATGATCTGTATTCCTTTAAGGTCTTGCCGTGGCTGGGCAAGCAGATCGCCAATGATGCCGACAGCTACCGCTATCTGGCCGAATCCATACGCATGCACCCCGATCAGGAAACGCTCAAGGCCATGATGCATCAGGCAGGACTGGACAAGGTGGACTACACCAATCTCAGCGCCGGTATCGCTGCGCTGCATGTCGGCATCAAATATTAATCACGCGATCATCACGATGCTTGCAACGCCTGCTGCCGCTACCATCAATCATTTGCTGTCCCGTCAGCCTGCCCTGTGTCACAAGCTGGCCGCGCATGCCGGCAAGACTGCCCGTATCGATACGGGTGTGTTGATGCTGCAGCTGTCGGTTGCCGCCGATGGCCTGCTCGAATCTGCTGTTGCCGAAAAACCGAATGTAGCCATTCGCATCAAGGCTGCGGACTTGCCGCGCATGATCGCTGATCAGGAGCGGGCGTTTTCTTACGTGGCCATTGAAGGTGATGCAGACTTCGCCAGGGTAATCTCGGACGTGGCGATGAACCTGCGCTGGGAAGCCGAAGAAGATCTGGCACCGTTTGTCGGCGATATTGCCGCCGTACGCATTGCAAAGACTGCACGACTTGTTGCCCATACTGCGAAGGCGAACGCCCGTAATCTGGCCGAAAGCATTGCCGAATATCTGCTCGAAGAAAACCCGACCCTGCTGCGACGCGCTGTGGCGTATCAGTTCGCATCAGAAGTATCTGCGTTGCGCGATGATACCGAGCGGCTTGCCAAGCGCATTGCCTTACTTGAACGTCGCAACTGGAGCGCAGCATGATCTTGCGCTTGTTGCGTGCTGCGAAAATCTTGCGCGTGGCCGTGTACTACGGGCTTGATGAAATCCTGTTATCCGCTCAGATGATGCCGCCGGCGTTGCGGCTGATTTCACTGGCCTTTTTCTGGCGTGATATCCGCGCGCCGCGAGGCATGCGGCTGCGCCGCGCACTGGAAGACCTGGGCCCGATCTTCGTCAAATTTGGTCAGGTGCTGTCGACCCGCCGTGATCTGCTCGCTGCTGACATCGCCGATGAACTGGCGATGCTGCAAGACCGTGTACCGCCTTTTTCTTCCGAGCTGGCGATAGCCGAGATCACGCGCTCGCTGGGCCAGCATCCGGATCAATTGTTTGCCAGCTTTTCGCGCCAGTCGATTGCCTCTGCATCGGTCGCACAGGTACATTTCGCTACCCTCAAGAACGGCACTGAGGTTGCGGTCAAGGTATTGCGTCCGGGCGTGCATGAGGCCATCGAAAAAGATATCGCGCTCTTATATGTTGCTGCCGGCTGGATAGAGCGATTATGGTCAGATGGTCCGCGCTTACGGCCGCGCGAGGTGGTCGGCGAATTCGACAAATATCTGCATGATGAACTGGACCTGATGCGCGAGGCAGCCAACGCGAGCCAGCTGCGCCGCAACTTTGCCGATGGCAGCTTGCTCTTGGTGCCGGAAATGTTCTGGGATTATTGTTCCGAAAATGTCATCGTGATGCAGCGCATGCAAGGCATACCGATTTCACAAACGGAAAAATTAATCGACGCTGGTGTCGATCTGAAAAAACTCTCGCGTGATGGTGTCGAGATTTTTTTCACGCAGGTATTTCGTGATGGATTTTTTCACGCGGATATGCATCCCGGGAACATCATGGTCTCGACCGACCCAGCCACTTTCGGTCGCTATATTGCGCTGGATTTTGGCATCGTTGGCACACTGACAGATTTTGATAAAAATTATCTGTCGCAGAATTTTCTCGCGTTTTTCCGGCGCGATTACAAGCGTGTCGCCGAAGCGCATATTGAGTCGGGCTGGGCACCTGAAAATACGCGCGTCGATGAACTCGAGGCAGCGGTGCGCGCCTGCTGCGAACCTATCTTTGACCGGCCGCTGTCGCAAATTTCATTTGGCCAGGTATTGCTGCGCCTGTTCCAGACTTCGCGCCGCTTCAATGTAGAAGTGCAGCCGCAACTGGTACTGCTGCAAAAAACCCTGCTCAATATCGAAGGCTTAGGTCGTCAGCTCGATCCCGATCTTGACCTCTGGCAGACCGCCAAGCCTTATCTGGAAAACTGGATGAAGGAGCAGATCGGCTGGCGCGGTTTTGTTGAGCGATTCAAAATCGAAGCGCCGCACTATGCACATATTCTGCCGCAATTGCCACGACTGCTGCAGCAGGCATTGGAAGCAAATGCCGCGCGCCCTCAGTCGGACAACAAGGCCTTGTTTGAACAGCTGCTGGCAGAACAAAGGCGCACAAACCGCTTGCTTGGTATTGCCGTATTTTTCGGCGGCGGTCTGTTGGCCGGTATTTTTCTGGTACAGGTCATTCTTCGCTTGTATGAAGGCCTGTACTAGGAGGCTGACCTACATTTCCTGCGAAATGTTTCTGTCTGCAGCCATATCGCTTGCGCAGCTATAATCCTGCCAGATTTTTTTAAAAAATATTGCCGTCTTTATACGGAGTTGCCATGACGATGCTGGTTGCTTTTGTCATTCTGTATCTGGTCATTTCAGTTGCCATTGGTTTGTATGCGGCCAGGCGCGTGCATAACTCTTCCGATTATGCGAATGCCGGCCGTTCGCTGCCGCTCTATATCGTGATCGCGACGGTATTTGCGACCTGGTTCGGTTCAGAGACCGTACTGGGCATTCCGGCAAAATTTGCCAATGAAGGATTGCGCGGCGTCGTCGAAGATCCGTTCGGTGCGTCGCTGTGCCTGATTTTCGTCGGCCTGTTTTTTGCGCGCAAGCTCTACCGTATGAATCTGTTGACGATCGGTGATTATTATCGCCAGCGTTACAACCGGCCGGTCGAGATCATTGTGTCAATTTGCATCGTCATTTCTTATCTCGGCTGGGTCGCTGCACAGATCACTGCGCTGGGACTGGTGTTTTCGATACTCTCGCAAGGCGCGATATCTATGACCAGCGGCATGATCATCGGATCGGCGATCGTGCTGGTCTACACCCTGTTTGGCGGCATGTGGTCGGTGGCGCTGACAGATTTTTTTCAGATGAGCATTATCGTTGTCGGCTTGCTGTATATCGCCTATCTGGTTGCAGACATGGCCGGTGGTGCTGCCGTCGTGCTGCATCATGCAGCCGATGCCGGCAAGCTCAGATTTTTTCCGCCCTTGGATAAAGCGCAGATACTCGCCTTTGTTGGCGCAGGTGTGACGATCATGTTTGGTTCGATACCGCAGCAGGACGTGTTCCAGCGCGTGATGTCGGCGCGCTCAGAAAATGTTTCAGTGACAGGTGCCGTGGCCGGCGGGTCGCTGTATTTCATTTTCGCATTCGTACCGATGTTCCTTGCCTATGCTGCCCAACTGATTGATCCGGCCATGTTCGCCAGCCTGATCGAACATGATGCGCAATTGATCTTGCCCACGCTGATTCTGAACCATACGCCAGTCTTCGCGCAGATCCTGTTTTTTGGCGCATTGCTGTCAGCGATCATGTCAACGGCCAGCGGCACCTTGCTGGCTCCCAGTATTACGCTGACTGAAAATATCATTCGCGAGTTTATGCCGATGAATGATGATCAGCTGTTGCGCACCACGCGCATCGTGGTGGTCATCTTCACCATCGTCGTGACTTCCTTTGCGCTGATGTCGCAAGGCACGCCGATCTATGAAATGGTTGGCAATGCCTACAAAGTGCCGCTGGTCGGTGCCTTTATTCCGTTAGTCACGGGCCTTTACTGGAAGCGTGCGACAACGCAGGGCGCGCTGTTTTCTGTCATCGGCGGCCTGTCGTGCTGGGTGTTGATGGAGGTTTTTGGTAGCGAGCTCATCCTGCCGCCACAGCTGGCCGGGCTCTTTGTTGCTATTTCGGGAATGATCATTGGCTCCCTGATGCCGCAACTCACCAGGCAGGCCGCTTCTGAACAGGCACCTTTCGGGCACGGATAAGCCGCAAGCAGGTCGGGAAAACCCTTTATAATTCTTGGTTTTCTTAATTTTGCGGAGGAACTGATGCCCATCTATGCGTATAGATGCGAAGCGTGCGGCTTCGCCAAAGACGTTTTACAAAAAATATCCGAAGCGCCGCTGACTGATTGCCTGTCATGCGGCAAGCCGGCATTCAAAAAACAACTGACAGCTGCCGGATTTCAGCTCAAGGGCAGCGGCTGGTATGTGACTGACTTCAGGGGCGGCAATACGCCTGCCAGCGGTGCGCCAACTGCTGCTGATGGCGGCGCAAAACCAGAGGCTGCATCAGACAGCAGCGCATCTAGCAGCAATACGGCTAGCAGCAGTTCCACCAGCACCACTACAACCAGCAGCGCGCCTGCTGCGGCCGGCAATACGCCAGCGGCAGCGAGCTGATCACATACTCCGGGAATCATGCGCAAATACTTCATTACCGGCCTGCTCGTACTGGTGCCGCTCGCCATTACGCTGTGGGTGCTGAACCTGATCGTTGGTACATTGGATCAGTCTTTGCTGCTGCTGCCGGAAAAATGGCGGCCTGAGTCCCTGATCGGTTTTGGTTTGCCGGGCTTTGGCACCATACTGACCTTGCTGATTATTTTTATCACCGGACTGATCACGCGTAATTTTCTCGGCAACCGTTTGCTGTTGTGGTGGGAAAAGCTGCTCAATCATATTCCGGTAGTCAATTCGATCTACTCGAGCGTCAAGCAAGTTTCCGACACACTGTTGTCCTCATCAGGCAATGCCTTTCGCAAGGCCCTGCTGGTCGAGTATCCGCGCCAGGGTTGCTGGACTATTGCCTTCCAGACCGGCCTGCCCGGCGGCGATGTGCCGAATCATTTGCAGGGTGACTATGTCAGTGTGTATGTGCCGACCACACCTAATCCGACCTCGGGCTTTTTTCTGATGCTGCCGCGTTCGCAGACCAAAGAGCTCGACATGACGGTCGACGAAGCGCTGAAATATATCGTGTCCATGGGCGTGGTGGCGCCGCCGCTGCACGGCACGGAAAACTCTCATACCGAATAATCTGAAACTGGAAACTGACATGTCATCAATGCGTACCCATTATTGCGGCCTCACCAATGAAGAATTGCTGGGCCAGACTGTTCACCTGTGCGGCTGGGTGCATCGCCGTCGCGATCATGGTGGCGTCATCTTTATCGACTTGCGCGACCGCGAAGGCTTGGTGCAGATTGTCTGTGATCCGGATCGCGCAGAGGTATTCCAGAAAGCGGAGTCGGTACGCAATGAATTTTGCCTGCGCATTACTGGCGTCGTGCGCCTGCGCCCGGAAGGCACCAGCAATACCAATCTGACTTCCGGCAAGATCGAGGTACTGTGCAATGAACTGGAAGTGCTCAATGCATCGATCACCCCGCCATTCCAGTTAGATGATGACAATCTTTCTGAGACCACGCGCCTGACGCATCGTGTGTTGGATTTGCGCCGTCCGCAAATGCAACACAACCTGCGCCTGCGCTATAAGGTGTCGATGGAAGTGCGCAAATTCCTTGATGCAAATGGTTTCATTGATATTGAAACGCCGATGCTGACCAAGTCCACGCCTGAAGGTGCGCGTGACTATCTGGTGCCATCGCGCGTGAATGCCAGCCATTTCTTTGCACTGCCGCAGTCGCCGCAGCTGTTCAAGCAATTACTGATGGTGGCCAATTTTGATCGCTATTATCAGATCACCAAATGCTTCCGCGATGAGGACTTGCGCGCAGATCGCCAGCCTGAATTCACGCAGATCGATTGTGAAACATCGTTCATGAACGAGCAGGAAATCCGTGACCTGTTTGAAGGCATGATCCGCATGGTCTTCAAAAATGCGCTGGGCGTTGACTTGCCAGATCCGTTCCCCGTGATGGATTTCGCCACCGCAATGGGCCTGTACGGATCGGACAAACCAGATATGCGCGTCAAGCTGGAATTCACCGAGCTGACTGAGGTGATGAAAGATGTCGAGTTCAAGGTCTTTGCCTCTGCTGCCAGCATGGAAGGCGGGCGCGTAGTCGGCCTGCGCGTGCCTGGTGGCGCAAAGGAAAATGGCGGCATGCCGCGCTCCGAGATCGATGCTTATACGCAGTTCGTTGCGATCTATGGCGCAAAAGGACTGGCCTATATCAAGGTCAATGAAAAAGCCAAGGGACGTGATGGCCTGCAATCGCCTATCGTCAAAAACATTCATGATGCGGCGCTGGCGCAAATACTGGAGAAAACCGGTGCACAGGATGGCGATCTGATTTTCTTCGGTGCGGATAAGGCCAAGATCGTCAATGATGCGATTGGTGCATTGCGCGTGAAAATCGGCCACAGTGATTTTGGTCGCAAGAACGGCCTGTTCGAAGATGCCTGGCGTCCATTATGGGTGGTGGATTTCCCGATGTTTGAATATGACGAAGAAGCCGGCCGCTGGAATGCACTGCATCATCCGTTTACTGCGCCTAAAGACGGCCATGAAGATTTCATCGACAGCAATCCGGGCCGTGCGATCGCACAGGCCTACGACATGGTCTTAAATGGCTGGGAGCTGGGCGGTGGCTCAGTGCGTATACATCGCGCCGATGTGCAGAGCAAAGTGTTCCGTGCATTGAATATTGGCGCCGAAGAAGCGCAAGTCAAGTTCGGCTTCCTGCTCGATGCCCTGCAATACGGCGCACCGCCGCATGGCGGCCTTGCGTTCGGCTTAGATCGTATTGTGACGATGATGACAGGCGCAGAGTCGATACGCGACGTGATCGCGTTCCCCAAGACCCAGCGTGCGCAATGCCTGTTGACGCAGGCGCCATCGGCCGTCGACGAAAAGCAACTGCGCGAATTGCATATCCGTCTGCGCAGCATCGAGCCGGCAGTCAAGGCCTAAGGCCGTAGTGCTGACTTGCGGCTTATTGCCGGCATGATTCGCCGGCAAGCCAAACAAGGCATAATCAAGGCATCCTCGTGATGCCTTTTTTATGTTGTTGATGACTAAGCTATGCCAGACTACAAAATTCCGGAATCCGTACTCGTCGTCATTCATACTGCCGATCTGCAGGTGCTATTGATCGAGCGCGCCGACAAGCCCGGGTTCTGGCAATCAGTCACCGGCTCCAAGGATCTGCCTGATGAGCCATTGCGTACCACGGCAATACGTGAAGTCAGGGAAGAAACAGGCATTGCGATCGGTGCTGCGCACATACCGGAAGAAAATCTTCGGGACTGGAAACTATCCAATGTTTATGAAATCTATCCGGTCTGGCGCCACCGCTATGCACCGGGCGTGACGCATAATACCGAGCATGTATATGGATTACTGGTGCCGCGTGATGTACCAGTCGTGCTGGCCGAGCGCGAGCATCTGCAGTATCAATGGTTGCATTGGCAAGCTGCTGCCGGACAGTGCTTTTCTCCTTCAAATGCAGAAGCAATTTTGCAATTGCCACATTACCTGACCTGATCATTCGCTATCGCATGAAGCTGCGTATCGTTACCTACAATATTCACAAGGGCATTAGTTCCATCGCGCGCCGGCCGCGCATTCATGCGCTCAAGCAGGCGCTGTCTTCCATCAATGCCGATGTCGTCTTCCTGCAGGAAGTACAGGGCCGGCATGATCTCCTGGCATTGCGCCATGCCGGCAGCTGGCCTGAGCAGGGCCAGCATGAATTTCTCGCCAATGAAAAGCAGCATAGTGCGTATGGCATGAATGCTGTTTATGATCATGGGCATCATGGCAATGCCTTGCTGTCTGCGTTTCCGATTGTGTCGGCAAACAATCATGATGTCTCTGATCATCAGTTTGAATCGCGCGGCATTTTGCATTGCGTATTACAAATGCAGTCATTACAAGTACATTGTTATGTCATTCATCTGGGTCTGTTTGCCGGCAGCCGCATGCGCCAGAATGAGGCGTTAATCGAAGCGGTAAAGACAACCGCGCCACCTGATGCACCGTTGATCATTGCCGGTGATTTCAATGACTGGACCGATGCACTGAGCGACAGCTTGCGCAAGCAACTTGATGTGAGTGAAGTATTTGATCAGGACCTGCCGGTGCGCAGTTTCGGCAGTTATCTGCGCCGCTTGTCCGGTCGCGGGCCGCGCATGACACCGGCACGTACTTTTCCGGCTGCCATGCCGGTGCTCAAGCTTGACCGGATCTATGTGCGTGGCTTGTCGGTGCAAAGCGCAAAAGTCTTGCATGGTCCAAGCTGGGCACGTTTGTCAGATCATGCACCGCTGGTCGCCGAGCTGAATGTGCAGCCTGATTTCGCATTAGCATCAGCAGACGCTGTACCGGTGCGCCTAACGGAAGATGTCGCTACTATTCATCATGCGAGCAGCGAACTATAGCAAGCGCAATCAGCTGACCCTTTTGCATCGGGGTGCTGAATTTTTTCCCGCCTTAGTACAGGCCATTGATACGGCAGAGTCGGAGATTTATCTCGAGACCTATATCTTTGCAAAGGATACAACCGCAGATCTGGTGTTAGCGGCATTGAAGCGCGCTGCGTATCGCGGTGTGCAAGTCTACGTGCTGGTTGACTGGCTGGGCACGGGCGGGCCGCGCTGTGCGATGCTGGCAAAAGAATGTGCGGCAACCGGCATGCATTTCAAGAGCTTTAATCCCTGGTTCCGTCGTGGCCTTGCGCGCACGCACCGCAAGCTGGTCGTCATTGACGGTCGCTTCGCATTTCTGGGTGGCCTGAACATCAATGACGACATGTTGAGTGATGAAGGCAGCCAGAAGCCGTTGCCCTGGCCACGCTGGGATTTTGCTGTGAGCATCAGCGGTCCGCTGGTTGAAGAGATTCATATCGAGGCGGCTGCGCAATGGGCACGGCAACACTTTGCAAGTTTGCGCGCACGCTGGAAAAATTTCAGGCTGCTGACTGCATTGCGCAGCAAGACCATGCATGTAGTGGCGCAGGCCGCATTGGTGGTGCGCGACAATTTGCGCAATCGCCAGGCTATACAAAGCCATTTGCTGCATGCATTGGGCCGTGCCCGCAATACCGCATATTTTGTGACACCATATTTTGCGCCCGGCAGGAAACTGCGGCAGGCGCTGGCAATTGCATCGGCGCGCGGCGTGTCAGTCACCTTACTGATCGGCGTCGGGCAATTCCGATTGCAGGATGCCGTCGCTCAATCGTTTTATCCCAAGCTTGCGCGTTCTGGCGTGAAGATCGTCGAATATCGCAAGACCCAGCTGCATGGCAAAGTCGTGGCCATTGATGATGAATGGGCGACCATAGGCTCAAGTAATTTTGACGGATTATCGCTGTTCATCAATCATGAAGCCAATATCATCGTGCGCGATCCGGATTTCACGTGTGCCTTGCGTGGGCATATCGAACAGGGCATTGCAGAAGGAACCCGGATCAGTGCTGCTGAAGTGGCACGCTTCTCATGGAGCAAGCGCGTGCGCAACCGGCTTGCCTATTTCTTTTATAAATCTGTACTGCAGCTCATCACTGCGGGCAAATACACCAAATAAAAACGCTGATGACTGATCCGATCCGAATCGACAAATGGTTATGGGCAGCACGCTTTTTCAAGACGCGTTCGCTGGCCTCTGATGCCATAGACAGCGGGCGCGTGAAGATTAATGGCGAGCGCTGCAAGCCGGCAAGGTCCGTGCATATCGATGACCTGATTGATATTGATAATCGCAGCACCGTCTGGCAGGTCAGGGTGACAGGCCTGTCCGGCCAGCGGGGGTCGGCCACGCTGGCGCGGCAGCTGTATGCAGAAACAGAAGAAAGTATCGTCAAGCGTCAACAGGAAGCGGCGCGCAATCAGTTATTTGCCGAGCCCGGCGCTGACATCAAAGGTCGCCCGACCAAGCGTGATCGCAGGTTACTTGATCGTTCTCGCAGCTGATCATGATTTTCCCCGCAGGTGAGTGCACTTTCAGTGCATAATAGGACGCCCGTTCTATTTTGAAAATCCGCCTATTTCACAGGCTTTTTTAGCATACATATGACTGAAGCAAAACAAAAACCCTTGCGCAAGGGAGAGCAGACCCGCGCCGCCATTCTTGAGGCAGCGCTGGGCATCGCCAGCCGTGAAGGACTCGAAGGCCTGACGATTGGTCTGCTGGCCGAGTGCATGGGCATGAGCAAATCCGGTGTGTTTGCCCACTTTGGTTCGCGCGAAGACTTGCAAAGAGAAGTGCTGCGTTTGTATCACCATCATTTTGAGCAGGAAGTGTTTTATCCGAGCCTGCGCGAGCCGCGCGGACTGCCGCGACTGGAGAGCCTGTTTGCACGCTGGGTCGCGCGCGTGAGCATGGAAATCGCTTCAGGCTGTATTTATATCAGCGGCGCTGTCGAGTATGACGACCGTCCCGGCGTCATTCGCGAGCAATTGGTCGAAATGGTCAGGCTCTGGCAAGTCGCCTTGCAGCGTGCGGCGATGCAGGCCATGCAGGAAGGCCATCTGCCGCCGCAGACCGATGCAGACCAGCTGGTCTTTGAAATGTATGGACTGGTGCTGGCCTTGCATCATGATGCCCGCTTCATCAAGCGCCCCGGCAGCGTGGAGCGCGCACAGGCAGGTTTTGCGCGCTTGATCCGCAGCATGCATGCTGCGCCTGATGCATCTGCAAGCAAAGACGCAGCAAAAAAACATCCAAAATAAACCCCCAATCGATTAACGTCAGTCCTGTTTTCACTTGTTTGAACTGAGGAGAGCGCAATGCCGCAGTACACCGCACCGATAAGAGATATGCAGTTCGTCCTGCATGAGTTGCTGCAAGTTGGCAGCGAACTTTCCCAACTGCCGGCGCATCGTGATCTGGATGCCGATACGATCAACCAGATCCTGGAAGAGGGCGGCAAATTTGCGTCAGAAATTTTATTCCCGCTTAATCAGTCGGGCGATCGCGAGGGCTGCAAGCTGGATCCGGCCACGCATGCGGTGACAGCGCCAAAAGGTTTTCAGCAGGCATACAAACAATATATTGAAGCAGGCTGGCCGGCATTGTCCTGTGATACGGAATTCGGCGGGCAGGGCTTGCCTATCGTGCTTAACAATTCATTCTATGAAATGCTCAATTCCGCCAACCAGGCCTGGACCATGTATCCCGGCCTTTCGCATGGTGCTTATGAATGTTTGCATGCGCATGGCACGGCAGAACAAAAGGCACTGTATTTGCCTAAGCTGGTATCAGGCATATGGACCGGCACTATGTGCCTGACCGAATCACATTGCGGTACGGATCTGGGATTGCTCAAGACACGCGCGGTGCCTCAGGCGGATGGCAGCTATCAGCTCACTGGCGGCAAGATTTTTATTTCGGCCGGCGAACATGATCTGGCTGAAAATATTATTCATCTGGTACTCGCACGCTTGCCGGATGCGCCACCGGGCACCAAGGGCATTTCATTGTTCATTGTGCCGAAATTTATACCTGATGCGCATGGCCTGCCGGGCAGGCGCAATACGATTTTCTGTGGCGCGCTTGAGCACAAGATGGGCATACATGGTAACGCGACGTGCCAGATGAACCTGGATGCCGCCACCGGCTGGATGATCGGTGAACCGAACCGCGGGCTCAATGCCATGTTCGTGATGATGAATGCAGCGCGCCTCGGCGTAGGCATGCAATCACTCGGATTGACGGAAGTCGCTTACCAGAATGCACTCGCGTATGCGAAAGACCGTACGCAGGGACGCAGCCTGACCGGCCCGAAAGCAGAAGACAAGGCGGCTGATCCGATCATCGTGCATGCAGACGTGCGGCGCATGCTGCTCACTGCGCGCGCCTATGCCGAAGGCGGTCGTGCATTCACTTCGTATATTGCCTTGCTGATCGATCGTGAGCTGCATCATCCGGATGAAGAAGTGCGCAAGGAAGCTGCAGATGAAGTGGCACTCTTGACGCCTATCGTCAAGGCCTTTCTTACTGATAACGGCTGGATCGCCACCTCGGATGCCCTGCAGGTATTTGGCGGCCATGGCTATATAGCGGAATGGGGCATGGAACAGTATGTGCGCGATTCGCGCATCAACATGATCTATGAAGGCACCAATACGATTCAGTCACTGGATTTGCTGGGCCGCAAAGTGTTGATGGACAACGGTGAGAAGCTGCGCAGGTTCGGTGAGAAAATCCGTCGCTTTGTCGAGGAAAACGGCACCAGTGAAAACATGTCAGAGTTCATCACGCCACTGGCCGACCTCGGTGAAAAAATAACCAAGATGACGATGGAAATCGGCATGAAAGCATTCATGAACCGTGATGAAGTCGGTGCAGCGGCCGTGCCGTATTTGCGCACGGTTGGCCATCTTGTGTATGCGTATTTGTTCGCCCGCATGGCGAAAATCGCGCTGGAGAAAGAAGATAGCGGCGATGATTTTTATAAAGCCAAGCTGGCCACGGCGCGTTTTTATTTCGCCCGTCTGTTGCCTGAAACAGCAATGCTGATCCGGCAGGCGCGTGCCGGCTCGGCCAGTCTGATGGCGCTGGATGCAGAACTGTTTTGATGCCTTGATTAATACGCTGATTGCGGAGCATTGTTCATGTCAAATTTCATTATAAAAAAAGTCGCCGTACTGGGCGCAGGCGTCATGGGTGCGCAGATTGCGGCGCACTGCATCAATGCGCGGGTGCCGGTCATATTGTTTGATTTGCCGGGCAAGCCCGGATCGCCGCGCAATGCGATCGCACAGCAGGCGCTGGATCATTTAAAGAAGCTCAATCCTGCGCCGTTGGCCGATAAAGATCAGACAGCATTGATCGAAGTGGCGAATTACGAAGACGATCTGGATCGTCTCAGTGAGGCTGACCTGATCATAGAAGCGATTGCCGAGCGCATGGACTGGAAACATGCGCTGTATGAAAAAATTCATAGCAAGATTGCGCCGCATGCGATCTTCGCGACCAATACATCAGGCCTGTCGATCACGGCACTGTCAGAAGCCTTCAGTGCGGAACAAAAGTCGCGCTTTTGCGGCGTACATTTTTTCAATCCGCCGCGCTATATGCATCTGGTTGAGCTGATACAGACCACCTCAACCCGCGCAGACATACTCGACAATCTCGAAACCTTCCTGACTACTACGCTGGGCAAAGGTGTAGTGCGCGCGCTGGATACGCCTAACTTTATTGCCAATCGGGTCGGTATTTTCGGCATGCTGGCAACAATCCATGAGGCGGAAAAATTCGGCCTTTCTTATGATCTGGTCGATGACCTGACCGGCGCCAAGCTGGGCCGCGCGAAATCCGGCACTTTCCGCACAGCCGATGTAGTCGGACTGGATACGCTGGGGCATGTGATGCGTACCATGCAGGAAAATCTGCATGATGATCCGTTTTATGCCCTCTACAAGACGCCGGCTGTCGTTGAAAAACTGATCGCCGACGGCAAGCTCGGCCAGAAAAGCGGTGCCGGTTTTTATAAAAAAGCCGGCAAGGATATTCTGCGCTTTGATGCAGCCAAATCCGATTATGTGCCCGGTGGCGCGAAAGTCGATGACCTGATTGCACGCATACTGAAAGAAAAAGATCCGGCCAAGCGCATACAGGCGCTACATGATTCCACGCATCCGCAGGCGCAGTTTTTATGGGCGATCTTGCGGGATGCATTTCATTACATTGCAATCCATCTCGACACGATTGCCGATAATGCGCGCGATATTGATTTCGCATTGCGCTGGGGCTTTGGCTGGAAGCAGGGGCCGTTCGAGTTATGGCAGTCAGCAGGCTGGCAACAGGTTGCAGAATGGGTGAAACAAGATATCGATGCCGGACGTGCGCTGTGCGCTGCACAGTTGCCCGCATGGGTATTTGATGGCAGAACAGGTGTGCATACCGTAACAGGTTCATGGTCTTCTTCTAAGCGTACAAATGTGCTGCGCTCCGCATTGCCGGTTTATCAGCGCCAGATTTTCCGTGCACCGCTGGTCGGTGATGGCGCGGCCAATCCGGCTACAGCGGGCGAGACAGTGTTTGAAGATGAGGCGGTACGTTTGTGGCATCAGCAGGATAGCGTGCTGATCATTTCCTTCAAGACCAAGCTGCATGTGTTAAGCCCTGCAGTGATTGCCGGTCTGGAGCAGGCATTAAATGAGGCAGAAAAAAATTATCGTGCGCTGGTGATCTGGCATGCCGATGCTGCCGAGGGCGGCGCATTCTCTGCCGGTGCAGATCTGCAGGCGATGCTGCCCTTGTTCATGTCCGGTGGCGTGAAAGCCATCGAGCCGGTTGTCGCTAAGCTGCAGCAAGTGCATCAGCGCATGAAATATGCGAACGTTCCGGTGATTGCTGCCGTTGCAGGCCTGGCATTGGGCGGCGGTTGCGAGCTGCTGATGCATGCGACACGTCGTGTGGTCGCACTCGAATCCTATATCGGCTTAGTCGAAGTCGGCATCGGCCTGTTGCCTGCAGGCGGTGGCCTGAAAGAGATTGCCTTGCGTGCGGCTGCAGAATCTAAGGGCAATGATATTTTGCAGTTCATGAAAAATCGTTATATGCATGCGGCCACTGCAGCGGTGTCCAAGTCGGCAATTGAAGCGCGCAGCATGGGATATTTGTCTGCAGACGATGTCGTGGTACTGAACGCCTATGAACTATTGCATGTCGCCAAGACCCAAGCACTGGCTTTGTCGGATGCAGGCTACAGGCCGGTCTTGCAAACACTGATTCCATCCATGGGGCGTTACGGTATCGCCACGATTACGGGACAATTAGTGAATATGCGCGATGGTGGTTTTATCTCTGCGCATGATTTCAAAATCGGCACCATGATTGCAGAGATCGTCTCCGGTGGAGATATCGAAGCGGGCAGCATGGTCAGTGAACAATGGTTACTGGACCTGGAGCGCAAAGGATTCATGGAATTGCTGAATCATCCGAAAACACAGGAACGCATCATGGGCATGCTACAGACCGGAAAACCGGTACGTAATTGATCCTTCTTCAATTTCCGTATTTATTCATTCGCTTTTAGTTAGGGGTTTAGAAAAGATGAGCAGACAACTTCAGGAAGCCTATATTGTTGCCGCGACCCGAACACCGATAGGCAAAGCGCCGCGTGGCGTGTTGCGCCATATGCGGCCGGATGATTTGCTGGTGCATACGCTTAATGCAGCACTGGCTCAGGTGCCGTCGCTGGATCCGCGCCTGATTGAAGATGCGATTGTCGGCTGTGCGTTCCCAGAGGCTGAACAAGGACTGAACTTGGCGCGCATGGCCGTATTGCTGGCTGGCTTGCCGAAAACAGTGGGGGGTGTCACGGTCAACCGTTACTGTGCTTCCGGCATTACTGCGGTGGCGATGGCAGCAGACCGCATACGCAGCGGCGAATCCGATGTGATGATTGCTGCCGGGGTCGAATCCATGTCCATGGTGCCGATGATGGGCCATCATCCTTCACTGAACATGGATATCTTCAATGATGAAAATATCGGTATGGCCTATGGCATGGGTCTGACAGCAGAAAAAGTCGCGGAGCAATGGAAGATCAGCCGTGATGCGCAAGATGCGTTTGCATTAGAGTCGCATCGTCGTGCGATTGCTGCGCAAAAAAACGGCGAACGTGCTGATGAAATTTCACCGATAGAAGTGATAGAAAAATTTCCCGACCTAAGCACGGGCAAGATCACGATCAAGACCCGTACCGTATCGGATGACGAAGGCGCACGTGCCGATACCAGTCTTGAAGTACTGGCAAAATTAAAACCGGTATTTCATGCGAAGGGCAGCGTCACTGCAGGCAATAGTTCGCAGACATCCGATGGTGCCGGCGCACTGATACTGGTGAGCGAAAAAATTCTCAGGCAATGCAATCTGCAGCCACTGGCGCGGTTTGTCTCATTTGCGGTCAAAGGCGTGCCGCCCGAGATCATGGGCATAGGCCCGAAAGAAGCGATACCTGCTGCTTTGCGCAATGCGGGCCTTACGCTGGATCAGATCGACTGGATAGAATTAAATGAAGCCTTTGCCGCACAGGCGCTGGCCGTGCAACAAGATCTGGGCCTTGATCCGGCCAAGACCAATCCATTAGGTGGTGCGATCGCGCTAGGACATCCTTTGGGCGCAACCGGTGCGATTCGTGCAGCAACCGTGATACACGGCCTGCGCAGGCGCAATCTCAAGTATGGAATGGTCACGATGTGTGTCGGCACTGGCATGGGCGCAGCAGGGATTTTCGAGCGCGTCTGATCAAAACGGCTGCAGAATGCATTTCCGGATGGGTCAGTGATGCTAGCTGATCAATCCGGATAGTATGTGCCGCACGGCGAAGCACATCCTGATTGCAGATCGTCGTACCTGTTTATCCTCACAAGCTGTTTTTCACGACGCGTCATACCTTCAAGTAATATCTTCCTATCTGGTCATTACTGGCCAACAATGCGGTTGCGCCGAAAAAGTATGTCAACAAACCGGCGGCTGAATTGTGAATGATTTTATTGTTCAAACTGATTTGATTTTTTAGGAAATAAGTTCATGCCAACTTTACTCATAGGCGGCAAGTGGGTGTCGTCTGTCAGCGCCCAGACCATCGATGTGATTAATCCTTGCGATGACCAGGTGTTTTCGACAATTGACCGTGGCAATGCAGCAGATATCGATCTTGCCGTGGCAGCAGCACGACGCGCCTTGCACGGCGCATGGGGCAAAATGACCGCTACCGAGCGCGGCCGCATCCTGATGAAATCTGCTGACTTGATCGTCAAGCATGCAGACGAGATCGCCAGCATTGAGGCGCGCGATACCGGCAAGCCGATGACAGTTGCGCGCAATGACATCGTTGCTGTGGCGCGTTATTTTGAATACTACGGCAGCGCGGCCGACAAGATACACGGCGAGCAGATACCGTACTTGAACGGCTATAACGTGCAGCTGGTGCGCGTGCCGCATGGTGTGACGGCGCACATCATTCCTTGGAATTATCCGGCCCAGATGTTCGGCCGTACGCTGGCACCTGCACTGGCAATGGGCAATGCCGCTGTGCTCAAGCCTTCTGAAGATGCGTGCTTGTCCGGTATCAGGCTGGCCGAGTTGTTAGTCGAGGCAGGCTTGCCGGAAGGCGCATTGAATCTGGTCACAGGTTATGGCCATGAAGCCGGTGCTGCACTGACTGCGCACCCGGGGATTAATTTTGCGACCTTCACCGGTTCGCCAGAAGTCGGCGCGATGGTGCAGCAAGCAACGGCGAAAAACGCCGTACCTTGCGTGCTTGAGCTCGGCGGCAAGTCACCGCAAATCGTCTTCAATGATGCGGACTTGGACAAGGCCTTGCCGGTAATCGTCAAAGCAATTACGCAAAACGCCGGCCAGACTTGTTCGGCAGGCAGTCGCTTGCTGATCCAGGCAGATGTGTATGACAAGTTCGTTGGCATGGTGGCTGATGCATTCAAGAAGGTGAAGGTTGGTACGCCGGAGATGGATCTGGATTGCGGCCCGATCGTCAATAAAAAACAGTTCAATCGCGTCCATGGTTTTATAGATGAAGCGATTGCCTCCGGCGTGCCATTGCTTGCGCGCGGCATGCTCGCATCAGGTCTGCCTGCAAATGGCTATTTCGTGGCGCCTGCATTATTTGGTGCAGTACCGCGCGACCACAATCTCGCATGCAAGGAAGTCTTCGGCCCGGTGCTCTCGGCCATGCCGTTTAAGGATGAAGATGATGCGGTACAGCTGGCCAATGCAACCGATTATGGTTTAGTCACCGGTATCTGGACCGAGAATGGCGGACGTCAGTTGCGCATGGCGCAGCGCGTCGAGAGCGGGCAGGTATTCATCAATTGCTATGGTGCGGGCGGTGGCGTGGAATTGCCATTCGGCGGCATGAAGCGCAGTGGCCATGGCCGTGAAAAAGGCTTCCTCGCGCTGGAAGAAATGAGCACGACCAAAACCGTCGTGCAGCATTTCGGTTAAATCAGGTGCGGCGCAGATGCACTGCACCTGCTTATTGCTTGCGCCTTTCTTTCTCTAACCTTCGTCGCGCTCATCGTGATCATCTCTACCCTCTGTACGCGCGTCATCATCATGCAGCGCGTACAATAGGTGCGGTGAAGCAGACCAGACAGTCGCTGGCTGCCGTGTCATAGCGGTAGCGGGAGGAAGGTCCGGACTCCACAGAGCAGGGTGACGGCTAACGGCCGTCCGCCGTGAGGCGCGGAACAGGGCCACAGAGACGAGCGTATTTAGTTACGGTGAAACGCGGTAACCTCCACCCGGAGCAATTCCAAATAGGCACGCATTGAGGTGGCTCGCTGAGCGTGCGGGTAGGAAGCTTGAGCCCCGGAGTAATTCGGGGCCTAGAGGAATGACTGTCATAGCAGCCGGGCTTGCCCGTCCTGCCGTAACAGAATCCGGCCTATCGGTCTGCTTCATTTTTGTTTGTTCATGTTGATTCAACTTTCTCGCAAGCAAGTCTTGCGCAGCCTGGTGTGTGCGTGCAAAACATGGTTTTACGCAATAAACACATGTGTATTGCTAAAGTTCAACCTTCACATTGTTCGCTAAGTCTCTAATTTTTCTCGCCTATTCGCTTTTTACGCAGCTTCAAGTAGTTGCGCTAAGTCCTTGACTTCATTGAAAAAAATGTAGTCCTGACCACTTGATATTCCTTGACCGCAAATACGGCTTACTCTAAAGTGGGCGTCAGTGTGAAAAAGTGTCTTTTTGTGGGATGAAATTTCATTTTGTCCAACAAACGAAACTTGTCCGCATTTCCATATTTGCTATGTCACAGGAGACAAAACAGGTGTATCAGGGTGCGTCCTCGTTAAATCTTGATGCCAAGGGCCGGATGTCGATTCCGTCCAGGCATCGTGACGCATTGTCTGTGCAGTGCGAAGGACGGGTCACGCTGACCAAGCATCCGCACGGTTGCCTGCTGCTATTCCCGCGTCCGGTCTGGGAAGTGCATCGCGAGCAGATCGCGTCGTGGCCGATGTCCGCGCGCGCATGGCAGCGCATCTTCCTGGGCAATGCCAGCGATGTCGAG
>JACCDW011304229.1_pt1 | contig 22850 bp, 8 predicted proteins | sample 7449781 | NCBI WGS metagenome assembly JACCDW01 (sample SAMN15323449, study PRJNA562643) | freshwater metagenome | isolation source: river surface water | place: USA:Blue River Watershed | collected 2017-08-18
CGACCTACAGCAACCTGCTGCTGGGCATCACCAAGGCCTCGCTGTCGACCGACTCGTTCATCTCCGCGGCGTCCTTCCAGGAAACCACGCGCGTGCTGACCGAAGCGGCCATCATGGGCAAGCGCGATGAGCTGCGTGGCCTTAAGGAAAACGTCATTGTGGGTCGTTTGATCCCGGCGGGTTCCGGTCTGGCCTACCACCAGGCACGCAAGGTGCGCGACGAGATGGACGAGGCCGAGCGCCGTGCCATCGCCGAGGCCGAAGAGGCCGAACTCTCGGGCGAGGCCACCACCGACGCGGTGAGCGACGGCGGTCAAGCCTGAGACTGGCCATCACCGCCTGGGCGGTGATGCCGACCAGCCCCTGCGCCGCCTGCGGTTCGGGGGCTTTTTTTTGGACAGCCTGCGCAAGGGGATGCCATGGTGTGGTTGGTCTTGAGTGTGTTGCTGGCCTTGGTGCTGTTCTGGGCCGTGGGCGCGTACAACCGCCTGACGCGCTTGCGCGCCGAAGTGCTGCGCCAATGGGGCATGGTCGAAACCGTCTGGCTCAAGTGGCTGATGCGCTTTCAGGGCGCGGTCTCGGCGCGCCAGATCCTGGCCTGGGCTTCCGAGGCCGATGACCTGCAGGCTTTGCAGGACGCCAGCGATGCGCTGATCGAAGCGCTGGCCGAGGCGCGCCAGCAGTCGCTTGATGAAGACAGTCTGAACCATCTGCAAGCGCGCCACGAGGCCTTGATGCAATGCATTGACGAGGTGGTGCACCGCGTGCCCGACACCGTGCGCCCGCACCTGCAGTCGGCGCAAACGCGCATCCTGCAAAACCTGCCCATGGCCCTGGTGCCCTACCACGCGGCGGTGGAACACTACAACAGCGCACTGGCGCAAGCGCCCGCGCGCTGGCTGGCGCGCCGTGTGCGGCTGCGCCCGGCCCTGCCACTGCGCTGGCTTGAGCGCGCCGAGGTCAAACCATGAGCTTGCGCACACCCCACGGCGTGGCCGCGCGGCCATGAACGGGCCAGTGCAGACCCCCCCACTGTGGCGCTTGCTGCAGCACACGGCAGCGGCGGTGCAAGCGGTGCTGGCGGGCAAGTCGCTCACCGCCCAACTCGATGCGGTGCCCGCCGCCTTGCGCCCGGGCACCCAGGCCCTGAGCTTTCAGGCCATGCGCCAGCTCGGGCGCGCGCGCGCCCTGCGCGCGCTGCTGGCGCCCAAAGCGCCACCACCAGCGGCCAACGCCCTGCTGTGCAGCGCGCTGGCCCTGTGCTGGGACGAAGCGCAGGCCCCGTACCCTGGCCACACGCTGGTCAACCAGGCGGTCGAGGCCGCGCGGCGCCAGCGCAGCACCCAGGCCCAGGCCGGCTTCATCAACGCCTGTTTGCGGCGCTTTCTGCGCGAGCGCGAGACCTTGCTCGCGCGCACCGAGGTCGAGCCGGAGGCCGTCTGGAACCACCCGACCTGGTGGGTGGCGCGCTTGCAGCACGACCACCCGGCGCTCGCCACGGCCTGGCTGCAGGCGGCCCAGCGCCCCGCGCCCATGACCCTGCGCGTGAACACCGCACGCCAGAGCGTGAGCGCTTACCAGGTGCGCCTGCAGGCAGCGGGCATGCCTGCGGGCCAGGCGGTGGGCGCGCAAGGCCTGGCCTTGGCCCAGCCGGTACCGGTGCAGCAGTTGCCAGGCTTTGCCGAGGGCGATGTGTCGGTGCAGGACGCGGCGGCGCAACTGGCCGCACCGCTGCTGCTGCAAGGGCTGCCCAACGCCCAGGCCCTGGGTCGCCCGCTGCGCATTCTGGACGCCTGCGCCGCCCCTGGTGGCAAGACGGGGCATCTGTTGGAGCTGCGGCCCGAGGCCCAGGTGCTGGCGCTGGAAATCGACGCCACGCGGGCCGAGCGCATCCACCAGAACCTGCACCGCCTCTCGGTTCAGGCTCAGGTGCTGGCGGCCGATGCCGCCCAGCCCGACACCTGGTGGGATGGGCAGCCCTTTGACGCGATCTTGCTGGACGCGCCCTGCACCGCCTCGGGCATCGTGCGTCGCCACCCCGATGTGCGCTGGCTGCGCCGCGAGGGCGACAGCGCCCAGCTGGCGCGCACCCAGTCGCTGCTGCTCGATCGGCTGTGGCCCTTGCTGCGCCCGGGCGGGCACTTGCTGTATTGCACCTGCTCGGTCTTCCGCGCCGAAGGCGACGAGGTGGTGCAAGCGTTTCTTGGGCGCAACACTCGGGCCATTTTGCGGCCCTCGCCAGGGCATTTGATCCCGGGATCGGCCGCCACAGGGGCGAGTGTCGGGGACAATGCGCTGGGTGAGCATGACAGCTTTTATTACGCATGGCTTCAGAAAGGTCCGGCGCGCGCTTAGGCCAGCGGTGCTGGCGCTGGGCCTGTGGTTGCTCGGCGGCCTGGCGCTGGCCGGGGCCGAGATCGATCAGCTGCGTGTGGAACGCCAGGACGGTGCGCTGGTGCTGCACGCCAGCCTCAAGCTGGAGCTGGGGGCGGCCGTGGAAGAAGCCCTGCTCAAAGGTGTGCCGGTGCATTTTGTGGCCGAGGCCGAGCTCATGCGTGAGCGCTGGTACTGGTACGACCAGAAACTGGCCCAGGTGAACCGCCACTATCGGCTGGTCTACCAACCCCTGACGCGGCAGTGGCGGCTGCAGGTGGCCAGCGAGCCGATCGCCGCAGGCGTGGCCGGCAGCAGCCTGGCGCAAACCTTTGAATCCCTGTCCGGCGCGCTCGAAGCGGTGCGGCGTCAGGTGGGCTGGAAGCTGTTGGAGGCCGCCGAGCGTGATGCCGATGCGCGCCAATACCTGAGCTACCGCTTTCGTCTGGACATCTCGCAACTGCCGCGGCCTTTTCAGATCGCTGCGGGCAACCAGACCGATTGGGCCTTGAGTGTGAGCCGCACGCTGCGGCTGCAGCCGGAGCGCTGACATGGGCATACGCGCTGGCCGATCGCTCAGGCTGCCCAGCCGCACCTCGCGCACCACGCGCTGGCTGATCGGTCTGGGCCTGAGCGCCCTGGTGGCCATCGGTCTGGGTTTGCTGGTGCTGCTGACGCAGGCCACGGGCAACCATGCCCAATACGACCAGAACTACGACCGCCTGCTGCTGGTCAACGGGGTGGTGGCGGCCGCTTTGCTGGGCACCATCGTCTGGGGCAGCTTGCGCCTGCTCTTGCGTTTGCGCCGGGGTCAGTTTGGTGCGCGCCTGCTGGTCAAGCTGGCGGCCATCTTTGCCCTGGTGGGGCTGGTGCCAGGTCTGTTGATCTACACCGTGTCGTACCAGTTTGTGTCGCGCTCGATCGAGAGCTGGTTTGACCTCAAGGTGGAAGGCGCGCTGGCGGCCGGCCTCACGCTGGGCCGCGTCACACTGGACACGCTGAGCGACGACTTGAGCCAAAAAACCCGCCAGGCCAGCCTTCAACTGGCCGATGTCTCGGAAGTGGGCGCAGGTGTGGCGCTGGAGAAGCTGCGCGAGCAGCTGGGTGCCCGCGATGCACTGCTGTGGACCGGTCAGGGCCGACTGCTGGCCAGCGCCGGCAGTTCGCGCTTGGTGATCCGCCCTGACAAACCTTCGCCGATGCAGGTGCGCCAGGCGCGCAGCCAGGGCAGCGTGGCCTGGATCGAGGGCTTAGACGAGGCGGCCCCCGGCGGCGAGAGAGCGCGCGTTCAGGTGTTGGCCCTGGTGCCGCAGCTCTCGCTTTCGTTGGGCGAAGAGGTGCGCCTTTTGCAGGTGGTGCAAGACCTGCCCCCCACCCTGGTGAGCAACGCCCTGGAGGTGCAAGAGGCCAACCGCGAATACCAGGAGCGCGCGCTCGCGCGCGAGGGCTTGCGCCGCATGTACATCGGCACGCTCACGCTCAGCCTGTTCATGGCCGTGCTGGGGGCGATCTTGCTGGCCGTGCTGTTGGGCAACCAGCTGGCGCGGCCGCTCTTGCTGCTGGCGCAGGGCATGCGCCAAGTGGCCTCGGGCGACCTCACGCCCAAGCTGGCCTTGCAAAGCAAAGACGAACTTGGCGGCTTGACGCGCTCGTTTGCCGACATGACCCAGCAGCTGGCCGATGCGCGCGCCACCGTCGAACGCAGCCTGCGCCAGCTCGACGAAGCCCGTGACAACCTGCAAACCATCCTCGATAACCTGACCACAGGCGTCATCGTGCTCGATCCCCGGGGCACCATCCTCTCGTCCAACCCCGGTGCCACGCGCATCCTGCGCGTGCCGGTGGCCGTTTACGAGGCGCGGCCGCTCACACAGCTGCCGCAGCTGCAGGGCTTTGCCACAGGCGTGCTCGAAGCTTTTGATCAGCTCGGCGCCTCTCTGGTCACACACGAGCTCGACCACTGGCAAAAATCCTTCGAGGTCCACGCCTCGGGCCAGGGCCTGAGTCAGTCGAGCGTGACCTTGCTGGCGCGCGGCGCCGTGCTGCCCGACGGCATGCGCCTGCTGGTGTTCGACGACATTTCCGAAATCGTCTCGGCCGAGCGCACCCAGGCTTGGGGCGAAGTGGCGCGGCGCCTGGCGCACGAGATCAAGAACCCGCTCACACCGATCCAGCTCTCGGCCGAGCGATTGCAGCGCAGACTGGAAGGCAAGCTGCCCGAAGCCGAGCAGGGCGTGCTCGACAAATCGGTGCGCACCATCGTCGAGCAGGTGGATGCGATGAAGCGCCTGGTCAACGAGTTCCGCGACTATGCGCGCCTGCCCGCGGCCGAGCTCAAGCCACTGGACCTGAACGCGCTGATTGCCGATGTGCTGGCGCTGTATGGCAACGACGGCGCAGGGCCAGCCGCCATGGAGCGCGAACTCGATGCGGCTTGCCCGCCGATCCAGGGCGATGCGCAGCAGCTGCGCCAGGTGGTGCACAACCTGCTGCAAAACGCCCAGGATGCGTGCGAGGCCATGCCCGCGCGGCCCGCGCGGGTGCTGATCCGCACCGAATGGCAGCCCGAGCGCAGCCGCGTGCGCCTGAGCGTGAGCGACAGCGGGCCGGGCTTTGAGCCGCACATCCTGCAACGCGCCTTTGAACCCTATGTGACCACCAAGGCCAAGGGCACTGGCCTGGGCCTGGCGGTGGTCAAGAAAATAGCCGATGACCACCGCGCCCGCATTGCGCTGGGCAATGTCCTGCAAGACGGTCAGGTGACCGGGGCCCAAGTGTCGCTATCATTCACGGTAGACAACAAGCCGGCGGGCACCTGAAGCCCGCGGCGCGAGACACACGCACGCACAGGCAATATGGCAAACATCTTGGTGGTCGATGACGAGCTGGGCATCCGCGACCTGCTCTCGGAAATCCTGTTCGATGAAGGGCACCAGGTGGAGCTGGCCGAAAACGCTGCGCAAGCGCGCGAGGCGCGCCAGCGCCAGCGGCACGATCTGGTGTTGCTGGACATCTGGATGCCCGACACCGACGGCGTGAGCCTGCTCAAGGAATGGGCCGCCACCGGACAGCTCAACATGCCGGTCATCATGATGAGCGGCCACGCCACCATCGACACGGCCGTCGAAGCGGTGCGCATCGGCGCCCGGGCCTTTCTGGAAAAACCGATCACCTTGCAAAAACTGCTCAAGGCGGTCGAGCAGGGCCTGGCGCGCGAGCCCGCCAAGGCTGCGCCTGCAGCCACCCCCACGCTGCAAGCGGTCCCTGCCATCGGCCAGTTGCAGGCGCTGGCGGCCAACCAGGCCGCTGCGGTGACCGAGCCCGAGCCCAGCTTTGACTTTGACAAACCCCTGCGCGAAGCGCGTGACGCGTTTGAAAAAGCCTATTTCGAATTCCACCTGCAGCACGAAGGTGGATCGATGACGCGCGTGGCCGAGAAGACGGGCCTGGAGCGCACCCACCTCTACCGCAAGCTCAAGCAGCTGGGGGTGGATTTGTCGCGCAGCAAAAAAACGGCTTGAGTGGGACGGTCCAGCCCCTAACGTTTATGGATGTGATGCCGCGGCGCCTGTGCACCAATTCGCAGGCGCCGCAGCAAGTCACGAGTTCGGGGTGGTGAGCTTGACGATGATCGGCTTGCCTGCCGATTGCAACAACAGTGTGAGGGCGGCCATGTCGACGTCAAGCAGCGCTGCGCCACTCAACGTGACCTTGCTTGCACCCGAGCACTCTTCGGTGATGCTGGCCAGGGCAATGCCATTGAGGATGTTTTCGAGCTTGCCGGCGTAGGCGCAGCCTGTTTCAGCGACATTACCGGAGAGGACGCCCTGGGTATTGACAGTCCAGGAAACTGTGCGGTTGCCCACGGAGCCACCCCAGGTTTTCGCAAAATCTGTGGCGACAGCGCTGCTGGCGTAGGCATTTGACTGCAGGCCCAGGTTCAGTGAAACCGTTGATCCGCTAAGGGGTGTCAAAGTTCCTGTGAGCCTGCCGTCATCCCCCACGCTTGCTGTTGCTTTCATACCCACGGGCAAGGTGCTTGCATTGTCGGAGGGGGTGACCTCAGCAAAAGCCGAATAAAGACCACCCGTGACCTGCCACGGAACGCGCACCACACTGGTCACATCGGACTGGATGCGGGTAGCCCAGGCCTTGCCATCCGAGCGGATGACCATCGACATGGTGTCTGCGCCAGAAGCTGAGCGCCAAAGACCAACGATTGAGGCCAAGCTCAGGCTGGTCGATGGCGGCAGGGCTGCTTTTTTGGCCAAAGCGAGGGCATCTTGCAAATCTTGTGGTGTCTGCGCCGCCAGCGAGATCGGGGTGTTCAAGGCGACTCGGTTTTTGGCATCGTCGGCCAGGGCGTTGGTCGCGACTGCAAACAAAGCCTTGCTGTCGCTGTTGCTCAAACTGCTGACGGCAGCCACTTGGGAGGCCACATTCGCCACCGCTCTGGACAACTCGGCTGAGGCAGGGAGGACCTTGGTTGAGAACGAAGATTGATCGGCTGATGGAAGTTTGGCTTCGACCGCCGACAAAATATTTCCCACAACCGTACTGTTGGAAAAATCAATGGCATTCATGGCCACGGCAGCACTGGTGGCCAAAGATTGAAGCACGCCACTGAGGGCTTTGGCACGGTCAATGCCAGCGCCCTCAGCAGCCGAGGTCACAGCAGACACCAGGGAGTACACAGGCAAGGACGCCTTTTCAAATGCCAGTTTTTTGGCGTCGTCTGTGCCTGCGAATGGGTTGTAGGTCTTGAAATCGGTCACACCCGTCAGACCCAACGCTCTGCCCACCTGCTCGTTGGTGAGGGTGGGGTCCGCGGCCAAGAGTGTGGTGGCCATGGACACCACCGTGGCGCCTGCCGGCGCTTTGAGCACAGTGCCGACCGGCACGCTGGCATTGGAGACGGTGTCTTTGGTGCCTGCCTCCGAAATCACCAAGATCGGCGCAGAGGTCGACAACGTCAGCGTGAACTTGCCCGTGGCATCGGTGAGCTGGGACGCGTCCATTTCTGTGCCGGTGTCGCATGCACCGTTGCCGTTGTAATCAGGGCAGGCCCTGGCCGACTCCAACGGCCCCTTGATGGCAGCGCCCGAGAGCGTCACGGTGCTGGGACCTGAGGAGCCGCCGCCACCGCCGCCGCAAGCGGCCACCATCAGGGCGGCGGCCAGCGCCAACAGGGTTCTGGGTTGAGTCAATGCGCTCATGCTCGATGTCTTTCTTTTCAAATCAAATCCAGAAACCGTTGTCAGGCAGGTCAGGCAGCAGGCCCACCAGGCTGAGGTTGTCCAGCTTGCCGGGAACGATGTCCAGAACCAGGGTGCCGTTTGCCTGTCCGTCAGCATCCATCATGCCGCCCTCGGTCACGTTGAAACTCAGAGTTTTCTGCTCACCCGAGGTGCTGAGCGACCCACCGAAAGCTGGCCCCATCACGTTGTAGTGCGTGTTGCCTGCTTTGAGCCACAGGCCGTTGGTGTCGACGCTGCTGGGGAGCAGGACATTCACTTGGACCGAGGCGCCGGTTGCGACCTGCCCCGTGGTGACGCTGAGCAAGCCGAGCAGCTCTTGCAGATCGGCCACGGTGGACTGGTAGGCCGTTGCAGAGATGGCCTTCATGTCCACAGGGGCTGCCGGTGTCCCCAAAACCAGGCTGACAGGAATGTCGTTCACCGTTGCAGAGCCCACATGGGTCTGCAGCCAGTCCGGTTGCCCATCGGCGTTGCGGTCCAGGTCCTTTGCCGGATCGTTGTCCTTGCCTTCTGCCGTGTTGCTGAGGCCATCTCCATCCAGGTCATTGGCGTTGGCTGGGGCAGACACATTGAAGGCGTAGCTGTTGGTGGTCGTTAAATCGCCCGCTTTCAGGCTCAGTCCAACGCTTGCGCCAGCAGCTGTGGGGATGAAGCGAGCCCCTGCCAGCGCCGCATTGATCTGCGCTGCAGTGCCGCTGAGCTGGATGCCCTCGGTTTGGGCATTGGCATCAATCAGGCCAAACAAGCGACCGAACTCTGCCGTCAAGCTCAGGCTCAATACATCCGAGTCAACATCTGCCACAGTGAGCCCTGAGACTGCATATTCTCTGGCCGTTTGAGCAGACACAGGGTTGGCTGGGATTCCAGAAAAGCTGGGGGCATCGTCGACGGCAGTAACCGCAAGGGTCAAAGTGGTCGCGACTGCTGCCGAGGCCTGCCCATCGCTGACCTTGAAGGCCAGTGTGACCGAGCCAGATGCGTTGTCGGCAGGTGTGTAGCGCAACTGTCCGGCCACGATGTCTGCCACCGCCACCACTTGCCCGGCCGTCACGGCACTGCTGCCAAGTTTGAGTGTGCCTGCAGCGGGCAGGACCGTGATGGCGACCGAGGCCAGACTGTCACCATCAGTGTCGTCAAAGCCAAAATCGGCTGTCTTCAGCGTGAGCGTCGTATCCTCGTTCGTGGTGACTGTTTGGGAATCTGCTGTTGGACGCGAATTGATCTGCAGGGACAGCGTGCCCGTGCCCGACAGCTCATCTTTGCTGTCGCCCACCGCAAAGGACAAGCTGAGGTTCTGTCGGCCAGCGCCGTCGGCGGGCGTGTAAACCAGTTTGGCAATCTCGCTGGCGGTCAGGCGATAGCCTGCCGTCACATCCAGACCGTCAAGCTTGAGTTGGCCACTGCTGGGCAGTGTGTAGATCACCACCGAGCTCAGTGCATCGTTGGCATCGCTGTCGACAAACGGGAAATCGGTGGTTTTGAAGGTGTAACCTTCGCCTCGCGTGATGGCCAGGCTGGCATCCTTGGTGGTGGGAGGCTCGTTGGTCTTGATCACAGCGTCGGTGGCCGCGCTGTTGGCTGTTTCGATCTTGCCCAGGCCGTCCACATAACTCACCTGCACACGCAGCTTTTTGCCTGCATCGGCCGACACCGTTTTGTAGCTGGCTGCGTTGGCATCGGGAATGTCCGTCCAATTGGTGTCGTCACTGCTGCGCTGCCAGCTGTAGTTCAGGTTACCCAAGCCATCGGCGTCGCTGAGCGTCGAGCTGGCTGATAGCGTGTCGCCTTGGGAGGGTGAGGTAGAGGACAGCGAGACAGCGCCTTCAGGCGCTGAGTTGCCCGGGTCCGACAAGGCGAAGCTCAAGCTGGAGATGGCGCTGCCCTCGGGGTCGGTGAGCGTCATGCCGTTGTAATCGGGGTCAGAGCTCACGACCGTGAATGTCAATGCGCCGGTGTGTGTGTCTTCCTTTTTGCCATCCGAGCGGGCCTTGACGGTCACGGTTTGTGCGTCTGTGCTGTCGAAAGTGAGCTGGGTCGCGCTCAGCTCGAATTGGTTGCCTGCATCGATCAGGTTGACTGTGACGGCAGTCGCAGGTGCCTCCGTGAGGCGGATAGTCAGCGTTTCGGAATGGCCTGCGCTCTGGGCGGTTGCGCCTTCCACAAGCGTAAGCGTGTTGTCGGTGGCCAGTTGCACGCCCTTGGCGGCGCTGACCACCCGAATGGTTTGTCCCATGTACGCGCTGTGGCCTGAGTTGTCAGGGGCGTTGCTCGAATCCAGGGCCAGCATGCGCAGCACATAGCTGCCTTGTGTTGTCCCCGTGTACAGGTAGGCCGATTGCAGGTCGTCGGCCGACATCAGACTGCCATACGCGTAGTCTTGCACTTGCCCGGAATTCTCAACCTTGATGGCCCCTGACGAAACTGCAGTGTTGCCAGTGGCTGTGGTCACATACCAGAACTTGTAGCTCAAAGTTTGCCCGGTGTCCGGGTCTGAGGCCGTGAACAAGGTGTTCAGGGCCACCTTGGTGCTGGCACCTGCTTTGAATGATCGGGTGACTGCCTCGACCAAGCTGGTGTCATAGGTTTCGGGCTTGCCCGAGGAGTAGCCTGCAATTTGGATGACGGGCGCGTCGTTGGTGTCCAGCGTTGCGCCTGAGGCCTTGAGCGTGTAGTTGCCGCCGCCGGAGGTGGTGTCCAGATCGGAGGCTGAGTCCACCTTGACCGATACGGCGAAAGTGGTGCTGGTGGGATAGACCGTGGTGTCGATGGCAAAGCTCTTGCTGCCCTCGATTTGCTTGCCGTCCAACAACACACCGCCTGGTGCCCGCGCTGTCTCGAGGGTGCCCGATGGGCTCCAGGTCTGGACCGTGACATGGAATTTGGTCTTGCTGCTCGCGCCTGTGAAATCGATGCTGAAATTGCTGGCCTGCGCCGAGGTCAGCAGCCAGACGTCGGTGTCTGTGGCGGAAGACAGAGCCCCTGTATGCACAAGGTTCGAGACCAGGCGCGAGTTGTCGTCGCGGGCATCGTAGACATCGTCGTTGTCGCTGACCTCAGCAGCCGGCAGGACCACAGCACGCAAAGCGTAGTCTGCATCTGTCCACCCGATGGCGGAGACTTTGAGGTAATACACACCATCGGTCGGCAGCAAGGCCGCCACTTGGTTGGCTGCACCGGTTGAAGACAGATAGGCCGGATCGAAGGCGATGGATGTCGCCGTCGTGTTGTTGTAGGCGCGGTCCAGGGTGACGGTGTAGCCACTGCCCGAACGGGAATCGACCGAGACAATGGTGTACACCGTGGTGTCGGCGCTGGCGGTGACCAAGGTGAATTGGCTGCCGATCGACAGGGTCGAGGTCAGGCCTGTGATGGTCACCTGCTTGTTCGTGGCCGTGGCCGATTCGGCCTTCATGCTCAGGCTGGAACCTGTGGCTGAGGTGCTCAACGTGCGCACCAAATCACCGCTGGCATTGAGCAGCTCGATCTTCCAACGTGCAGTGGACGATACCAGGGGGCTCTTGAAGTCCAGTGTGAGCAAGCCTGCCTTGGCGCTGATCTTGTAGTAATCGACATCAGCAGCGGACGACAAGGCGCCATCCATCCATTCGCCCGGACTCAGCAAGTTCGCGGAATCGGTGGTGTTGTTGGAGGTTCCCAGGTTGAGTTTCAGTGACTCTGATTCATAGGCCATGGGCTAGTCCTTTTTTGTCTTTGTTGAGTGGGGTGGTTCAGCGGTTCAACCCTGGATTCATATGGCCTTGGCCACTTCAAAATTGCCGTCCACCAGATCCGACAGCAGAACGCCAACCAGGGTCACCGAGTGGCCACCACCGAGGTCGACCAGCACGTTGGCATCGCGCTGGCTCGCTTGTGCTTTGAGTTCTGCCAATGTGTCCAGGCCTGAGGCGTTGAGACCATCCGAATCGCCAGAGCCCAGGACGATGCTGAGCACATCGCCCCCCGCGCCGACCTGGAAGCCTCGGATTTCGTCCTTGCCGGATGCGTCGCCGAACACGAAATGGTCCGCACCGTCGCCGCCGCTGAAGATCTCGTTGGCCGAAGTGCCGCGAATGAGGTCGGCGTAAGCGGTGCCCTGGACCCGGAGCACCTCGGCCACGTCTGTGCCGTTGGAGACCAGCTTGGTCGAGGCTGTTGGTGCCAGTGAGACGGCATCGTCTGAGAAAATGAGTTGCTCAATGTCACGCAGGGTGTCCGTGCCGGCATCGTCGCCAGTGCTGCGCAGCACCGTGGTGTAGCGGTCCACGGTCACCTGCAGGGCCGCACTGTCTGATTGCGCGGCAAACACCGCGTTGGTAGCTTTGACCGTGATGGTGCTGCCAGACACGCTGGCGCTGAACGCGTCGCCCGTACGCAAGATGGTCAAAGGAGTCGAGGATGCCACCTCGGAGGTGAACGCCGAGTCGAGTGTCAAAGTCCAGGTTTTGCCGCTGGTGCTGCTTTCGGAGGCAGCCGCTTCGATCTGGTAGGCCGCGCCGGAGAGATAGACCTTCATGCCCACCTCGATGGTGGTGGACGCCGTGCTGTCCAGCTTGAGCGTGTTGCCTGCGGTCTGTGTGCCTTGGGTCGAAGCAGCAGGTTTGAATTTTGCCTCCAGCGCTTCGGCCAAAGCCTGGGCCAGGGTTTTGCCTGCCGGCACATCTGCGACGGCCTGCGAAACGGTCACATCCCCCAAAGTGAGACTCACGGTACCTGCGGCATCCGCGGCCACAGTGATGCGCGTCTCCTGAACAGGGCTGACGGTATAACTGGCCCGTGTGCCTGCGTAGACCATGGCATCGACAGCGCCGCGGGCGGAGGTGAAGGCACCACCCGACTGGGCTTGGTAGTCGCCGTAAACAGTGTCGTTGCCCGCGCCGCCGATGAAGCGGTCGCCCAGCAAGCCGCCACGCAGCACATCGTCGCCAGCAGCAGCCTCGATCACGTTGACCATCTTGGCGCGGTGGGCGGTGACGCTGTCCTGGTAGCCTGGCCCGATGGCGTCATTGCCACTGGTGTCGGTCCAGAACACGGTGTCCAGGGTGAAGTTGCCGTCGGTGTCGACTTCCTTGGCTTGGACCGTGGTGACGCCCAGCCGCACCGAGCGGTCAGCGAAAACCAGCTCCTCGATGCCTGTCAGGGTATCGGTACCCTCAGTGCCACCATTTTTGGCGGTCACGGTGTAGGCTCCGCTGGCCTCATCGGTGGTGGTGACGGTGTATTGGCTGTAGTTGCCGGCGTAACGCACACGGTCGGTACCGCCTCCACCATGGATGGTGTCGTTGCCTTGTCCGCCATCAAAGTCGTCGTTGCCTGCACCACCGGTGAGTGTGTCATTGCCCATGCCAGCTGTGATGCGGTAGCTGCGGCCTGTGGTGGTGCCACCCAGGGCGTCGCCTGCGTCCAGGTCGGTTCCCTGAACGATCACCAGATCGATGCTCCCGTTGCCATCGCTGTCGACTTCGCGCTGCTCGGTTTTGAGCCGCTTGAAGCCATCGGCGAACTGAATGCCTTCGATGTTTTTCAGCGTGTCAGTGCCATCGGAGCCGCTGCTTGCGGCGACAGTGAATTCGGTGGCGCTGACTTTTGTCAGGGTGTAGTCGACCATGTTGCCGGTGTATTCGGCCACGTCGATCAACACGCGCCCGAGGGCGTCTGTGCCATCTTCGCCACCATCGAGGACGTCGTCGCCAGCGCCGCCGCGCAGCACATCCGCACCCTTGCCGCCATTGAGCGTGTCATTGCCCTCGGCCCCATCGATGAAATCGTTGGTGATGTCGCCTTGCAGGGTGTCGTTGCCGGACGTACCGATGATTTGCATGTTGTCGGGTCGCCCGTCGCCATCCACGTCGATGGCATTGCGCGTGGTCTTGAGGTTGAGGTAGCCGTCCGAAAAGCTCAGGCCTTCTATGCCATCGAGCACGTCAGAACCCAGACCGCCGTCAGCCTCAGGCAGGGAGTCGGTCACGCGCACATAAGCTGCGCCAGCGCTTGCCGTGTCTGCCCAGGTCTTGCCATCGACGCTGTACTCAATCTTGAAGCGTGACATGTTGCCGTCGTAGCGCGCGACATCGGAGCCCGGGTTGCCCCAGGCATCACGTCCATTGAGACCGCCCGAGATCACATCATTGCCCACGCCCCCGTTGATCCAGTCGGGGCCATCGCCACCGATCAGTGTGTCATCGCCTTCGGCGCCCTGAATATGGTGCGCAACAGCCTTGTTGGCGCTTTTGGAGATGTCGACCGTGTCGCTGAGCATGGAACCATTGATGCCCACGTTGGTGATCTGGCCCTTGGCATCCCGGTTGATCCAGGTGTCCACGCCCAGGCGAATCCACCGATCACGGAAGCCGATTTGCTCGATATTCAGCAGAGTGTCGGTTCCCGTGCCACCCTCTGCATCCGATCGGCTATCGATGACCGTCACGGAGCCATCGCCGTTGGCCCGTACGGTGTAGGTGTCGAAAGAGGCATCGTAGTTGACGCTGTCGCCTCTGGGCGATTCGTTGTTGCCCATGGGGGTGCCATTGTCGCCACCGTCGATCACGTCATCGCCGGCATCGCCCTGGATGTTGTCGGCGCCCGCGCCGGCACGTACTGTGTCGTTGCCCGCGCCAGCCCGGATCCAGTCGTCGCCAGAGAAGTCGTAGCCAGCGGCGTCGGGGATGCCTTTGGCGATCAGGTCAGCGCCCGTGGTGCCCTCCACACCCGCACCCATGATGGGCCATTGGTCGTAGGGCTTGTCCTTGTTGGCCTCGCTCCACTGGCGGTTCAGCCAGAACTGCATGCTCAGCGGTATCCACCGGTCGTTGAAGGAGACCGAGCTGACCCGGGTCAAGGCGTCAACACCGTTGCCTTCCAGGTCGGCAGGCAGACGGTCAGCCACCAGCCAGCCAGAGATGATGCCTTGAGCCTTGTTGTTGTCGATCAGTTTGGCAATACCCTTGGCCAGACCGGTCTGGTCAAGCTTGAGCACGGCAGCATTGCTGGTGCTCACGGTGCCCACCCCGCTGCTGTCCTGCGCAGCCGTGTAGCGCAGTGTCGGATCTTTGCTGCTGCTGACCGACCAGACGCCGTTGGTGTTGGTCAGGGTCACGTCCAGCATGATGTAGCGGCTGAAATTGCCTTCGAAACGGACTTCGTCGCGGGCCTTGTTGCCCCACTGGTCGGTGCCGCTGGCGCCACCGCCATCCACGTAGTCATCGCCCTTGCCAGTGCTGACCCACGAACCGCCCTGCCCATCGATGTAGACGTCATCGCCTTCGCGAAGATCGATGTTGACGTTCACCGCCTCCAGTTGGGCCGTGCTCTTGCCCGTGAGCTCTGCCAGGCTCGTCAGGCTGAGCTTGTCGTCCGTGCTGCTGCCGCGCAGGTTGGCCCAGTCGAGCTTGCCATCGTTGTTCCAATCGCTGGCCTGCGCGCTGACGCCAAAGTCCAGACTGCCGTCACGGAACCAGACGCTCTCGACATTGAAGAGCAAATCGGCACCGTCGCCACCAAATTCGGGGTCGGTCTTGTCTTCAATGATCAAGCCGCTGCGATGGTCTGCATCGAAAAGCTGGGCCTTGAGGTTGGCATGGGCCTGCTCCAGCAGGGTCCGCATGCCCACCGACAGATCGGCCACTGTGGTCAGCACACCGTTGGTGACCGATGCCGCCACCTTGCCATCGATGCTGATGTTGCCGCTTGTATTGCTGCCGCTGATCGACACGTTGTAGCGGTTGTAGCGGGCCGCATCCCCAGAAAAGCGTGCCGTGTCTTGGTCGCGCCAGGCGTCACCGCTGCGGCCGTTACTGCCGCCGTCCAACACGTCAAAGCCCTCGCCACCTTCGAGTTCGTCCCCATTGCCACCCCCGAGCAAGACATCATTGCCTTGTTTGCCCCGCATCACATCGCGCTGGGCCACTGGGGTGCTGGCGGTTGAGACGGTCCCTTCGATCACATCACCCAAGCGTCCGCCCTCGTGGTTGACGGTGACGCCACCGTTGCCGTCTTGCCAGGTGTTGGTGCGCACGGCGATGTCCAGTTGGGCGTCGCTGAACGACAGCGTCTCAACGCCGCTGAGCAGGTCTGTCCCGAGGCTGTCGGGATCGGATGGATCCAGCTTGTCCTTGACTTCCAGCCAGAGTGTGCCTGCATCGTCCTTGAAAGAGCGGATGTCAAAGCGGGCCAATGGTGCCGCGAAGTAGGCCGTGTCGGTGCGTATCCAGCCGTTGCTGTCGGGGGCACTGTTGGCGCCGCCAATCAGCACATCGTCGCCTTGGCCGCCCACCAGCCAGTCACCGCCCGCACCGCCCTCCAGCCGGTCGTCACCTTGCTTGCCTTGGATCTGGTCATCCCCGGCGCCACCCTGCAGAACGTCACTGAATCCTGTTCCTTGGACGTTCAGGTGGGTCAATCCTGCATTGTCAGTCCAAGAGGAGGGGGGCGGGCTCACCAGATCGACCCGCCCATCGCTGAAATCCAAAGCCTCTATGTTCTTGAGGCGGTCTACGCCTTGGCCAACTGCGCTGCTGATGCGCGCGGCGTCTGTGAACACCGATTTTTTGAGATGGCGCACGCCGTCCACCACCTCGAAGTCGCTGTCGACCAGGTTTTTGACCGAGGCCAGATCCACCACAAAAAACTCGCCCAGTTGGACTGCGCCCGAGTTGTCTGTTGCAGGAATCACATCGAAGCGTGCTCGTGGTCCAGCCCAGTAGCGGACCACGTCGCCATTGTCCCAGCTGTTGACTACCTTATGATCACCGCCATCGATCGTGTCGTTGCCAGCGCCGGCCTCAAACACGTCATTGCCAGCGCCTCCGACCAGTGTGTCTGCGCCAGCGCCCGAGTTGATGTTGTCATTGCCGCCGCCCCCGGTGAGGGTGTCTGCGCCAGCGTCTCCGTAAATTGACTCGCCAGAGGTGCTCTCCGATTTGTTGATCACCAGTCCTTGAGCCGTCGCGGTGACGACCGGCAGCGGGTTGCTCACGTCCAGGCTGTAGTTTGCGAACTCAACCCGCTCGATGTTTTTCAGCACATCGACACCCTCGCCGCCATACTTGCCATCCAGGGTGTCTCGCACTCTCAGTTGATCGGTTGCGGGCTGGATTTTGGCGGTGGCCACGTCTTTCATGACCCAGCCCACACTCGGGTCGAAGCTGCCGACCACTTCGCCATTGCGCAGAATGCTGATTTCGTAGCGGCCCACAACATCCGAGTAGCGCGCCACATCGGTTCCGTTTTCTGATTGTGTTCCGCCGTCCAAGATGTCGTTGCCAGCGCCACCTTTCAAGTCGTCGTTGCCGGCACCGCCCAGCAGGACATCGTTGCCCCCACCTCCATTCATGCTGACGTTGCCATCATCGGCGGCCGCCACAATGCGTTCGCCAAACACATCACCGTTGTAATGGGTGCTGCCGTTGGATGTGCTTTTGCCGGGTGAGAGGTTGATCGCTTGCCATTGCTCGCCACTGCCAAATGCCAGGCGCTCCACCCCGCGCAGCACATCACGTCCCTCGCCACCTTGTGCGTCCGCGTATTTGTCCTGCACCACCACGAAACCCGTGGGCGCGTGGTAGTCAGACTTCACGTAAGTGCCTGTGCTCGACTCGAAGCCCTTGTCGTTGTAGCGGGTGCCGACCTCGCCCTCGCTCGCCTGACGGAAGAATGTCACCGTGTAGCGGCCCAGCTTGCCCGCGTACTGGGCTTCGTCCACCCCAGAGCCGCCATCAAACACATCGTTGCCGGCCTGGCCCACAAAGTTGTCGTTGCCCTCGCCGCCCTTGACCGTGTCGTTGCCTGCACCAGCCCAGATTTGGCTGGTTTGATTCCCCGCTGGCTCCTTGCTGGCGTCGATCACATCGTCCAGCAAGGTTCCGCGGTAGTAGGGCCAGGAAGGCTCGCGGCTCCACTGGAGGTCCACAGAGGTGCCATCGCTGAAACGGATCTGCTGCACATTGAGCAGGTAGTTGACACCATCGCCACCAGAGATGTCTGGCAGGCGATCGGTGACTTTGATGATGCGCTCGGGGGCTGACTTGTTCGCATATTGCGTCTGCAAAGCGGACTGCATGGCCGCAGGCAACAGGTTGATCAGCTCGCTGTATTTGAACGCCTCGATCTTGTAGCGGGTGGACACGCCGGAGAGTTGCACCACATCGGCGTTTTCCCAGCTGTTGTTGCCGGTGCCAGCCGTGCCGCCATCGTAGAGGTCATCGCCCTGGCCATCGACCATGGTGTCGCCACCAGCGCCGCCGAAAACGATGTCATTGCCCTTGCCCGTCGAAATGTAATCGCGTTCAGACACCACGCGGGCCACTGTCGGCACACCTACATCCTGGCCGTCTTTGGTGATCAGGTAGGCCGAGTTGCTGCCCCAAAAGGGCAATGAGCTCAACAATGCATTGGAAGTGAGCTTGTCACCTTTGACGGTCATGGTGACGCTGCTGCCTTGCTGCCAGCTTTGAGAGCCGTCCTGGTTTTTGGTTGAATAGTTGAAGTTGGCTTGTGGTTGGAATTGGGTTTGCCCGCCCACGTCGTTGAGCCAACCAAACTTCACCTGGTACTGGGTATTTTCAGCGGCGTTCGCAGGTTTGGCGATCTCGAAAACAGCGCCAGGAGTGGCGCGTAACAGCATGGCGCCGCCGGTCGCCACAGTGCCTGCGAGTTCATCGGCCTTGACCACATCTGCAAAGTCGGTGCCGTTGATGTTGTTGTTGTAAGACTGGGGGTTGTACTCGACCACCAGCGAGATTTGGGCGTCAGAAAACTGCAGGCGCTCGACGTTGGTCAGGGTGTCTGTGCCCAGACCACCAAAGCTGGGGTCAAGCTTGTCGGTCACCTGGATGGCGCCGTTGTCCAGCTTCTTGATCGTGAAGCGCTTGGAGGCGCCGGCATATTCGGCCACATCCCAGTCTTGCCAGGTGTTGCCGCTGGTGCCATTGCCGCCGCCGTCAATCGTGTCATCGCCCTCATCCCCAGAGATGCGGTCGCCGCCGCCGCCGGTCACGATGGTGTCGTTGCCTGCGCCGGCTTTGACCTCATCCCGATCACTGGTGCCGTTGATGTCGTCGCCAAATGCAGAGCCATCCCAGCGGTTCTGATTGCCGCCACCAGGCTGGCTGAAGGTTTGCTTGGTCACCTCCAGGTTGACCATCTTGTCCGAGAAGCGCAGCACTTCCACGTTGCGCAGCGTGTCCACACCCTCGCCCTTGTCGCCCCGGCTGTCTGTGACAGTGAAGGTGTAAGCGCCGTTGGTTTTGTCGGCGCTGCGGGTGATCCGGTATTGGTCTGACGTGCCACTGTATTCGGCCACGTCTGCGCCATTGTGGCCGGCACTGTAATCGCCCTCTGCGCCGTTGTCGCCCCCATCGATGGTGTCGTTCCCCTTGTCGCCACGCAGCGTATCGCCACCCGCACCGCCGTAGAGGGTGTCGTCGCCATCGCCACCGGTGAGCCGGTCGCCGCCTGCGAAATACGCTGCCGTCTGCGTGTCGCTGGCCGGTGCCCCGAGGACGTCCGCATGGATGCCGCCCTCCATGTTCAAGCCCTTGAGGGTCTGGCCGGAGTAGTTGGCCCATGTCACAAAGGGGGCGACGCGGACTTGTTTGTCGCTGAATTGCAGGGTGTCAACGTTGTAGAGCTTGTCCTCGCCCTCGGGCGAGCCTGATCGCAGATCCTTGACCGTGATGTAGCTGCGCCCTTGCCCGTCTTGTTGTGGTTGGCTGATCTGGAAGCGGCTGAACGGGCCGTTGAAGCTGACGCTGTCTTGCAAGTCCCAGACATTGGGGCTGCTGGGGTTGAGGTTGGACAGGCGTTGTGCCAGGGTGCCCGATCCGCCAAACACCGTGTCGTTGCCCTCGCCTGGGGTGATGTAGTCGCCCGAAGTGCCGCCAGTGATCACATCGTCTCCAGCGCCGCCCTGGATCCAGGTGCGTTGGGTGGGGGCGTTGGCAGCGACCAACTGCGACACGGTGATGGTGTCTGCCAGGTCGGTGCCATTGATGCCGTTGGAAGAATTGGCGTCGGTGGCTGCATTGACCCGAACCGTGAGGTTTTTCCAGCTGTCCTTGAAGCCCACGCTCTCGATGTTGCGCAAAGTGTCCACCTCGGTCGAGCCGATGCGCGACATCAGCACATCGCCCGCCTGGTTCACGCTGAATGTCCACTCTTTGACCGAGAAGTCGTAGTAGTCGGCCCGGTCGTCGCTGCCAGTGCCGCCATCCATGGTGTCGTTGCCGGTGCCGTACTTGAAGCGGTCGTTGCCGGCCCCGCCTTCCATCACGTCATTCCCAGCGCCGCCGTCGAGCTCATCATCGCCAGCATCACCCCGCAGCGTGTCATCGCCCTCGTCTGCCTCGAGATAGTCGTTTCCGGCCGCGCCGACCAGAAGGTCGTTGCCCGCGCCACCACTGATGTCGTCACCGTTGGCCGTGCCCGTCAGGGTGTCATTGCCCGCCTGGCCCATCAGGCTCACCGAATCGCCGTTGGCCGCATCGGACAGCAAGGCCGCGTCCAAGATGCTGTCGCCAGGGCCGCCGATGATCACGCCGTAATCGCCTTCTTCGAACAAGGGTGCCAGGTTGCCCGCAGCGTCCTTGAGGAACTGCTTGGTGGGATCCGTGACCGTGATGGCCATGGATTCACCAGCACCCAAGTCCGTGTCAAAGGTCAGGGTCAGCTTGTTACCGGCGACAAGTTTGGAAGTGACAGTCCGAGGACCCAGGACGGTTGTGCCGCTGACGCGCTGGAACAGCAGGCCATCGAAGTCGGATTCGGCCACGGTTTCATTGAGCGTCAGGATCATGGTCTTGGCGGTCATGCTGACGTCCCAGACCATGGGACCGAGTGTGTCCACCAGTTGAACCACCCCGACACCTGCCGTGGTGCCCAAGGAGATGTTTTCCACAAGTCCGGCCAGCCTCACGGCGGTCAGTTCGGGGCCCAGCCGCTGCGCTACCGTCAGGCTGTCCGCCTTGCCGTCCGCATTGGTATCGGTCCGCATGGCGATGGTCGCCCCCAAGGATTCGCCGAAGTTTTTGCGGTTGTATTCGCCGATGTCGCGCTCGGTGGCCTTGCTCAGCAGCACCGTTTTGTCGAAGCGGTCCTTGAGGGTGAGGATGCCCTTGGTGATGTTGTGTTTGACGATTTGGCCCACCGCCACGCCGGTGACGTCGCCTTGGGTGTCCGCGGCAATCAGCGAGGTGTTCCATCCCAGTTGGTCGTTGGTGGTGGTGCCTGAAACGTCGAAACCCTCGATCCAATCGCCGCGGTCAAAGGTCTGGATCTCGACGATGTCACGGGCTTTGCTAGATTCCCGCAAGTCCACGTAGTCGCTCCAATAGCCCGGGCGGATGGTGTCTGCACCACCGCCACCGATCAGTTTGTCGCTGCCGTCTCCTCCCTCAAGGATGTCGTCGCCCGGGCCACCGATCAGCGTGTCGTCGCCATCGTTGCCACGGAGGGTGTCATTGCCCTCGTTACCCTGCATGATGTCAGGACCACTGAGGCCATTGAAATTGTCGTTGCTTGCAGTACCGATGAAGCCGTTCCCTCCCGTCGTGGTGCCGCCTGTGGTGGTGCCGCCTGTCGTGGTACCGCCTGTCGTGGTACCGCCTGTCGTGGTACCGCCTGTCGTGGTACCGCCTGTCGTGGTGCCACCTGTCGTGGTGCCACCTGTCGTGGTGCCACCTGTCGTGGTGCCACCTGTCGTGGTACCGCCGGTGGAGCTGTTGCCTCCGCTTGCCGCGGCGGGTACGTACACCCCGAGCAGCTGGCCTGAGGCTGACGTGAGGGCCTGAACTGTCAGACTCTGATTCGCTGCGTTCTCAAAGGTGAAGTTGTTGCCTTGAGAGCTTTTGAAAGTCCATTCTTCGGGGGCCTGATTCTCTGGGGCATCGAATAACGACACATAGAGCTTTTCTGGGGCCAGGTCGTTGTCTGTGTTGATCAAATGAACCATGCGCTGGAGGCTGTCCACTTTGACACTGCCAATGTAGCTCTCACCTGTTGGGAGCTGCCCTGGCTCTGGCGGATCACTGAGCATGGGCAAATACTCGTAACCTTGCTGCGGCAACACCTGGTAGGTGAGCAAGTTGCTTGTCAGGCCTTCTGCCCCCATCTCTCGTGGCAAAAAGACACCCAAAAATGTGCCTCTGCCATCAATGTTGACCTTGATCGACAGCTGCTCAACAACTTGGCCAGCCTCTTTGCGAACCAGGCTCATGTCTGTGTAGCTGCCCGCCAGGGGAGAAGCGGAAACGATGTTCCAAAGCTGCACGACATCGGTTTGGCCAGCAGTGGCGCTTGGCCGAATCAATTGCACTTGGTCTGGGTTTGCCCCCCCTGTGCTTGACAACAGATAGGCCTTGACTTTGGGGGCAGTCGCTGCTGCATCCCCCATCTTCGATTGGACTGTTCCCAGGTACTTGTAAGTGTCGCCCAGTGCTGTGACGCTCGTTGGGGGTGTCGCCTCCTTGAACAGCCCCGAGTAAATGTGATCAGTTATCGAGGCGTTTTCAAACAGTGTGCTCGGGAAAAACAGACCCGCGAGATTGGAGGCGTCTGTCATGTTCAGCCCAAGCAAAAGCGTTGGAATCGTGTTCGCTTTGGCCGCCAAGGCGGTTGCCTCCTTGAACTCGAACCCTGTTGGGAGCCCTGCCTGGTCGAATTTGACGCTGGTGAGTATCCAAGCGGCCTCTTGGGTGCCAAGGCGCATGAGCATCACGTCGAAATTGACCGGCAGATTTTTGCTGGCGATTTGCTCACTCGCCACCAAATGAAATGCCACAGGCATTTGGCCTGAGGCCCCGGACGCAACATAGCTCAGCTTCCCGAGCGCGTCGGCCACCGAAGCGGTTGCTGCTGCGCCCGCAACTTCGTTTTGCAACAGGTCTGCGTAAAAATTGTTGGCCAGCGAAGGCATTGCGGTCGACGCGAGGTTCAGGGTTATTGCCATGGAGCTTCTCCAGGTTGAATAGGGCGCTGTTCACCACGGGCGCAGCCACGGGCCGTTGATTCCAGCTTTTAACAATTTGTCGCTTTTCACAATATACTGACATTAATGACAATTTGTATGAGCTACTAACAAAAATCGTTGGCTTGACAGTGGCCGACTGCCTCGAGCGGGGGCAGTGCGTTGCACTGGACAAGCCTTGGCTGCTTTTGTATTCAAAAAAAGTTGGCCATCCCACACCCCATGAAACCGTGAGCGGACGCACGTTTTGAACACCCAATCCC